>Ga0307509_10002069_pt1 | contig 33062 bp, 20 predicted proteins | sample 10_EM_MG_FD_202245 | JGI IMG/M metagenome (GOLD analysis project Ga0307509, IMG submission 202245) | Populus trichocarpa ectomycorrhiza microbial communities from riparian zone in the Pacific Northwest, United States - 10_EM | ecosystem: Host-associated > Plants > Roots > Unclassified | place...
AAAGCGGGTATGTGGCTGAACTAATTACTCAGGTAAAGTAATAAGTAAAAAGACGATTGAAAATGAAATGGGTTATCGCGGATCTAAATCAGCATTATGTGGAAGTTTTGCTGTCAAAGAGCAACGAGCAGATGGTAATTGGTATCCATAAAAAAGATATCTAAGGTGTGCTCTAATGGGTGGCGAAAGCTATTATCAAGTCAGATTCCTTTCTAACCAATTAAGACTAAAAAAATTATTCTTTTCTACTGTTAGTGAAAAAAACCCCTCAACTAAATCCTTATTTTGTCACAGGATTTTGCGATGGTGAATCAAGTTTTCAAGTTTCAATCATTATGAATAAAAACTTCAAATTAGGCTGAGGCGTACGAGCCCTATTTACAATTGGTCTTCAATCGCGTGACTTAGCTTTATTATTACAAATAAAATAATTTTTTGGCTGTGGAATCATCGTGAAAAACGACCCTCAAAGTGAGATTAGCTTTAGAGTAAATTCGCTTCAAGATTTAACAAATATAATCATTCCTCATTTTTTAAAATATCCACTGTTGGCCCAAAAAGCTGCCGATTTTTATTTATTTAAACAAGTTATTGAATTAATGAAAAATAAAGCTCATCTTAAAACGGAAGGTATAAAGGAAATAATAAATATTAAAGCTTCTATGAATTTAGGTCTTTCAGATGAATTAAAATCTAATTTTATTAATACGGTTCCGGTACAAAGACCAACAATTAAAACAACTAATATTCCAGATTCTAATTGAATTTCTGGTTTCGTAAGTGGTGAAGGAAATTTTTGTTTCGATATTTTTAAATCTAATTCTAATAAAATTGGATTTCAAGTTAAATTAAGATTAAGTATAACCCAACACAGCAGAGACAAAGAGCTATTAGAATTCATCGTTAAAATTTTGGCTGCTGGTATTGTAAACATTCATAGTGAAAATGCTTTCGTTTTCAAAGTAAGTAAACTTGTTGATCTAATTAAAAAAATTATTCCATTGTTTGAACAAAATCCAATCCGTGGTGTAAAACAGTTAGATTTTTTAGATTTTTGTGAAGTAGCTAAATTAATTAATGAAGGAAAACATCTTACAACTGAAGGTTTAGACTTAATTCGTACAATTAAAAATAAAAATGAATACGAAAAGAAAATATAATAATAATTAATTGTAAGATAAAATCTTATCGCCATGCCCTATCTTCTGGAGGGATAATTAGTAAAAAACAGGGGCAGACCTTCTAGTACGAAAGGACCAATAGGCTGTGTTTCCATAGTGTACCAATTGTTTGTAATATTTGTAAAGGGAATCTTAGTATCTCGAAGGCAAAAGTACAGAAAAAAGATGAGAATCCTTTTTAACCTTTTTTCCAATAAAAAAAGTTCTCCCTACCTTGACTTTTTATCAAATAAAAGTTTAAAGTTTAACCTAAAAGGCTTAAATAAAGTAGGACTCTTAAACAAAATTATGTTTAATGAGCTAAAGGGTAACAAATTATGAATGCATAGTTGGGTAGCCACAAACATAATAGATAAGTGCTGAATGTCTATAAAGCAAGAATCTAACCCCTAGATACTAAAACGGTTTAAATAACTTATTCCTGTAATTAAGAAATAGAACATTTCTAGATAGGCTACAAATGTAAGTATTGTAAAATATTTAGTTTAGTAGTACTAATTTATAAAAAAACTAAGTGTTAATGGTTGTTATTCTTTATTAAGAAATTGATTTTTTAGGGTTAGCTCCCCTTTTTACTGTGGTTTTGCAAAGTCCCTCCTCTGGTCTCTGACCTGTGATCGGGCATAGGCAGAAGCAAAGGTGGAGGATTACCTAAAGGGCAGTGGTTGCAACAAAGTTTGCTAACTTAAGGTCTCTAGCTAATTTAAAAGTCTCTAGCTAATTTAAAAGACAATTTAAATTTACCCCTTCAAGTGAGCTTAGCATTTTTTGTTATTCTTAGTTTTTTTAGAACATTTGCTTGTCATTTTTGTAACCTTTACTTTAAAGTACAGAATAACCTTTGCTGGTGCAAACCAAAGGCAAAAGTAAAATGCAAAAGTAAAAAGCTAAAGCTTAAAGTCTAAAACATATAATAAAAAGCTAAAGCTTAAAGTATAAAATAAAATAAAATAAAATAAAAATAAAATAAATAACCAAATAAAGGTCTTTTCGTATAAAGGCTAGTACAATTTCTTTTCATGGAATGAATATCAGTTCGATTCTGATAAGGACCAATTTTAAATTTAAATTACAGAGGGATAAAGAATACAGAAAAAAGAAGAAGAAGAATAAAATATCTAATACTAGACTAAATTTTAAAGAAAATAAACTTAAAAAGAAAATAAACTTAAAAAGAAAATAAACTTAAATTTGTTTTAAACATAAACAAAAGAAAGTGACCAAGGAAACAAGGCAAGGTAGAATAAGTTTTAAATTCAAGTCTAGTGTGTTTGAATTACTTGAGGCATAAAAATAAGGAGCTACTATTGCCTCTGGCCTTGAAAGGCTACCGAGTTTTGATTATTATTTTAACATTAAGAAAAAGGTTCCCTGTTGACTGTGCGTACTGTTTATATGAACTGTTGCCTCCATTTCTTGTGAGGTGCGGGCTTTGCTTTACGCTGCGCAAGCGAGGGTTTGTATTCTTATTTGAACAAAATGCAACAGTAAAAATCAGAACAACAGGCACAAGTTGCTAGTTGTATCCTTAATATTTTAGATCAAAATTAAAACAATAGCCACCTTTTGCAATGGTAGGTAAAAGACCAACCAACTCAAAAGCAAGAAGCAAAGGTATTTAAGATAATTTTTAAAAAATAGCAAACTGAAGTAAATCTAAGAACAAAAGAAAGAAACTAAAATGAAATAAATTTAAAAGGGCAAAGAATTTTTAAAGAGAGAGTTACAGGGCGATTTGCATTACCTGAACAAAGTGCTATTTAAATTAATAGGATAGGGCTAGTGAGGCACAGGTAATATATTTGGAATAATTGTATAGTACTACTTCTACAAATTAATATACCACCACTCAAATACTCTCTGTACCTTGACAATGTTTAATTATTTTGTTTGCCCATAAAGCCCATAAGGGTGTAGCTATAGTTTAGGTCACAAATAAAAATGGAAATGAATATGAAAAAATAAGATGGTAATGATAAAGACCATGGGGTTTAAATGGCAGAAAAAAAACAAACAAAAAGTCATTAAGGGAATTAATTTTTAAAAAAGAAGGGAAAGTAATTTTCAGAATTGATTTTAAAGAAATAATAGTAACCACGGGTATTTTAATTTAGGGCCCTTAACTTAATTTGGTAGAGTGTCTAATTGTCGATTAGAGTTGTCCCAGTTCGAATCTGGAAGGGCTCGTTTAATTTGTATTCTTTTATAATTGAAATCCTCTTGTCTAGTCCCATTTACTATCCCTTTTTATTTGTCATTTGCCAATGAATTTAACTGAATTTACTTTGAAACAAAAACACAGTGCAGTGCGCTGAGCGCAGCACATATAACAAACAAAAAATAGAGTCCTAATTAGAAAATAACTCTACAAATACTTTAATCTTAATACAATTAAAAATAAAAATAAATAATAATAATAATAGATCTATTTCTTATCTTCAAACTGTAAAATTAGATGAACTTTTAACTTAATGATTTAATAGAGATATTTATAGAAATTTTGAAATTTAAGAAATTTAAGAGAGGAAGTTTATAGATCCTTGAATCTTAGTCACATAGTATATACTTATAAAATTATTAATGTTACTGAAGAAGAAAGTTCTGGTTCTGTACAAAGGTCTAGATTAAATAAAGATACCTCTAGAATTAAAAATCAATCTAATTCTATTAACTTTAAAGGTTTTAATCTACCAATTACTATGGATTTTTGTTAAATGGTGGGTAATAGTTCAATCATAATCCTTTGCCCTAATTAAAAAAGCATAATTCTAAAATTAATTATCATATCGAAATATTAGATAAGTATTTAAAAGTTTCTTTAAAAATTAAAGATAAATCAGTTTTGGAGTTTACTGATACTATTCTAGAAACAGAGAAATTAAATTCTTTTATAAGAAAAATAAAAAATAAAAAATAAATCTTTATAGATGGAAAGTTAATAGTAAAAAAGATTCAGAAACAAACAATTTTTGTACTAAACTAATTAGTAATGATTTTTTAAGTAAAACCTTTGTAACTATGGATTTAGAAAACTAGAACCATAGATGGAATTATGAGTCCCTATTGTCCCTATTGTCCCTATTGTCCCTATTGTCCCTATTGTCCCTATTGTCCCTATTTAGGATGGAAAAAAAACTAGTTCCTTTTAGTTATTAGATTATAAAAATGCTGATGATATGTTAATATCTTCCTTAAAACATTTAATGAGACCTAAATACAAGAATTATAAAGTATATATTCATATTTTCTCCTTATTCGATGCTATAATTTTATTAAGAATTATCTCAGAATTAACTATTCTCCCTATTAAACAATCATAAGAGATGGTAGAATAATTTAATTAAAGTTTGCATTTGAATTCAATAAGACTAAATTAAGTTTATTATTTAAAACTTAGAGATTCTTAATTATTGTTGCCCATTTCTGCCCATTTCTTTATCCAAATTAGCAATAATTTTTAATATTGAAAATAAAGGTTTATTTCCTTATTCTTATAAGGTTTTGTTAATGATAGTAACATTTCTTGGGTTTATAGTGGTACAGTTCCTGCTTATAAATATTTGTATAATAATAATATTTCATATGATGATTATTTTAAGTATTCTATCTGTTATAAGTTATAAGTTATAAGTTATAAGTTATAAGTTATAAGTTATAAGGTAAAAGAAAAGGAGATTGGATTATTAGAGATGAGACTATAAAATATTGTGAGCAAGATTGTAAGACTTTATATCAAAGAATAGAAAAATTTAAAAAGAATACTTTCGAGAAGTTTAGGTTAGATGTAGTAACAGATCCTACTTTATCTTATCTAGCCTCTCTTGCCTGTGCAAGCTCCTACGGAGAGCATAGGTTGCTATATTTAGATCTAATTTTATTACAAAGGATCAAATTCCTAGAATCGTCGGTAAATTATTTAATCAACTGAAAGAAGGTTATACAGGAGGAGCCGTGGATGTATATAAACCTTTCCCTAACTAAGTAGAAATTTTATATAGATATGATGTAATTTTCGTATACCCAGCTACTTTTAATTTTGGTTTTTGACGGGAAACCTATTTTATTTGAGGGGATACTGTTTATTGGACAGGGACGCGGAGATAAGCGGAGCTAAGTGGACTAGGCTGAAGCTAAAGCTAACCCAACGGAGCTAAGCGGACTAGGCTGAAGCTAAAGCTAACCCAACGGAGCTATCTGGATATAACTTATTGAATAAGCTATTTGGTTTATTTAAAGTTGAGGTAGAAGCACCTAGGCTATGAAATTACCATTACTTAAAACTAGATTAAAAAACAAACAAAACTACAGACGGTTATAGAAACTGTAGCACCAGTAGGTTCGTAGGACTAGTACTTAATTCTCCTAAGAGATTTCTAATGCTAAAAAATAAGGGTATAAGTTAAAATCTTATGCGGATATTTATTTGAAGAATATAATATTTTTAGTGAATATGTAGATTTTTTATTTTTAGTTTTAAATTTAATAGTCCAAGCAATAGTCCTGATTATATTATATCTAAGTTATTATTAAATACTTTATATGGTAGATTTGGTATGAATCCTAAAATGGAAAGTCATTTGATTATATTATAGCTAAAGAAGATACTTTTAATTTAAAGACTCAAAGAGTAATTACAAACGTTATTGATTTAAAAATGGTAAGGAATTAGTTTCATTATTTGATGATTATGATTGGAAATTAGACTCAGAGAAAATAAGTCTTATTTGTTCAGTTGCTATTTCAGCTGCTGTTAGCGCTAGAATACATTTGAGTAATTTTAAAACTAGAAATGATTTTAATTTATACCCTTATTTTTATTATACTGATTATATAGTTATAGAATAAGCTTTAGATCTTAATTTTGTGGCCCTTAATTAGGATAAATGGAGCTTGAGCACATTTTCGATGAGGCTATATTTAGCACATAAAGTTTACGGTGGAATAACGCCTTCTGATGAATAGGTTAAAGTTAAAGGATTAAAAATCCAGTTTCATTTTATCAATTAAAACTTTTATTGAATAAAGATACAAATCTTGAAATTAAATAAGATAAATGGTATAGAAAGATCTCCGATGGTAATATTATATAATACCTGAAATTTATACATTAATGATCAAGAATAAAAAAAAGATCCTTAATATTTGATAATACAAAGAAATTTGTAGATAATAGACCTATTATACTTAATAAAGGTAATATAGAATAAGTATTATTTTAAGACTAAAACATCTAGGAAATAAAAACAAAAACTAAAAAAAAAGATTGTGCTTCCCCCCTAAAAGAAAAATAAAAACAAAAATTAAAGATTAAAATTAAAGATTAAAATTAAATATTAAAATAAAATATTAAAATTAAACAAAAAACACAGATAACAAACAAAAATTAAAATTAAAGATCTAAAAGAATAGAGGGTAATTAGAGAATACGAATTTTAACAATAAATAGCTCCTACTTTTTACTTTGTTTTTAATTGGCTCGGACAATATTATTCTAGGTTAAAACTAAAAAAGAGATTAAAAAACAAACAAAAGCAAAAATAAAAATTAAACTCGGACTCTACTTAAAAAGGCTAACTGAAGGTAAGTTTTATTAGATGTGGAGTGGAGTGTGCTAAAAGCATGGAGCGCTCAGGGTATTAAGTTACCTTTTAATTTAAAACAAGAACCCCACATTTATTACAGGAAACAAAAATGAATATACTTAAGAGTATAAAAAAGATTTAAACAAAAACATGAATATTATCTACGAAAATTTTAATCTTATGGGTTTAATCGATTTAATTGGTTTATTAAAAGAATTTCATTGGTGTTTTTCCGTTATACCAAATTTTGTGGTTAATATAAATCATAAATTATTGAATAATTTATTTATTAATAATTTCTTTGATTTATTTTATATATTTGATTTTAACAATAATAGTTTTATCTTAATCATAGATAGTCTAGGAGTGACTATTGTAATAGGAATCATAATACTAGCAGCTAGAGGTTTTACTGAAGGACTGAAGGATGCCGCTAATATAGCTATTATTCTTGCTGCAGGTGCGATTATGGCAGCAGCTGGAAATGGTCGAGCTGACAGTGAGGATAGAAGAAAAAAAAGAAGAAGAAGAACGTAAAAAACAAGAAGCTGAAGCTGAAGAACGTAAAAAACAAGAAGCAGCATAAGAAGCAAAAATAGAGGAAGACAAAGCTAAAAAAAGTTGATGGTAAAGGGTAAATCTATTAAATATAATTATAAAAACTCGTCGTCGTTTATTTTAGGTTGATTTTTATCTAATGTTAATGTGGAAATAACAGACACAAGTAGTCAATTATTTAAGTTTAGCTATGGTGTTTTTTTAGGAAGTATTGTTTCTTTCTTTTGTTTATAAAATGTAATTGCTTATATAATAACTAATTATATATTTGAAAAAGTCGATATTGAAAAGAAATACCCAAAGATAGGGAAATACAATAATAGATATAAAAAAGTTGCTTTATTTTATATATGTATTGATATACTAATCTGTTTGATTTGGTTGTTTTTATTAGTATTTTATTCATTAGTAATCCTTTCACAACTTCAACCCTCTGTATAATTTTCTAATATTTATTTTATTGGTTTTCTATTGTATTGGCTTTCTATGTATTTGTATTATTTAATTCTTTAGGTATTTAGGTATTTGTATTAGGTTGTTTTTTAAAAAGACAATTTTATTAAAGATTTATTGTCTATAAAGAAAAAAGAAGATAGACACAAAATAATTAAAAGTAATGATAATTATTCTTTGGTAAGTTATACTGATTAATTAATAAAAATAACATAGATACTACAGGCACAAAAATTAATTATATATATAAAACAATGTTGTATATAAAATAAACTTTGACTTTTAGCTCAATTTTAAAAGGTTTTAAAAAAGCTTCTGAAACTCACCTACTGTTTTTTTTTGTTACAAATAGAAACTTCTCTAGCTCTAATTATCTGAGTATTGAGAGTTTTATAACTATAATTCTGATAAGGTTGCATCCGAGATTAATAATGTTTATAGCCCTAATGTAAGTTCCGGTTCAGGTAATGTTAAATGTGATTTTTGTTTTTTTGTTTGTTTTTTTCGCGAAATTTCATTTAAAGATCAAAAATTATTATATTAGAATACTAATTGGTGTTAAAAATGGTATAAGTACTCCTACTTTTCCTCCTAAAACACTTAACCTAGTGGGTCCTATTTTAAATAGATTCTTTAATTTAGATCGTTAGAGGGTAATTGTATGTTTATATTGAAACGGTTTCTCATATAATAGAAGATCTTTTAGAACGAATTATATATTCTATACTAAAAAAAAACAACCTCCTTTTTTCTTTTGATTAATTTGTGTTTATTTTGAAACTAAGGACAGATGCTTCTCTCGGTTACCTCGCTTTTGAGCTCTTTACTTTTATTCTAAAAATTAATTTGAATTAAAAAAACAAACAAAGAAAGAAAAATATATATATATTTTGGACAATACAAATCCCCTTTTGCTTAGAATTTTATTGGGATTTGATTACTCCATACACAGCACTTCTAGGGCTTTAATTTAAGTTTTAGATTAAGATTTATAACTTGGCCTCTTGCCTCCCCCCTTTGCCATAGCTTAAGGACAAAGTTGTCACATTTGCTTTGCATTTAGCTTTGTATTCTTATTCTGATTTTATAAAATAATAACGATGCACTAGTGGTAATGAGGGCGGAGCGCGGCGGAGCGCGGCGGAGCGCGGCGGAGCGCGGCGGAGCGCGGCGGAGCGCCAGCTAAGCTTAAGCGAAGGCACAAGTTGGTTTCATAAGCCCCTCCTCTAGTCTATCAGCTTTGATCAGGCATAGGCATCTATTGCCAAGGTAGGTAAAAGACCAACCAACTCACAAGCAGAGAAAGAAAAGGTTGCTTTTTAGCTTCGCCCCCCCCTTTAGCATTTTTCGTATTTTATCTTAATATTTTATATCAAATTTAAAACAATAGTCCCTCCTCTTGTCTATTAGCTATTACCTTTTATAGGGCATAGGCAACTTTTGTTCTTAATTTTACTTTTCACTTTTTATTGGTACCTTGCTCTCGTCCTCTCCCGGGCAAGTGGCCTTTTTTTTATTTTTATAAGAATACACAGAAATGCACTTTTGTCTTATTTGTACTTTTCACTTGTTCCTTACTCGCGCTTTATCGCGTTGGCTTTAGCCTACTCTGTCTCTTGCTTAGCTAGCGTCTGTGGTCCTCTCAATCATTACCATTACAAGTTTTTCCTGAAGCTAAAGCAAAGGTGGTGGCCAGAGGCAATTGTTCAAATAATAAAACCAAGTCGGCGCGCTACAAGCAGTGTAAGTAAAGGTTGGTTTTGAGGTATATAATTCATCCCTTCATTCTATGCTCCCTTCTCCAATTGATTTCATTCATTTATTGTGGTGCAAGGCTTTAGATTGATTCTTATATAATAAAAAATTTCATTCATTATATGATAATAATCCTTTATAACCTTTTATTTTGCTTATTTAACGCATCAATGTACCTTCTAAGTATTTCCCCGTATAAACTTTTGGTGATAAAAAGATAAATTAATTAAAATATCTTTCTAGCTTAAATTGACCAAGTTCACTCTTAATAAATATTAAGGTAATGGGGTTTATGTAAAAATACTATCTGTGTCTGTATAGCATACATCAAATAGAATCTTTGATAGAAAAGTAGACAGATAAAATTTTGCATAGCTTGTTATGGCAGCGGCTATTCCTATATTAATATTAATATTATCCTTACTCTCATCTAGTTTCTACCTAAGGATTTTAATAGTGTATTGAGATTAAAGACTTATTATTTAAATCGATTAAGTTTTTAACTATAGTATTATCCTTACTCATATGTTTTTAAATCTCAGCATTCTTTATTATAATGTGTGTTAGCATATTGGTATCCAATCCAAATTTACCATATAAATAATTCATAAGTAACTTCTAAATTAAATACCTAGTATCACTTGACTTATATGATTGTTTATTTCATATAAATCTGATATATATTTTTTGTTTTTTGTTTTATCATTTATATTGATCCATTTATATTGATCCATTTATCCTTGGTTTTTGTTTTGTTTGTTTAATACATTTCCTCTTTCGAATATATAGCCTTTAATAATATTAAATTTATAACCATATTTCATATATTCCTTAACTTCTTCTTAAAATAAGGTTTGTGTTCATTTACCTAAAGGTGCTATAGTTCTAAACCATTGCTTGTTTTAACTTTGGTTTGAATAAATGGTCTATACAATTTTGTAGGAGTAGTTAATTCACATTCAAATAAACCTCTGGCATCAGGTAAGTATTTTAATATATCCCTTCAAAGTATTTACCTTGACCAATCGGCCTATCGAACAAATTTCATTTTTCATTTTTCATTTTTCATTTTTCATTTTTCATTTTTCATTTTTCATTTTTCATTTTTCATTTTTCATTTTAAATTAATTGCTCATTGCATATGGATAAAGTGAATTTAAAATAACATCGTATAGGTAAATTTTATTTATGATTTTATCCTTTATCTTGGGTTACATGTAATTCATTTTTCTGAAAATAGTTTTTTTTAAATTAACTTATTAATCTCAAAGTAAAAAGTATTTTTTTTTCACTGTTCTAACAAAGTTCCCTTTTTCTAGATCTGTAATAGTGTCATTAAATTCTAGTAATACTGAATAATTATATAAAACTTTACAAACATTAGCTTTTCTAGTTTTGTGTATAGAATAAGTCAATTTACTCTTATTTTTAGCAATAATAAAATTGTTAGTAACCTTATAACAAAAAATTACTCGTCCTCATTTTTAAAAGTTAGAATTAGAAGGTATATTATATCCTAAAATATCCTCTAAATTTAAATGGTATTATCTTATTTTGGGAAATTTTATTTAATTTAATTTTATTATTTGATCTTTGAGCTTCCTTATTATTTAATTTGTGATAACAGAAGATCATTTCTATAAAAAATTTATCCTTATAATGTTCAGCTCTTAAGTTATAATGACTTTTATCCTTGGTTTTGTTTTTTTATATTCAGTGTCTCATCATAATACTTCTTCGAAATGGTTTGCATTGAAGATAATGAAATAATTGATTTATCTTTAAGTCTGACTGGTAATATAACGTATACTAGTTGCTCAGGCTCTAATTTTAACATAACCTCCTTCCAAATTTTTTGTTTTTATCTGTGGTTTTTTGTTTGTTTTTGTTTTTGTTAAAGCTTTCGTTAAAGTTATTGTAGTTCATGCAACTGCAACATTCTTAAAGGAAAATAGTTAAAATTTTTGTTTGTATTTTTCATTATTTTTTATTCGTTTTGATTTTTTAACTTATGTCGTCGTCGGGTTCTGTAATAAATGTGGGCTTACTGTATACTATACTATACTAAACACAATGAAATACGAATAAATCGTATATTGGTATTTGATTCTTTTTATTTTAATTTTTATATATATTTTTTTGTTTTTATCTAAAAAAAAGCCTCTAATTAACCCCAAAGATTGGATCGGATGATTAACCTGCTTTGAACAGATAACCACTATTTGTGTAAATAGCGTGTTATACCAATTTAACTATAATCGTGAAAACAACCAACTTAACATAGATCATATTTTATGTTGGAGCTTTTAAAGTTCCTATCATTTTAACCTTATTTTTTCAATTATCAACCCCTTTTTATGCAATAAAGTTGCAGCGGGGAGTGGTGTAGAGAAGTATTTAAATTTAGTGGAAAAATGGGTGTGGACCTTTTTCAGTCCACTAGATCTCTAAGATTTATATGATAGGGTTTTATACAAACATTGAAATATCAAAAGCCTTTGACTCTAAGATTAACTGAGCTGATATAAATATGTGTTAGCGTGTTCAACTAGAATATAAACACTATAGATCGCACTCAAAACTTAAACTATGACCAATAAAATATTAAAACTACCTACCTTTAACACGATAAATTAGCATAGACAATTAAACATATTAAACACAAACTTTCTGATTTCCATTAACTCTTGAAATCATAATCATAATCATAATCACAATCATAATCATAATCATAATCATAATCATAATCATAATCATAAAAATATGAAAATTTTAACAATCTCATTTATAAAAGAAGATTAGATTTTAAGCAAGTTATACTTCATAAAGACAGAAACACATAATACAAATACAAATACAAAAGCTACTAAAATTCACTTTCACATTCACATTCACATTCACATTCACATTAACATTCACATTCAAATTAAAATAAAAATTAAAATTAAAATTCACATTAACATTCACATTCAAATTAAAATTCACATTAAAATTAAAATTCACATTCACTTAAGCTGACAAAAGAAAGAATTTGCGCTGGTACAATTTGGAGTATGGAGCTACTTATTATTATCAGTTAAAAAAACAAACAACCAATCTCTATCATTATGATGTTAATTCATTATACCGTTAATTCATTATACCCTTTTGCAATGCTGAAACCTATGCCATTTAAGTTAATTAGAAAAATAATCTTCAAAAAAATAACATATTAACATAATTAACATAATTAACATAATTAACATAATTAACATAATTAACATATAACAAACAAAAACAAAACAAAACAAAACAAAAACAAAACAAACAAAAAATAACAAAACAAAAAAACAAAAAACACACAAAAAAGAATAGTGGTTTTAACTTAGATGAATTATTTGGCTATTTAAAGGTTGAACTTAGTTGCCACAAAATTACTAAAGTACCTGTGTTACCTTGTAAAAATAAGGGTAAAACTATATTTCCTACGGGTAGGTGAACAGGAACTTATTTTAGTGAAGAAATGCTGTTTTAAGTTTAGGGTATAAGTTTACTTTTATTGAAGCATATGAATTTAGTAAAATAGATCTTTTTAGTGAGTATGTAAACCATTTTTATGAACAAAAGAGAAATTCAACAGGTCCAGCTAGATTTATCGCTAAAATGCATTTAAATGCATTATACGGTATTTTTGGTAGAAAACACGATCTATTAGAGACTAGAAATATTTATAAAAAAGATTTAGATGCGTATACTTTAACTAAAGTTATTAAAGCAATAATACCCATTATTGATGAAATAGTTACTTTATTAATGCATTCTAATATTAAAGATGATTTAACACAAGAACTAAATAGTGAGTTAGACATAAATTTAAATAATCAGTAATCTTTAGTTAAAGCTAACGTAGCTATAGCCAGTGCTGTAACCTCTTATGCAAGAATTCATAGGATCCCCTTTAAGATTGATGGTTTCTGTGTTTATTCTGACACTGATTCTGTATTTACTACTAAAAAATTAGAGGCTAAATTTATAGGAAGTGATTTAGGTTTAATGAAGGATGAGTTAAATGGTTTAACCATTAAAGAAGCATACTTCTTAGGTATTAAAAAATATGGGTATCAATATTTAGATAAAAATAATAATTTAGTTACTAAATCAGTGTTTGCTGGAGTTCGTAGAGATTCTTTGAGTTTTGAGGAAATAATAAAATTATCCGAAGGGTATACTATTTGCAAAGAAATACCTACTAGGTTTTATAAATCTTTACAAAAGTTCATAATAAGTCTCGCAATTACTCCTGTAACAATAAGTAGAAGTTTAGACAAAAGATTAGTCGATAATAATTATTTACCTATTCATTTTGAATTAACAAATTCAGATTCAAAAACAAAAAGTTTTTATAATTATTTAAAAAGAAAAATCCAAAATTGTTTCAAACTTATACAAAGGTTTATTAAAGCTTAGAAGATTTTCAAATAAAAACTTACTTTAATAAATATTTAAAGTAAATCCAAGATGTTATAAAATTATAACTTTTTTAATTTGGGTAGAAGCGGTTATTCAAATAAAACTCTGTTACTTTAAGATGAATAACATTAAAGACCTTAAGTTTGTTGTGTTTCGAGTGTGTTTCCTCTAACCTCTTAATCTCGTCTATCTCTCACCTCAATTATTACTTTTCTTAAACTAAGAATTATTACTTTTCTTAAACTAAGAATTATTACTTTTCTTAAACTAAGAACAAGAACACAAGCACAAGCAACAGCACAAGCACAAGCACAAGCAAAAGCAAAAACAAATGTTTGTAAATTTTTTATGTGTTTTTATATCTTTTATAATCTGTCTTTTATAAAGATCTCTAACTTAAATTAATTTGTTGTGTTACGCTGTTTCTATTAGTTGTCTTATCATCTGTTGAAAATAGGGAAATTTTATCAATCTTTGTAAAAAGTTTAGAGTTAGGTAAGTTTTATCTTAATCTTTTATTTTTATTTTTCTAACTTTTAATAGTTTTCATCTTCACTATGAGTATTGGTTTTAAATTACACCTTACACTGTTACTATATAGAAACCCAAACCTAGTGTCTCGTAAAAATTTTTAGTTCAAACCAATATTATTATTTACCTATCATAGCTAATGCGTCTTTTTAATTTGTATTCGATTTGCTATAACCTATCTCTATTTCTCTCGTTCTCTCGTGTGTCCATTTTTTGTTTTTATTTTATTTTTATTCTGTAAAAAAGTTTTTTCCATCTTTAGTCACATCTTTAGCTTAATTGGTAAAGTATCTGCCTTCGAAGCAGCAAGTTATTGGTTCAAGTCCATTAAGGTGTCAAAATTTCTTATTTTTATTTTTATTTTTATTTTTATTTTTATTCCCAGAGGAAATATTTTTAAGTTATTCCCAAAGGAGATATTTGTAATTAAATTATTTTTATTTAAATTTTCATTTTTACTTCCCTGGCTTTCTCCCGCAGGGGTCTACTTGCAATGTAAAGATCTTAATCCTCATAGTTTGCGTAGGGTCCGTAGCTTGTGTATGTTTCGTAGTCAACGTTTGGTTCGGACGTATTTTTTTTAGGATTCAGAGAAGAGTCCGCAATAATTAGGGGTATCGACTTCATAGTTTTTGTGTATTCGGTATAAAATTAAAACAAAACTGTAGGTTTAGACTGACTATTCGCTGTAAATTGAATAATCTCTTTTGGGATGTAGACTGAAATACTTATGGATAAATTATATAATGGTATAGTATCTACCCAATCTACCCAAATATTAAAATTAGAGTAACAAACAAAAATTTTTTTTCTCTGTTTGTTTTTGTTTTTTTTAACTATCCCAGTCTATAGTTAATTCTTTTGTTTGTAATAATACGGATCCTTTATTATAATAAGTATTAGATGATAATTTCTCACCCTTAATTTGAGACTGTAAATACCTAGTCTGAAATTCATATAGTGATAAACTATCTGCTGAGATTCCTTTAGCTTTTATAATCTCTTTACTATCTTTAGTCAATAATATATAAGTTTTATTGGAAATAAATTAAGCTTCTTCCAAGAAATGTTCTAGTTTAAGTTGTCCTAAATTATTACCAATTTTATTCTGCAATTCTTCCTTTAATCTATCTAAAGTTAAATCTGTAACAATAGAATCGGTATCAGAATAATAAATGATAAATTTTACCACCAACATTTGAAACGGCTAATTTAATTTTATGCATATATACTCTAGCATAAGCTGTAACGAAACTAGCTAGTACTATAGTACTATAGAAACATCTTGGAATACAACTACATTAGAAGTAGCCTTATTATTTGTTTGTTCTGCGCTCAGCGCACTGCACTTTGTTTTTTTTTGTTTGTTTTTGTTATAAATATTTAGTTTAGCGGGAAATCTTTCATAATTATAGTCAGGGTTATATAACTTTTCGAAATATTATTTCATAGAGTCTACTATTGTTAAAGCTGAAACATGAAGCATTATATGGCATGTCATAATAGCATATTTAATTAAATTTCTAAACATATTTAATAAAGATAATTTACTATAACTTGCTTTCTCCTCTTCACTTAAGTTAGCATCAGGATCGTTTAATTTATTAATACAAAATTCTTTAAAGAGAGTTAAATTTTTACAACCGTTAACAGCAGCATATAATTGAATAGGTAAATTAGTAATAAATAACTCTTCTTTGTGATTTAAAGCTTGAATATATTTATTAAATTCGAAACAAAAACTAAGGAAAAGTAACTTATTTTCAGCTTTATTTTATAATACCCATTTCTAAACTTTAGAATATTTTCTTAATTATCATCAACTCAGGCTATTCTATAATAAATTCTTTTTTTTTCTAATTATTAATTAAAATATAAAACTGGCCACTTCCACCGAAGCAACCACTAGATAAATATCTAGCTTAATAAATACAATATGACCATAAATAACATACAGCCTTCCTACACTTGTCCTACACTTGTCCTACACTTGTGATAATTAATTTTTGTTATATTTCTACCTAATTAGTATTGAAGCAATAACCTCCTATTCTGTTTGACTAATATACATTACTAATTAAATACTTTTTTATTTTATTAATATTATAGATATCATTCCACACCTCTAATATAAATTATATTATATTTAACTGTTATTTTTATAACAGATTATGCTAACCTCTCTAACCTCTCTAACCTCTCTAACCTCTCTAACCTCTCTAACCTCTCTAACCTCTCTAACCTCTATTATCTCAATATTCAATAAACAATATCAGTAAATTGTAAACCAACTTATATTTTCTACTGAATCTTTTCTTTCCAACTAATACTAATATTAATAATTCACCACAACCTATTCGTGACTTCCTTTACCCTCTTAATTATTACTTAAGTTTATTAAATTTTTTTTGTTATATGTTATATATGTTATATATGTTTTGTTTTAAATTTAAATGAAATAAACAATTATTACTTAATTTTGAATATTGATATTATATTCGCTACTATTAAACTGCTACATCCTTAAATAAGGATCTAAAAGAGATACAACAGGCAAGACAGTTATTTACAAACAAAAATGATAAAAAAAAATAATAGCAGAATTAAAAGAAATAAATCGAAATGATTTAGATAAAATCTTGGCGAATAGTCATGATCCAATGTATGGGTATGGAAAAGAATTAATGCCTTATAATAAAGATTGTTTGGTTAACCTCATAAAATCAGAATTAAAAAAACAGAGAGAAAATTCGAATTCGACGCAGGTAGAAGAAAAAATAAACAATGGATTAAATAAATGCATTGAGTGAAGCAAAAGTCTCGAAGGAAAAAATATGATAGTAGCTGACAAATGAGAGACGTAAAAAAACAACAAACAACAAACACAATTAGTTACTAAGGTAGCAGACGAAGTAAGCAAAAATACAGAAATAAAACACTCATATCTTTCAAATATAAATTCATTTATACACACTAATAAAGAAACAATTCTTTCAAAGGTAAAATTTGAATCACCATTAACAAAAAATAAACCATTCGGATCTGCTGGGGATATTACAATTAATGAAATATGAAATAAAGGAATAGATGCCCTTGATACTCCGGTAGTAAAAATGGTTAAAGAAAATGTAGATCTAAGTTTAGTAGGATCTAGCGTTACTTCATTGATTATGTATAAAGCTGTAATGAAAATATTTCTTAATTCAACTTATGGTCCTGCCAGTCTTCCATCTTTATCTGGTGGTAGTACAAGATCCCGAGAAATAGCCCTATTTATGATTATGGGAACACCCGCTGTAGTAGGAGCTCTTCTTACAATAAATAAGGTCACTTCCGGAGGTACAAAAGTCATTGTAAACATAGCTGAAGGTAATAATTTAGAGGGAACGGGAACTAGTTCAGCTAGTAGTAGCTCCTTATTTTTATTTATAAATAAATTACCTTCTTGATTAAAAATCATCTTAAAGTATATCGCTATTTCTTTAATAATTACCTTTATCACAAGTGTCATTGGCTATAATAGTAACATTGTCTCAGTAATCTGTGGTAAGTTAAACATTTATCTCGTATATTTTTTAAAAATCTTAACTATTTTAAATTTCTTGGTAGTCTTATACTATCTTGTAAGATTATATATACTAAATATGTATGCTCTTAATAAAGAATATATAAACCCAGAAAATTACTCTAAGTTTATTCATAATGAATTAATAGAATTGAGATATTTCACAATTAAATTGAGTCCAATAGAACTAGAAAAATTATATAAGCATTATTATTTTTTAATCGGGTTATATAGTTCGATCGTTTTATTATGTTTAACTGGTTTAGTTTTAAATTCAATATTTTAATTCCGCAAATTTAATGAACATCTAGTTTAAGTTGTTATTTTTGTCTTTAGTAAGATATTATGTTTAAAATAAATCTCTGTAGGTAAATAAAAATATATATTATTTGGAAAATACAAATCCCTTTTTTCTTTGGATTAATTTTTTTCTTTTCTGGGTTATTTCTTGAACGTGAATAAAGAAATAAAAACAAACAAAACTTTTATCTCATTCGTTAACCTCACTTAAGTAAACCGCATAAAGTAATAGAAGAAAGAGTTCCTTTCTAAAAAACACAGTGCAGAGCGCACAGATAACAAACAAAAAATAAAATTTCTAATACAAAATAATCCCCTTTCCATTTAATTAATATTAAAAATTTCAACGAAATAATAAGGACTATTAAAATTTAGAATTAAGATAAATATTCAAATATGTAGCGTCTTCGGGCAATCGGGCAATAGTTGACTATTGTTTTTATTCTTGTTTTATTAAAAATCAGAAACACCGCACAGGCAACAGGTGAGGCAACAGGTGAGGCAACAGGTGAGGCAACAGGTGAGGCAACAGGTGAGGCAACAGGTGAGGCAACAGGTGAGGCAACAGGTGTAGCATAGGCAAGAGGCAAAAGTTCAAATAGGACAAGATAACAGAAGAGAAGAGTAAAATAAACTAATGTAAAATAATGATACTATACTAATTAGTCAAATTAGATATACTTTTAATATAACTAATACACTAATTTAATAGGAAATAATTAAAATATAAATATCTTACTAATACTCCTCTAATTATAGCTAATACTAATAGACTACAGCTACTACTAATAGTTTATATGCTATACTATACATTTTCTCTCTATCTGTTGTTTTTAAATTCTAAGTATAGAATATAGAATAGAAATCACCCGCCTCTAGCGAAGCAAGAAATAGAAAACTTTAGATATAACTAACTTTTTATTAGAACTCTATACCCTAGCTTTATTTCGTATCTCAATAGATTTATATGAACCACAATAAAAGCACTAGACTACTGGGTTAAGCTAAAGCTAAGCCAAGGAAAATAAGAGATGAAATTGAATTAGAAATAGAAATATAATTATAATTAAATTAAAAAGACAGTCTCATTTCTGTGATTAATAGTTTGTATACAATATAAATCACCTACGCTGGATAAAAAAAGTATTAGTTATTTGAGTATTAGATATCAATAAGACTACCTGTTGTCTGTGGATCATATCTTTCTATTAACCACTAGCCATTTAATTAAGTAATTATGCAAAGCAAACCATAGATCTAATAAAGTAAACTAAAGTGCAGTGCAGTGCAGTAATCTTTATAGCTACACTCAATTAACCTTTCTCATTTGTTTCATTTGTTTAATGAGAATACAAATTACCCGCTTGTTTAATGAGAATACAAATTAGCCACGACCTATTGCGGAGGATTAATAAACAACTATATAGATATAGATCTTTATTTAAATGATATGAATACCTTTGGTCTTTGCCTCAGTGATCTTATCCACTAGCCCTGGCGTAGCCTTTTACTAAGTAGTTTCTTGCTTTACTCCGCTTTGCTTGGCTTTGGTCGGCGAATAACTATAATTAAATTAAAAAGACAGTCTGATTTTTGTTTAATAGTATAGAATTGAATTGAATTGAATTGAATTAAATAACTAGCAGACTCCTTAAAGGAGGATTATTAATAGTTATAGTTATACTTATACTTATACTTATAGTTTTTGTATTTTTGGTCTCTATAGCAAATTTTCTCTCAAAGATCCACAGTGCAAGTCAGTAGAGTCCACCTCCGCTGGATAGAATAAAGATTTGAGTTAATTGAGTTAATTCTGATAAGGGTGGTTCCTATATTAGTGTCTCAAGGATCCACAATGATAGTCACTAGCGCCTAGCGAAGCGAAGCAAAGCAAGAAAATTAATAAATATGAGTTAAAGGAGTTAATTAAAATAAGTTCTGCCTTTATGTGAATCATTGAACCACAATACCAGTCACTAGAGTCCACCTACGCTGGATAGAATAAAAATATTAGGTCTAAGTAAGTTTAATTAAGATAAGAGGTGCCTTTGTGTTTGTCTCATAGAAAAATATAATCCACAATGCACAAAGCAAAGGACTTAAATAAGTAGTTTTCCACCTAACGCTGGGTTATAATTAACCAACTCTATTTCTTATATGACTTGATTTTTATTTGATTAATTGTTTGTATAGAATAGAATAGAATACAAATTACCTTGCTACGCTAGAATAAAATTAATATTAGTTGTGAATTTATTAGAACTCAATACCTGTTGTATTTGTCTCATATAATTCTATTATCCACTAGCCCTGGCGTAGCCTTTTACTAAGTAGTTTATGGCTATGCTCCGCTTCGCTTGGTTATAATTAAATTAACCCAAGTCTATTAGATGACTTTATTATATAAATAAGCCTACCTATTCTATGTCTCTCATAGATAAAGCCAAGGACTTAAATAACTGCCTTCTTGCATTGCTCCGCTAAGCAGGGTAAGAAAACCAAGTATCTTAGATGACTTTTATTAAAAAGATAGAATAGAAATTAGCCTCGTACAGCTAGCTGGAATAAAATTAAAACTTTAGTTTAGATCTAAGTAAGGTTATTAGAACTCAATACCTGTTGTCTGTCTCTCATAGAATGCTATGCTATGCTATGCTCCATATGCCTGTGCACTGGGCTACTATGCTTTGCATTGAACTACTAATATTTATAGCTATACTTTTAATTTTATCTCTATGGCTGTTGTATGTCTCTCATAGAAATATATGATCCAAAAGCCCTTGAATGAAGTAACTAGCTTATTGCTCCGCTTCGCTAGGATATAATTAGCCAACTATCTTCTCTGTTGTTATTTAAAACTATAGAATAGAATATAATATAATTCAACGTGTCCACCTAGCTGGAATCAGAAAAATATTAGATCTTAGATGTTTGTGACTTTAATTTAATTATATATTATATATATAAGAGGTGCCTTAGTCTGTGTCTCAGTCTCACTGTTATGACCCAAAACCCAAGGACTTACAGAAGTAGCTAGTTTTCTCCTTAAAGGAGAACGAATAACAAAGACTCTTATTTTTGTTTTGTTTTTTTATTATAAGTATATAATATCTACTACCCGCGCCCATCGTAGGTGGAATATAATGAATATAGGAACTTCTTTAATTAGATAAGAATAATACTAGCTTTGTTTTGTGTTTAAAAGATCCACAACGCAAACCAGTAGTCTACCTAGGCCAAGGGCTAGGGAAAGGAAAATAAGAGATAATTTTAGGAGTTATATTAGAAGTCTATTGTATTGTGTGTGTTTCAAAGAACCACATTACAAATCAAAGCGCCCAACGTAGCTGCAATAAGAAAAATCTTATTAGATGTGAGTTTTATTTGAAGTCTAAGGCTATTTGTCTGTGCCTCAATGATATATATGAACCACTAGCCAAGGACTTAACTAAATAGTGTACCTTCTTGCTTTGCTCCGCTTTGCTCGGTTATAATTAAATTAACCCAGACACAAGCCTCTTATTTTGTTGTTTGTTGTTTTGTGAATAAAACTATAGAACAGAAATCAATCGCGCCAAACATAAATTCAATAAGAATGCGATCGGAGTAACGATCTAATTAATACTATGACTATTTACTAAAGTTTACTAAAGTTTACTAAAGTTTACTAAAGTTTACTAAAGTTTACTAAAGTTTACTAAAGTTAGTCCTAACAGTCAAATAAACAAAGCCCTAAATTATATATTGATAGAGAAAAATCGTAATTAAAACACCAAACACAGTGCAGTGCGCTGACCGCAGCACATATCACATATAACATATAACATATCACATATAACAAACAAACAAGAATTAAAACTATAAAATTAAATTGATTCTTATGGACGGTTTATTATCTAGTTTAAATACTCAAAGAATATACGATATGGATATAGAAATTTTATAAATATAATGTATGGTAGAATACTTAATATTATTTATAATAACCAGCGATTAAATAATAAAACCTATCAACTGGAAGTTACAATAATTTTAGGTAAAGAAATGGTAAATAAGTATAACCTAGATTGTTATAAAAAAGTAAATAAATCTAATCAAAATTAAAATATAACATATATTAACTGGAAACTAGATAATCAAGATTTAATTAACCAAACTGGAAAGACTCAATTTCAATTTGAATTAGGTAATGTTTTAATAAATTTTATGTTGGATTTAAAGCTTATTAAAAAAGAGGTTAAAATCTTAGCTAAATATGAAAAAACAAGGATCAATATCAATATAACAAAAACCACAGATAAAAAACAACAAACAAAAACAAAAACCAAGGATCAATTATTCAATATCAATGAATCAATATCAATGATCAATATCAAGGATCAATAAAAACAAAACCAAGGATAAATGGATCAATTTAAAGAATCAATATCAATGATAAAAACAAAAACTTAGCTACAAAGTTAGCACCATGTAATGCTAACGATAATACAACCAATTCCCATTTGAATCTTTTTGGTCTTAAATTTTAATTTGACGCTGTTGACGCTGATAAATACAAGTTAATAGACAGATCTTACACGGCTATTGAATGACTAAAAATAGGTCGTTTAATTATTGAAAGTTTTACAAAAGTGAAAGACAAAGGTTATATACCGACTATGTTAGAGGATAACCCAATTTTTTAAAATTAAGTTTCATTTAAACTATTCGGGAGTCAAAACCAATACGCTTGATTTAGGTACAAACCATAATACTTACACCCTATGGTTTAACTTTTTAAATCTTAACTTAGTGTATGCTATCACTAAGGAGTTAAATAATTTAAGAGAGGTTACTTTTTATGATGAGGGATTAGATCATTTATGTGATTTAGATAATTTAAATAGTTCCTTGATATCATCCTTAGACCCTTATCTTCGAGTACAAATACAGAAAAGAGGGATAACAGTAATACAAAATACTTATACCGGTTTTGATACAGAATACGACTTTAAACAATCTAGGGTAAAACCTAAAATTAAAGCAAGGGAAGAACCAAACAGAACATATGTAAACAATGGGAGGTAGGAACAGGACTTGGAGGCATATTTTTACTATTATCTATATTCAGAACCCTACCCTCAATGGAGGATATTATAACATCAATGGAAAAAATCAAATTCACTCAAGAATAAGCATAATACACTAGGTATTAGGTGGGGTATGCCACCCAAATATTAATCAAATCAAATCAAATCATTGCTCAAATCTATAAATTAAAAGTTAAAAAATCGAACATCGAAGAAAATAAAGTTATCCATGTTTATACAGAAAGCTAAGTAGTAAAAGTAATTGTTAATTGTTAATTGTTAATTGTTCTTTGTTAATTGTTAATTGTTAATTGTTATTTGTTATTTGTTATTTGTTATTTGTTATTTGTTATTTGTTAATGTTTATCATTGATACTTGGTTTTTGTTGTATTTCTTGATATCAAATTGTACAGTGTGTTATTGAGTGAGAACCCATTACTATAACTATAATTGTAAAAACAATTAAATTGATCGCTTAAATTGTTATGTATTTTTTCAATACTCTATTTTCAGCTTAGCAAGCAAGAAAGTAAAGAGACAGGCAGGCAACTATACAGGGGACAATTTTAATGTGAAGAGAAATAACAGTTATTTTTTTTACAAATGTCCTTTTTCTTCTTCTTCTTCAAAATTGTGTGTGCATTTTTATGCAAAAAGCGTATGTCAGATATTTATAAATTTGAGGTGTGAGAGGACAATTTCAATGTTGGGTCTTATTTATATTTATATTTATATTTATATTTATATTTATATTTATAAAAACACGTTTTTTAAAAAATGTCCTTTCTTTCAGGTTTGTATTTTTTGTTTTTTGTTTGTTGAAGGTTTACGTTATAGTTTCACTTTGAAAAGGTATCTCATTATAATATAAATGAAGGTTTTTACAAATGTCCCACTGAAAAAGCATACCCTTTACACCTATAAATGTTTCATATAAATGTCTCTACTTTACTATTACTTTTTCTTACTCTTATTATTATCCCATTTTTTCGTCTTGTTATTTAAGATTTAAGATACAACAGGTGTGAGCTAGCGCCTACTAATTATGGAGTATCATAACATGCTTTTTTTCGCCAATTGAAATAAGAAATAAGAAATAAGAAATAAGAAATAAGAAATAAGAAATAAGAAATAAGAAATAAGAAATAAGAAATAAGAAATAATAAAAAGAACAAAGAAAAGGAAGCAAAGTGGATAGAAAAATTAGGATAAAGAAAGATAAAATACTAACCTGTCCCTCTATATAAAGCCACAAAAACACACAAAAACACAAATATATATTTGTAAATCGACTTAATTAATTCAAGAACACTGATTTATTTGTATGCCAATAAGATATAGTTAATCGTCCACTTCTTATTTCTCTCAATTTCTCATCTCACCATTACCATTAAATTTTAATATTAACTACATATAAACTAAACAATTGTGATGATAGGAGAAAAACAATAAGAAGGAAAGAAGGACGCATAAGAGTCTACCGATTAGGCATAAAAATTAACTGATGTGAATTCATTTCCATAAAAAAATGAGTCGAAATGGCATAAGAACCCAAAGAGCAGCCATTGATGCAGAGGCAAATAAGAAAAGACATACAACACAACACAACATAGTTAGTGTAGATGCACAGTTCAATAAAGAAATAACTGGAAAATAGTGGAAAATAGGGGCACATACACAAATGCACGTGGCTGATCATGCACTCAGCAGGTGAGTTACTGTAAAGATCCCACTAAAAATGCTAAAATAGTACTCTTTATTTGAAAAGAACCACATTCATTGATTATTGATCATTGATCATTGATCATTGAAAAAGAACATTTTATTCGAAAAGAACATTTCTAATGAAACACGAAAGCAAAGAGGAAAGGGAAGGAAAGGAAAGGGAAAGGAAAGGGAAAGGAAAGGAAAAAAGGCACAAAGGCAAAAGGAAAAAAGGCACAAAGGCACAAGGAAAAAAGGCACAAAGGCAAAAGGTAAAAATATTTAGAACTAAGGCATAGACATAGGAAATAGTAATTGTAAAAGGGCTAAAAAGTATCTTGAACAAAGGCAAAGTAACAGGCAAAAGGGAAAGCACAGGTAAAAGGGCTAAAAGGTTTTAAAACACAGGTATAGCCAAAAGCTAGATTAACAAAAACAAAAACCTAAAGAAAACCATAGATGCAACTGCAAAATTAGATAGAAATATAGATAGAATCGAAAATTAGCAGATAAGAGAAGAAGAATATGGAGATGGAGCTGGTTTGGATTTAGTTGTTGTTAATTTTGTCTATTTTTTATATAATAACAACCGGTAGCAGCTAATAAATTTTATCTTTGTTAGTAATCATCTTTATTATCAAAGTCGTTGTATACTTTTCCTTCAGCTACAAACTGTATATTCTTAAGTTACTGGGACACGTACGGAGATAGTAGTTGTAGTAACCTTATTACCCCCTTTAACAAATTTGTTACTTTCGTTGTTACTTTCGTAATTGAAGCAGCATCTATGATTTTCAATATTATCGTTATATAAATAATTAAAGGATCTGGAGTGGGATACACGTCGAACTCACCATAACAGTTATCGTTACTTAAGTATCTGAAGCAATTAACAAAGGAATACAGAGGGAACAAAAGGGTCGACTCCATATAATTCATAATGGACTACAGGGATATATCCATATAAAGTAGCTGAAAGTATAGAAAATACTAAATAAAGATAATAAAGTAAATAAATTGCATTTCTAATTCAGGAGCAGCGAAATGTTCAATAGGCAGCAAGTAGGATTAAAAATAATCGAGTAGTTTTTATATTTTTCATGTTATTTTTGTGGTTTTTTTAATATCAAAGGGAAAATATATATATACATATTTTTTATATGTTCATGTTATTTATTAGTGGTTTGTTTAATAAAAAAGCAAAGAAAAAAAACAAATATATACATACAAATATATACATATAAAAATAAAGATAAAGATAATTATAAAAATATATATTATATTGATTGCTTAAATTGTATTGTATTCTATGTATTTACAAAAAATAAAAAATAAAAAATACAAGAATATATAATTTATAAAGACTCTGTTATTATTATTGAAGAGGAGAGGGCTGTGTAGGGATAGGGCTAACTAGGGACGAGGGGTTTAATTTAAAGGCGAGGTTACACTCTACTTCGAATGGACAAGGGTAGGGTGGCGTCCAGGGACATTGACACCTATAAACCATGATAGGGTGTGCAGCTTTAGTATAAAAACTAAAAATAAAAATAACTCTAAAAATAACTCTAAAAATAATAAAAAGAACAATAATAAACAGCAACATGGACAAAAGCAAGAGCTAAATAAAAACAAAAAACCTAAACCAAAACCTAATTATATAAAGGTTGCAGCACTATCTTGAAATCCAAATTGTCAAGGCTGATGAGCTAAATTTGTTAGGATAATATAAAATTGACCAAAGATTGGAGCAATTATTTCAATTAAATTGGTTACCTCGAATGGGCTAAAGGGTGATTTTATAAGATTCATGTTTTTGTGATATAATTAATTTTGTTGCCTGTTGTATTTTATAAACTAATCTGCTGCAAGGAGCAAATTCAATTGACAACCTTGGCCTTTGGCCTGACCTTTTACCTACCTCTGCTATTATACCCTTCAAACACCTTACTATTTGGTGGGAGTATTGCAAAAGAAAAATTCTCAGAAATTTAAATTTAGCGAAATAAAGACTTGAACTTTAATTAATAACTCATGAGGTTATTGTGATAACCAATTACACTATCTCGCTGCTTAATTCTAATACTCTTTTATTTATTTATTTATTTATTTATTTATTTTTCATTTTTTGTTTATTATTTTAATTTTTATTTATTTTTAGTTTATTAGTTGTCTTTGTAAGTAGGGTAATAAACGGACATTTGCTTTTAACATACTGCACCCCTGTGACCACCAAAAATGGGACCATTTCTTTTTATTCTGATTTGAACTTTTGCCTCTTGCCTTCCTTCATTACTAACTTAATTTCTTACATTCTTTGCTACCTGACTCACTAATTGACAACCTACCTTACTTAATTAACTTAATCCACCACCCTCCTTGCGGAGGGAACTAATAATTTTATACTACTTAAGATACTTTATTTATTCAATTAAAGAGAGATTAGTTATAGCAATAGTAAGAATTAGATAAAGAATTAGAGAGATTATATTAAATTTGCATAGGATAGTAAGAGTAAGAGAATATTAATATTAGGAATAGTTATAGTATTAAGCCAAGCAGTGTAGGCAGGATAATTTAGTAGAACAATTAAGAGTTAGTATATTAGTTCTAAGAATAAATTTGAATTTAATTATAAAAATACTTATATTAGAACAAGAGTTAGTTTAGAGGATAGGCGTGGGCTTTACCACGCAGTGTGGGGACTACAATTAAGTATAGCTACCTTAAGTGAATATAGTTTCTTGAAACCCAAGGGAAAATTATTAGTTGCCTAGCTTCTTAGTTAAGTATACCTGGTTATAGTCAGTTTTTAGTTAATCTCAATAGGAAACATTTAGTACTTTCAGACCTTCTTAAGATAGTATACCTAGTTATAGTTAATATTACTCCTTTTTATTAGACAAGCAGTGTGGTGCGAGAGTGCAGTGCAGTAGAATTAGTTAGAGTTTTTAAACTCCAAGGGGAATTTGATTTTAGTTATTCCTTCTTCAATGAACATACCCAGCATAATGAATTTCAATGAATCCAGTGCCCCACCTACGTTGGTAAGATAATTGATATTAGTTAGTTTCTAGTATGCGTGGGACTTAGCCAGCAGTGTAAGACTAAGAGTTCTTTATATTATAAGATAGCTGAATTATAATTCAAAGGAGTAACCCGTGCCCCACCTACGCTGGGAAAGTTAATAGATAATAGTTAAAAGTAATTAGTTATAAGAAGAAAATTTAATTTAAAAATAAAATTACTTATATTAGAACATGAATCACCCGTGTCCCAATTGGAATATTTATTCCTTATTATAAATATAGTTGAATAAGATTAATAAATATATTAGTATAGGCCTGGGCTTAATCCCGCAGTGTCTACTGAAAGGGTGATATTAATAATTAAATTTAATATAGTTTCTATGGTTTACCCACGCAGTGAACACTTTATATATGATTAGGAATAATAATAATTTTAGATTTTCTATGTTGGAGCTTCTTATTTTTAGATATACCACGCAGTTAAGCAGAAACACCTACAATATTAATAAGAATTATAAAATAATAATGTTGTATTGTATTTTGGAATTTTATCAAAGCAGTTACGCAGTTAACAACTAAATAGAAGAAGAAGAAGAAATGATAGTATGAGTATTTATAATTGATTGTTTGTTGTAGGTATATTATCGCACTTAACACCTAGATTAATCCACACAGTTACGCAGTTAACACCTAAAGATACATTTGTTATATACTCTGTAATAGTTAAATAATTTTATTTGTTTGTGTTGGTGTTATGCGAATTTATCAACGCAGTTACGCAGTTACGCAGTTACGCAGTTACGCAGTTACGCAGTTAGCAGTAACAATTACAAGACTAATTAGAAGAATAATCAAATTTATTTAGTTTGTTTTAAAATACCTTTTACTTATTCTTACCAATCCTTATTACATAAATTTTATAAATAGTAATTAACAGTAGAATTAGGAAATTATTATTAAATTACTATAATATTAGGGAAATTATTGATTAGGAAAGACGTATTCAATATTGTAATTCATATGATTATTCTTTGTATTAAATTAAGAAAGAAAGAAAGTAAGGAAATAGGCGCTAGTTTCATATTATTATGATAATACTACACTAATATAAGGTATTTTAATGCTTAGGAGTATCGTATTCAATAACACTAAAATATTATAGACTCTTAACTATTCCTATAAATTTAGTGACCTATCACTTATTCTTCTACTAATCCTAGAGTTATAAATATCGTAGCACTACGTTATTAATTTTATTTAAGTCTTTTTATGCCTATACTGTATCTAGACTTATAGTTGGGATTAAGTTTCTCTCTTACAACATTATTGCCCTTAGCCTACTCTATTTTAGCTTGTTTTGTAATATATTTACCTCTCACCTCTTATTCTTTTTCAGGTCCATAAATAATTAAACCCTATTGCGAATATCTATCTCACTGTTGTTATATTTTTATAATTCCTCTTGACTATGAGTTGGCTATAGAGGTCTATTTTATAATTTTCTTTACTCTTATGAGATTAGCGATTCTACTCTCTTGTTCCTTTTTCTACTAATTTATAGTGCTATAAATATTATTACACTACATTATTAACAATTATCGAATTATGCTATAGTTTCAATTTTATATTCTATTTGTTGGTAATAAGTGTAACTATAAAAATATTATATGTTTTCACTTAAATAACACTTATAATAAAAACCTTAATTTATTAGAATTCTAGTGTAATACTGTAGATAGTTTTATTATTATTAGATTCTATTTTATTCACGCGACTCTCTCAGTACCTTTATATTACTTCTGGTTGCTTAAGAAACCTTACTTAATAAAGATTAACCAATTTATTTACCTTTTCCCTGTGACCTTTCAATATTTGATTTTATTTTTTGTTTTTATTTTATTTTTATTTACTTTAATTAATTTTAATGCTGAACCGTAATGCAAACTACCTTTAACCTAACCACCACTAATATCATAATTTTTATTACTAATAGCCTTCTTTATATTTTGTTATTTTAAATTAAAAATGTAAGGGAATATAGGAGGATTATTAAGATTAAGGGTAATTTATATAGGAAGGGTAGTTATAAAAGATAGTAATTAATAAAATTTATATATATAGAAAAAGATAATATTAGATTAAGGTACTTAGTTAATAGTATTCATAGTATTCATAGTATTGTATTAAGTATATAGATAGTAGTATATTAGATATAGTATATCTTAGTTATATTTATTGTATAGAGTGATTTCTATTATTAGTGTTTAGTTTATTAAGATTACTATTAGTATTCCATATTGTATTAAATAGTATTAAGAGATAGAGTATTAAGATAGTGAATAGTATTATTAGTATTAGTTATTATTAAGATTAGTATTACATATGATTATTAAGTTATTAAGATGTTAGGTATAATTTAGGATATTTATTATTAGTATATTACTATCTATTTATATAGTATAGAGTATAGATTAAAGGATATATTTCTCTTTATATTTTTTGTTATTGATAATAGTTACTATTTAATTTTACTTGCTATTTCCATTTAATATCCTATTACCTTTCTTGAATTCCTTTATAGGATACCGTAATCAAAAATAATTTTTGTGTATTACTATGCTAGTCTAATTTTATTTAAATTTAAAATTCAAAATTAATTAAATGCATAGTAAGAAAACAACCTAAGGAATTTATTACGGTTATGGAAGAATGTTAAGTAAAGTAACTCTATTTTAGATAGTGGATAAAGTAAATAATATCTTTCATCTATATACTAATTATTCTATACTCTATATAAAGTAAAATTCAATCATAACTAATAACTAATAACTAATAACTAGTATCAATAACAGAATAAATAAGAATAAGAATAAAAATAAAATAATAAAAGAATAATAATAATAATAAAATACTATACCTATACTACACTACTATGAGTCTTATTACTACTGTACTAATCCAACGCAGTGTAGTACTTAAATCAGTGCTTCCATAAAAGAATCAAAATTTATTCTTAGTTTAACTCCAGTAAAGATCTCCCACCATAAAATACACTTCACATTTATTCAAAAATATGTAATATAGTTCCGTGCACTGATTAGTATACAGTTTCCTGTTGCCTTCCTGGAATATAATTTTAATCCCTGCGTATCTCTGTAGATTTTTGTTTAATATTAGTACTCCGGAGGTGAAAAATGAAAGGAATGAATTTTTATTGGGATAGGGAGTAGGAGTGAAAATAAGGGGTCGGCACTTTTTGTATTTTTAGGGGAGGTGGTTGTTTAAGAGGGTAGGGGTCGAAGGTGATATTGAGAGTTGGGTGGGAAATGGGGAGTGGCAAAGGGTGGCGTGGACAGCTCAACACAAAGAAGAGGATAAAAAGGGAAAAGCTAAAGAACAGACTAGAGGAAGAAGGATTTAATGGGAATAATAAAATTTAAAACCATGAAACTTATTTAAAAGTCGTAGACTGAAAAGATCGATTAAAAAACACACAAACAAGGTAAATTATTAACAAATTTTAACTTAGCTAGACAAACAAAACTTACACCAAAAAATATAAAAACTTTTGATTTTACACGGGGCCTTTAGGGTTATAAAAGTATAGTGATTCCAACACTAACAATATAACAACTTCTACACACGATTCAACTTTGTTATAAAAAAAAATTGGATTTGCCTTAAAGCAAGTTTCTTTAACCAGACCTTCAACTTGAACCTAGGTTAAGATTTTGTATTAAAATTTAATAAATTTTTCTAAAGTTTTAATATATTTTAGAATTTTTCTTTTTAAATAGTTGAAAAACCAACCCATTTCAAGATCTCTGGACTCTAAATGTAATGGTAAATACACATTATTGATTAAAGGTTTATCTAAGCTTCTGCAAATTGTTACATGGCTACTATTTATGCTTATGCTTAAACTTTGAAAAGATTTATAGAATCTTACGGGTATTTCTTTAACTAATTTTTCTCCTTTAGATAATTTAATTATTTCATCGAAAGTTAAAGAATTTTTCTCTATACCTGCAAACGTTGACTTAGTAACTAAATTATTATCTGCATCTAAATATTTATATCCATATTTCTTAATTCCCAAAAAATATCCTTCCTTAATAGTTAACCCTTTTAACTCATCCTTCATTAAACCTAGTTCAGATCCTATAAATTTATCTTCTAATTTATTAGCGGTGAACACTGAATCAGTATCACTATAAATACATGAACCATCTATTTTAAAAGAAATCATATGGATTCTAGCATAAGCAGTTACTGCACTAGATATTGCCACATTAGCTTTAACTAAAGAATACTGATTACTTAATTTTATGTCTAATTCGCTATTTAAATCTAGTATTAATTCATCTTTAATATTTTTATGCATTAACAATGTAATTATTTTATCGTTAATGGGTACTATTGATTTAATAACTCTAGTACTAATAAACTCATCTAAATTTTCTATATAAATATTTCTAGTTTATAACAAATCATGTTTTCTACCAAAAATGCCATAGAGTTGATTTAAATGCATTTTAGCTATAAACCTTTCAGGTCCTACACTGTTTCTCTTTTGTTCATAAAAATGGTTTACATAATCATTAAAAAGATCTAATCTTACTAAATTCAGAACCTTATAGAAATTTAAATTTATAACCATGAGGTATAACAGCTTTTAATTATTCACTTAAATAGGTCCCAGTTCAAGTTCCTGTAGGAAAGATTGTTTTACCATTATATTTACAAGGTAATAATGGGATTTTTATGTCTTTTGATGATTTAACCTCCACTTTTAAATAACCAAAAAAACTATTTAAATCAAAATTATTTTCAAATGTCTTTACTTTTCTAATTAATTCATAAGGCATAGGTTTCATCATGGCGA
>Ga0307509_10002070_pt1 | contig 33061 bp, 13 predicted proteins | sample 10_EM_MG_FD_202245 | JGI IMG/M metagenome (GOLD analysis project Ga0307509, IMG submission 202245) | Populus trichocarpa ectomycorrhiza microbial communities from riparian zone in the Pacific Northwest, United States - 10_EM | ecosystem: Host-associated > Plants > Roots > Unclassified | place...
GAGCTTGCTCGATCTGGGCCGAGTTGCCGCGGCGGCTTCCGGCAGCGAGCTCGAGCCGATCGCCCATCGCGCGGTCGGTGATCTGGTGCACGATCGCGTGCCGCGCATCCTGCTGGGCTGATCCCAGCGTCAGACGTTGCGAAGATCTCCGTGCACTGGCCCGGTGTTCGATGGCGACGACGTCGCGCTCATCGAGATTGAGTGCAGCAATGGGTGTGTTCGTATACATTTCGACGCGACTACGCGCGCTATACATGTCAGCCGATCACGTAGACGTCATGGGAGGTCACCTGCCGAATTGAAATCGGCGAAGGACTCCATGGAAAACACGTACGGCAATCTCGACATCACGGCTTGGCTGCGCACGAATCGCCAAAGCGTTGAAAATTCATGACCGCGCGCGGAGAGCGACGCTGCTGGCCCGATGGGCCCGATGAGCTGTGGGGGGGCGCGTAGCAACTCTGGCTTCCCACAACGAAGGAGGGCGACCGGAACATTCGAAACACTGCAGAACGCCACGCGGCATAAGTAGGTAACGGTGATTTGGGATTGACGGATTATCGGTGAATCGGTAGTAAGCGTAAGGTAATCGAGGGTGCTGAGCTCTCAGTAGCGTGCACGGGAACGGACAAGCGTCGAATGGCGAGCGGCCGACTGAGGTTCGCTGCCAGCGAGGTCCCGCTCGCACGCGAGAGCGCACTCTCCCAAGGAGCATGTCATGATGGGTCGTCGGCTGTATCAAATATCATGTGTTCTGCTGATGGGTGCGCTCTACACCGGGTGTGCCACGTCGAGCGATGGCGTGGACGATCGCCAGGACACTGCGGAGCTCGGCGCCGCCGGGAGCTCGAGCGCGTTCGTGCTCACGGTGAACACTGCGTTCCTGGGAACCATCGCGGTGACCTCGTCCGATGGGACTCCGCAACGGGTCTGCTTCGGCTCGAACTGCCAGTTCGCGTACCTCGCGGGGGCGAGTCTGGGGCTCACGGTCGTGAACCCGATCGATCGCGCCGACTGCATCGTCTTTACCGGCTGGTCGGGAGCGTGCCAGGGTGGGGTCACGCCGTGCACCTTGGTGCTCGACAGCGATCTGACGGTGACGGCGACGTGGCGGGCGATCCCGCACTGCATCGTTCAATGACCGTCCGTGCGGCTTGCCGAGCCGAATCGGGTGTACCGGAACATGTGCCGGTGCGTTCCGGTGTTCCTCGGATGTCGCACCGAGCGAAGATCTGTTTTGTGAATCCGCTCGCCCTTGTTATATCGCCTGGGTGCGTGTGATAGTGGTCATGCGTCCACTCCTTGCGCGGGGAGGCGCGCAGAATTCGACGTAACCCAAGTTCGCGCCAGGTGGTGAGTGTGCCAGCCTATCTGCATCCGGGGGTCTATCTCGAAGAGAGCGGGAGCGGTGCTCGGCCGGCCGAGGTAGGTCTGTGAAGACGCAGACGCCCAAGCCTGTGGCCACGTCCGCTGCTCGCCGTGGCAAGCGCGGGCTCGCTGCCGCCGACCTGGGGCTGGCCGGCTGGGCGCGCGCGGAGGCCGGCCGCGCGCAGATCGCTCGGATCCTGCGTCCGGAGGAGGAGATGGCACCAGCGGCGATCGCTGGCACCACGACCGCGTCGGTGCCGTCGGTGCCGTCGGTCGCCGAGGAAGCGCTCGCGACCCCGCCTCAGGCCGGTGCGTTCGCGCACGACGAGGCGGTCGGCGCCGCGCTGCGCGGCGACCTGATCACGATCAGCCAGGTGCTCGCGCTCGACGCCGGCCGGCTCGACATCGTCGTCGACGCACTGCCCAGCGTGCGCGGCATGCAGCTCGGCACGACGGTCTACCTCGACCCCGACGCGCTGGCCGCGGGCGGCGAGACAGCGCGCTACGTGCTGGCGCATGAGCTCGTCCACCTCGCGCAGCGCGCTCTGCCGGCGCGCCCCGAGCTCGATTACATGGCCGCCGAAGCCGAGGCGGCCTCGCTGGGCCGGGCGTACGCACGCGGTCACGGTCTCGAGCGTCCACGCGTGGGCCTCAGCGCTACGCAGGTGGCGCGCGACGAAGGCGGGCAATCCGACGACGCCAAGCTGCTCGCGTCGCCGCCGCCGCTCATTCGCAGCGTCGGTCTGTTCGCCGTCACGTACACGCCGGCGACGGACGCGAAGTGGGTCGGTGGCATCGACAAGAAGCGCCAGGCCCTCGCCGCGACGCTGCAGGATCTCGTCGGCAAGTCAGCGTACACAGTCCAGCTCCTTGATCAGGTCATCACCGCAAATGGCGGCAGCGACGGTTTCGTCGCGTCGGGCAACATCGAAGGCAAGGCCACGCAGGGCGACGCGGTGAGGCAATTCACCATCCAGGGTCCGCTGATGCTGGACCTCGTGAAGATCCTCACCGACAAAGGTCTCAAGGTCTCGCTGACGAAGGAGAACCTCGAGGCGCTCCAGGGTGGCATCGACGCCACCGATACCTGGGAGGACTTCAAGGGCTACGTCTCGGACTGGATGACGAAGAACCTGTACGCAGGTCTGATCGCGCTCACGGCGAAGACCGTGCTGACGCGCTACGCGAACGCGCTGCGCGCCGCGACCGACAACGGCAGTGCGAGGGCCGAGAAGGAGCTGATCGCCGCGCGTCAGGCGGCGATCGACGCGATTGGCATGCCGATCGACGTCATGGAAGCCGTCCGGGCCGACAAGCAGCTGGTAAAGGAGCCGGCGTACCGCGTGCTGTGGGACTTGCCGGCGGTGGCAGAGACCAAGGACGCGGAGGTCGCGGTCGCCGCCTTCGATCGCCCGCCCGCGCAGTCGCCTGGGTTCTACTTCCTGACCGACCAGCTCGTCGACAAGACGCTCGCGAAGCAGGCGCTGGCGAGTCACGACGCACGCAAGAAGGTGCTCGAGCGCTTCTCGACCCGGCTCGCGTTGCGCCAGCTGCCGACCGACGGCGATACCGTCCTCGGCGACAGCGCCAGCAAGCCGGCGCGGCCGCCGCTCGGTTCGACGCTCACCACCTACCCGCAGCTCGAGCCGCCGTTCTTCGACACGCCGAAGGGCGGCGACCGCGAGTTCGTGATGAGCATCGCATTCTCGGACGTGTTCGAGGCGTTCCGCGGCTACGTCTACAAGTGGGAGCTGATCCACGTCCCCGACGATGCGGTCGAGAAGCTCAACGAGACCGCCGACGACCAGTCGCAGCACGGCACGAGCCCCGGCCAGCTCGACGTGCTCGGGGGACGGCTGTCGCGCGACGTCGAGTACGGCAGCGCCGACATCCGGCGCGCCATCGGCGTACTGAAATCGCAGCTCGGCGAGCCCGGGATCGGCGCGGTGTCGCTCGCCGCGGTCGGCGGCGCGTTGCGCATCGTTGGCACGGTAATCAGGACGTTCATCGAGACGCTGCTCAAGCCGCGGTACGAGAAGACGATGCCGTTCGACTCGGGCGGTCTGTACATCGTGCGCTGCATCTCGTGGCCTCGGCCGAACAGCAGCTCCGTGATCGATCGGGCGCCGAGCGTGGCGTGGCTGCCGATCTGGGTACGGCCGGCCCGCGACATGTCGAAGCTGCGCGCCAACGTCGACGACAAGATCCGGCTCGGCGGCATCGAGCGACTGAAGGAGATCGAGGACGAGCTCAAAGATCCGAAGCCGACGCAGCAGCGGCGCGACGAGCTGAACAACGAGAAGCAGCAGATCGAGACCTCGCTGCACGGGACCGGCGACGACGTGCTGGTGATGGAGAAGCAGCAGCTCGAGACCGCAGCGAAGACCGCCGAGGGCTTCCAGCTCGAGCAGATCAAGAAGCGGATCGCCGAGATCGAAGAGATCCAGAAGATGCGCACGAGCAGGGTCGCCGGGGCGACAACCGACGGCTCGCTCGAGGCGCTGACGCGCATCCCGGCGGCGTTCGTTGGCGACAACGCGCAGACGATCCGGCCGCTATTCGAGGTCGCCCAGAAGGCGAACACCGGCACGCGGCTGGTCTATCACGCGATCGACTCGACAACGAAGAACAGCGGCCACCGCGATGGCGACGGCGCGACGCGCGAAGACGCGATCGCGAACGCGATCCAGAACATCCTCGAGAGCGACCAGGGCTATGGCCGCGGCTATGTGACGATCACGATCCCGGCGACGCCAGGCACACCCGGCGCACAGGCGGCGCAGCGCACCATCCGAATCGAGAAGAGCCTCGGCGGCATCCTGGAGGAGGCGCTCGAAAACCTCGCGACGATCGCCGCCATCGCAGCGGTCGCAGCGGCGCCATTCACCGGCGGGGCGTCGCTCGCGTTGCTGGTGCCGATCGGCATCGTCGGGGCGATCCCGTCCGCCTACCGCCTCATCGATCGCGGCCAGCAGGGCACGCTGCGGTTCGACATGGCGACTGCCATGGATGTGGTGAACATCCTCGGCGCGGCGGTCGGCGCGGGCCAGGCGAGCGCGGCCGGCAAGGCCGCCCTGCGAGGCGTGCAACTCGGCCGCGGCTGGATGATCCTCGGCCTCGGTACCGACGGGCTTGGCATGTTGGTCGCGGGCGCGGGCGTGATCGACCAGATCAACGAGCTGTCGAAGGACCCCAACATGCCGCCGGGCCTGCGCAACGCGATGATCGCGCAAATCATCGGCAACCAGCTCGTCCAGATCGGCATGATGGTCGGCGCGACGCTGTCGGCGCACGGCAGGGCGCAGCAGGAGGCGCTCGGCGGCAACAAGCCGGTCGAGGTGACGCACGCGCCGATCGAGCCTGCGATCCAGGAGAAGTTCCGCGCCGAGGTCGGCCCGAACGGCAAGGACATCACGGTCTACCGCGACGCGGAGGGCAAACAGGTCGCGGGCGCCGGTGTCGAGCTTCAGTATGCAAAGGACGGCTACGGCCTGCCGACCGACGTCAAGGTGGTCGCCGGCCCGGGCGCGAGCGAGAAGGAGATCCTCGGCCACGCGAAGACGGCGCGGGGAATGCTCGAGTACCAGGGCCTGCTCGGCTACCTGCGCAACCTGCTCGATCGCCTGGTGCTCGCGATGCGCGGCAAGACCGAGCCGAAGAAGGGCTCGCGTGCATGGGAGGCGAAGCACGAGCTCGAAAAGCTGCCGGACCTCGTCTACGGTGTCTACGAAGACCTCAAGGCCGGGAAGATCTCGGAGGCGGCGGCGGCGAGCAAGATGAAGGACTTGCAGGCGCAGATGCTGCGCTACGAGCAGGCCGTCCACGAACTCGGCGAGGGCAAGGGCTTCATCGCCTCGCACGACAACGTCACGAAGAGCGCGATCGAGAAGGGCTACCCCGCTTCGCCGAACGACCACTTCTATTACGAGACGTCCGACGGCAACTACCAGCTGCAGCGCGCGGTCGACTCGACGGCGCCCCCACAGCACGTCGAGAACCACAACGGCACGTGGGTGCTGGTCGCGGGCGAGGCGCCGCGCGCCATCGCCGGCGCGGACGTCACCGTGCTCAAGGAGCGCATCGCCGAGCGACTCGGGGTCGCAGCCGACAAGGTGACGATGCACGCCGATCTCGCCGCGAACGAGCCGAGCGTCAAGGTCAACGCGGACGGCAGCATCGAGGTGCACTACAAGGAGGGCACCCCACAGGATGTACTGGTCGCAGCGGTCGACCGCGCACGCGAGATTGACGCGACCGCGAAAGATGCCAGGCCACTGGTGGATGCCGTGAAGACGCAAGTCGCGGGCGAGAGCCCGTCCGACTTCGAGTGGCACTGGACAGATGACGACGCGGCGCGCGTCGTCGCGGAAGGCCGCACGCTCGGTTTGACCGACCAGCAGATCAAGGATCTCATTCGCATCGCGCAGCGCAAGGACCAGGTGCACGAGGACGGCACCGTCGTGAAGAAGCAGCTCAGCCCCGACGAGCTGATCGGGCAGATGCACAACTACAAGGAAGTCATCGAACCGCGAGGCTATCCCTACCGCTTCGCATCGAAGAAGCAGTTCGAGCAGTTCGGGCACGAGATCAAGAAGGCGGCCGCGGGTGCGGGGCTTCCGACCGACGACATCCGTATCCAGGGGTCGTCGCTGCGCAACCCCGCGGCCAGGGACGTCGACATCGCGATCCTCATCGCCGATGGCAAGTTCGACGCGCAGCTCGTGAAGACGTTTGAAGGTAAGATCAAGCTCGAAGGAAAACCGGTGACCCTCGACATAGCGAAACTTGGCGAGCTGGTGAAAGCGATCCGTGCAGACGAGGCTGCAGGGACGAAGAAGCACAATGCGGTCGCGCGAACGCTCGCGCATGCGTTCGAGAACCGCACCATTCGCGTGCAGGACCTACCCCAGTTGAAAGCGGCGAAGAACTCGATGAAAAACACGTACGGCAGTCTCGACATCACGGTCATGTCAAGCGGTGGTTATCTGGATCGCGAACCGTTCATGGTGGTGCCGTGACCGACGATATCGGTGATGGGCACCACGTGTCCGGCGACATTGTCGCCGCCACGGCGTCCGCGATCGGTGGCGCGCTTTCGGCCATTCCCCATACACGACTCGAGATCTCGAGCGAGGTGGCATTCGAAGGCGACGCGTTCGATTTTGCGATCTATCCGTCGCGACGCCCGTCGCGATCCGCGCCTGAGGGCGGTGAGGACTTCCTGGTCGGCGGCAACATCTGGTTGCCCGTCGAGCAAGCGCGTGAGCTCGTGGCAGCGATCGGCGCGGCGCTGGACCGACGTGGTCTGCGGTACGAGCTGGAGCTCGCGATCGAACAGAACGCTTCGGAGACGGAAATAACGAAACACGTTGAGTACGATGCGATGATGGCGGCGCGAACGCAGTCGTGAACGCGTTATTGCGATCACGCCGACCGGGAGCGGGCAGCGTACAGTGTTCGCGGAGATGAACCAATGACGGCCGCACAGGAACCATCGCCGGGGACCCGCGCGCTCGGTTCGCTCGAGCACGACGTGGACCGCCTGCGGATTCGGCCAGGGACCGATGTGGCTCCTGCGCTGGCGGAGCTTCGGGCGCAAACCGATCTTCGGGATCGCGTCGTCTTGCTCGGCGAGTGGGCACTGCACTATCCGCGAGCGACGTCGCAGCTCATGGCCGCGATCGAACAGAACGTTTCGGCGACGGAAATGACGAAACACACCGAGTACGACGCGACAATGGCTGCGCGAACGCAGTCGTGAACGCGTTGTTGCGAGTCGGCAGTCGCCGCTGACCGGCCATCTGACGTTCACCCGTGACGCCACCGCGGTGGGTCAGTGCTTGGCCTTCACGGCGGCGAACGCGAATTCGACGAGCTCGCTGGGCTTGATCGTCGCCTTGCCCCAGCGGTCATCCCACCTGGCGGTCAGCTTCGCCTGCTGGATCGCCTCGAGCGTCTTGCCGGCATCGGCCTGCTTCTTCACGAGCGCGCGGATCTCGACCAGCATGTCGTGCCAGCTCTTGACGTCGCTCCGCGTGGACACCACGCCATGCCCGGGGATGACCTTGTAGCTATCGTCGATCATCGCCGTCACCTTCTCGGCCACCGCGATGAAGCCGTCGTAGCTGCCGCCCGAGCTGAGGTCGACGAATGGGTAGCCGACCGTCCGGTAGCAGTCGCCGGTGTGGAGGATCTTGGCCTTGGAGAACACGACGAGCGAGTCGCCATCGGTGTGCGCCGGGTCGACGTGGATCACCCGGATGTCCTCGCCGTTGAGGTGCAGCGTGATGTCGGATGCGAACGTCACCACCGGCAGCGCCCTGGCCGGCGACGGGGGCACCTTTCGATTCATCAGCTGCATGAACTGCTCGGTACTCATCCGCTTGCGGACGTTGTCATGCGCGACGATCACGGCACCTGCCGTGGCCAGGTTCTCGTTGCCGCCGACGTGATCGCCGTGCCAGTGCGTGTTGATCACGAACCGGATCGGCTTGGGTGTGATCTTCGAGACCGCCTCCTGGATCTTTGGCGTCAGCGGCGCGAACTGATCATCGACCAGGACGACGCCATCGTCTCCCACCGAGACCGCGATATTGCCGCCCGCACCCTCGAGCATGTACATGCCCTCGGCGAGCTTGGTGGTCTTGATGGTGACCTTGCTGTAGTCCTCCTGCTGGCCGCGCGCAACACCCGCGGTCAGGGCGAACCCGAGACAGACAAGCAAGCTTGTGTGCTTCATACGAGAGCTACTCTCCCCCGCCCGGTCGGCGAGTTCCATACGCGGTTGTGGAAATCGCGTCGATCCGGGAGTTGGGGCCGCGGGGGCCTCGAGACCCGCGGTCCCTAACGGCCGCTGAGTGTGGCAAATGCGTTGCGACCGTAGTGCTCGATCGCTGGCACCAGTCCGCCCGCCCGCGCCAGGCCCTGCACCATGTGCGTGGTCGCTCGCGCGTGATGGCGCACGCCGTCGACGGTGAGCTCGCCGCGTTCGACCGCGATCACGATCTCGGCGCCGTCCCGCGCGCGGTCGTAAAACGCCAGATCGTCGACCACGAACAGCGGCAGCGCTTCGTTGACCAGGTTGCGCTTGTGGATGAACGCGAAGCTGCGCGCGACCACGGCGATCACTCCCGCGCCCTGCAGCGCCCACACCGCCTGTTCGCGCGAGCTACCCGAGCCCCAGCCGAGCCCGGCGACGATCACGTTGCCGCCGGCGCGGACCCGCGCCGGGAAGTCGGGCCGCACATAGGTGAAGCACCGGGCGCCGAGCTCGGCCAGATCGGTCAAGTGGCAGAACTCGCCCGGGATGATGGCGTCGGTGTCGACGTGATCGCCGAACCGCTGGACCCGGCCGTGCAGTGCGCGCTCCGCGGCCGGCGCGGGCGGAGCGGCGGCGTCACGTGCCGGCGCCAGCTCGATCACCGGCTCCTGCGTGATGACCTCGGGGCTCCGGCCAGCGTCGCGGCCCAGCACGCGCGCGAACCGCGCGCGGTCGACCTCGGCGAGCAGCGGCCGCGGATCGCGCACCGTCATGCCGAGCGCCGACGCGGCGACCGTCGCGGCCGACGCCAGGTAGGCCAGCGAGCCCTCGCCCATCCGGTTGCGGAAGTTGCGGTTCTGCGACGACAGCCAGACCTCGTCGCGCCCCGCCTTGCGGCTGGCCACGCCGACGCACATCGAGCACCCCGGCGGATCGATCGCGAACCCGGCGCGCTCGTAGCTCGCCCACAGCCCGGCCTCGCGCAGGGTGCGCTGGATCGACTGATCTCCAGGCACGACGATCCGGTTGGCCGACGCGACGGAGGGCTCGCCGCGCGCGTGCGCCGCGTCCAGGACCAGCGCGGCCAGCACGAGCTCCTCTTCGGTGGTGGTGCACGCGCCGATGAACGCGCCGTGCAGCGCCCGCCCCGCCTCGCGCTCGATCGGCGCGACCCGGTCCGGCGAGAACGGCACCGCGATCTGCGGCCCGAGCCGATCGAGATCGATCTGGACCCGCGCCACATAGGGCGCGTCGGGATCGGCGCGGAAGTAGCGCGCGCCGTCGCGCACGCCATCGTCGGGGCGCCGCGCGATCCACGCCGCCGCCGTCGCGTCGGGCTCGAAGATGCCATTGAGCCCGCCGAGCTCGGCGGTCATGTTGGCGATCGTGAACCGCATGTCAGTCGACCAGCCGCGCACGTGATCGCCGCGGTACTCGACGCTGCGCTCCATCGCGACGGTGTTGCAGCCCAGCTCGCCCAACGTCTTCAGGATGATGTCCTTGCCGCCGATCCCGAACGGCGGCGTCCCGACGTACTCGACGCACACGGCGTCGGGCACCTCGATCCACGACTCGCCGAGCACCATCGCCGCGGTGACGTCGGCGCCGCCCAGGCCGATCGCGAACGCGCCGAGCCCGCCGTGCGACGACGTATGCGAGTCGGCGCCGAGCACCAGATCACCGGGCAACACCAGATCGCGATAGAACTTGGTGTGCAGAATGGTCACATTGGCGTCGTAGAAGTGACGAATCCCGCGCTCGCGGGCAAACGCGCGCGATAGCTCGGTCAACCGGCGCACGCGCGGATCGTGAACCAGCGTGACCGGATCGACCGTATGATCCACGGCGAGATAGAACCGCTCGGGGTCGTGGATCGGTGGTCTCCCGAGACGATGATAGGTCTTGTCCATCCCGGACCACGCCAGCTCGCTGGCGATCGTCCAGTCGACGCGAATGCGCAGGACGTCGCCGGCTTGCACGCAGGGCCGATCGAGGCCGCGCGCGTGATGGGCGAGAATCTTTTGTGTGAGAGTCATCGGTCGCATGGTGTTGTAGTCTGCGCTGCGTGCGCCGCGCGCGGTCATTGCGGCCCGCGCGCGGTTCGCCCGGCTGGTGGTCGGCGCGGCACCACCGCGTCGCCGTCCGGCAGCTGGAGCTTGGCCATGTCCTCGGCTATCGCGACGACGTCCTCGTCGTGCAGCGCGAGTCGCCGGTAGCTCGCGCGCGCGAGCCACACGCTGTGCTCGGCCATGTTGGCCTCCGCGCGCCGCATCCGGATCGCCTTGACCTGACCGAGCACGGCGTCGACCAGGTGATCGTCGATCGCGAGGCCCAGCCGGGTCAGCCGGTCGCGCGCGCGCTCGAGCACCTGGCGAATCACCGCGCGGCCCGAGTGCTTGCCATAGACGAAGCCGCGCTCGGCGCCGACCAGCTCGGCGGGGATCGGCTCGTAGGTCAGCGGATCGCTCATCATGCCGTGGGTGTGGATCCCCGACTCGTGGAGGAACACCGATTCGCCGATCACCGGCTCGTTGGGCGGCACCGCGAGCCCGGTCATTCGCTCGATCAGCGCGCTGGCCTCGCGGATCAGATCGTAGCGAACCCCGGGGATCTCGACGTTGTAGATCTGGCGTAGCGCGATCAGCACCGAGTGCAGCGCGGCGTTGCCGGCGCGCTCGCCGATCCCGTTGATCGTGACCGTCAGCGCGGTGGCGCCGGCGCGGCACGCGGTGATCGTGTTGATCGTGGCGAGATCGTGGTCGTTGTGAAAGTGGCAGACCACCGGCGTGTCGGGGAACCGCTGGCGAAGCCGGCCGACGTAGAACGCGGTCGACTCGGGCGACAGCGAGCCGTTGGTGTCGGCGAACACGTAGCGCTTGGCGCCGGCGTCGATCGCGGTGCGCGCGAGCTCGAGCACATGATCGATCGGCGCGCGCGAGCTGTCCTCGGCACCGAACTCGAGGTTGTGCGCGCCGCGTGACCGTGCGTAGGCGAACGCCTGCTCGATCATCCGGGCGTTCTCCTCGCGCAGCCGCTCGATCGCCACCGAGTCGCGGGTGCCCGGGATCTTGCCGCGCCGCAGCAGGGTGTTGCCCAGCTTGTGGCGGATATGCAGGTCCGAGCCCGACGTGAAGATGCACAGGCAGACCGCGGTGGGGTCGGCGCCGGCCTGCTCGATCGTGTCGATCGTGCAATCTAGATCGTGCTTGTCGGCGCGGCACAACACGACGAATTCGAGATCGCGGCGCAGCTGACCGGCCGCGCGGCCGCGCAGCAGCATGCGCAGGGTATCGCGGTCGGCCTCGTCGGTGGCCGGGAATCCGACGTCGAGGATGTGGCAGCCCAGCCGCGAGGCCATCTCGGCGATCTCGTACTTCTGGGCCGGGGTGAACGCGACGCCGGGCGTCTGCTCGCCGTCGCGCAGCGTGGTGTCGTAGATCCGGATCGCGTCGGCAGCTGGGAACGCCAGTCCGCGGGTGTACGCGATGGGCCGCACCAGCAGATCGCCGGCGCCGTGATCGGTCGTCCCCGCGCGCGGGGGCGTGGTCAGCGAGTCGGTCATGCGCGATCCTCTTCATCCCGAGATCGGGGCATCGATGGCGAGGTTAGCTGCGGCGCGGTGAGCGCGGCCACCATGCTCGCGGTGTCGTACAGGTCGAACAGCCGGTTGCTCCGGCAGTCCTGCAGCCAGAACACGTTGGCCCCCTGGGCCTCGTGGGCGACGCCGCCGGGTGGCGGCGCGGCGCTATCGATGAGCTCGCGCGGCTCGACGTGCAGCGGCTCGCTCACGCCGGCGACGTGAGTGAAGCGCTGATCGAACCCGGCAAGCCCCCAGGCACTGGCGGCCCACGGGATCGCCGGTGGATCGAGGTATTGCCACTCGAAGTCGTCGGCGCACGGCGCGCGAATCCCGCCCGGGTATCCCGCCGCGCACAGATCATAATAGATACGGCGCGCGACTTCCATGTTCGACGCATGACTCACGTGGCCGTCGTGGTCATCAAATCGGAATACAGTGCTGTACCGTACTGGTTTGATCGCGCCGTGAATGGCCTCGTGACACGAAGTGGCAAATAGGGAACGGTGCTGCTCGTCGGATGGCATGACAGATGGCTCGCGCAGGAGCTCACTGGCCATAAATTCGACTTGAGCAGCGTCGGGAGTGACAAGCCACGGCGGCACTCCAAAGAGAGGCTGTCGCGCGCGGAGCAGTTCAGCGAGCAGCGCCTGGGTCGCCTCGCTCACCTCACTCGCCGCCGCATAGGTGCCATTGTCTCCGTCGGACGATCTGGTCACGGGAGCCTCGTCGTGTCTTGTAGCCGATGCGATCTGGGCTGTCCAGTGAAAATCTCGTAGGCGGCGTCCGCAAGGTGGGCGCCAGAGCGCACGGGCGTATTCGCGCTATCGCCCGGTTGTTCGGGTGCAAACGAGTGTGCGCGTCATTCTTAACGGGCTGCAAACGAGTGTGCGCGTTATTTCTGACGGATTGTGTGCGCGTTATTCTTAACGAATTGAAGGGAATTTCGATTGAGATGAATGATGCGTAACGGTGAGTGCGTGTTTCATTTTGCATGCGCGCTGCGGTCGAGCACTGAGCTCCTTCTCGCGGCGCGAACAGGTCTTCCAATGAAGCCCGCGCGGTCTCGGCATCGCCCGCGACACCAACCGCGACATCGACCGCGACTCGGTCACGCGAAACGAGAAATACGGCGTGTGCCGCTCGTCGGGAGCGGGCGCGCAGTCCGGACACAGTCAGTCGAGAACGGCGCGCGCTGGTGCCCGCAGTCCACAAACACTCAGTGGAGAACGGTGCGCTGGTGCCCGCCACCAACGATCGTACGCGCCACACGACCTCCCGGGTGTCCGGCTCCCCGGGACGGAGCTCGCGCAATGCGCATTGCGCGCTACCATGGAAGCCAGCCGTGATACTCCGCATCTCGCCATCAGCGGATTGCGCTTGACGACGGACGACTGCAGTGTATGTTGCCCGCAGTGATGATCGATGTCGCCGGCTTCCGCGGACTGACATACGACCCGGCGAGAGTCGAGCTGTCGCGTGTCATCACACCGCCGTACGATGTGATCGACGCGACCCAGCGCGCGGCGCTCGCAGATCGCAGCCCTTACAACTTCGTCCGGATCGACCTCCCGGAGCCGATATCGCCGGAGGTCGACCGCTATCGCGCGGCCGCCGACATCCTGGCCAGCTATCGAGCTAATGGCGTCCTCCGGCAAGATCGGGCTCCCACGCTGTATCGGTATCACCAGGAGTTCGTCGATCGAGAGACTGATCGCACAGTGACCCGGAAGGGTGTGATTGCGGCGGTCGGGCTGTCACCCTGGGGGGCCGGTGCGATCCGGCCGCACGAGACCACGTTCCACGCACCGCTCGAAGATCGGGCGCGGCTGCTCGAAGCCACGCGCGTTCATCTCTCCCCGGTGTTCGCGATGTACGACGGCGACTCGCACGCGGTCGAACACCTGCTCGACCGCCCCGGCGCGGCACCGGATCTCGTCGCTCGCACGGACGACGGCACGCGGCACAGCGTGTGGCGGATCAGCGATGCCGGGACCCTCGCCGAGGTCTCGCGCCTGCTGGCGCCGCGCTGCGCGTATGTGCTCGACGGCCATCATCGCTACGAGACCATGGTTGCATTTCACGACCGGGCCGCGCCGCCAGCGGTGAGCCGGCGCGGCCTGATGTTCCTGGTCCCGATGAGCGACCCCGGCCTCATCGTCCTGCCGACTCACCGGCTGGTCGATGGCGTATCCGGCCTGACGCGCGACCGCTTCCTGGCCGAGGTCCGGCGCCGCGCTCGGATCGATCCGATCCGCGATGCCGCGCGCGACCCCGGCACGCTGCGGCGCGCCCTGGCAAGCGCGCCCGACGGCCCGGTGTTCGTCGCCGTGTTCCCCGGCGATCCCGATGCACACCTGCTCACCGTGGGCGGCGGCGGGCGATCCCACGTCGCGCCCGAGATCTCCGTGCTCCACGACGCGATCCTCGAGCCGGTGCTCGGCATCGCCAGCCGCCGGGGGACGAGCGATGTCCGGCTCCGCCACGTCAGCGACACCGCGGCCGCGCTCGGCGCGATCGCGGGCGGTCGCGCACAGCTGGCGCTGCTCGTGCGGCCGCCGCGGCTATCTCAGATCAAACAGGTGGCGGATCTCGGCCAGGTGATGCCACAGAAGTCGACCTACCTGTTCCCGAAGCTGGCGTCCGGCCTCGTGATGATGGCGGTGGATCCATGACGGGAACTGCGTCGGCGATGTCCGCCCCGGATCGCGAGCTCGTAAGCCGGCTGAAGTTCGTCGAGCCGATCGTCCGGGAAACTCCGGTGATCCGGATCGACGAACCCGGGCTCGAGCTCCACGCCAAGCTCGAGTACCTGAACGGTATCGGCAGCGTGAAGGACCGCCCGGCGCTGTGGATCCTCAAGCGGGCGATCGAGCGCGGCGACATCGGCCCGCGCACCCTGGTGGTCGAATCGTCGTCGGGAAACTTCGCGTGCGCGCTCGCGACGTTCGCGATGATGCTGCAGCTCGAGTTCATCCCGGTGATCGATCCGAACATCGCGCCGATCAACGAGGCGTACCTGCGCACGACCTGCCGGCAGGTGATCAGGGTCGAAGACCGCGACGACACCGGCGGGTATCTCAAGACCCGGCTGCGCACGGTCAAGGCGCTGCTCGCCACGCGCCGCGATGCGTACTGGACCAATCAGTACGACAACATCGACGGCGCGGCCGCGCACTACCACATGACGGGGCCAGAGATCTGCCGCGCGGTGCCCGACGCGGATTACGTGTTTCTCGGCGTGAGCTCGGCCGGCACGATCGCCGGTGTGTCGCGGCGAGTCCGCGAGTGCATTCCATCCGCCCGGATCATCGCGGTCGACGTCGAGGGCTCGGTGATCTTCGGCAGGCCTGCCAAGCGCCGCCTGATCCCGGGGCTGGGCTCGAGCATCTCTCCGGGGCTGGTCGCGCAGGCGATCATCGACGACGTCGAGATCGTGAGCGAGCTCGACGCCGTGCGGGGCTGCCACCGGCTACTGTCGGCGCACGGCCTGTTCGTCGGTGGATCGTCGGGGGCGGTGTACGCCGCGATCCAGCGCTACTTCGCGCGCGCGCCGGCACCAGCGGTCCGGCCCCGGGTCGTGTTCCTGTGTTGCGACCGCGGCTCGCCGTACGTCACCAGCGTGTTCAACGCGCGCTGGCTGGCGGAGCACATGCCCGGTTTCGATCCAGCGGCGGAGCAGAGCATCACGTGAAGCCGCTCTCGTTCACCGCGATCAGCGGCGCGGTTGTCCGCCTGATCCACGACCCACTCGCCGGAATCGACGCGCGCGCGCGATCGCGAGATCTCGGGCTCGCGAACGTGATGTTTGCTCGCTGCACGCCGACTCGTCGCGTGGGTGTCCCGTGGATCGCTGCTGCGTGCCAGCCCTAGCTGCGCGGCAGCCCGAATCGCCTCGTGCTCAGGGAGACGTTTCATATGTTGTCGATGCCTCGATTGCCCCGATTGCCAGCGACCGTCCTTGCGCTCACCGAGGGGTGGGCGCCGTGAGCGACGTGACCATGCGCGAGTTGCTCCCGCGCGTGATGGACCCTCAGGTGCGCGCGCTCGCGCTCGGCTTGCCGGCGCCGGAGCTCATGCCGGTGCAGGCGTGCGCCGCAGCGGCCGAGCGCGTGCTCGCGCGCGGTGGCAGCGTACTGCAGTATCAGCTGCTGTCCTGCCCGCTCAGGCGTCAGGTGCAGAGTCTGCTCGCCGAGCGCGGAGTCCTGTGCAGCGAGGCGGATATCTTCCTGACCACCGGCGGCCAGCAAGGCATCTCCCTGCTCGTGCAGTTGCTGCTCGAGCGAGGCGGCGCCGTCGTCGTCGACGAGCTCACCTACGAGGGGCTGCACGCGGCGCTGGCGGAGCTCGCGCCGCGGCTGCTCGTGGTGCCCACCCGTCCGGGCTCGGGCATGGACCTCGACGCCGTCGAGGCGCTGCTGCGCAGCGGCGCACGGCCCGCATTCATGTACGTCATCGCCGATGGGCACAACCCGACCGGCTCGAGCCTGAGCCACGCGGCGCGCGTGCGGCTGGTCGAACTGGCCCGGCGGTACCGCGTACCGATCATCGAGGACGACGTGTTCGGCTACCTGCGTTACGCCCGCGACGCGCCGCCTCCGCTGCGGGCGCTTTCCGACGAGTGGGTGCTGTACGTCGGCTCGTTCTCGAAGATCCTGGCGCCGGGGCTGAGGGTCGGCTGGGTGGTGATCCCCGAGCGCTTCCACCAGCGCTGGTCGACCCGCAAACATGCCAGCGACCTGAGCGTCACGACCTTCGCCGAGCTCACGGTTTCGGAGTACCTCGCGAGCGGCGCGCTCCCGGCACACCTCGCCCAGCTGCGGCACGTCTACGCGGCGCGGCGCGATACGCTGCTGCGCGCGCTCGCGCAGTCGTTCCCCTCCGAGACCCGCTGGGAGACCCCGGCTGCCGGCATGTTCGTCTGGGTCGATCTCCCGCGCCACGTGGACAGCCTCGAGCTGCTGGGCGCCGCGCTCGACGCGGAGAAGGTGGCGTTCATGCCCGCTGTGGTGTTCCGTGCGCCGGGTGGCGAGTCCGAGCGCAATGGTATGCGCCTCAACTTCACCCACTGCTCGGCTTCCGAGCTCGAGGACGGCGCCACGCGCCTCGGGCGGGTGGTGAAGCGAACGCTCGCGTCGGGCCGGGCCCCGCGGGCCGCGCCGGTCGCGTTCGCCGCCGGTGCTGCCGAGGCGCCCGCGGCTCCGCCGTTCAACGAGCTGATCGAGCGGCACGCCGCCGAGCGACCCGACGCGATCGCCGTCGTGCACGGCACGCACGCGATCAGCTATCGCGAGCTGAACGCGCGCGCCAACCAGCTCGCGCGCTACCTGGTCGAGGCGGCGGGCAGCGATAGCCGCATCGCGATCTGCGCCGAGCCGAGCATCCCGATGGTCGTCGCCATGATCGCCGCGCTCAAGGCGCGCTGCGCCTTCGTGCCGATCGATCACCGCAATCCGCCCGAGCGCATCCGCTACATGCTCGAAGACTGCCGGCCCTCGCTGGTCGTCACCCACGAGCCGGTCAGCGAGACCCTCCGCGGCCTCGCGCCGGCGCTGCCAGCACTCGATCTGTATCGCGACGAGCCGCGCTGGCGCACACGTGGGCGCGGCAACCTGCCGAGCCCGGTCGGGCCAGGCGATGCACGCCGACTCGCCTATGTCATCTACACGTCGGGCTCCACCGGCCTGCCCAAGGGCGCGATGATCGAGCACGCGGGCTTCAGTAACCTCGCGCGCGAAGTCGAGCGGGTGCTCGGCGCGCCGGCCGGCGGTCGCGTCCTGCAGTTCGCGTCGATCAGCTTCGACGCGAGCATCCTCGATCTGACCATCGCCCTGTGCGGCGGTGGAACCCTGGTGGTTCCGCCGCGCGCGGTCCTCGTGGGCGAGACGTTGGCCGAGGTCATCCGGCGGGACGAGATCGAGTACGTGCTGGTTCCGCCGGCCGCGCTCGCGGCGCTCCCCGCCCACCTCGACCTGCCCACGATCGTGCAGGTGATGGCGGGGGGCGACGTGCTCGGCGTGCCGCTCGTGCGCCGCTGGTCGACGCCGCGCCGCAAGCTCATGAACCTGTACGGCCCGACCGAGAACAGCGTCTGGGTGAGCTGCTACACGTGCCTGGGCAGCGAGCGGGAGGCGGTCCCGATCGGAGAGGCCATCGGCGGCACGCAGCTGCACATCCTCGAGGCCGATCTCTCGCCCGCCCCGGACGGGACCGTCGGCGCGCTGTACATCGGTGGGCGTGGCGTCGGCCGCGGCTACCTCAATCGCCCCGATCTGACCGCCGAGCGCTTCGTGCCCGATCCGTTCAGCGCGCTCGCGGGCGCGCGCATGTACAGGACCGGCGATCTCGCCCGCCGCCGGCCGGACGCGCAGATCGAGTTCCACGGCCGCGACGACTTCCAGATCAAGCTGCGCGGCTATCGCATCGAGCTGGGCGAGATCGAGGCCGCGCTGTGCCGCGACGGGCGCGTGCAGGACGCCGCCGTCACCGTGCAGGGCACGGGTGAGGCCCGACAGCTCGTCGGCTACGTGACCCAGCGCGAGTCGGAGCACGGCCTGTCCGAGAGCCGAGGCTCCCACGTCCGTCACTGGCGGACCCTGTACGACTCGGTCTATGCCGCGGCCGAGGGCGGCGACTTCGACATCACCGGCTGGAAGAGCAGCTACACCGGCGAGCCGATTCCGGCCGAGGAGATGCGCATCTGGGTGGAGGAGACGGTCGCTCGCCTGCGCGCGCTCGGCGCGCGCCGGGTGCTCGAGGTCGGCTGCGGTACCGGGCTGCTGATGGTGCGGCTGGCACCGCGCACCGAGCGCTACGTCGGCGTCGACTTCTCGGCCGACGTGCTCGGGCGGCTCGGCCGGTACCTCGCGAGCCGCGCCGACCTGGCGCACGTCGAGCTGCTCGAGGGGCTGGCCCACGACCTGTCCCACATCGAAGACGAGAGCGTCGACCTGGTCGTGCTCAACTCCGTGGTGCAGTACTTCCCGGATCTCGGCTACCTCGAGCAGGTCCTCCGGGAGGCTACGCGCGTGACGCGCCCGTCCGGCCACATCTTCGTGGGAGATGTGCGCAACTTCGCGCTGCTCGAGGCCTATCACGCCTCCGTACAGCTCTACCGCGCTCCGGCGGACCTTCCGCTTCCGGAGCTCGCGGGGCGCGTCAAGCAAGCGGTCGCGAGCGAGGAGGAGCTGCTGCTCGACCCGAGCTTCTTCGCGGCGTTCGCCGCGGGCTCGGCCCACATCGCGCAGGCGACCGTCTGGCCCAAGCAGGGTGACTACGACAACGAGCTCAGCCGCTTCCGCTACGACGTCGTGCTTCAGCGCGGACGCGGGCACCACCGCCGGGTCGTGCGCGAGCCGGCGCACGCGATCGCGTGGACGCCTTCGGCACGGCTGCGCGACCAGGTCGAGCGCGCCCTGACGGAGCGCCCGGGCGCCGCGATCGCCGTGACCGACGTCGTCGAGGCACGGGCCGCGAGCGCGGTTCGGGCGGCTCGCCTGCTGCGCGCCGGGTCGAGCGACCTGACGACCGCGGGCGAGCTGCGCGCGGCGGTCGCCCATGAGCCGGGCGAGCGGCTGGATGAGCTGCTCGCGCTGGCGCGGGCGCTGAACGTCGAGCTCGTGGTCCAGAACTTCGGCGACGGCCGCTACGACGGCGTGTTCCGTCCCGCCTGGGTGGACCTCGTCCGACCGCCGCAAGCTCCCGAGGATGACGGACACCTGGAGGCGCTGGCGAACAGTCCGCTGCGCAGTCAGGGTAGCGCCGAGCTCGGGCGCTCGCTGCTCGAGTCCCTGCGCCGCTCCTTGCCCGAGTACATGGTGCCGGCGCTGCTCGTCGTGCTCGAGCGCATGCCGATGACCATCAGCGGCAAGGTCGATCGCGCGGCGCTGCCCGCCCCCGAGCGCAGTGCGTTCCGGACGCGCGACTACCAGCCACCCGTCGGGCCGATCGAGCCGCGCGTCGCGGCGATCTGGGCCGAGGCGCTCAAGCTCGAGCGCGTCGGTCGCGCCGACCACTTCTTCGAGCTCGGGGGAAACTCCTTGCTCGCGGCCACGCTGGTGGAGCGCATGCGCCAGCTCGGCCTCCGGGCCGACGTGCGCGCGCTGTTCATCTCGCCGACGCTGGGCGGCTTCGCGGCCGAGGTGACCCTGGGGGCCGGTACGGAGGTGACGGTACCGCCCAACCTGATTGCCGCGGACTGCGCGCGCATCACACCGGACATGCTGCCGCTGATCGCGCTGACGCAGGATCAGATCGACGGCATCACGGCGCAGGTACGCGGCGGCGCGCGCAACATCCAGGACATCTATCCGCTCGCACCGCTGCAGGCGGGCATGCTGTTTCACCACCTGTGGAACGCCGAGGGCGACGTCTACCTGTCCCAGAGTCTCCTGGCGTTCGACGGGCGCGAGCGCCTCGAGCGCTTCCTGGCCGCGCTCGACGCGGTGGTCGCGCGGCACGACATGCTGCGCACGGCCGTGCTCTGGGAGGGGCTGCCCGAGCCCGTGCAGGTGGTCTGGCGCGCCGCGCCGCTGGCCATCGAGCGGGTCGAGCTCGACCCGCGGCACGGACCCGCGGTGGACCAGCTGCGCGCACGCGGAGGCGCCTGGCTGCGCATGGACGTGCGGCAGGCTCCGCTGATGCGCTGCATCGTCGCGCACGACGCGGCCGAGGGGCGCTGGCTGCTCGTGTGGCTCGTCCATCACCTCGTCATCGATCACACGACGCTCGACATCATGGCGCGCGAGACGCAAGCCTACCTGGCCGGGCAGTTTGCGCAGCTGCCGGCGCCCATCCCGTTCCGGAACTACATCGCCCAGGCGCGGCTCGGCGTCGGCGCCGAGGACCACGACGCGTTCTTCCGGAGCATGCTGGCGGACGTCGACCAGCCGACCTGGCCGTTCGGGCTGCGCGACGTGCAGACGGCAGGCGCGGTGTTCAAGATGGCGCAGCTGGCGCTCGACGCCGAGCTCGCCGCGGCCCTGCGCGACCACGCGCGTGCGCTCGGCGTCTCCGCGGCGAGCCTGTTCCACCTGGCCTGGGCCCGCGTGCTCGGGCTCGCGTCGGGCCGCGACGACGTGGTGTTCGGGACGGTGCTGTTCGGGCGCATGCATGGCGCCCACGCGTCCGATCAGACCGTCGGCATGTTCATCAACACGCTGCCCGTGCGCGTGCGGCTCGGCGACACCAGCGTCGAGCAGAGCGTGCGCGACGTCCACGCCTCGCTGGCGGGCCTATTGCGCCACGAGCACGCGTCCCTGGCGCTGGCGCAGCGCGCGAGTGGCGTCGCGCCCCCCACACCGCTGTTCAGCGCGTTGCTCAACTACGTGCACAACAGCGCCGACGCGGAGCTGGCCGCAGCGCCGTTCTTCAACTCGCTGTTCTACGAGCTGGAGGGAGCGCGGGCCCATGGCGCGACGGACGACACGGCGGCGCGCTGGGCAGGCGTCGACGTGCTCGACGTCCAGGAGCGCACGAGCTTCCCCTTGACCTTGCTCGTGGACGAGCGAGGGAGCGGCTTCGTCCTGACGGTCCAGGTCGTGGCCGCGCTCGACCCGGCCCGGATCTGCAGGTTCGTCCGCACCGCGCTCGCGCGACTGGTCGACGGGCTCGCCAAGGCGCCGACCGGGCCGGTGCGTGCGCTCGACGCGCTGCCCGACGCGGAGCGGGAGCAGCTGGTCGTGCGCTGGAACGACACCGCCGTGGCGGAGTCGCCCGCACCCTTCCTGCACCGGCGCGTCGAGCGCTGGGCACGCCAGCGGCCCGACGCCGTGGCGGTGGTCCACGACGGCGCCATGATCACCTACCGCGCGCTGAACGAGGCGGCCAACCGGCTCGCGCGCCACCTGCGCGCGCTGGGCGTCCGCCCCGACGACCGCGTCGTGCTGTGCCTCGAGCGCGGCGTCGACCTCGTCAGCGCGATGCTCGCGGTCCTGAAGGCCGGCGCCGCCTATGTGCCGATCGATCTGGCCACGCCCGCGGAGCGCTTCGCGTACATGCTCACGAGCAGCGCGCCCACCTTGGTCCTGGTGGACGACACGGGACGCCGCCTGCTCGCCGGGCACGCGCTGCCGGTGCCCGTGGTGCACGTCCAGCGCGATGCCGCGCGCTGGTCGGTCCTGTCCGGCGGTGATCTCGGAGCAGACGAGGTGTCCCTGCACCCGCATCACCTCGCCTACGTCATCTACACCTCGGGCTCCACGGGGCTGCCAAAGGGCGTGATGATCTCGCACCGCAGCCTCGCCAACTTCGTCGACTGGTCCGGTGAGCAGTTCGGCATGACGCCGGACGATCACGGCTCGTTCGTGACCGGCGTCGCGTTCGACGCCGCGGCCTGCGAGGTGTGGGGCGCCCTGGGAGCTGGCGCGCAGCTGTGGATCCCGGGCGCCGCCGTGGCGCGGGACCCGGAGCAGCTCCTGTCGTGGTGGCAGACGCAGCCGCTCGATGTGTGCGTGCTGCCGACGCCGCTCGCAGAGCTCGCGCTGGCACGCAACGTCGTGCATGAGCGCGTGCGCGTGGTGGTTACCGGCGGCGATCGCTGGACGCGCCCCCTGCCGGAGGACTTGCGGTTCGCGCTGTTCAACAACTACGGCCCTACCGAGACGACGATCGTCGCGACCAGCGGACGGCTGTCGCCGCGCGATCCGAGGGTTCACATCGGCACGCCGCTCCACAATACGCAGCTCTACGTGTTGTCTGCGGACGCGGAGCCGACGCCGCGGGGGGTGGTCGGCGAGCTGTACGTCGGAGGCGCGGGCGTGGCGCGCGGCTACCTGGGCGCGCCCGACCTCACGGCCGAGCGCTTCGTGCCCGACGCGTATGGTGGCGTGCCCGGCGCGCGCAGCTACCGCACGGGCGATCTCGGCCGCTGGCTCGACACCGGCGTGCTCGAGTGCCTGGGCCGGGTCGACGGTCAGGTCAAGATCCGCGGCTTCCGCATCGAGCTCGGCGAGATCGAGAGCCGTCTGCTCGGCCACCCAGGCGTGCGCGAGGCGGCGGTGCTCGCGCGGGAAGACGCGGAGCTCGGCAAGCGGCTCGTCGCTTACTGTACCGGCACCGGCGAGAAGGTCTCGGCCGAGGGGCTGCGCGCGCACCTGGCCGCGAGCCTGCCCGAGTACATGGTGCCCGCGCAGTTCGTGTGGCTCGCGGCGATGCCCATGACCGTGAACGGCAAGCTCGACCGAAACGCGCTGCCGGCACCGTCTGCACCCGTGGCCGTGCCCACGTCGAGCTTGCCGCACAACCGCCTGGAGGGCGCGCTGCTCGCGAGCTGGCGCGCGGCCCTGGGCGTCGAGCGGGTAGGGCTCGACGACAACTTCTTCGATCTCGGGGGCAACTCGCTCCTCTTGTTCAAGTTGCGCGATGAGATCGCACTGCGGCTCGAGACCGAGCTGCCGATGATCGAGCTGGTGAAGTCTCCGACGGTGCGCGAGCTCGCGCAGGCGCTCGCCGGCTCCGGCGTGCACGCGCCCCGGCAGGGCGAGAGCGAGCGCCCCCCGCGGCAGCGCGCGGCGCTGGCGCGGCAGAAGCAGCTCGCAGGTCGGCGGAGGCCGAGGCCATGAGCGCTGCGGAACCATCCCTCGACATCGCCGTGGTCGCGATGAGCTGCCGTCTGCCGGGTGCGCCCACGGTCGACGCGTTCTGGCGCAACCTGCGCGAGGGCGTGGAGTCGATCGCGTTGTTCAGCGACGACCAGCTGCGCGCGGCGGGCGTGAGCGCGGCCGAGCTCGTCCAGCCGAGCTACGTCAAGGCGGCGGGCGTGCTGGGCGACAGCCAGATGTTCGACGCCGCCTTCTTCGGCTACTCGCCGCGCGAAGCCGAGCTGCTCGATCCACAGCAGCGACTGTTCCTGGAGTGCGCGTGGGAAGCGCTCGAGCGCGCAGGCTACCGCCCCGATCGCTGCCCGGTCAGCGTCGGGGTGTACGCCGGCGCAGGCTTCAACCGCTACCTGCTCCACCACGCCCTCACGGATCGCGAGCGGGTCCTGGCGTCGTCCGACCGGCTGATCGCCGCGAACGACAAGGACTTCCTCGCCACGCGCGTCTCCTACAAGCTGAACCTGACGGGTCCGAGCGTGGCCGTGCAGACGGCCTGCTCGACGTCGCTCGTCGCGGTGCACCTCGCCTGTCAGGGCCTGCTGGGCCACGCCTGCGACATGGCGCTGGCGGGCGGCGTCAGCCTGCGCGTCCCGGAGATCCGCGGGTACCAGTACGAGGAGGAGGGCATCAGCTCCCCCGATGGCCACTGCCGCGCCTTCGATGCCAGCGCACGCGGCACCGTGGACGGCAGCGGTGCCGGCGTCGTGGTGCTCAAGCGGCTCGAGGATGCGCTGGCCAGCGGCGACCAGATTCTCGCCATCGTCAAGGGCTCGGCGATCAACAACGATGGCGCGACCAAGATCGGCTTCACGGCGCCGAGCGTCGCGGGCCAGGCCGCGGTGATCCGGGCGGCACAGGAGGTCGCAGACATCGAGCCGGACACGATCGGCTACGTGGAAGCGCACGGCACGGGCACGGCGCTCGGCGATCCGATCGAGGTGGCGGCGCTGACCCAGGCGTTTCGCGCGCGTACGGCGCGGACCGGCTTCTGTGCGCTCGGCTCCGTGAAGACGAACATCGGCCACCTCGACACGGCGGCCGGCATCGCCGGCTTCATCAAGGCCGTGCTCGCGCTCCACCACGGGGAGCTGCCGCCGAGCCTGCACTTCGAGCGCCCCAACCCACTGCTCGAGCTGGCCCGGAGCCCGTTCTACGTGAACACCGAGCTCATCCCGTGGCCGGCCGGGCCGGCCGGGCCGGCCGGGCCGGCCGGGCGGGGCGCGGGCGCTCCGCGGCGGGCGGCGGTCAGCTCGTTCGGCGTTGGCGGGACCAACGCACACGTGATCCTCGAGGAGGCGCCGAGTCGGTCGCTCTCGGCATCGGCATCGGCATCAGAGCCTGCGGCCTGGCAGCTGCTGCCCGTGTCGGCGCGCAGCGAACAGGCCTTGCAGACGGCCAGCGACCAGCTCGCGGACGCGCTCGCGCGGCACCCCGACCTCGACCTGGCCGACGTGGCCTTCACGCTGCAAGTCGGTCGCAAGGACTTCTCGCACCGGCGGGTGATCGTGGCCCGTAGCAGCGAACAGGCCGTGGAGCTGCTGCGCTCGAGTGACCCGGCGCGGATCGCCGTGCCCGGCTCGGGCGAGCGGCCGGAGGTCGTCTTCCTGTTTCCCGGCCAGGGCTCCGAGTACGTCGGCATGGGCGGCGAGCTGTACCGGCGCGTGCCGGTGTTTCGCGCCGAGGTCGACCGCTGCGCCGCGCTGCTCGAGGGAGAGGTGCCGTTCGACGTGCGCGAGATCTTCGTCCCCGGTGCGCGCGCCCGCGACGAGCTCGCACGGCTTTTGGTGCAGACCGCGCACGCGCAGATCGCCCTGTTCGTGCTCGAGTACGCCCTCGCGCGCACCTGGATGGGCTGGGGCGTCGTGCCCGACGCGCTGCTCGGGCACAGCTTCGGTGAGTATGTCGCGGCGTGCCTGTCGGGCGTGATGGACCTCGCCGCGGCGCTGCGGCTGGTGGTCACGCGCGGGCGGCTCATGCAGGCGCAGCGGCCCGGGCGCATGCTGTCGGTGTCCCTCGGTCCGGACGCGCTGACGCCGCTGCTCGGGGAGGACCTGTCACTCGCCGCGGTGAACGGGCCCGAGCGCTGCGTCGTGTCGGGGAGCGAGGCGGCCATCGAGCGCTGCGAGCGAGCGCTGCGCGAGCGCGGCGTGGCGTGTCTGCGGCTCGCGACCTCGCACGGCTTCCACTCCGCGCTGATGGCGCCGGCCATGGCGCCGCTGGCCGATGCGCTGCGCGCGACGCCGCTGGCGCCGCCGCGTATTCCGTACCTCTCCAACCTGACCGGGCGCTGGGTCACGCCCGAGCAGGCGACCAGCGCCGACGCCTGGGCGCGCCAGATGCGCGAGCCGGTGCAGTTCTCGGGCGCGCTCCTGACCCTCGCTGCGCGCGACGTCCCGCGCGTGTATCTCGAGGTCGGCCCCGGACAGACGCTGGGCCAGCTCACGCGCGGCCACGCCGCCGGGAGCCAGCCGCGGCTCGTGCTGGCGTCGCTGCCGGGGCCGCGCGCCCAGGAGTCGGACACCCAGACCGTGCTGCACGCGGTCGGCCGCCTGTGGAGCGCCGGCGCGGCGGTGGACGTCACCGCATGTCACGACGGAGCCGACAGGCGCCGCGTGGCGCTCCCGACCTACCCCTGGGAGCGCAAGCCGTTCTGGCTGGGCGCGCAGCCCGCGGCGATCCGGAGCCAGCGCACGAGCGACGTGGAGGACTGGTTCTATGTCCCGGCCTGGAAGCAAGCGCTGCCTCCCAGGGTGGCCGAGCGAAGCGAGGACCGGGTCTGGCTGATCTTCCTCGACGGTAGCGCGCTCGGCGGCGCGCTCGCGCAGCGGCTCGGTGCGGCGCCCGACCGGGTGGTCGCGGTCCGCCCGGCGCAAGCGTTCCGCCGGATCGACGCCGCGACCTACGAGCTCGATCGCACGCGCCGCGCAGACTACGAGGCGTTGCTGAGCGACCTGCGCGAGCGCGGGCTGTACCCGGACGTCGTCGTGCAGCTGTCCGCAGACGGCGACGACGGCGGCGAGCGCACCGGGAGCGCGGTCACGGACCACGCGGTGTTCGATCAGCTGCTGCACCTCGCGCAAGCGCTCGCCGCGACGCCGCCCGACGCGCCGCTGCAGGTGTGCGTGGTGGCGAGCGGCCTGCACGTGCTCACTGGCGAGGAGCGCGCCGTCCGGCCCGACAAGGCAACCGTGCTCGGCCTGTGCAAGGTGATGGAGCTCGAGCTGCCGCACGTTCGCGCTCGCACCATCGACCTGACGTTGCCCGGTACCGACCATGCGCTCGCGCGGCTGAGCGCGCAGCTCGTGGCGGAGCTGCGCGCGGTCGAGGGCGAGGCGATCGTGGCCTACCGCGCTGGCCAGCGCTGGGTCCAGCAGTTCGAGCGCGCCGTGCTGCCGGAGCTGGGCGCGCACGACGACCTGCGCGTGAGCCTTCGCCCGGGCGGCGTCTACCTGATCACCGGCGGTCTGGGCCACGTGGGCCTCTTGCTGGCCGAGGAGATCGCCCGGCAGCCCGGCGTGAAGCTCGTGCTCGTGGGGCGCACGGAGCTGCCGCCCCGGGAGCGCTGGCAGGCGCTCACCGCGGCGCCATTCGGCGTCGCTGACGGCCGGGGGCAAGCCCCGTCCATCGATCGAACCGCGCCGGAGGCCGACGCCGTGGCGCGGCGGGTCCGCGGCATCCTGAGGCTCGAGGCGGCGGGAGCCGAGGTCTGGGCGCCCAGCGCCGACGTGGCCGATGGTCACCAGATGGCGGGCGTGGCGGAGCAGCTCCGCGCGCGGTTCGGCAGGCTCGACGGCGTGATCCACGCCGCCGGGCTCGTGGACGAGCGCTCGATCCGTTCGCTCGCGCAGACCGACGCGCAAACCGTCGCCGCGCAGTTTCGCCCGAAGATCGGCGGCGCCCTGGTGCTCGACGCGCTCGTGGGCGAGCTGCGGCCCGAGTTCTGCGTGCTGATCTCGTCGCTCTCCACGATCCTGGGCGGAACGGGCTACGCGGCCTACGCCGCAGCGAATGCCTTCCTGGACGCCCACGCCCACGAGCGCTGCCGCAGCGGCGGCACGGCGTGGCTGAGCATCGACTGGGACGGCTTCGCGTCCGGTAACCACGCGGGCGGCAGCGCAGCCGAAGGGCAGCGCGGATCGATCGACGCCCGGGGCTTGCCCGGGGGCGGCAGCGCAGCCGAAGGGCAGCGCGGATCGATCGACGCCCGGGGCTTGCCCGGGGGCGGCAGCGCAGCCGAAGGGCAGCGCGGATCGATCGACGGGCAGCAGGCCCAGCGCGTGTTCGCGCGGCTCCTGCCATACGCAGGCCGGCTCACCCGGGTCGCCGTCTCGACGCGCGACCTGAACGAGCGCTTGCGCGAGGTGGCGAGCGTCGAGGCGCGCCTCGCAGAGCGGCTTCGGGCGCCCGGCGCGGAGGCCAGCGCACAGCTCGCGGGCGACTTCGAGGGTGAGGTGGAGCGCGACGTGGCCGGTCTGTTCGCCGACGCGCTGGGGGTGCCCACGCTGGGCCGCCACGACAGTTTCCTCGAGCTAGGCGGCGACTCGCTGGTCGCCACGCACGTCCTCTCGCGGCTGCGGGGGAGTCACCAGGTCGAGCTGAGCCTGCGCGAGTTCTTCGAGTTGCCCACGGTGGCCGGACTCGCGGCGCACATCGCGCGCAAGCGGGACGCGTGGGCCGCCGCGCAGGAAGCCGAGATCACGCAGCTGCTCGACCGCATGTCTGACGAGGAGATCGAGGTGGAGCTCGAAAAACGCCAGCGCGCCCAGCGTGCGGCGCAGCAGGATCGACCATGAAGCACTCCCCGCAATCTCGGCACGCTCCGTCGACCAAGCGTGAGGTTCTGCGCGCCCTGCTGCTCGACGAGCGGCACGGCAGCCGCCCGGAGGAGCCCGCGATCGTACGCGAGCCGCGGCCGGACGCCGCCGCGCCGCTGTCTCACGCCCAGCAGCAGATGTGGCTGCTCGCGCAGCTCGGGCCTGCGCGGGCGCGCTACAACATCGTGAACGCGCTCGAGCTGGACGGCGAGCTCGACGTGGCAGCGCTGGAGGCGAGCCTGCGCGAGATCGTCGGTCGCCACGAGGTGCTGCGCACGACCTACGAGCTACGGGACGGCCGGCCGGTGCAGGTGATCGGGCCGCCGGGCGACGTTCGCATCGCGCGGGAAGATCTCCGGGCGCTGACGCCGGCGCAGCAAACGCAGCGGCGGGAGCAGCTCGAGCGTGAGGAGGCGCGCCGAGCGTTCGATCTGACGGCCGCGTGGCCGTGGCGCGCCAGGCTGTTGCGCGAGTCCGACCACAGACACGTGCTCCTCCTGGTCTTCCATCACATCTGCACGGACGCCTGGTCGCTGGGGGTGCTGTATCGCGAGCTGGAGATCGCGTACGGCGCGCTTCGGGCGGGCCGGCCCGTGCCGCTGGCTGAGCTGCCCCTCCAGTACGCCGACTACGCAGCATGGCAGCGGCGCTGGCTATCGGACGAGCGGCTCGAGCGCTGCAGCGCGTACTGGCGCAAGCAGCTCGCGGGGCCGCTCCCGGAGCTGCGTCTGCCCGGTGCGCGTCTGCACGGGGTGACCCGGAGCGGCGCGGGCGGCGCCGTCCGGTTCGCGCTCGGAGCCGAGCTGTCGCGCAGCGTGCGCGAGCTCTGTCAGCAACGCCAGCTCACCCCGTTCACGCTGCTGCTCGCCGCGTTCGAGCTCCTGCTCCACCGCACCACGCAGCAGACCGACCTCCTGCTCGGCACACCGGTCGCGAATCGGCCCCGTCCCGAGCTCCACGGTCTGATCGGCTTCTTCGTCAACACCCTGGTGGTGCGGGTGGGCGTGCGTGGCAGCGACTCCTTCGAGGCCCTGCTGGGCCGGGTGCGCGACACGCTGCTGTCCGCGCAAGACCACGCGGAGCTGCCGCTCGAGAAGCTGGTCGAGCTCGTGCGGCCCGAGCGCCGGGTCGGTGAGAGCCCGCTGTTTCAGGTCATGTTCAACTACATGGCCGGCAAGCCCGGCCTGCGGATGCCCGGGCTGAACGTGGAGGCTCGCGGGATCGACAGTCCGCTCGCGAGGTTCGACCTCGAGCTCGACCTGTGGGACGAGGCGGACGAGGTCTGCGGCTCGTTCCAGTACGCCGCCGACGTGCTCGAGCGCGGCGCGGTGGAGCGCATGGCGGAGCAGTTCGTGCGCCTCGTGGCGGAGGCGGTGCGCGACCCGCAGCGAAGGCTCGACAGCTACGAGCTGGTGACCGAGCGCGAGCGAGCGCAGCTGCTCGCGTGGGGCCGCGGTTTACTCGACGGGCGTGGCTTGCCCACGGGCGGCAGCGCCGCCGAAGGGGGGCGCGGTTTGCTCGACGGGCGTGGCTTGCCCACGGGCGGCAGCGCCGCCGAAGGGGGGCGCGGTTTGCTCGACGGGCGTGGCTTGCCCACGGGCGGCAGCGCCGCCGAGGGGGGGCGCAGTTCGCTCGACGGCAGCGCCGCCGAAGGGGGGCGCGGTTTGCTCGACCAGCCGCTCCACCGGATGTTCGAGGCTCAGGTCGAGCGAACCCCGCACGCGATCGCGCTGTGCTGGGAGGGTCACCACGTCAGCTACGCGGCGCTCGAGGCGCGGGCGAACCGGCTCGCGCGCGCGCTCCAGCGCGAAGGCGTCGGTCCCGACGTGCTGGTGGGGCTGCTGCTCGAGCGCTCGGCCCAGTGGGTCGTGGCCGCGCTGGCCGTGCTCAAGGCCGGCGGCGCATATCTGCCGCTCGATCCCGAGCTCCCGGAGACGCACCTCAATTTCCTGATCGCCGACGCGCGGCCGGCGGTCGTCGTGGGCGAGGCTTCCGCGACGGCGCGGGTCACCACGGGCTCGGCCCGGCTGCTCGCGCCCGGCGCGGCCGAGGTCCCGCAGGACTCCGTGTACCGGCGACCTGTCGCGAACGGGGTCCGTGGTGACCACGCAGCGTACGTGCTCTACACCTCGGGATCGACGGGGCGGCCCAAGGCCGTCGTTGTCACACACGGCGGTCTCGGCAACTACCTGCGCTGGGCGCTGGCTCGCTACGGGCTGGACGCGGACACGCACGCCCTCGTGCAGACCTCGTTCCGCTTCGATCTGACGGTCACGAGCCTGTACCTGCCGCTCTTGCGGGGCGGTACGGTGAAGCTGCTGCCCGAGGGCGTGGACGGCCGTGTGCTCGCGCGCGAGCTCGGCCGCGGGCCGCTGCTGTGGAAGGTCACGCCCGCCCACCTGGAGCTCCTCGAGCACGCGCTGCGCGAGCGAGCACACGGCCTCCAGGGCACGATGGTGATCGGCGGCGAGGCGCTGTGGGGCAGTCAAGTGAAGTCCTGGCTGCGCACGGCGCCGGGCCTGACGCTCGTGAACGAGTACGGCCCGACCGAGACGGTGGTCGGCTGCAGCTGGCACAGCCTCGATGGGGCGCGCGTGCCCGAGCACGCGGTGCCGATCGGACGTCCGATCGACAACACGCAGCTGTACGTGCTCGACCCGCGAGGTGGCCTGGCGCCGCTCGGCGTGGAGGGCGAGCTGTTCATCGGCGGAGCTGGCGTGGCACGCGGCTACCTGAACCGCCCCGACCAGACCGCGGAGCGCTTCGTTCCCGACGCCCTGAGCGGCGAGCCCGGGCGGCGCTTGTATCGCACGGGCGACCGCGTGCGCTACCGCGAGGACGGGGCGCTCGAGTACCTCGGCCGCGCAGACGATGCGATCAAGCTGCGCGGCTACCGCATCGAGCCGGGGGAGGTCGAGGCGACGCTCCTCGAGCACGTCGACGTCGGCGCCGCGGCGGTGATCCTGCACGAGGGCCCTCGCGACGTGGACAAGCACCTGCTCGCGTTCGTGTCGAGCCGGGGAGCGCGCAAGCCGGACGGCGTGCAGCTACGACAGTTCCTGCGCGGGCGGCTGCCCGAGTACATGGTGCCGACGCGGATCGTGGTGGTGGAGGGACTGCCGCTGGCGGCGAGCGGCAAGCTGGATCGGTCGGCGCTGATGTCGCTGGCGGCTGCCGACGCGGGCGTGGAGGGGCGCGAAGCGCAAGGGTCGGGTTCGCGGCGGACGGCGGTGGAAGAGCTCGTGGTGGGGATCTTCGAGTCGGTGCTGGAGCGACCGCAGCGGCATGCAGCGGAAGACTTCTTCGAGCAGGGGGGGCACTCGCTGCTGGCGACGCGGGTGATGTCGCGGGTGAGGCAGGTGTTCGGGGTGGAGCTCGAGCTGCGGGTGTTGTTCGAGCAGCGGACGGCGTCGGGGCTGGCGCAGGTGATCGAGCGGGAGCTGGGTGGGGCGAGCAGCGCGGGCCGCGCGCTGGTCGTTCCGTCACGAGGCGCGGGTGCCGTGCCGCTGTCCCATGCGCAGCGGCGGCTGTGGTTTCTGGAGCAGTGGGAGCCGAAGCTGCCGCTGTATCACATGGTGTCGGCGCTGCGGCTTTTGGGGGCGCTGCGGACGGACGTGCTGGCGCGTGCGCTCGAGGAGGTGGTGCGGCGGCACGAGGTGCTGCGCGCGCGCTTCGAGGTGAGCGACGGCGAGCCGGTGCAGCGGTTCGCGGATCCGGGTCCGTTCGAGCTGGGGCAGGTGGACCTGTGTGCGGTGGGCGAGGGAGAGCGCAACGGAGAGCGCAACGGAGAGCGCAACGGAGAGCGCAACGGAGAGCGCAACGGAGAGCGCAACGGAGAGCGCAACGAGGCGCTCGGCCGCGTGTCGCGGGAGGCGCTTCGGCGGCCGTTCGATCTGCGGCAGGGTCCGCTGCTGCGGGCGACGGTGGTGAAGCTCGACGCGAGGCAGCACGTGCTGCTGCTGGTGGTGCACCACATCGTGAGCGACGGCTGGTCGATGGGGGTGCTGATGAAGGAGCTGAGCGTGGTGTACGGAGCGCTGGCGAGCGGCGAGGGTTCACCGCTGCCGGCGCTGGCGCTGCAGTACGGAGACTTCGCGGCGTGGCAGTCCGAGACGCAGGCGCTGGACGCGCAGCTGTCGTACTGGCGCGAGCGGCTGCGAGGACTGCCGCGGGGGCTGACGGTTCCGACGGACCGACCGCGGCCGCGGGTGCGCACGTACGAGGGGGCGGAGGAGGTGAGCCGGGTGGATGGGGTGGCCGTGGGCCGGCTGAGCCGCCGCCATGGCGTGACGCCGTTCATGACGCTGTTGGCGGGGCTGCTCGCGACGTTGCACCAGCACACGGGGCAGACGGACCTCGTGGTCGGCACCGACGTGGCGAACCGGACGCGGAGCGAGCTGGAGCCGCTGATCGGCGTGTTCGTGAACCTGGTGGTGCTGCGGACCGACCTGGGTGGTGACCCGAGCTTTCTGAAGCTGCTGGAGCGCGTGCGCGAGGTGGCGCTGTCGGCGTACGCGCACCAGGAGGTGCCGTTCGACCAGCTGGTGGCGGCGCTGGCGCCGGAGCGCGAGCGGGGGCGGATGCCGCTGTTCCAGGTGCTGTTCGTGATGCAGAACACGCCGGCGATCGAGCTGTCGCTGCCGGGGCTGGTGGTGGCGCCGGAGGCGGTGGAGGAGCGGGTGGCGAAGTTCGACCTGGCGGTGTTCGTGGAAGACCAGGGCGAGCACACACAGATCGCGTGGAACTACAGCGCGGAGCTGTTCGAGCCGGAGACGGTGCGCAGCCTGGCGCAGAGCTACGAGCAGCTGCTGGCGGCGGTGCTCGCCGAGCCCGAGACCCGGCTCAGCCAGCTGCCGCGGGCCCCGCGCGAGCGGCCCCAGCGTGAGCTCGACGCCGAGCAGCACGCGCTGCGCAGACTCAAGACCGTGCGGCGCACGAGCGTCGC
>Ga0307509_10002071_pt1 | contig 33054 bp, 32 predicted proteins | sample 10_EM_MG_FD_202245 | JGI IMG/M metagenome (GOLD analysis project Ga0307509, IMG submission 202245) | Populus trichocarpa ectomycorrhiza microbial communities from riparian zone in the Pacific Northwest, United States - 10_EM | ecosystem: Host-associated > Plants > Roots > Unclassified | place...
ATATAACTACTGACCAATTAGGGGAATTGTGGCTTCCCAAGTCCGGCCATATAATATGGCGAATGTTTCGGGATACCGTAAGAACTGGAATAATTGAACCTCACGCTAGGACGTTGGAGTTGCCTTTGCTGGTAAGGTCTAGCTCTTTTTTCTTTTTCTTCTGTCTTAAGCACGGCCTGAGGGAGTCAATTTTCGCTGTTCGCTCAGCCCCTATCCAAATGACGGAATTTGAGACTTCTTTTCTTGAGGTTCAATTACCGGTATTCCAGTTCTTACGGAGGTACAGCGCCTAAGTTTTGTATGTTCCACAAGCGAGGTTTGCGGCTCTTACACCTTGTGGAACGTACAAAACTTAGGAGCTGTACCTCCGTATGGTAGCCGAGTCATCGGGCTAGCAAAAAATCCGTGAAAACTGGTGGATCACAAAATAGCGTGTGCGATCGCTATGTGTCTACCCCTTGTACCAATGATTCTCGATACAACGTATTATACAGTACTAGTACTATCACTTCACCTTTACAGAACCGGGCGAGAAACAAATTTCCAAGTGAAAGGGGTCCTTATCTCTTTGCTGGCGAATGGATAAAGCTTTGTGGATTTGTACAGCACCTAGTACTAGCACTGGACCATCTATCGACTACAATCCTGCACGAAACAGCAAAAAGATGAAGAAACACCGTACGAGATCCACCAAATCGATGAAAATAATAAGGATATTGTCATGATAATAAAAATAAAAATAAAAAACTCCCACACGTGACTCCGGGGCAGCAAAATGTAATACAATCACTATGCGAGTACTATACGACAGTTGAGAATCCTCCTCTCCAGTGCGGCAGTCACCGCCATATTTATTATTTCTTCTTCCGCACCGATACCGTACCGTACTTGCTCACCACCCACGAGCTTGAATAATAGCTTCCAGGCACCTCCCTACTCCCTCCAGGTCCGTGAGTAAGCTGGCATGGCCTCTATCCACCGCAACTCTCTTGGTGCACTTGTATCCAGGCGGGAGTTGGGCTTGCGTAGCCAACGTGACCCCATCACCGGCTCCAAAAGCCAAGTCGTCGAATGAACACTCCCGGATTCCCTCCTTTCCATCGACCCATACCCCGCGAACGGTCGCCATGGTTTTGCAATAGAGCACGGTCATGGGCGGGTATAGCCCCATGGAGCCCTTCACCGGGTCGTAGTCTAGTCCCCGTTTGAACTTGAGTGTTTCGGAGAGCACAGTCTCGAGGTAGGGGATTGTCTTCGAGAGCGGGAGTGTGCATTTTTGCATGCCCACTTGGGCTGAGATTTTTGAGTCAGTTCTTCCTCTAAGGGTGCTCCCGGAGGTGCTGGAGCTTGAAAGGGTTGAATCGGCTCGTCCTGGGGGCCGCTCTCTCGGGGACTCTACAAGTGCCCTGGATAGACCCGAGCTCGCCCTTGAAGATGGCGGGGGGCTGGGGATGGATGGGGAAGAATAAATGCTCTGTGGTAGTGTAACTGGCTGGGAGGGGGCAACACATGGTGAGAGGCAGTGTCTCGTCCAGGTATCTACACTGAAAAAGTCGAGGGGAAGATGTTTCCCTGTGTTTCGGTCGATAAAGCATTGGCCATCTTCAGGTAGGAAAACAAAAGACGTCCGAAATGAAAAATTCGCCTAGAACATGCCACCTAGGTGAGAATTCCCAGACGGTATATAAAAAAAAAAAAGTGGAGCAAGGTTTTTTTTTCGCATACCTGGGCAGAGAAAACCTTAGAGTTTAACATCACCTCATCCCCATTCTTGAAAGCCCCCAGAATACTAACGCAAGTGCTGGGGCTTCCAGCGAAAATAACCCCTGAGAATAGTTCCGGCCTCTGGTTGATGGCATGCCGAGTGATAAGTCCACCAAACGAGTGAGCAATAACCAAAGCACCTTGCCCCTTCTTCCTCCTCGCTCCAGGTTGGGCTCCAGCATTGCATGGCAAAGTCTCCAAAAACTCAATAAGTCTCTTTGATAGTAGCTTCGGTGAAAGCCTCCAATCATATCCCCAATCATGAACACCTCTACCATTCTCCCCTGCCCTTGATCTTAATCTCTTTAGCAGGCGCTTCGAGACATCCACAGGTCCGACGTTAGTTATCATCCCATCCGGAACGATCCTCTCCTTCATTGCTTCCTCATCTTCCGGATCTAATCCGACTTCCAGGTCTACCTTTCTCAAATTCAACCCAACCTTCAACGGAATCCACACACGCCGGTTATTCGTAGCCAGGTCTCGCAGCACAGATCCCCTATATCCACCGAGCACAACCACATCCCCTTGAACCGAATCCAGCGCCTCCAATGCAGGTGTAGGAGGTACATATACAGGCAACCCATCCACAATACCCCTAATACGGCCGCTACGATGCTTCGTAACATGATTAAATTGAGAGTCATCACCTAACGAAGAGGTCGTGGAGAAAGTCCTGCAGAGACCATTCTTCCTATCATTGATAGCTCCAAGGCTAGAGATGTAGTAAGAATTCTCTTGCAAATGGTTCTCCAAACGCGGGGGCCGCGGGGCTGGTCTGGGATTGAAGAAACTATCACCATCTGATTCCGGAGGAGTCGGTGGTCTCTCAACATATTTATTCGTAACTCCATCACGCATGGACAAAGGCCCGGGAGCGCTATTGTGAGGTGAATAATTACTAATATCTTGTAGAGGCAATATTGGTGGAGATGGGTAGCTGGCTGCCAACCGCGGCGCAGTTTCCCGCGCTGATGCCCACCTCAAGATTGGTCTCCGCCTGGTTGGATTTCGTAGATTGAGTTGAAGCGGGGTTGGTGTTGCGGAGTGTATATTGGTGAACGCACTATATCGAGCAAATGGCCTAGCATCTAGCGGAGGGACAGCATCAGCTGAAGTCCTCACACCAACGTTCCTTCTCCCAAGCCGGGGCGTCGGACGAAGCACAACGTCCTCTATACAGTCTTCCTCCGTGGTAGAAATCCAGGCTGTTCCTGAGCAGACAGCAGATGATTGAGCCCCAGACATCGCAGGAGAGAGAATATATCCTGCATGTACCTCCTGTACGTCCTCCGGCTGATCCCCCCGAACAATCTCGCCATACTCTCCTCCCCGCTCTTCTCCCTCTTCCTCTTCCTCTTTACCACCCCTCCTCTCTTTACCAAGATTCGGCCCTCGAGAATCGTCTGATCGAGGAGACAACTCCGGATAGGGTACAAAAGATGCCACAGGTAAAGAATAATTCCGTACATGCCCACTACTCATGGCCAACGGCCTACCTTCCCCGTTCCAAGTAGGTTGGGGGGCTTTCTTTCGTCTCCCAAGAAACATTCGAATGACCGAGGGGAGTAGTAGTGAATATAATCAAAAAAAAACGGCGAGATCAAAATGAACAAAAATAAAATAAAAATAAAAATAAAAAATCGGCCAGTGAAAAAAATTAGCAGAAAAGAAGAGGGGAATGAAGGGAGAAAGAAGTGGCTAAATTGAGAGAGAAAGTACACCTGCTGCCGCTAAAGGGTATATACCTTTTTCCGGTGTATACGGCGCCTCTTATCCTAAGATTTATAATCCCTCGACACCGAACCTCTTAGCGCGAGGAATCATGAAAGTGCTTGCCACAGGCGACAAGTATCCGGGAATACGAGTGGTGGGTTTGTGGTACGCACGGGTTTTTCTGCCATGTTTCTTGCCATGTTTTTTTTGCGAATCCCTGTTTCCGGATACTTCTTGCCTTGGAAAAATAGCAAGAATATGCTATCGTACTGTCTGCCGAGAGCGCTGCTATAAAGTGCCGGGGCGGGAGAAGCTTATAATTTATCGACATGGTTGCAATGATAGGGATGTGGTCTAGGGGCTAACATATGATAGGTTACTACGTCTATACAAAGGATATATAACACCTCTTATTATACAACCAAATTTCGTCAGTCCAAATGCGGAAAGATCTCCAGCCTAGCGTAGCAAGACACCACAATAGAGTCCTATATTCATGGGTATCTTAGTCTCTCTTCTATCGAGGGGTCTAAGGAGGCTCTAATCCCATTGATCTCTACAGATTCCGATACCACGAGAGGCCAAAGTCTAAACGCCAGGTTATAATTAACAGCCACTACGCCTCACAAACTTGTACTTATTCCAGGCAAGTATCCGAAAGCAGGGATTAGCAAAATACTTGTATATGGCAAAAACATTTCCGTGTGTATCACAAACTCGCCACTCGTATTTTCAGATACTTCTTGATGAGGACAAGCAAGCTAGAGCGAAGTTAATAATATTACAGTGTACTGTAGCACAGGCACCACACTAGTAATATGGCGATTAGCGAGCGCTAAAAGATAATCGAGGGCATCCCCATGGTTGGTCAGATAAGGTAATCGGCATGCGCCCCGAACCTCACCACCGAAGCTCGACCACCGGTACCTTTGCCTGCAGTAGCACAGCACTAATTTAGTATGAGATGTGCAGTCCACTACAGTACTTGTACAGCACATGAAGCGTTAGACACATTAATCGATACACAAGAAGCAATTAACAAGTGAATTTCGGTATTGGCTTCAGAGGGTATTGTAATTGAGTACTGTGCAGTAGGGCTTTTTGCCAGCCGAGCAGTACACCTTGACCAAACCATACTGCAGAATATCGTATCTCCCGATAGAAGTCCTCGGCATTCTATTTGTAACCAATACAGATAAAAGCCCCCGCGGCGAAAATAAACACCGCGATCGAAATAATATGAGGGATGCTTGAACAATTCCAACGCCCAACCTTTCTCATGTCCTACTCATAGGCCCACAATATAAAAATCAAGACCCAGTAACATCAACACATACTTTCGTTGGGCAATCTAGGCCAACCTTCCTCATGGTGGGGCTACCATCACGCTCCTCCGCGCTCCCCCCCCCAGACAAAAGTCTTCTGAAAGACGAGGCCAGCACCGCTGAATTGAATGGAGAATTCTCTCGGTTCCATGGAATCGGGGTAATGACATTCCAGGGTCTCTCGTCCGTGTCTCTACGCCTTCCAGCCTTCTTAACAAGAACAGGTATCTTGGATCCCTTCTGGCTTATCCGTCGTACTTGATTCTCTTGGCTCTTTGGGTAACTAATGTCCGGTGAGAATTGAGGCTTCATTCTCTTGGTTGGTGACATAGCAGCCGTGGAAAACCGATCGTCACTGTAAGAACTCAAAATGCTTCCGTGTTTGGCATCTGCCCGGGATGGTATCAAGGATACAGCTGTGTTGCTGCGAATATCGCCGAGATTACGGCTCACGATTCCAGAAGCACTGGATTCTGGGCATCTGGAGGCGGCAGTGTTGAAGGAAGACCCCTTAGCTAAGAATCCAAATTGGCCCTTTGGTCGCACTTGTTTCTTTCGTGCGTATGTAACACTCTCCGGTACTACGGTCAGTGACGTCATTGGCTCAGTTCCAATGTCTTCTGCACTAAACACTCGGGGTTTAGAAATGAGCGATCCTTTTGTAATGACATGTGCATCGGCATACCTGCATAAGCTGTGATTTCCCGACTTTTCCTCAGTTTGATTCCCCGCTTCCTGGGAAAAGCTCCCACCGTCGCTCGTGCTTGTGCCTTTAAGTCTCCTTCCCGAGCAAATATTAGTGTGTCCACTAGACACCTTATTGTGTGCCTCCCCGTGCTCTTCTATGAATCGGTTCAATGTAAATACAACCGAATCCAAAAGGCCCAAATTGGTCAGCGAAGTCGGCGTGAGATCCGAGGAAACCGACTCCAACAACTCAGCAGCCAACAAAAGAGCCCTCGGCCTTAAGGGAGCGGTACTTTTGACCAGTGCATCTCCCGACACCGGGCCCGGTAATGCCGGGCGGAAAGGTTCCCCAGATACCCCAGCCTCGACATAAGCTCCCAAATGTGGCCATGCACTATTCACAGGGCCACCAAAAACTACCTCTCCACTCGCCAATTGCCCCAAATCTCTCCAGCCACCTTCGCCCTCTTCGCCAATCTCTATGCCATATCTCTCCCAATATTCGCATTCGAAAGAATCGACATTCGGAGGAGCTGCTGGCTGAGGACTTCCAAGGGAGAAGTCATCAGGATTAAACAGCTCTAGACTGTCATTTGTGACATTATCGTTAGATTGGCGCTCCAAGAGCCCTCTCCTTCGTCTCACAACAGTCCGTTGAGTACTGTCGGTAATTGTCGACCAACCAGCACTCGATCGCATCACATCAGAGCATACCCGGTTCAGATGCCCCCCGGAAATATTAGACATCGTGTAGCTTGCGTTTATCCATCCCTCAGAACTCGTTCCTATATGTTTCGCATGAGGGATATTTTCCGCAGCAGAAACTCTAGAGACAGAACCGCTCAGATATTCCTCCCGAACCAGCAGATCAGCCCATGGCCAGCCCAGACCTAAACAGGCCATCCTACAACCAAGGCAGTTGCTTCTACCGTGAGACAAGGTCAGCAATGGTCACAGCAAGGTGGCGGCCAAACCTATCTGTGAGAACCAAATCGCCAAGCAAATTGGGTGAAAGCAATGCCCACACTGTAGCCTTGCCAATATCCGTTCGCAATCGTCCCTAAATTTCGCTACTTCGGGGGATCTCCCCCAATTCCAGTCCTCCTGGCAGATAGCACATTTATCTGGTCCAATATATGCCCTCACCTGGCCCCCCATGTTCCTAAAAGATTGGCCAGATCCAAACCTCAAGTCAGAATCTTCTATAGCACAAGCAGAGCTCCCGTCCTTCTCCATTCTAAACCCAAAGAGCCCATGCCGGGTTTTAAGAGGGCCGTTCGAGGCCACCGCTGTATAGGAAGATGTGCCAGAAAGAATTGACTGCTCCTCGTTTTTAATAGGCATTAACGAATTGTTCTCGGGTCGCCCCCTCATAGTCTTTGAACTTTGAGCACTGCTTCCTGAGGCTCTCTCCGGTAAGGAATCTCCTACTTTGGATCTTATGCCACCTAGTGCTCCATATATTGAACCAGAATTCAACGAACGCTCTTTGGCGCGCTCCTGGGCGGTATCTGAAACAGAAAGCCAAGAATGTAGGTAACTCCCCGAGGAACGAGGGCTCGGTGGCGCCGATATACTTCTCCGTTTCCTTGTGTTGTTGGACACGTCCCAAGCATCACATGCTGCCCACCCTGGAGAACACTGTCTCCCCCTCCTCGCTCCCTGTTCACTGCTGTGCAACACCCGTTGGGATTCAGCTGCTGGGGGATCAGTTAGTCTGTTAGGATTTTTCGGAAGTCTGAAGGGTTGATTTGAGTAATCTGGCACCCTGGAGTACCAGGGTCGGGTAGGCTGACCGCTCGGAGGTTCGCGCCAACTATGAATTCGAGAGCCAAACTCACTAGATCCGTATAGGCCCAGGAAATCTGAAGATGTCGGTGTAAGGTATCCAATCGAGCAATCATCTAAAAAGATCACAATTAACACACTTCAAATCCTACAACTGCCTAAAGAACCCCTACCAGAGTCCGAAGTGCTCATCTCCCAGTGTCCAGTAGACACCCCGCCCGCGTCCAGGCCCAGAATGGGCTCCTTTTGCTTCGGGGGCTTTTGAAGAGCCATATTCCACCCTCCGTGGAGTAAATCATGTATGAAACTCTCAGTACCTACAAGGTCACTATACCCCGTTCTGACAAAAGCAAAAAACTTCGTTGTTAATACTGCTGTAGGCGAATCTCCCAAAATCCTCCGCACCTCTTCCGGAACGTTCACACCAACAAACCTATCTGCATAACCTCCCCACATCCAGTTACAGATTCCGAATTGAGGATCACCGAAATTAGGAAAAGGGCAATCATATGCTGGCATTGGCTCATATTCGATCGTCAGGCGCGACGCCAAGAGTCCCGACGGCCCCAGACAGAAGAACGAAGCGATGAATGTATTGAACCAAATCTACAATCACGAGGTTTATCAGCTGTGCCCGTTTATGCAATGGGAAATATACTCACGCATATATCTTGGCAAAGAGGCTCCTTATCTTGCCAGTATCTGAATTTCCCCACCAAACTCGGAGGACGTTTTTCTTCATTGGCTATCACCTTCTCCTTGCCTTTCGCTTTCCTCGTGTACTCACGAACTAAAGTTGGGATCATACGCCGCGTCCGAATAGGCAGCTCCCCCCGATCCTCCTCTGAACTCTCGGGGAGAGGAACGAGAATATCACCAACAACAGGATCCCAACCCAATCCAACCCCATTCTCGTACAGCTCATTCCCGGTTGATATGGCCCAATCCTCAGGATAACAGCCTCCACTTAGGAAACCCAATTGAAAATCCATCCTTTATCAGCTCTCCTATGTGCTGTGGTTTAGTGCAGGATCTAAAAGATAGTCGTCCAGAACGTAACAAAGAATAATTCCGGTCGTGTGGTGTTTGCTATTTGCTTCGCCTTATGTTGATACCCGAGTGAAGTTCGTGGAGACCTGCTTCCATAAATTTGTCCTAATGAGGGTTTTGTGAGAAGGGGTGCCGGGGGATGCAAGACTTGTGTAGATTTACCACCTGTGCACACCGCTGATTCGTATTATACGAGTACAACAGCAACCACATCCAAACACGTAACCCTATTCGCCCCTAGGTACCGCCCAAATTCGAAAAACAGCAGTCTCAATCAGCCAAGTTCGGGCCCCCTATCTAAGGCTGTTATGCCAACACCATTGAGGCAAAGGGAAAAAACATTATTTCCCGGTGTCTCTAACATACTTGTAGAAACTAGGAAATACACATTATCCATAATAAAATCCACTTGATCCTCGCTAAACCTATTAGAGGCTCTTGAGACAACCAGTGTCACTCACAGATGCTCACTCGCTTACACCGTCGCTCATTATACTAACCAAATGTAGTGCTTGTCGTAGGCCAGCCCATGGAGGCCCACGAAAACATGAATACAACCAAAAATGTGCGCCTCGGCCAAACCTTAGCGTGGTATAACACCATCCTCAGGTGTCAACCTACTGTAGATCCCCCCCATACCAACAGTTCCACAGCTCGCCTTAAGCCGTCATTTAACTCACGAGTGCAGAGATCCCATATGAAACCTAGATGGCGAAAGGATAAGAAATCGATTTCATTAAGAGCTTAATTTCACTAAGCACATTTCCGGCTGGTACTACTGGGGCCCATAAAATTTCAGGAATTTAATTGCAAAAAGTACCCTGAGCTCCTACCATCCCGCTACAGCAAAAAATATGCAATAGATCCTAAGCCACATTAAGCTAAGGATTCATGGTGAGTATAAACTGGTCCGTCATTCAGGACTTGGTGTCTTCGAGTTTAGCTAGTGCTTGACGTTAGAGGATAACAGTATTCTTTGGAATAAAAATACCATGGTATTTAGATGCATCCCAAGCACGATGCCGTTTATTTATCCTTTCATGATATGATACAGCCGGAAATACTCAGAATGACTGGAAATATGGCACCAAGGTATCTGTGGCGTGTCAAATAATAGCGCAACGGTCGAACGCTCTAACTAGACTAGGACTAAACTATAGGGTAGATAATCAGAAACTTCATTCGCTCGTCATTATATTGAAACTATTATAACTAGCCAAACATAAGTAGTATTATAAGAATAACAAAATCATCCCAATCATTCCATCACTTCCCCACACCTGTCTATTTCTCTCCATGCATGACCTCATTTGCCTGTATATCATGCTTCTGAAGTAATAATAAAGGAAAGACATAACTATAAACCCTTCCATCAATCCTTTCAACCCCGGAACAAATGAAAGCAACTGACACTGGGCACAACCCCCCCCCCCCCGCTCCTCAACTGCTCTGTCTTCATTTTCCACCTTTAGAGGGAAAGTTTATAAAAGTACTGTATCATACAAAAGTGCAAAAGCTTCTGGGTCTTTGAAACATGGGTCGCCCTAACCCATGGCAAGCAACTGCTGGCAGTGCGGAGAGACCAACTAGGTGATATTAACAAAAAGCTCATAAAAAATGCCGGGTTTGGAGAACCCATTGCCAATTGGGCAAAGCTCACAGAACATGCCATCCGGATACGAGCACCAGTTCGGAGGTTTGTCGGAAAAATGTATAGCCGGATATCTCCTTGGCGCGGGGTCATGGCTGCTCTACTATAGTATATACCACCCCCGAACCCCCTAAACACGAGATCCTCAAGCTCGCGACAGCTCGCTACATCTCGTTTCCCTCGTTGACCACCCGCCGCCCTTCTCCCCACACCAAGCGCCCTCATTGTCACTGTGGGATATATCCGTGCCAACAATCCCTACCGACAAGGGCAGCAGCATCCCCGGCAATGCCTCCCACATTGGAAGTATGACAATAGCGAGAAGGAAGGAGCAAAGGTTTTGGTTGTTACTGCATCTGTGTTTTTCTCTTTGGTTATTCTAGGTCTTTTCCTTTTCTCTTCTCTTCATAGTTATTATACAAGGTATGGATACACGCTCTCAGCTTTGAAAAATTGGTGCTTGGCGAGCCTATTCCCCTTATCCAGGCCGAGAAGCGAAAATCTTGAAATTGAACCCCAACTCTACTTTTTATGCCATCGAGGGTATGACCCTGCAGCCATGCTCCTTGAGCATAATCTCAATAGGAGTGATTTCAAGATATGATATTATTACACTCGAGAATCGGTCACTAGACGAACTCCCTAAAAGGGTCCGGCTTAAAAACTGACATTAAATTTTGTCGGAGACTTCGCTGGCTCTTGATGCAAGCGACAACCTTGGCAACACTATTGATAATATTACCCCCATCCAGGCCAGACTATGAAAACCTCCAATGCATTCCAAAGCCAGGAAGAAATTAAGAACTATACTAGGTCGCATATGTATATATACCTATCACATAAAGCTAAACCATATTGATATGGATATAATATTACTATAAAAAGACAAAAAGACAAAAAGGACGGGTTCCGAGTCCATGCATCTCCAAAAAGTCCCCCAGAACTCCATCCGTCCACCAATAAAGAAGAACGCCCACCAACCCGTAGGCAAAAGATTACCGATATTTACTACCACAGATCGCAACACGGGTGAACAGCCCAGTGTATGTGTATTTGTAGAGGGGAGTAGAGAAAGGAAAGGAAAAAATTAAGGTTTCCATGTGCCTTCGCCGATTAATGCGTATCCCTTCATCGTGCTTTCCAACTGCTTGAAGCTGACTGGCTTCACCATGAATAGATCGATCCCAGCCTCGTAAGCTTCGACTTTATCACTGGCGGCAGCTAATCCTGTTAAGGCGATGATTACACTGCCCTTAGTCTTACTTTGCTTCTCAAGCTTCCGGATGGCACGGGTGGATTCGATTCCAGACATGACAGGCATCTGCAAATCTGTTTGAACTATCAGTTAGCATCGGATTGAAGTCAGGAAAAGAGATCGCAAATAAGTACCCATCAGAATAATATCAAACCCCTCAGGCCTCGACTCGGCAGCTCTCAAGGCTTCTAATCCGTTTGTCGCCTTCTCGAACGGATACCCCCGTTTCTTCATAAAGGTAGCTAGTAACATGAGGTTGACTGGGTTGTCCTCAACAATCAAGGCCGTTGGAAATGTGCCATCAAGAGTACCTCCTACGCTAACAGTACTACTCACGCTTGATGTCGAAAGTTCTCGGTGAAGAGCCACAGGTCTTCTCTCATCTTTCTTAAGCGGCGCTGGGTGCATTGGGTCTGGTGATGTCGAGCAGGAATCGGGCTCCGTCTCGACTGTCAGTAATCTTGCATCATAAGAGCCTTTATTATTGCTCGGACTCCACGAAATCTTTCCAAAGCCCACCGGCCCCGGGCTCTTCAGTTCAGGCGGGGGACCTGTTTCGACAATGGTAGGCTCCCGTGGGGAATCCAAATCCGGTAATGTTAAAGAAGGCAATAAGCCAAGATTTCCATTGCGAGATGCTGTCTCCATCTTCTCGATGCAAGCTGCTAACGCTCTAGCCAGCTTTCTAGGTCCACAAGGTTTGGATACAAAATATACAATTCCTCCGTCGTTAATACCGCTGAGAGATTGGTAGGTCTCATGTCGCGAAGCGTTGGAACAAATGACAATAAGAGGCTTTCCACCCTCTATCCCAGGCAACCCTCTGATTTGGCGCGTGAGATGTTCTTCCACCCTCGGCCCCTCGTGAGCGACGACAAAATCCGCACCGACATCACACGGAAAACTCTCCCCAGTAGGAGTCATTCCAAACCATTGAGAAATATATCTTTTGAACGAACATCCAAGATAAGATATCGAAGCAGCATGAATGCCCGCCTCCGGTGGTGAGTCGAACCCAACCAGCCGGACCTTCTTGCCACGGCCCTTCCTCCGAATACTTTCAATCTCCGTCTCCCAATCTCCAGCATCCCTTCCCCCCCCAGTATCGCAACTATCAGGCTTTGGGGCTCTCCTATTAGATTTTTTCAGCACCAAACTGACCGTGACCTCAGTACCCTTTCCAAGCTCGCTCTTAACATCGATCTCTCCTCCGAGCATCTCCACGATCTGCCGAACGATACTCATACCCAGACCGGTTCCACTGACCAATGGATTCTCCTGACTAAAAGGCGTAAACAACCTGGTTTTCAAGAACTCTCTGCTAATCCCTTTTCCAGAATCAGTAAAGACCAAAGTGACCAAACTCTTCTCATCGTCATCCCCGAGATCAGGTGGAAGATCGTCGGCCCTAAGCTTAATTCTCACCCATCCCGAGTCGGTATACTTGATGGCATTTCCTCCCAGGTTCAAGAAAATACGTCGCAAGGCACCTGGCTGTGTCTGAAAAACCCACCCGTCTTCCCGTCGATCTATATCCATAATGACGGTAATGTCATTCTTTGTTCCGACAATCTGCCGCCCACCGGTTCCGAAATCGCTGACCTTTCCAACATCCTCCATAATCCCGGGGGTGCTAATACCGCGGAACTCATAGCCAGCAAACACGCCTTCGGTCACTTCCTCCAATATTGCACTCAAATCGGTGTCCGCTGTCAGGTTGTCGACATCGGCCGCTGAGCCAGCGAAATCCCGTGCCCATCTAAGCCTCCCCTCGCAACCTCCATTGTCTTTCCCACCACCCGCCTGCGTAGGAGGTATCCCTCCAGCATCGCCCATGGTTGATCTACCGCTTAGCCTGCTCCATTTTCCGACTGCGCTTTCTTTCTTCAAAGCAGAACCGCGGGTCCTCCCACCCCACCTATTATTAAAACTATTAAGCTTTGAGAAGTCCAATACATGGTTAATCGTGTCAAGCAACGTACGCCCACAGCTCTCCACAGTGTCCACAAAGCTCCGCTGGAAGTTATCGAGGTCGGTTTCCGACAGGAATTCGGCACTGGCGAGTATCCCGTGCAACGGTGATCTTAACTCGTGCGATACCGAAGATATGAAATCGCCTTTCGCCCTATCCGCTATTCCCCAAAACAAGAAAATTATCAGGGTCCATAATGCGGCAGAAATTATAAAAAATGTATACCGAAAAACTTACCACTAACTGAATGTAATCGGCCAATCTCGGCCATAATACTATTCCCAAATGCAATCATGTAGGTTCCCTCGATATCCTTACAGAATACCCTTGTTTTAGAATCGCTCCACACAAACCCAACAGCAAAAAGGTTTCCCTCAAAATCGTATAGTGGGGCAAAAACAAGAGATCTGCTTCCAGGCAGGAACCTTTTTAACGTTTCTATCTGCGTCTTGCACACTCTCTTCCCCCTCGAATGAATTGAGATGGAACCAGAATCTGAGGCGTTAGACGCAATTTCAGAACATCCAGCGTCGCACTCTAGCTCCACCGCTTCACATTGTCCGTCAGCTCCTTTGCTATAAGTAAATATGCGCCCCTGGGGGCAGCAATCAACCAAGGAGTGTAAAAATGGTTCGCTAAGCTCTTCAACAAAGAAAGGAAGATCCTCCTCAGCTCCGCCAGCCCGATGGCCAAAAAATCCTTCACTCTCCAATGCGTTGGTAAGAGAAGAGCTAGATGCTGTAGCATAACCAAAGAGTCCAGACTTTCGGCGACTCCCCGATGGCCTCTGATCGCGATATGCGCCTGCGGGCTTTGGCATTTCACCGACTACATCTTCCAGATTGGCCTCAAATCCATAGTTCCTCCCCAGATCACAGTCGACGAAAGCCACGCCATCCGCTTCAAGCGACGACCGAATGAGCACAGATGCCCGGCCAAAGGTAGATAAGAAAGAATTTTCAACATCATCACCATCTCGATGTCGTGGCCGCGCGTCTGGAGTTGAAGGATGGCCATAATCAGGCTCATTGAAAGTTGGTGGAGATAGAGATTCTGCAGGAGATGCGGATAGGGACGAGATGTTGGCACCCGAATACCCTGAGGCGTTCCCTGAAAATGTCGCAAGCCCTGAAGCTGACTGAGAGCAATAACTGAGTTTACGGGATAATTCTGGTGGATATGTTCTGGGACAGCGGAATGGAGACTCGGGAGAGCCAAAGTCCTCCCTATCAGGAGAGGGAAAAGACAACGGTAATTGCGAAGACTTGAGATTAGACAATACTGCACCTGGGCGCGGCTTCTCTAGGGGGGAGAGTGGATCGATATTGTCCTCTGTTCCAGGAAGGTGTTGGTCAGGCGCGTCTAGTTTACAACTGCAGTGAGACTCCACCGACGGCTGGCGCCGAATCCCCTGTTTCCCATATCCACAATCCCACTTCTCATGATCCTGGCCCCAAGCAGCACCCACCCAGGCCAGCTGCTCCCCCTCAACCGGCTTCTCCTCTAGCGTGGTCCCTCCAATGCTCCGCAAGCGTCCACCATTTCTTATATCCCCAAACTCGGCTCCAGCTTGCAGGAAATTTGCCGCCACAAATCTCGACATCCCGGCTCCCATCATCTTCCCTCGCTTCATCTCATTTTCAGCCCTCACTCTCCCTAAGTGATCCATCACTATTTCTGCCATCTTTGCCATCGTCCTCTTTTCCTCCCCCCCGAGACCCCCGGGGCGGGGTTCATCATCAACCACACATAGACTCCCTATTGAAACGCCACCCTTCGTCCGAAGTGGCGCTCCAGCATAATATCGCAGATAAGGCCAATTCGATACGTTCGGATGATCCCTCCATTCTGGCTCCCTAGCCATGTCCTCCAATTCAAAGATCATGATACATTCTTCTCCGCTATTCAGCTCTTCCGGTGGCACAAGCGAGATAGTCCGTTCACAAAGCCCTCCATCCCGCGGCATGGTCGTGCGCCCGCCAACCCATAGACCATCCCCAGGGTCATGAGTATAGGGTTTGGTCAAGGATAACGAACGAGTAGATTCCGCTACCATGTACACAAGTTCATCGTCGACTAGGCTTATCATGGACCGTTTACAGTTTAATAAGTTTGCGGTCAAGAGGGCAAACGCGGATAACGTAGGGTCCTCGGACGAAACCACCTCTGGCCCGACATCGAGCTTTTGATGATCTAATCGCTCGCCGAGAGGAGTAGGAGGTGAATTATCACTAGGAGGTTGATAATATCTTTAAACATACAAACAATCAGCTCCTCAATATGCCTTGGAGGGTAATTTGAGGAGAAAATACTTGTAGAGCTCCCTTGATCGCAGAGCCTCTCTGATAGCACCAGTGTACCCGGATCCATTACGGACACCGTAGCCGGTAAACGGAACAGAAGGTTGGCTGAACGGGGGAGCCACGTCCGCTGCGGCCGAAGAAGCTGTATCCACCGCGTCTCTCGGACCCATTACAGCGGTAATCCAGAGAAGGACGCGATAATATAATATCGAGAGCGAACGTAAGCAGAAAAAGCTCAACGGTGCTTGATATTGATAGCAAAGGCGAGAAGAGTCTTTCCGTGGTGTTTGTGAACCATCAAAGATCCAACCTCCAGACGAGATCGGCTCTAGATTGGGCGGTTAGAAGACAAACCAGCAAGTCTGTTAAGCTCTTTCCGTCACTTGATGGGTAAAACGATAAACGAGTGAAAAAATCGTACTCACAAAATCACGCGTTAAAAACCCTCACCGGTCTTGATACCGGTCTTGTCCCAGGATGCGGCAAACTGAAAATGAAAGACGTTGAGTTGAACACTGAAGCTAGAAAGATAGGGCCAGTAAAGAGCTTTAAGTATAATATCTCATATTAGTACTTTATTTTTTTCCCCCTTGTTCCTTCTAACTTTTTCCTTTTTTTCTTCTTCTGCTCCCGGTCCCTTCTAACTACGTTTTGTCGCAGGAAAAGAACTCATCCAAACCCTCCTCCGCGAGCCGGACCGAGAAGGTAAGATACCGATATCGAGAAGACGGAAGGATTGCCTGGATACGTTCTACTTTTGGGGCTAGCACGTTCGCCAGGGCTCCCGCTATGGCATGAATCCGCCCCAGTCAGTTCAGCTAGCGCTCAGCCGATCATCTCGACTTTCACAAGATTTCTGCTTCTCCCAAGACGCCTGGCCAGACCAAATATTCCCACTTTAGAAGCTAAACCGTTAAAGTTGCTGCGCCCCACATGTAGCCAACTACTTGAGTGCTAGTAGGTGTGACGGCTATGAGAGAATCCCCCGCGGGTTTTAGATAGAGTTCTAGGTAGAGGTGAGCTCGATCGGATGAGTTTCAACCAGTTCGAAACTCGAGATAAGGTGTTCAAAGCGCTAGCCAGCCACCCATGAATATTCATAGTGTGGGAAGCGATAGATAGGGGGAAGTATACAACCCCCCCCCCTCCCCTCGTCAACAGAGTAGCTTGCATGCAAGTGTCGAATCTATCGTGGTTCTAAACTTCAAAATACCGTAGCCCAGCCGCCTCGTGCCAGTTGAAATTCGAAGCTAGGCGTTACACACTTCTCCTCCATAGTTTCTGGCACCCATACCGGTATTGACACGGGCCAAGGTTCTTCTAGGGAACAAATGAATCCGAGTGTTAGGCCCAAGACGGTACTCGAGCAGGATTGTACAGCACGGCAATACATACAATCGCGGAACAAATACACGAACCGCCCAAATACACAGTCACTCATTGATTGGGTTTCTGGGGTAGGCTTACAGAGATTTGATCAAACAGTAGGGACTGTGTGTTTAGACTGAATGTGTAGAGTACAAGTACCCGGGTGCTCCGCGATTGTATCGGGGAACATATCGGGCCAAGCAAGGATATCCGTGGGGATCCTCAATTTTTGCGAATTCCGCCCAATCCCGATTTCTACTGTTCATCACGTTGTCCAATCATGATCAACAAACACGTGCTATGTTTCAAGAAAACCACAGTACGAATATTAGACTGCCATCGCAGATTGAAGGCTTTAAAACCCCTTGGTCCAGGGATGATGACCTGGAGATAGAGGTGGTTGCCGGAGTGCTCATTGTTGAAAGGCCTGTGCGTGACCATCACATCACTCGAGAAAAAAAACAAAGACCAAGGGAAACCCCCGAGATTCCAGCCCCTCGCACAAGTCTGAAACGGCACCGTGTTCTGGTGGAGACTACCGGCACTCGAGTATCTGTGCCAGGGAAGACGACAATGTGGAGAAATCTCTGCTTCCCGCCAGATCTGATGGATGCAACGATGTCCGTTGTCCCCAGAGTCCATATTAAGACAAAGGAGCGTCCTCGATAAAAAAAAAGCCATTTCGAAACGAACCAGAATACCACTCGAGTATTGCGCCAAGAACGGTATGTATCACACAAGACCACAGTCATGCACACCTCGTTAAAGTGGCCGAGACTTTGAGAAAGCGTTCCCTGCCCCACTCACTGGTCTCCTAATGCTACAGGTGTTGGAATCACAAGCGTATCACAGCACGGTGCGCACTGTGCTCAGTTAAAACCTCTTCCTACAATAAGATAAAGCTCACCAATACCTCGTTGCCGGGTAACAGAGGATGCAGCATTTTTTTGATCCACCGATTCACTGGTACCCGCACCTATTGCATCTGTAAGAGTGTGTAGTCCACATAGTTATTTGGCACGGTCGAATGGATATTTATAAGAATTAGTAATATTTATATCGCCGAACGCCACTTTGGCTACCGCTTGGCTCAATATGCCAAACGGCCGCAGGGTCAATGCCGGTAATGGGAAGGACGAAATTTCGACCCCAGACCTTCCCTACTTGTCCATATCGATCGGTAAAGTATGCCGGTATTTCATGGTCCAGCCCGATGGATGAGTTCGAAGACACTGTCCAAGGGAGGTGCCAGCACTCAGCACCGATGTGCAGGTAGTACCAAACGTCTTCAGCAGTAAAATACTGGTATTTCTTGATATGTATCCATAATAACGAGTGATCATCGGTGAACGAATTCAGGCACGCCCCCCAAACAGAAGAAATGTGAATGGGGGGCAACGGGCGCCTCTGCACTACCGGTACCATAAATATGAAAATATTTAGTAGGAGGTGGAGATAACAGCCCCCCCGCCAACCGTGTTTATGAACGCAGCAACTCTCTTCGGCTCGGCGAGACCAAAATTTAGCAGTGAACACCAAAAACAGATAAACTCATCTTTAGGGGTGTGAGAGTCCCTAGGTCTTAATTGGACGCTAGGTTTGACCTTAAAATTATCATAGCCACATGCAAAGACGATAGGGGGCGGACCTAAATTCCTATCGTACGAGCACCACCAAGCCGGCAAGAAAAGAGCTCTGTTGTCACGGACACTAAGGAATAGAACCTCGTTTGGGTGTCCGGCACTTTGTGGCCAGTGACCCCGTACCGGGGGAGGGGAGGGTTCGTGCTCAGGTCAGCGAGGCAGCATAGCAGGAGCTTGTTGCTCGTGCATGCAACTGGATGAGTGAGATCGGCAGACAATTTAGTACGATGTGTGTAAAAAGTAGGGGCAGCAAGCAAGGGGTATCCTCCTCCGGGGATAGGGTTCGTGTTTGCTGCCCCCGAACATGTCCAAGGAGGTAATCGAGCACCAGTATAACGTGGTGGAATACATTACAGACCTCGCGGTGTGTGCCTTATACAAGTATCTTCAGTTTTAGTGTAGGGGCGGGACTTCATCGAAGGTGGAAATTCTTCATGATTGGGACAACACACCTATCCGCGCACAAATTTTATGGTGCAACGGACCTTGGATTTTGGTGGTTTTTTTCGTTCATCGCACCAAAACTTAATTTGTGCGCAAGTAAATGGGCTCGTTTATACAATGTTTACAACGTAAGAAACATTGTTGATGTCCAAGCTGGACCAGAGACGTATAGAGAGTATCATACGTTATGACTATTGAACTCAGATGTGATATCGTATTGGTCGCACAAGTCATAAATTCCACGTTAGTTTGCCATCCCGAGCTTTATTCCACATCTTCTGACGAAGATGAAGCTTCGATCTCCAAAAGGCCACAGATCGTATTGTATCCAATTTTATTGACATTAGTGCTAATGTCATAGAGTACTTGCATCATCGCAGATAGTGATTGTGCCAGTATAAGTATGACAAGGAGGCACTGTGTATCGTGACGTTGGAAAAGGGGGGGTTTTTTTTTTTTTTTGATATCATACTGGTGCTCGCAAAGATCGTCGTATTTGTGCGGTGCGGCAGGCGCCTTCCAAAACGTTTTGTGCTGGTGCGCCTGGATTATCGGTAGTTCGAGATTGGGGATCCTTTGATTCATGGCGTCAGGTTGCAGTTGGAGACGGTTGACGCCAGAAACCCTCTTAATTTTGAGTGTCTGTGCGCCACGGTAGGTTTTCGTTGGCGGTTAATGTCAAAACAGATATCGGAAGGGAGGCTGTCAAATTGGCGAGGACGCAATGGTCTGTGGAGATTACTTCTAAGGGGACAGGATCAATCTGTGCTAGTTCTGTGTGCCGTGTAACCTTCTTGTTGCATCTGATGCCACTGCATTGGGTGTTCATACTGTACTTGTATCGGGCTTGAAACCCTAAGTAAGATACCGCCGTAGGAATTCTGAGAGAAGATGGATGTGTTATCAGAGGACGCTGTAGTTACCTGTCCCAGTAAGGTGCTGTGTACTAGAGTATATTCCTTTTGTTTTGTCCCAACCAAAGGCTGAGTTTGCCGTGTTTCCCTTCGCTTAGCCGAGAAAGGGGAACCCAGCGTCCAGCACATCTAACTTCTATTCGAATTCTTACAGTATGCCAGTCCTCTACGGTACGCTTATCGATATGTGAAGGGGAAGCAGTCCGAGAAACTGCTACTGTAAACGGTACGGCACTGTCTTGCTGGCGCAGCTTAGCCATTGTTAATTCACTCGAGCGCCCGAGGACCAAACCGTGCGGTAACGGTACTGTACCGGTATCTCCACGGTAGCTGAGGCACCGCACCAGTAGAGATGAGGCCGAGGTTTTCACTCCCCGATAAGGTCGATGTATCCCGGGGCTACTGGTACTCATAAACGAAACAAGCCCCTACCAGCATGGCGCCGCGGCGCAGTTGTTTCTCTTAATGTAGATGAACCTGCGGGAACGTTAGCCTTTACCAAGCTTTTTCGTTTATCTTATATCTATGAAGCCGCTGGGTGAGCGCGAGACATGGCATGCTGGTGGCAGGCTATTGGTCCATACAGTGCTCGAGATCGGTACCCGATTGTATCGGCATGATGGTTGAGTGGGTGTGGGCAGGCTGCCTCTGAAGCCCGAAACACTTGACGGTAAAAGAGTGAAGATGTGATGGGTCGTAAGATAATGAGTGTAGCCTGCTTGATTTATGAAGGACTTCCCGCCTTCTATAAAGCCACGACACGACAAATACCGGTATATGAGGATGCCGGTGGGGCGCAATATCATGCCGGGAATGGTGCTGACATTCCTGTACGAGTACGGTACTCGAGTAACTTACCTGTATTTGTATTACGAAAGATGGCCAGGGATAAATCGGGTGCTCACTGCCCGTTGTGATAGGTTGAGACGATCCCCTTATGTGGGCAGCTCGAGTCCGGCATTGAATCGGTCCCTCTTCTTCGACCAAGCAACATGACAATTCAAATTGTCGGGTCGCGATAGTTCTAGGGCAAACTTGGAAGACCTCCAATTTTACGCACACAGCACTACGGTACACCCAAGTACTAGTATGATACCAGAACTATTTGACCCAGAGGTGTCCACTGTTCTCCATTCCTTTCTCAAATTTTCGGCTAGAGACCCGCCCCGCTTTTGGAGTGTTCACTAGTGATCGCGATCGGTTACTGCGGCAATTTATAATTACAGCACAGGCCGAGACATGAACTATTCGGTCGGGGGGAAGGTGAAATTTAATTTTAATTTTAATGGGATCATCAATACTCGAGTAGCGTCTTTGGCCTACTGTAAATGCATGCATTTCGTCAAGGTTGCGCCGTGAGAGGACAATCAGTACCGGTATCTTCGTTTTGGCAGCCGGAGCAGATGGTCGTCAAAAAACAGGAGAGGGAAGAACCGGAATCCATTACCGTAGACCAAGGAATCTTGATCTATAGCTCGCTCTTTCTCATCCTGCCCGAGCGCAACACAACTTTCGAGAATACGGTAGTAATAGTAATACTTGGGCACTACAACCTCTTGTACCCAAAAAAAGGAGAGTGAGGCAGCTCAGTCGAGCAAAGTACCGTACTGGTTATTTGCTAAATTTATGACAACACCGATCAATATAAGAGAAGGAGAGGCCTCGTTCCAGTGTTCACGATGTTAAAAGCTCTGGACCTCTGCAGATTAAGCACAGGCGCTCCGGGAAGCCAGCGTACAACGGCGATGATTGGTTGTGCGGATTCCTTATCTCGCACCCATTATCCGATCAAGTTAGCGTAAAGGACATCTTGAACGATAGCTGCACCTTAGAGTCTCAGGACTGGAGCTGCTTATCTCCTTTTTCCTTGGCGTTGTCGTGTGAGCGCGAGCAACAAGGTCCATCTGGTCGAGAACACGAGGAAACGCTTGACTGGAGCCTTCTTCTCCCACTCACACAATTGGGGAAAGAAAGAGAAGCCACCCTGATCGGATCAAACATATTGACCCTTCATCTCAACCCTGTTCCCCACAGTTGTCTGCACACACTCGCCAAGTTAACTGCACTTTCGGCCCCCATCTGGCCACAAGGCTGCCTATGTTCCCGCCGCTGTAATCTCCCCTCATCCCATCAGTGTCCTTACCCATACCGATATCATTACTTGTACCATACTGTACTCGAGTACTGTACGAGTACGGTACAGTACAGTACAGTACATATCGCGCCCGGCTGTAACATCCTCAGGGTCGCGAAGACCCCTCTTTTCCCCCCTTCGGAATTCGTCTTGTTTTTCCCTTTTTTTCCTGTCATTTCATTTGTATTCTATTAGTGGGTTTGGAGACATACGGCATCGTACTCGTACGGTACTCGAGCGCATAACTCCCATATACCGGTACTGTACCGGTACTGTGCCCGTCATTCGATTATCTCGGATCTAGGTGCTTTTTTGACGGTTGAAAACATACGGCACACGGTGAAATATAAACAGCAAGAGACAAACAAATTGGGGCATATAGAGCGCGGAAAATCACAGGATCGGTTGAAGGGTCCGCATCTTAAAATACGGCCAAGATAGAAAGCGACGTGAAATAGAAAGCATTTTTAAGTACGAGTATATACATTCAGGTATGATAGGGTACACCTCAGTCTGCATTGCATTCTGTGTCGTGTTGAAGTGGCGACTCGTTCCTCATTGGTGCCGTGTCCTCTGGTGGCAGGCTAACTTATCCTAGTGGGCAGCAGCGGTTCTCGTCCCTCCTCCCTCTCCTCCCACCTTCCCCCCCCCCCCCCCAACTCGAGACCCAATCCTTATTCCGGCCACTACAACAGCCCACATAACCTCCGGCCATTTGTCATTTTCTCGACAAACAAGCTCCGGAGACGCCCTCCTCATCACCCTTCCCGTTATCTCCATCTATCAGTCGATCCAGCTTCCATTTATTTCGCCTTTTCAGTCAGCAAACACCCCGAAGATGCCCTATCCTTCTCCATCGCTACAACCACAGCGCCGTCCTGTGCAGCATTCCAACAACACCTCTCCACCGGCCACTCAACATACCCAAATGATTCAACCGCCGCAGTTCAATGCATTTCCGACCTCGCCTTTCACTCATCTTCCAGCTCCTTGCCGCCAACTTCACCCGCCAAAGTCTCCACTTTACCGACCCGCTGTGCTCCGTTCAATTGAGAGGCCTGCTAGGCGTGAAAATTCGCCTCTCACTCCGCCGACAAGCTCTGCAGCCTCTGTAAACGAAGACTATGTTGGCGACGGAGAGTATAAGAACGGCATGGATATTCGAAATGCTGGTTGCGGTGGCTATTTAGGTCGGGAAGACTATGGAATTGCTGGTTTGGAGGAAGAGGGGAAGGTTACAGGTCCCCCGGGAAAAGGACACTGGAAGGTATATATTTCCTCAGTTTGACACCTGCAAGAATGTTTCCCTCACCCCCCCCTCTCCCTTCCCGACCGTGTCCTCCACGGGCGGGGTGCATCCCTCGGAGTGGGTGAGGTGGCCCTCGCTTTGCGTTTCTCAAACCGATATCAAAGGACGGGGGATGCGGAGCTTTTTTATATATATTTCTCGCTTGCTGTGCACCTCTTTGGCTGCATGGGCTCTAGGGTGTCTTTCTTACGTTATTAGCTCGCTTGCTTGCGTTTTTACAGTCGTGATTGCTAACTTGCGTTGCGTGCTCATCTAGCCTGACGCTGAAGCCGTAACCTGCGACGCGGCTATATGTGTTAAGAACTTCTCGTTTGTTCTGAGAAGACATCACTGTCGGCGGTGAGTTTGCTGTCTGCTTCGTCTGTGCTTAAATCGCCGGGCTTCATTTCATTTGTTATTTCATTATTCTTGAATTCTCCCCATACCTCATGGCAATTTGATTCTTGCCTTGGAGTTTTTCGGCTATATTTCATTTTTAATTCTGTATGGGGGAAAAAGAGTGCCGGTTGCTTGGGGACTGACATTTTCAATCATATAGATGCGGCAACGTATTTTGTGCGCAACATACAGCCCACACCGTCCCTCTCAACCAAAACGCTCGTTTTCACATTCAAGGATATCAAGAAAGAGCCTGCGATAGCTGTTGGAATGACTACACACGCTTGCTCGAGACTAAAAGGCCGGATTATCTGAGTTCTAGCAATAGCAGTGGCTCAACCCTTAGCAACAACCATCCTAGTCCTAGCAGTCCTGTGATGAATATGGGTGTTAGAGGCACCGGCCCTGGAGGTGGGAAAGGAATGGATGGGCTCGGTGCCAAGGTCGGCAGTTATGTTGGCAGTGTTCCTCGAGATTGGAGCTGGAGCACCTTTTAGGTCAATTCAACTTGGATGCGCAGTTGGTAGTGCTGCAATGGGATGGGCGGAATAAGTTATAGTTATCAACTATAACAGTTTCGCTTCTGCTGGAGTATATATCAACTACTGACAATCCGTCACTTGACCGACGGCACAGATTTCGAGGTTGTACGCTTATCATGATGCTGGGGGGGTTTCCCCCCTCCTCTTCCGGCTTGTTTGATTGGAGTCAGCGACCCATAGTGAGGGATGCTGTGTCTATTATTTTCCTTTTTTTCTGACGCGAATTTCTTTCCCGGATTTTTCCAGTTGAGTTTCTTAATTACTTGATTTGTTTTTACGTTTGCGTAATTGTCATATTTTCCTTAGGTTTCCCGATAAAACATTCTTGTTAGGTGTATTTTTTGTCTTATCATGGTCGCCTTCATACCATAGATTTCGTCTCATGTTTCTAGGCAGTTTCCTTTGCTTTGCGGATTGTATTCCAACGGGAGTTTCTTCTTTCCCTTTTTTTATTTCTTCCTGTTACGATGTCTTCTGGTTTGGCAATCTGTTCTCGGGTTTGTGTGCGCTTTGTGTGATTAAGGGAACCACGGTTGGTTGGTCGGCCGGTTGGCTGAGTTGCAGTAGGAGGGGGATCGTGGTGTTCAGTAGATAGGGTGGTACTGGGGGATTTCCTATTCTCTTTCTCTGCTTTTTCCAGAAGGGTGGTGGTGATGGGGGTTCTCTTTGTACGCACTTGTAGAGAGGTTACGGAGTTTTCTCTTTTGGCCACAACCTGTTCCGAGTGCGGAGGCGCTGTTTGGCATAGTGGGTTCTGGTGGTGGTGACATGCCATATTTGTGTATGGTAGATCCAAGTGTTTAGTGATTGTGATATTATTTCTTAAGGTTATCACGTTTGGTGGGTGGTGTCCTGCACCATTCTGCGAGCATTCGGAGTTTTCAACTCCACTCGAGTCGGATATAGTACTGTACAGGCATTGGCGACGGCTGGGGTCAGCGCTGGGGGGGGTTCATGGGTGGATTGCTACCGTATGGATATAATATTGTAGGAGTGCGATAGTGTGGAGGGTTTAGTGAGTATTGGTTACAATGCATGAATGAGTTAAACCATCACACCAAAATGCTGTACTCGTACTGTACTCGAGTACAGTGCCCTACCCTCGATGCTTTCGATCGGAGAAGGCTGCATCTCGAGCACACGACACACGACACACGACTATTCCCTGACGATGGTACAGTACGCCAAAGTTGCGGGGAAATTCCTCAATATGAAGCCATGTCGGAGGGTGGTGGGGCGTAGACTATCGGTGTTATCGTTCCTCCCTTTCTGTGTCATTTCACGTTCACCCATAACTTACCATATTACCGTAATATCAAATTTAGAATGAGGGTAGGCATACAGTACGAGTACTGTATCCACATGCGTGTGAGTGGTGTGACAATATCTATTTTCTCGAACCACCACCAGAACCACCGACAGAACCCGTTTTTTTCTTTCGTTTTCGATGTGAATTCACCCATGGGAGTCAGTAACTAAAACCGAATCAACAACCTTATTTCTATAATAGTCTATTATATATCGCATCGTATGGGATTATTGATTTTCACGGGGAGGTTTCTCATTTTGAGAGAAGCGGGTGATAGTTTTCAGCGGCTTCTTCCGGCTTCCGTCGGTGGGTGGGCTCCATGCCGGTCGGGTATCGGGCTGGCGTCCGTTGTTGCCATGATTTGCTTTCTTGCACTTGCTCACTCAAACCCCAGATTCGGCTAATCCCCACATCAAAACCTGCCCACCCATTGTGTGATCTGCTGCGGCCCTACCCCTCGAGTCGAGTCGAGTGGTGGTGGATGGGACTGGTGCCACCCTCCTCCCACTTTCCTCCGTTTCAAACTCTGGTCCAAACCTCCGCTGCCTCCTCCTCCTCTTTTGCAGCTCTAAAGGATCTTGTTTGTTTCTTGAGTGAATAGACTGCTAAGTTAAACCACTTCGATTTTCCTTCGTTGATCGAACTTTCTTTTTTTATTCCTGTTCCGGTGGAGAGCACGCTACCGGTACACTTGAGCGAGACTTTAACGGTTGCGCAAGGCGAAAGCAATGTCTATTCTCGACAACGACTCCTTTGACGAATACTTCGACTCTTCGCCCAGCAGCTCTCCCGCTAGCGCTGAATGCGCCGCTGCTAAAGGCCGTTACGATTCGTGCTTTTTTAAGAGCTATAGCGAACGTATTGCTTCCCCATTTGCTTGCTTCCCCCTGGCATACGGGTGTCACATGCTGGAGTGGAGTGGGACGGACGGATGGAGCGGGATTGACGCTGAGTTGACTTCCTCTAGGGTACCGAGTCGGGGAAGTACGCATGGATGAATGCAAGAGTCTGTTTGATCAGTACAAGAATTGTCTTAATGTATGAGTGCCCTCTTCCCTTCGGGCTCTTCGAAGGAGGGGTGAAAGGGAGGGAGGAGGAGGAGGAGGAGGAGGAGGAGGAAGGAAAGGTTTGTTCTAGCTAACACTGGGGTTAGAAAACTTTGAGCGCCGGCAGTCCTCCGGGAGATAAGTCCCCACCGAGGGTAGCCGTTCCACCCAAGAGAGTTGCGGATCCGGATGAGGCTTGGAAAAGGATGACAAGTAGTAAGTAAAGCTAGCGGTAGCCCGACCGAACTGGGAACGTGGAGGTGTCTGGGCCGGGTTTGATATCTCGCCCTTGCTCCTCCCACTCCCTGTTGGATTCTGGCTTCGGGGATGGACGGGTTCTGTTTCATTGGTCTTTCTGAATTTCGGCTTGGAGCGTTTTCCTTTTCTCCCTCTCCCTCTTCGCCTCCTCTTTAGTGTGCTCCCATTGCTCGGGCTTCCTTGGAGATCCGTTGTAATTTATCAACTCTCTTGTTGGGAATGTGGGATTCGGTTCTTGGAGTTTTGGGGTTTGGCTGTCCGTGTTTATGCTGGTGTGACACGTCTGAGGAATGCTAGCTTGAGTGATCGGTGACCTCCCATGGGCCAGTGTGTGAGCTAGGTTATGCCAAACCGATAGTTGATTCTCTATTTGGGGAGGGTTTTTGGTGCGTTCTGATGGACTTCCGTACGGCGGTGCTTGGTTAAGATGGGGGGACCGTTGGGCATTTTTTCACAGTGGGTTTTATAGGGGTAGGAGTGATTTATCATACTTATCCTGACGCTAGCCGGACTCGATTCCTCGGTATAACCCGCGCTGTGGCTAGTCCGCTTTTGATCTTATATGTTACTCATACTAAATCACTCGTGGATGATCTCAGCTCGAGAAATACGGTACCGGTATAAGTTAGTATCATAGGAGAGTGAGAGATTTCATTGGCTGAGGGAGCCGCAGGTCAGTGGAGCAGGGTTGAATCCGAGTGGAGGGAGTTTTCATTCCAGAAAGGTTCTCCCCTACAGCCCTGTTTAATCAGGTCGAGCTTAGCCCAGTTCCAGATAGTAATAGCGCGGAGATGAAATGGCTGCTGCATTGCTGCAATGTGTTAGCAGGATAAAAATAAAAATAAAAATGTCCATATCCCCTCTTTTTCACCTTCCTAATTAGGAAAGTTACTGCAGGGTAGAAGTATCAGAGAGAGTTTCCACGATCTCATTTAAATCAGACTGAGCTTAGTTCCTCATAGGTTTGTCCGATGGTTCCTCATTGTGAGTTTAAAGTTATTTATGTACCTTCTCGTCTCGCAGAGTGCTATGAGGAGTCAGAAGCCATTCACACCTTTTCCAAAGTAGTAAGTATCGCCTGCTATGGAGTCAAACAGATGATGGAATGGTTTCTTTCATCTATCGGGACAACCAGCAAGGGGTTGCTCGCTGGCCAGAACCAAAAAGTACGACAGCTAAAAATGTTCTTGCTTGCTTCCTGGTGTATAGTTTTACTGCTTCCTTTGTTTTATCGTTTAAATTCACAAGTGAGTAGTGCATACATAAAAATCTAGGGAATTGGCTGTAAACCGGCACTAAGCTCTTAACTTAGTACCTCGCAATATCATCATCCTTCACAACCAAAGCACACAGCAAGTCCTAAACTACAGTTATGTGTGGTAAAGTTCAAGCCGGATTTATCGTGGAGATAAAGTGGTCCGTTAGTGTATTCTCTAACTTGCCGAGTACTTTCACGACAGATCCCCTCACTGCTCAACTGTTCAGTCTTTCTTTTTTCCCCTCGAGGGGAAGGTATATAAAGGTAGAAAAGCGCTTGGGCTCGGCGGGCTGAGGTATAGCACGCAGGGGGGTTTTTTTTTTGGAGGCCCCGCGGCAAGCACTGCATTTTTGCCCTACTGCACTCCTGCTGCGAAATTAATGAGATTTTTATTTTATTTTTAACATTTTGGGATTTCTTTGTTATATAGCTCTGCTTATAGGCCTCCTGATGGCTTTTTATTTTATTTTCGTCGGAATGGTGGATGGTGTAGCTGTGTCCTGTGTCCGTACTCAGCGTTACGCTTTCTTTCTTTCTTTCCCGCCTGCTGGGAGAGGGCATCTGCCGTTGGCTAAAAGAGCAGCGACTCTTGAAAGGCGAGGGGAAGACAAGGAATGGGGGAGGGGGGACCTTATGTGAGTTTCTGCTTTATAAAGTATAGTAGAGGGCTGGTATATATGGGAGAAGTGGTCCAATTGTTGTGAGAAGGTCCGGTTTATTGCTTGTAATTTTTATCCTATTATCGAGGTTGAAACAGCTCAGAGCTCCGGACGGTTCCTTGATGGCACTAAACAAAGTGCTTGGGGAAGATATAGTGTTAGGGATGGAGGTATTTGGGTAACGGGGTTGTTGACTTGGTTATGGGCTCTAGCATCCGAGCTGCATCTGGGGGGAATATGCTTCAGCATTGCCGGGGTGGATTCCTTTGAGTCAATAAGAGAGAAGAGTACTAGGCGTAGGGACAGATTTAGACATATGTATCTTGTGAGCGGTAGGTTGAGTGGAAATATTGGGAGGGGGGAATGTCTCTCCTCCTCGAAAACCCAGTAGGGGTGTGGTTAGGGTCATTTACCGAGTGATGACCTGTGATAAGTGGCTGGATTGGCTTTACTCGATTGGTGGGGTAGCAGAAGAAAAAAAAAAAAAAAAAAAAGGAAGATAATTATCGCCAAGAAAAATTATAATAATTGTTTTCCCCTCATCCGACCCGGGAGGAACTTCACATCTGAATACTGTACGGGCCCTCCGCCACGGGTACGACAGAACAGCTCTGTGAGTGCTGGTATACTATCAAACTACCATCTCACCATGAGTCCCCTCATAAACTAGGTGTTCTTTCTTGAAAAAACGTCGGGTGCGAATAGTTAATATTAGCAAACAGTGTGAACCTTCTGTAAGCTTATTTTTTTTGAAGATATACCTTTTGCTCATGGTTCATACGCGCCGAGACAGCTGATATCTGATCTTCCTTAGTTTATATCTAAGTGATGTGCGAATCATGCTCTCACTTTCCCTATAGGGAGGTGAAATATACATTTCCTTGCCGTACTTATATCCCTCTCGCCTATTTTTCTATGCACACAAGAACGGAGTGGGGAAGGCAAGCTGTTGTTGGTGTGTATGTTTGGGTGGTGCTTCTTCCTCATGGCTGGATTCCCCACGTAGGTTGCTTATTTTCACCCTTCTTCCCCTGAGTGGGGGTGTTTGGAACGGTGTTAAAGTTGCTATACTATTACAGTACATTGTTCAGCTGATTAAGTAATATGAGGTCTTATATCAGTGTATTCCAGTCTTCTCTTTGGAAGGCAGTATGTGTGAACTAGTGGACATGACCCCCCGGCATGAGTACTGGTCCGGAATTGGTGGTTTCTTGGACAGGTACAAATCCTCCTATACTGATTCTGGATATGGTTGCCTTTTTAATCTATTTAGCTCCCAATGCGCCATGCATCATGACACTCCTCAATTTTGGTAAAAATTTCCCGGGGATCGCGTGATGTATTCCTAAGGATATCTGTCGGACAAGCTTTCTTCTCCCCTTAAAATAAGGAGATACGGAGAGGGTATCTCGGTAGTGCTGTGGTAGCAGTACTTGTACTAGAATGTGCTGCAGAGTAGCAGCTGAGAGTCTATATGTAATTTTTTATACTGGACTTGAGAAATCTGAGCTCGGTGTTCAGTTTCAGATTTAATTTTGACATACATCGAATATCCCAGTCTTCGGCTGTCTGCACATACTGCATATTTACTGCTAGAGTATTTCTTGTATAAATTGTAGAGGCGAAAGGTGCTCAACGGGGGATAATTTTTCTTATTGATATTTCATAGAATGTGTAAATCTATCATACTGGTAGAACTGGGTTATGGGTAGAAATTGTGATATTGAATTTCATAAAAAATAAACTCAGCCATCTATGTTTTACCATACCCCAGAGTTTAATTAAATTTCCCAATATATCGGTGGCATTAGGTTTGGTCTGGCTCAATGGATTGAAGGGCCAAAGTCCCGAATCCTTGCCCCCTCCCATACTATGGGGACAGGTGACGGTATACAAATTCTATTTGCCTTATCCCGCCTGTAAACTAGCCACGTATAGTAAATACACCATTGCCTACGTCATGTTCCAAGTACGTGGCCTTTCTTGGACCCATATATACTTTTGGACCAAACTCTCGGAAAAACTACCTAATCATATTTACAACACCATGCTTTCTAAGAAAAACAGCGAAAAAATGGCGCCTTTAGTCTCTACCTTCTCTCTGCCACAGAGCACCTCTGAACGGCTTTCTAGCCCCAGGAAGGATGCGGCCATTGCATCCGAGCTTTATAAGAAAGGGGGCATCGATCCGAGGACGGCGAGACTTAGGAAACGACCCAGTGTGCTCTTTCGTCTCTGGAATGCCGTGTTACAGCCCCGACCGAAACCATTTCACCTCCCAGAAGAGGAAACGCGCCCGATTGCTAGTGTCGAAGAAACACTTGTTGCGAACGATTTTGAGTCCCATCCGCTTTATCCTTATTATACCTCTGCTCCCAAGGTAAACAAGCAACGGGGAAATCTTCCCCACGAAGCGTCTGTCTTCAGATATTTGGGAATCACCCACAAAGATGGGGTGATGGTTGACATGTGCAGCGCCCCGGGAGATGGTCCGGTGATGGATTCGAGCGCTGTTCCCGAGACAGTAGGACCGGACGCTATTGCTGGTGGGCGGTGGGAGGCTGATTACTTTAAGGGGTGCGGAAAAAACGTGAGGCCTAAAATTGGGCACGGAGAGATCAATATTGACGGTCATTACCCCGTTTTCTTTTGTTTCCTCAACTGACTGATTCCAGTAGAATTTGCCACATCTAGGGAGGATAACGCGCCCCGTCTCCTTCAACGTGCGGAAATCCAGCCTCTGAAATTCTTGCAGAGAAGATACAGGGTGGTAAGCTGGACTGATTCTATTCAAGAATACTCAGGGGGGTTGGGAAATGTCTACCATAGTGGAGAGAGGCCTATCAGTGATTGCTTCCGCAGCCTTACAACTCAGGATTTTGGAAACGGAAGCGCGGCCTTAAGCATGGATATCAACCCAGGGGAACCGGTGAGAAGGATACCAAGGTTACCCCCGTTAGATCCCCGATCAGGCCCTGGGCAACGTTCTCAATTCGAGCAAGACCATGAGGATTTGCTGAGTGATTGGGAGATAGCCGTGCGCTTCATGGAGGAGCTCTCTAGTGCGGAGGGCTCTGGAGTGGGTTTGAAAAGGAAGAGAAAGATTTTGGGAATCAGAGATAAGAGCATTTTCGAGGGAAAGAACCCGGAAGGAGAACCTTTGGATTATGGATACCAGCAATTGGGGGAGCGTACTGACGTAGAGGGCGATCTGGTTTACAGTAGCGGAGAGGATGACCCTAGTGATTATGGAGAATTCGATAGCGACACCGATGACGAATATTGATATTTTAACGCGATTACTATTAATGCCGTAACCCAGGAGGGTGAAGATCCCCTCGGTCCTTCGCCCTTTCTCTCTTGCTTTCTTTATAGTTGCGCGCTGCTGAGTGGTATGGACATCGTCTTCCGGGGGTTGAGGAGTAGGGTGGACTATGGTGTTTGAGCGCTCTGCGTGGAGAGCATTCTAGTGGTGGTTTGTCTGGATCAAGGGAGTTAGATTTCCCAGTGCGAGATGAGTTGAGGTTATGAGGAGGAGCTCGTTTAGGGGGGTTGAATGGAATGGTGGGGAATAGGAGCGCTGTTGGGTGCATTGGGGATGACCAACCCGGCTGCGGTTTCACAATGCGTATCATAGTAGGGATTTTCCCACTAGCCTTAGTTTATATCCATAGGATTAGTCACTATAGCTAGTTTTAACCCGGTGTGCCCTGGACGGTTGATACAGTAAGGAGGTATGTATAGCTCCTAAGTTTTGTATGTTCCACAGGGTGCAAGAGCAGCAAACCTCGCTTGTGGAACATACCAGTACTGTACTAGTACAAAACCTGGGCGCTGTACCTCCGTAGGGCAGTTTAGCAGGGCTGGTTGCCTATTTGGGAGGCTCTTAGAAGCCTGCGAGAGGAAGGCTTGGCGGAGAGCCAATTTGTATAAAGGCTTTTTCTCTTAGATTCTTTAGCTAGCATCGTACAACCACACCACTCTTTGCACTGGTCAGCACACCATCCAACTAAGGGAAGGTCACGTTTTACTCCCACACCGGTATTGTTTAACCTATTTTCATCCTTTTACGATAAGGTTGATTGTGTAAGTTGCAATAAAATATCACTCGGGTTGGTTAGCCTTTGACTGCCACGTGCTTCGGAAATAAAAAGTCTTGGAATAGGCTGGACGAACGGTCTATATCTGAACTGCCCAACGTCGGTTCAGAAGATCTCTATTGGCAAAGAAGACTGGACGCCTCCACATCTGCCTTGACAAAATTGGGGGTTGGAAGGCTTG
>Ga0307509_10002072_pt1 | contig 33050 bp, 45 predicted proteins | sample 10_EM_MG_FD_202245 | JGI IMG/M metagenome (GOLD analysis project Ga0307509, IMG submission 202245) | Populus trichocarpa ectomycorrhiza microbial communities from riparian zone in the Pacific Northwest, United States - 10_EM | ecosystem: Host-associated > Plants > Roots > Unclassified | place...
GACTATGGGACCACCTGTGTCGCAGCACAGCAACATCTCTTCCGTTCGTTATCAATCCTCGGACTCTGGATATCAACGATCCTCAGGCAAAATTCCGACCCCCGGATCGAAGAGACACGCACCTCCGTCTTCAAATGTGACAAGTGCAAACTCGTCGGATATTGATGATGATGACGGGGGCGGACTTCCAGAGTCTGGACTTGTTGCACCATGGGAAGTTTTGCGCGGCTTAGCAGACGATGCAATTGAAAGAGAAGACAAGGTTGCGATTATTATTTTTCTCTTGCTTTATTTTGTATTGACTTGCCATGCAGGAAAACGGTGACAGTAGCGAGCCTCACAGCCGAACGAGGACGCCATCACCAGAACGTCAATCAAGACCGTCCAAGAGAAGGAAAATTCGCCACAAATTGCCACGTGGTCTGCAATTTCCTGATGGCAAGTCACCCAAGATTTCACTGGAAGAGTTCTCCTGAAGGTTGCGATCTTTACAGTTGTGACCAAAAATATCATCGCCGAAACCGAGGCTCGCGAGCTTTTCAAAATGTCAGACTTTCTTGATTCTGTATTGAATCATACTCACTCCGTTTTGTATTGATAAGTTTTTATGATGGTTGCTCTACCTTCTTGTGAGTGCTGATCCCTTGCTTCAATTATCACCATGCATGAAATTGGCGTTTTTAGACCCGTTTTCGATGGAAACGTGGATACATATGATGCACTACATGAGAGATCTCCTTTCGCTGTGGACACCATTTGCCTGGTTGCGGCTCGTGTGCGCGATGGAGGAGGTACTTGAGTTGGCCTATTGATGAACCACTCCTGATTCACCATTGGCAGGGAAACCAAGCGAGGTGCATCGCCGATGCCTTGAAGAAGTTCAGACTATCTCTTCTGCAACTCTGTTTGCTCCAGTCATGCGTACCGAGGCGGTTCAGTCTATGAGTGCGTCACAACGCCTTGTTTTTAAAACCTGTCTGAGATATCAAATCGCCCATTTTCCTAGTCCTTGTTTCGGGCTGGTCAGACAACGGATGGTTGAGCGGTGGGCACGCCGTTAGAATGGCGATGGAATTATGTACGTTTCTAATCTTGAGTCCCTATCTTATCTACTCAGCCCGCCCCATTTCACAGCTATGCACAAGGCTTGGCCACGACTGCTTAAACGTATGAATGCGAACAAAGCAGATGCTGTCGACGATCGAAGCCTCGTCGTTGCCTCACGGACTTGGTTTTGTTTGTACTTGTTCGAGCATCAGTCAGTAATTCTTTAATTCAACCATCATTCCCAACCTACATTTTCATCTCCCTGCCATTCCAGGCTATCTTACGGAACAGGACGACCAGCGGTTTTGAAAGACGATGAAAGCATCAAGGATTGCCGATACCTTCTGAACCATCCGCTAGCTATAGAGGATGACATGAGGCTGGTTTCTACCGTCGAACTCATTGCAATTCGAGAACGAGTTCATAATGCCATGGCTCCTTTTGAAGGCCCTGTCAAACCTGAACATTTGGGTGAACTGCAAAGAGCAGATATTGACTTTAAGAACTGGTACGAGTCCTGGGACGAGGCTTTTTCGAGGAAGTATGAACACGCTGGTAGGTTACCTCAAACGCCCCGCAAATATTCTTGCTCATCTCCTAAACAGCTTTTTATCGTCAGAGCTTGCAAATCCAACAACTTCATGCTGAATTATTCCACAATGCAACGGCTTTGAGAGGCATCATTGGGCCAGAAGATGTTCAAAATATGCCACCTGCTCAACGGGAATTGGCCATTCGCTCGATACAAATTGCGCGTAAAGGGCTAGATATCACTGTTAATTCTCCATCCTACAGAAAGGGGATGACATACGGTGCGAATGGCCCATGTCAATTTTCACCTTCGAACCACTTATAAACATTCATCTAACAGCTGTTCATTACACTCATGCAACGGCTACATTTGCAGCATCATTTCTTTTACGACTTGCTCGTCTCTTGTAAGATCTTTATTTGATCGTCTAAGGAACGGATGTGCTTGCTAAGGACCGTTTTTAAAGCCCTAGTGACTGCGACATAGATGAGATCCGAAACCAAGTCGAACGTCTCGCAAATTTAATGGCAGAAAGTACCCGTCTTTTCGTTAGTTTTCTCTCCTTGAGACTATGCTTAAAGTTTCGTTAGTTCCAGGCAAACGTTATGCGTTGACGCTCCAGTTGATGCTTAAGAAGTCGAGGAAGAGAAAGCCCCATCCAAACCCGCGTTCTCCGAAGGTAACTCGAGACCCGCAACGGTCATTGGCTATGGCGGTCGACCATCCACACCCCAGTAACCCACCGTCAGCGACGACATTGCAACACAGAACCTCAGACTCATTCCCTGCTCCTTACGAAATGCCCTACTCCTTACCAGAAGGCTCATTGCACAACGCTCATATGACCATCAATCCTATGCCCCAGCACTACCCACATTTACCCCACCCAAACTTCCCAGAAACAGAGCAAATCTGGCGCGGCCTCGAGCAGTCACCAGGCGAACTTCCTGTTTGGATATCTGACCAAAGTTTAGGAGGGCATTCCTTTTCTCAGCATGGCATGGATGCTTTCATCATCCCAACCGAATTTATCCCAACTGCACCGCAAATTTGGTGATGATCTACAAAGAAATTTCAAGGTTCATCCTGTCCTTTATTCAGAGATGGCAAAGAGATTCTTGCTTAAATCAGTATCAGCTCTATTGTAAAACTTTTATACCTTTACGGATTCATACCCTTTTTCCCGAAAATCAAAAAGCAATGTACCTTACTTTTTGTTACTTAAAATCTGATTTTTGTATCATTTATGACTGCAGCCTTTTAGGTAGCTGCGGCAGTGTCAAGCATGACACTATACGTGTTTGCGCTGCTACAAAATCTTTATAACGTCGAACAAAAGCTTGGATTTATATAGGTTCATCAAAAACACCCACTTACCTTTCACTGTCGAGTCTTTCAAGTGGCAGTGGTTAGTTGTGGCGCGTTTGTTTGACGCAGTTTATAGGTACTTAATTGTTGGACTCTCCTCACGTTCACTGTCTGACGCCCGAATGGCTAGTGGTTCTGTCGCATGTGCAGGTATGGAACCGCCGTCGGTCTAATGACTTTGGATTAAAAAAATTCTGCACTGGCAGATGAGCAACATCTGGACAACAATCCCTCTTTGCGACCGGCCATTAGTCCTTTCCAACCCACGGAAGGGAAACCGGAAAATAAATTTACCGAGGGTCGTACGTTGAGTAATTTCTCAGTGAAATCTCTCCTTCAGAGGCCACCAAGGTCATCAGGCATCACGAAGAATATCGAAGGTTTGTTCGATGGCTTAACTGCATCTAGGGGACATGATGACGATCACTGCAGGATAGAAATAACGAAGAGGAGGAAATTCATTTTAAAGCTTGCCAAAGCGCTTTTGGCCTTCGGGGCTCCCTCCCATCGCATCGAGTCTCAGCTTCTTGCGGCGTCGAACATTTTAGATGCTCAAGCCGGTTTGTCGCCGTCTCGGTACATTCTTGAAACTTCTAGTCTTAATGACTATGAATATCTCCAGAATTCGTTCACCTTCCGAATATCGTCATAATTTCAATTCGAAACGACAATACTCGCACAGCCAGGACTTACTTCGTTCGTTCAAGGGGTCGCATCGCATTGACCGCCCTTCACAAGGTCCACCAGGTCTATCGCGATGTCCTACACGATAACATTGGTGCAGAAGCCGGTACAGACGCGCTGAGGCAGATTCTGAGATCCCCCCCGATCTACTCCCTCAAATGGAGATGCTTTTTTGCTTTCGTGTGTGCTTCGATCATCTGTGGACTCGCTTTTGGTGGCTCAATTCTCGACATGTGGATCAGTGGGGCATGTGCTTGTGTCCTACAATATCTGGGGCTTAATGCCGCTAACAAAAGCTCGATGTATGCCAACGTTTACGAGTAAGCCATTGGGTGCTGCACGAACTCCCCGTTTTTTTTTAACTAACGCTCTCCATTCAAATGCAAGAATTTCGGTTTCCATAGTCGTCGCATTTGTTGCTCGGGGTTTGAGCAACATCCCTGGTGATATCTTCTGTTATAGTGCGGTATCTTCTGCAGGTGTGGTGGTCATTCTCCCTGGGTTCACAATTCGTCAGTCGATTCCTTTTCCTCGTGACATCATTTCATCTTCGGCTCTTCTCAAAAATACGGAAATGTATAGTCATCAGTGCTCTTGAACTTATGTCCAAGAACATCTTCTGCGGCTCGGTCAGGATTGTGTATGCAATAATTTACACCTTGTTCCTTGTAGGTCCTCTTTCAAGTGATGCCGCTGCTACCTGAAACCCCCACCTTTCCCAGGGCTTTGGTTTGACAATCGGCTCCGATTTTTACCTAGTGATTGACCGCCGCGCCCGTCGTACCTACTACCGAAGCTCTATCCCTGAGAATTTAAATTACACCCATGGCCATTTTATCATGGCGAACGGCACTGAACATCTGGTTCCCATCGTAGGTGTTCTTGGTCTTGGATATCCAGGGCACACTGCAGACCACATTGTTAAAGGTGAACACCTTTTCTCTCATGCTTATATGTTGATGCTAAATATGTTTCGGCGAGGCTGTATCCGCGATTTAAGTTGGCCATGGTGGCGACAGGCGTTACCTTGGTGGACATTATTTTTTCTTGTTCCTATCTATTCCACTTGCTCTTCACTCTCGAACTTGCAATACTGGAGAAGCCTTCAATTGCCTATCATGGTCCTATTTTCCTGCTGTGCCTATGCTGCGAACCGCGCAGCAAGCATCGTCTTACCTGGAAGGACTGACATCGTCTCTGCGGCTGGTGCCCTTGTTATCGGCTCTCTAGGAAATATATATTCTCGCGTTGTTCGAGGAACTGCTTTTACCTCGATGGTGACTGGTGTTCTATTTCTTGTCCCTGTGCGTTGCTTGAATTTCCCGAAAGGATGTCTCGTCTGATCCAGCTGTGCATATAGTCTGGTATTGCGCAAGGGGGCGGTGTTACTCAGACATACCATAGTTCTGCAGAGCAATATTCAAGCGGGTTTTCTCTCGCTCTTCGAATGATAACTGTTGCAGCTGGTGTGACTATTGGACTGTTTGTTAGCCAGGTTATTGGTGAGTTGCCACTTGCAGATCCTTTCCTCTCGTTGATCATGGAGGAATGTTTTATAGTCTACCTTTTTGGGACACGTAAAAATGCTGCGCACTTTGCATTTTAATTCGCATTAGAGATGGTTTGAATTGCATTACACGCTGTACACCCACTTTCTGCAAGATATGTATACATACATCATGATCAAAATCAACTAGACCGGGGTGATTGTAAATTAGAAGGAAGGTCAAAATAAAATGCTATAGGTAGAAAGAAAGGTCCCCTCTTGGTAATGAAAGCAATAAAGACTATAGGAATCTAAGATGATACGAAACGTTCAAGGTCCAAAAAGTTGCGTCAACTCCTCCATGCGTCGTTGCAGTAAATCGCCTTTGGAAAAGTTCTGGCCAAGTGTCATGTTGGCCAACTCAGTTTTCTTTCGTTGGAGGTCGAGAAGCTTGGCTTCAATTGAATCTTGGATAATGAATTTCACCGTTGTTACGGGTCGGGTTTGACCGAGGCGATGCTGTATCAGTGGTGTTTAGGATCGTTATGAAGGGGTGAGATAGTATTAGAATAATTACGATTCTATCGACGGCCTGATTTTCTACGGCCGGGTTCCTAAGCATGATAAGATACAACAAATCCTCAGAATGTGGAATTATTCACCAATAAGGATCCATGAGGTAAACCCGTTGGGCGGCTGTAAGATTCAGCCCCACACCACCAGCTTTTAGGCTGACAAGAAGAACTTCACAACCAGGATCGTGCTTAAGTGCGTCCATAGCTCGTGTCCGGTCATCTCGCTTCATGGTCCCATCTAGTCGGTCGTATCTAATTCCAGTGGCTTCCAGAGCATCTTCAATCCTGCAAGGGATAAAGCTTCAATCTGGGTCGCTAAAGGAGCAACTCACTTATCAAGCATTGACGTCCATTGAGAACTGGACTGCGAGTGAGCATGTCTGGTCTGTGTCCGGGATGAAATGCACGTACAAGACGACAGTCTTTATGATACCAGTGTCCATGGGCTTCCCATCATTACTTTCCACGAGCTGAATTTCGGGATCGTAGTTAACGGAGTGCATGTTCATCCTGGAGAATTCAATTAGATCCCCCAATAGTGCCTTGACCTTTGTCGATGGATGGAAGTTCTCAAGGGAAACGCCTTTCTGCCTCTTTTCACGTTTCTGCACCTTTTTCTTCTGTGATCCCTCAAGAATTGCATCTGGCCTCACCTCGTGGGCATCAGTGGGAGAGAGGCCAGTTTGACACGTGGAACAAGAGCGCTGAATATCAGGGCTAACATTCGGCCACCCAGGACAAACCGAGTTACGATAGCATTCAATACAAAAGAGATGCTGGCATTTCGTCAAAACTGGACGAGGGGTGTTTGGGCTGTTTGCTCGTGTCGACCCGCGAGAGGCGTTGCCTTTGCCACGACGGCCACGTTTATTGTTGGTAGAAGGTCCTTCGTTGTCCACACCATCTCCTTGAGCCAGCTCGGTAGAAGCGCACAGTTCGCCACCACATTCGACACATTGTGTCGTAGCGGAGTCCCGTAGGATGGTAAATATCGCTGTCGCCCTGGAAGCGTTGAAGCCATCCTTCGCGATAGCCGAGACGATATCTTCATAGGATACGACGCCGTCAGTGTTAGCACACTCCTGTCCAGGTTCTTTGCCTTGAACGAGTTCGAAGTGATCGCAGATCTGGCGAAGGCGTAGTATCTTCTGCAGAATCCCCACGTAGTTCTTCATCACCTCGTTCTTCTTCGACAAATCGTTGAACTCCGCTTGGGATTCGGTGAAGAATCTGTTGTAAATTTCTTGCTCTTCTTCATCAAATTTGAGATAACGCAGTTCATCCTTGCGTTCTGGAAGGGAAAGAATTTTATTTCCATCCGGGGCCTTGGTTTCTTTGGTCCGGCGGAGAGTGGTGCATTTCATAATGGTCTGCAACCGCGCAACCCCAAGGGCTTGGCCAAACTTGACTGGCGTGCCAATGAACTGGGTCCAAATGTTCTTGTCGTCAAACGGTGCCAGTCGCAAAAATTTAATAAGGGCAAAAACATCATCCAACTTGTTCTGCACAGGTGTTCCAGTTAAACATAACCTGCGATCGGCCTTCAAGTCGCAGCAAGCGCGACTTGCCACAGTTCCAGTCTCTTTGATACAACTGACGTAGCCTCATGAGTGGGGAATCGAAAAAGAAATCAGTAGCCACTTACTGTGCTTCATCCAAGACAACCCTAAACCAGTGTATGCTTTGAAGGGCACTAGGTATCTCCGCTGGATTGTTTGCGAGCATGGCAGCCTTCTTCCTTTTTATACCGGTTTTCTTCGGTTTGGGAAGCCGCAAAACTTGATTGCCACGTTCATCGATATCGACACCCCCCAAGCCTTCGCTACTTGCACCCTCCTCCTCTTCCTCCTCCTCCGTCGCGGCCATAAGGCTACGACTTTGTTTCGAAAACTCTGAGGCCAGTGTAGCGTATGTTGTGATCACAGCATCAAAGTCGGCAAGGAAAGAAGGATCCGGGCGACGCGCATTGCCGTGATAGATGTAGACTCTCAGCGGTCGTCCTTCGCGTTTGCGGCCAGGCTTTTTCTCGTCCTCGTCGACCTGCATGGATGTTTGCGTAGAGATGCCGGTGGACTGAGATGAAGTACTAGAGGGCGGTGGTATACAAGACCCACCACTACCACCGATCACAGACACCTCCCCTTTCCAATGCTCTCGAAATTGGTCTTCCCAGTTAGACACCGTAGACAGAGGACAAATAATCAGGGTCGCGCGACTCTTTGCCTTGATGCGACAAGCCCTTGCGTATTCTGTTTCGAGTTTATTTTGGATTCTGTCCATTTTAGCTTTGGCCTTGTCCGATGCGGTTGTCGAACCGCTCTCCACCTCGGGCATACCCCACACACGGCCGGCAAATTGAGCGGCAATCGGCGCGGCGGGTCGTTCTGGAGGTTGCAAAACGACTTCAAGAGGGGAGGAGGCAAATGCCTCTGATGAAGCAAGAGTGGCGGCTATCAAAGAAACACATGTGATGGTTTTTCCGAGGCCCATCTTCAGACCAATAAGGGTCAGGTTCAAATCAGTAGAAGGTAACAGGGTCACCTACATCATCGGCCAAAATGGCACCTTTGGATTCATGAGGAGCCTCCGCAACTTCATCCTCGGTGACCAGATGAAACCATGTCCTTCGACGGGATAAAGGGTTGTGGCGCTTCTGCCACAGAGATGAAAATCCATCAGTCCCTCTCTTCTCTCTTTCCCGTTCCAAGAGGAACGTTAGAGCCTTCTTTTGGTGAGGATATAGCTTGGTCGCGACTTCTGGACCTGTTAAACGGACGAAGGGTCACGAAAGTTGTCGGTGACAATAGACTTTGGAATTCACACACCCGGTTCCGTTTCTAGCAATTCATCTCCATCCTTCAACGTTCTGAACAATTCATCGACTTGACTCCGTTGTACCTCAACACTCTTGGTTGTCGAGGTTGGCGTGTTCCACCGACCCTGGTTTTGCTGTGTAAGGACGTTCAAGGTGTTGGTAGCCATGATCGCTCGCTGCTGTGCCTCTTGTATGCCGTGATGAGGGTTAAAGTAGTGGTAGTTTGTCAATCGTTGCATGTCGTAGGGTGGTGCTGGGTGACTAAGAATGAGATTCGACTGGTGAAGATAATTTCCAACAACATTAATATTTCCCTTGGGAGTGTAGACGAGCATTTGCAGGGGCAGGATAGGAAGCTTGATGGACGAGGCATAAGTATTTTCAGTGCAGGCGGGATATGAAGTCGACGTACGTTCCCTGTGCCTTTGCGAATTTTGGCGTCGAGACGGATTAGCCCTTTCCCAAGGATGGGGCCCAAGAAATCGGCAACTCTCTGTTCGACGACGGCGAAACCTTTGCTAGAAATGGACTCGCCATTGGGCAAACACCCTGATGGCGTTCTGATGTGGATCGTTTCTTTATTATGGGACTTGTCGGGGTTGTGTTCATAAAGTAATCTTACGATTACCCATTCTGTTTCTCCTGGATTTTGGGGCATGATATATGGGAGTGGGTATATTACGAGGGCGGTTACGGTGAGCAGGCCGATGCAGACAGGAGTCTTTGGTGGCAGATCATCTGGCAAGGGGGGCTGGGATGCATGGCGAGAAGATGCGGATGGTGGTGGTGGGGAAGGCGATCCTGTGAGGTCAATGACTTGGCGGTGAGAAGCTTGCTGGCGAAGGGGGCTAGGGCCAGCAAAGAGGGGGCGATATGGGGGAGGTGGTTGACGAGGTGTTTCTGGTCTGGCGCGCTTTGCATAGCGAAAGATGTCATTGTCGTCGTCGTCGTCGAGGGTGAGGTCGATGTGCGCGGCCATGCGAGCAAGAACCAAGGGTTTTTCAAATATTTACAGTGAGTGACTAACTTAGTCAGCCTTAACTACTTATGTCCAGCCCATTGAGTAATACGCCTTTCGCGCCGCCTCCTCCTTCGCCAGCTGCTTGTTCGCCCCACTGCCCTCCCCCTTGCAAATCCCGTTCACTGTCCCGCCGTCAGTCCCTGTCATGTCAGAGCACAATCCCACCTACCAATGCATTTCACCAACCACCGCCCCGCGTGCGACGGCCCAATAAACTCCGCCAGGTATTCGACCGTCACTCGCCGCTGCATCGCTGCTTGATTGAACAGTGGCAGAAACGGCAGATTGGGCTGTGCCGGTGCCAATGGGTTCGGCAAGTGAGGGGGTGCGTGTCGAATGCCAGGCGGTGAAGGAGGGGGCTGTGAAGCGAAGAAGATAGCTGACTCCTGAGGAGCTTCGCTCTTCGCACGCTTTAAGGGCGGTGTTTGCGGTGCAGGTGGCTGCACAGTGGTGGCCACTTCATGGCCTCCCAAAATGTTCTCAAATTCTTGTTCAAGTAGTCTGCTTATCCAGTCGTTTACGGCCTGCGGCCCAGATGATACGTATAAACCACCAACATAAGCATGAAATAGAGCACATGTTTCCTATGCATATTTGAGCCATTCGCACTCAAATCTCTCGTGCCATTGTACGCACCTGTGGGGAATTTAGAGACCGCGCCACCTTTGGATCACAGCACAACTTGGGTCTCAGATTATAGCAAGATACCCAATCTTCAATCACGTCACCAGAAACAAGGAATTCTCGTTGTTTCTATGATCCTTCAGTATGAACGTCAATGATCAGTTATGAACCCGCTCACTGATATGTCAACCACCTCTAGGTATGGCCGCTTTCGAAATAATGCGTGAGTTATCGCAACATCTAACGCGGCCTTTCCAAGATCAGACAGCCTCTCATTGTCGCCATAGTCAGCAGGAGAAACCTTTGGACGCCGTAACGATTTATGTGTGAAAACCTGTAGAATCAAATCACTATGTAGTGGTGGCAAGGGTGGCACCCGAGTCCGATCGAACTTTCTTCTTTCGAGTGAGCGCGCTCTCTTCAATGTCGTCGGAAGATAAATGGCGGGGTAAACTGGACCAGGAATATCGGAGTTCATGAGTACATCTAAGCCTCATGTAGCAGATGACGACTTGTCATTAACAGCTGAAGGCTGATGAACAACAATCATCAATATACATACACCCAAAACAAGATGACTTGACAAAAGAGATGTGCATATATTACCTAATAACTATCAAGTACTCGAATATAACGGATTTAAAGTAAATGAGGGTGGAGGTATAGAGTCAATTTCCGGGTGCCGACATCTCTGTAAATTTGGTTTTAACGAGAAGATTGCGGAGCGCTGAGATTGTATTTTTGGCTGAAGGATCACCGTCCTTCTCCAGTAATGCAATATGGGCCGCAATGCTAGAAATAGTCTGAAATTCTTGAGATTTCAATGACATCGGCACGGTAGCGTACCTTTTTGAGCCCGCACGAACTATGGGACAATCATTCAATGGGTGGATGCTCTGCTTACACAGAACACAAAGGACAGATTGAGATGTTTGCGATGATGAGGCTTGCTTGGACGATTCGGCCCTCTGTAGTTCAGCTTTGGAACTTGATGTGTTCTGCCGCGGTACTGCAAGGGGCTGGTTCTGCGATGAAGATGTCATCGGATCGTTGGCGTGGCTGGGACGTTTCACCTTCTTTGAAGGGGATGGAGCTACGTTTGATTTGGGTAAAGGGTGAAGGGGTTGCCCCGCAATGAGGGATAGATGTCCACGTCTATGAAGAATTTCGTCGATTGCCTGCACGGCTGCACTCTGAATGGGAACCTGAGGTCAATGATCAAACGTATATTTAAAAGAGGATTCATACCCGTTCTTCCCAAGGCTCATCATCTGCATGAAGAATGAGCATCTCACGATATTCCGCAAGGTTTTCCGACCGGTCAACCATAAGACATTGACCAGATTCATGACGTTGACCACACAATCCACAGTCAGGGCCAACGTAATGTTGCCCCGTGTTCTGTATGGGGTTCAATGGGTGACTATTGGTTGGTTGCAAAATCTTCGATCGAGACCTTGCTCCCCCAATGTTTGTGGTAAAGTCGTCATCAACGGCTGCACCACGTTCACTGTCGCTATCTATCGACTCCTCAGAGCCAGAGTAAGCTGATCCATCAGAGCCTCTGGAATCCTTCGGGCTTTGTTGCCTCTTTTGCTTCGTTGGTTTATCAAAAATTTCCGAACCCCCGGCACCTACGTGAATTTTAGTCTAGACTCCATCAGTGCCTTTGCAGAGAAAGTCACCAGAAGAGACTACCTTGGCGATATCCGCTGCCTTACGACGAGCCCCCCGCCCTGATTCGGCGATGTATTTCTCTTGTTCTTTTTCGCGTTCTGTATTAATCTTTTGGAGAGTTTGCGCCCATGAATCTGTTTGATCTTCCTCCACGACTTCCTCCAAAGAATCCTTGTCTGCTGCCCAAATTTTTGCGAAAGCAAAACTTAGACCGCCAGCTGCTTTGGGTGCTTCCCTTACAGCCTCTTTCTCCGTCTTTTCCAGAAGTTTATCAATGTCGGTGTCCGAATCTGCTGGGTCTGAACTACAGAATCCGGAGCGAGAAAGATGATCTTACAAGTAATATCTCGGGTGTTTTCAGAATCGAAAAGAGCCTGAGCGCCATATGTGAGGATGGATTGCACATCTTCACCACCGTTTTCGTCGTCGTCGTCCATCTTTTGAACAATGAGATGATCAAGGATAAGTTTCTTCTTTCCGATCTGGATAATGCGTTCTGGAACCAGAACTTATTGCAGGTTGTGAAATGGCTGCATAATCGACACACGCACCTTCGGCCGAGTCTTTCACCATCAATTTGAACACAAGACATGTTTTTTGTTGTCCATATCGATATGCACGCGCGATAGCCTAGCGACAATATCAGTACGGACCGTTTCGATTGACAGAGTATCACACTTGTAAATCCTGTGAAAGAAGAGTGTAAAAAAAAGAAGAGGGTTGAGAAGCACTCATCGAACCTGATGAGGGTTAAAGTCGGGGTCGAAAATGATCACAGTGTCAGCGGTCTACAAAATGTGAGCATCAAAATAGAATGTTGATCCAAGGACGCCTACAAAAAGGTTTATGCCAACGCCCTGCAAAAAGCAAAAATAAGCAAAGTATAAAGAAGTGGAAGGTGACTTACCCCAGCACGAGTAGTAAGAAGGAAGATAAAATACTCGGACCCAGGCTTGTTGAACTCGTCCATAGCCTTCTGTCGGATCGACCCTTTAGTACTACCATCCTAAGGGTTAGATCAGAGAACTGCATCCAAATTTGAAAGAGTAAATGTTATCTGGGTACCAGACGGAGAAATTTGTAGCCTTCGCCCTGTAGGAAGTCTTCTATCACATTCAAAGCAATCACAAACTATCGAGGCATGAGCGTAAGCGAACACGGCGATGTAAAATATTTTCCAAGCCACCTGACTAAAGAGCAAAACGCGATGACCACGTTCTTTAAGCTTTGGTAGTAATGATTTAAGGAAACGCAATTTTGCACTGGCATCTATGAGTTTTCCATGAGACTCTTGAGGGGGCAAATTTTGAGGCTCGATATCCTCAGAGTATAGGTAAGGGTGCTGAAGGCATCTTGGAATGTCGATTAGCATAGGGGTCAACGTAAAAAAAGCGGGAGATTCCCGACTTTCGCAATTGCATAAGGATATTGTTTATGCGGCCTTTGGTAGGGGCACTTTGCCCTTTCGTAGGTTGTGTAAGGTTGCCCAAGAGATTGAAGTTGTGACCTGAAGGCAGGTTCAATGGGAAAAAAAAAAACAGGAAAAATGCAAATTATTTACTCAGAATAGATCGATAAACCTCCCGTTGAAGAGGTGCCATAGATACAGGGATGATGACTTCATTCTGTGGATTCTGTCAAGACCATGTGGTATGGGGCACATGGATGGCATACCTTTGGAGGCAATTCGAGGACCTCGCTTTTGATACGTCGCAAGAAATATGGCCTTAACCGGGTATGTAGCTGCTTCACAAGGTCTTCATCGAGTTCTTCATGTTGTTTTTCGAGGGCCTCCAGGTCTTTCCATTCTTCAGGATCAAGGAAATTCATCAAATTAAACAGTTCCCGCATGTTGTTGTTCAATGGGGTCTATGTAGGTGCGTCAACGGACATCCAAACAGAACCGATGCATGCTTACTCCAGTCATGATGATACGGTGTGCACTGTTGAGTTCGTTTAGTTTTCTGAAGAGAAGGCTGCTATCGCTCTTAACTAAACCAGAAAATCAACTTATAATATCCATCCCACAGAACGATTTCGAACTTACGTCTCTGGCCTTCGTCAACAATAAGGGCCTGTAAAAGATTAGCTCGTACTCCAAGGTTCGTGAAGAGAGAAAGGTTCTTACTTCCCAACGCGGCATATTCTTGAAAACTGGGGTAAAGTCTTTTGCCCCTGTTAAGCTTTCGTATGTTGTGACAAGGACATGGAATTTCACGTTGGTAGTGCCTGGTGGTGGGGATTTATGGTAGAGTTCAAATTGCTTAACGATATCACGGGAAGTCTTCTCCCCATGAAAGGAAACAACTCGCAGTCGAGGGGCCCATCGTTCAAACTCTCTCACCCAATTAGTAACAGTGGAATTGGGAACCACAACAAGCGCAGGAAAAGCATCCCACTTTGCGATGATGTTGCCCAGGAATGTAACAATTTGAACAGTTTTTCCCTGTGCAGGGCGGTTGAAGGGACATCTAAAGAACCTTGGGAGGAGTACTCACCAACCCCATCTCATCTGCAAGGATACAGTGCTGATGGTCCCACCAATTGCTGCAAAGCCAATTGAAACCATCAACCTATGAATCATTAGACCCACGTCTCCAGTAAGGAAAAAATGATTGCTCACTTGAAATGGCATAAGTTTCAAGTTAGATGGTTGTCCCAAATTTAGATCAGATGCATCCTTTAGCAGATGTTTACGATAGTCGCCCCTGTGTCGGCTGTCGAAAGCTTTCCAGAAGGCTTTATCTCGCTTGGGAAGGGAGACAGCCTGCGAATCAATAAATCGTTCATAGGCGACCTTGAATGCCTCATATCCCGTTTCAGCGGGTTTTGGAGGCGTATCCCACGTAGCTGCAAATCAAAATAAGTCATGGACATCACCAAGAAAGGACCATATCTCGCTTCACTTTCATCATATCCAAGATCGTTCCATTTTATAAATGCCCAGACTACTTGATCGATGTCTGTCTTCTCCAAATCGTCATGGCTCAACCACTCTTCCAGGGTCTCTGTGAGATCACCAGGCGGCTCTTCACCTCTCTCAAGGATAGCAACAGCACGATTTCTGGCGTCCGCCGCTTCTTGATCTGGCTCTTCCTCGCTGCTGACGGCAATAACTTTTTTTCGTTTGCGATGCGAAATTCCCTTTTTTGGAGTCGGACGCCACAACAAGACATCGAGAACGCGGTCAACCGTTTTCCATGTAGGAGGTATTCTGTGTTCCGCATCAGGGAGAGCACAAAGGACGGAGGACTCTGCCTGCACAGATGAACCCCGTGAGTCCGACTTTTGCTCGAGGGGGTTAATTGGCACAACACCGTCAACCTCCATGTGGGCCACCTCAGGTTCAGTGGGCTTTTTCAACAAATCCACTTTGGTACCTCCAGAAATGAAATTTTTGAGTTTCGCTTGATTCGTTGAAACGAGCCACATGTGCGGTACCCATTCCACCCGCCGGTAACTTCTGCCAGTCCATTTGACCAAATATTCTCGCGGAAGTGGAGTTTTGTAATTGGCGACTGTGGCTGTGGCAAGACCAGGCTCAAGGGCATCTGGAGGATAAGGACGCCATGCAAGGATCTTGTCCAGTCCATATTTGAAGGACGAACAATCCGCACACAACCAGCTTTTCGATTGTTGGTAGTGCTCCGCAACTTCTGGAATTGAAGGCTCATCATCGAAGCTGGGAGGCTTTGGTAGATGGCAATAATGAGCAAGACGTTTACAGGTAAAACATCTGAAAAGAAGTTCTCGCGCCAGGCTATGTACTGGTTCTCGAGTCGTACCATCTTTCATGAGCGAATCGTCAGCATTGTTGAGATGTTGATTAGGTTTCGGGGTTTCGTCCTTTTTGAACCGGGAAGGATCAGGTTCTAGAGCCGTTTGCATACAGCCCATACAAATCCCACCGCGCAGACATGCACCTGCATGATGAAATATACATATTAATAACTTGCACATAAATTATAGCTGTGCACGCTGACCGCAGATGAATTCCGTTGTTTGCTCAATACTGAGCTCGGAACGCTTCTTGGGTGCCGTCAAAAAAGAATCTCCAGCACTTTTGGAGGCTTCCCAATCTTTTTGGTCCTTCTCCCTGACAGCGCGTAGAACTTCATCTCGCTGAGTAGAGGCAAGACATTTCCAATGAGCGCTAACAGGGCATTTTAAACTAGAAATAAACACGCATTTAACTGTCTGACTCCCAATGACAAAGAGGTAACCCACCACTGTACCCAGCCGCCCATGTTAATATATTTATCTTCATCGTCGGATTCCTCAAATTCCTCCGTGCTGCGTTTTCTCTTCTTACCCTTACTTTTGGATTTCTTCTTGAACGCTGCTAAAAGCTTGTCGGCCGGGCCTAGGTGACACTTCTCACATATAGCACGATGCCGTCTAAGTGCCTCGTTATCTTCATCGTCAGAAAACGGGTCTTCGTCTAGAGTAGTGATGTCGCGGAAGTAACCATACATAGGCGGCGCCGATTTAATATGAGTATTCCTCTTCTTTGTCCTGACCCCCAATTTCGTGGAGGCGTTGTAGTCGTCGTCTAGATAATCACCGTCATCAGAGTCGATGACATGAATTTCGGTGGCCCTCTTAGTGCGCGTCGATCGCCGAGCAGGAGCGGGACTACCAGCCCGGTACTCGGAATTTTCGGTGTCGGATTCCATGATGGTAAGAACTTTACGAGCCCTTGACTTTCTTGGGCTGTAGGGAAGTTTCTTTCTTGTATTCGGGCGAGTAGTTCTCCGTGGCAACTTTCTTATGCCGACGCCGTCGTAATCATCATCACCCCCATCTCCGGTGCTTTCACTGTCTTCCTCGTCCTCTTCCGAATCGGGGATAACGCTGGCGTCCTCGCTGGAAACTCGGCGAGTGTTGATGTTGATTTTGACCTTCACACGGGAGAGCGGGTGAACATATGTAGCCGATGGGTCAAATGGCTGTAAAGCTCCTTTGGCTTTCTTCCTCTCTATTGAGGAAGATGAGATGGGCCTGATTTCTATGAAATACAATGCCTACCATAGTCTTCAACAAGACGTTTACGCTTCTCGGTGAATACAGAGGCAAGGAACTAGAAGATTGTTTCGATAAGAAAACACGTCAAAAAACGCGTCTACTCACTTTATGGGCAATACCCCCGTCGTGTCGCGCGAAGTAATAAAGCTTTTTTCCTTCTGTATATTCGCCAATAATCTCATCGAAACGCGTCTCGAGGTCAAGGGCAAGATACATTTCGTTGGCAGGTTTATACTGTTGCTTCTGAGAAGACGGAAGTCGCGGAGGAGCGACGTAGGCCTTGTTCATGCGAGCAGGGCCGGGAGACTTGGGTGGCTTCAAGATAAGCCTCGGCTTATCAGGAGTTCTGACGCCTTTGTAGGAGGCATCCTCGTGGATGTCTCCAGATGAATCCGACATGCACTCTACTCTTTGATGGGCAGATGAGATCCGCGATGAGGATTAGTCCGCGTCTGGGTCAACTTTCAAGTCAAAAGCGCAACGCCACTAATGTATCATTACGTAACCAAAAATAATGTTTTCAGTCTCCAACCCTAATTACTTATGCCCAACTTATTTCAGGTGTTCAAAACACAGACAAAATGCTGTAAAACCCAACTGAAGAGTATTAAGTATTGATGTGGATTTCCAAGCTTTAATGTTGCGGTGCTAATAGTGCATTGGGCCCAAGGTAGTTTTTCAAGTAGAAAAGCCAGTCATGACAATGGTTTGCCAATAGGTCACTGTGATCTGTATAAGACATAAGATAGTGGTCGAAGTTTCTCAACGATTCGCTCACTAATACAAAAGGCATGAGGAACATCCGTTGGTCCATGAGTAATATTCGTTGATTGGTTGTTGGGATCGAAACGGCGAAGGAAGTTTGCTTTTTCATTGCCGACCCAACCATCTGTTTCAGCATAATAAAAGAAGAGTTTTTTGCTGTGCTGTTCTATAAGCGCATGGTCCAAATCTTGGATAGTCTTCATTTCTTCATGGGCCATACTTAATGAGGCATATACACTCTTTGGGGAAGAAATAAATTCGCGGAGGACACCTAATTGCTGCTTCGGCCAGTGAGAAAAGAAAATAGCCAAAAGCTTCTCAGGTAGATATTTGGCCAAGCCAGATAGAGAGGAGAGAACTTGTCTGCCCAGCGGAAAGAAAAGGGGCTTTTGCCTCCTCAGCAAGAACCTTCGAGGATCTGAAGATGAAACCTACCGCCAAGAGCCTACCATTTGGAGTGCTCGCGATGTTGCTTAACGTAGGAAACAAAAAGAAAACCGCAAGAATTGCCTCAGGGCGCCTTTTCAATGCCTTGTGAAGATGTATCAACGCTACACGCAGTTGCTGAGAGGAAAACTTACCTGCAATGCCAGCCAAGCACCAACACTATGACCAACAATTACGATCCGGGTTTTCACATAAAAGGTTGATATTGCATCCAAAACCTCGAGAGATGTTTGAATTTGGATCTTCAGACTCTCTTCCGGATGATGCTTAGGGTTGTCCTGTATTTGTGGACAGTGACCAAGGTGGCCATGACCCACTATGGCGAGGTTTGAGGAAGAGTACCGCCCGTATAGTCCAGAAAGAAAGGGGATATAAAGGTCTACAAGACCTGGGTTTCCTGTGGATAGAGGGTCATTCCCTGGGTTATGAGTATTTTCATGGGACGCGCACCAGGCAAGAAATAAAGGAGGATATCTGGATCCATATTGTCGCGTGAGGGGGGCCACCATAACGCGTGTGAGGAGCCCAAGCCGCCATTATGGACGAACTGAGCATGCTGGCAAGGTGGCGGTGGAGAGTTAGGGTGGGGTAGTGGCAAGAGGAAGGGTGGGTACATGATGGCGATGTGTACACTTGTGCAAAGCTTCTGCTGACGACCACCATCCTTAGTGAGTCTGTTCAAGATGTCTCGAGCGCCTCCCTTTCCAACACGTCGACGATCGCCTTCTGTTACAAATGTTGGGTTATACTCTTCTCAGCCTTCTTCGGCTCCTGGTGCCTCTACCCGACCATTGCAAGTTTCGCGTCCAGGTACTGGTTCGCGACCAACCACACCGATCAACTCCTTCACGTCCAATTCTTCTTCACTTATCCCTCCTAGCACCGCTCCTATTGGCCCTTCTCGGCCACAAAGGTCTGACCTGCGAAATCGTGCTGAGCACTCCGGTTCTGAACGGGCATCGACCTCTTCCCAAGATCCCTACAGAGATAGCATTGGTACATCACGTTCAGACCTTGACGGGATCCCTTACCGCACTCTCCCAAGTTCTGCAAACATACTAACTAGTGGTCCACCTCCGAGGCAACCATCACAGCGCTTCAAAAGTCCAATTCCAGACAAAGGAGATGATACCACACCAACTTCCCTTACGTCTGCGCTCTCCGCCTTCAAATCAGCAGGATCGCGACGCCGTCAGACGCCAAAAGACGACGACGATCAAAGCTATAGAAGAGAAAGAGAGCTTGAGATCGAAGCAGAGAAGGTGAGGCAGCAACGAATACGAGATCGGGCAACCGGTTTGCGCGGTAAAGGCAGAGTAGGGGAAATCGACGGTAAGATTTCCGTTTTTTCCTTGTCTTCACTGCGCCACAATTCATCCCTCTCTGTAGCCGTTCTTGATCAGGTGAAGGACGGCTGGGAGTTCGTAATTGACCCTAATGTTTGTAATACATATTTTCCTGGAAAGTCGATATGCTCACCTTTAGATCAAGTTCAACAACGTGGACCTTGCCCTTCAATTATTGGACAAGTCTTCTATGGGAAAAGATATGGATTCTTTTAGAAGAACAAAAAACATGCTTTCGAAGGCATTAAAGGGCTCCGTGGATAGTATGTTTTGGACTCTGTAGTTTCGATTTTCATCTTACGGACTTTACAGAACACTACCAGGCATTCGCAGCCTCCTTGCCCCATCATGCTTCGTTGCTGGGCCATCTCGGCACTGCACAAACAGAAATATCTGCCGCTCGATCCGCGGTCCTTGAAGCAAAGGAGTCCTTGGGTAGTAGACGAGCAGATCTCGTACAGCTTTGGAACCGAGGTCAAATGCTGGAGGAGATGATAAAATTGTTGGACCAAATGTTTGTCTGATATCTCCTAATTCCCTACGTCGTTTCTCACCTTTTGTAGCGAACATCTCAAAACAGTGCCTGATCTCTTGGAAACCCTCATGTCTGAAAAGCGGTTACTACAAGCGGCCATTCTACTAGTGAGAAGCTTGAAGATTATCAACAAACCGGATATGTTGGAAATTGGTGCTGTTTCAGACCTCAGAAGCTACCTAAATTCCCAAGAGTCTGTTCGTAATGACATCTCACTTTTGGTCATCTAATTGCTAACTTCAAGCAACTAGGCATTAAAGGAAATACTAATCGAAGAATTGCAGAGTCATCTCTACTTAAAATCGTTTTGGTGCGAATCTCGGTGGGCCGCCTCTGTGCCGAACCAACGAAATTGTAAGTGTTGGCTTATACCCCAGTTTCATTTTTCCAACTTGCCCCTTCAAGTCCCAAAAGTCGAATTCGAAAACGAGATAGAGGGGCGACCCTCTGAGGATGAACAAAATTCGCCAACAACCCCAACCTTACAACAAAGTCGATTAACCAGATTCATGAATAACCTCAGTCTTCGGGCCAACGACCCTCCTTACGACACCGATGATAACAAACACTCTGGAAACATAAACGGTGTATCTGCCATGATGTCATCGAACAATTCATCCTCTGCGATTTACTTGTCACCTAACCTCAACCCAGAAGCTGATTCATTTGCATACATGGAAACTCTACTTGAGTCATTAGCCGTTCTTGGTAAACTGGGAAATGCTCTGGACAGCATTGCACAACGTGTACCTGGGGAAATTTTCACACTGGTCGAAACTACTCTCGGTGAAGTCGAAGAAAGAGCTGAATTTGGACGCCGGAGATCCATGTTTGCGTTAAATGCCAATATGGGAAGATCGGAAGGGGCGTATGTATTCAATACCAACCTTAGCCTTCCTGCGACAGCAACAATTAGAACCCAACGGCCACCATTTAAGTCCTCTACTCTGCGTCTCACTGCATTGGAATCTTTAGCGAAACGCCTTGATCATGAGATCCTAATGGACCTCTTCTGGACTCTTTATTCAAAATTGGATGCCGTCGCGCAGGGATTTCGGGTAGTCACAGAGGTTGTAAACAGAATAGGATCGGTAGGTTTACCCCTACCCCACAGCGTAATTCGTTTATCCTTTTTCAGAGGCGCGACTACAAAGATTCTTCAGGAACGAAGCCTGGGATGTTGTTCCCTTTGCCAGAAATATGGAATCATGTTCAAGCAGAGGTACGACCTTTCATGCTGGTTAAATCCGCTTACTTGACTCTTGCATCACAAAGGTTCGCACTTTGATCCAAGACTACCTTACTGATGAACAGCAAGGGTCTTCTGCGAATAGGAACCCAATCTCTTCTATCAATGAAATCCTTCGTGACGGGAAGTTCAATAAGGATAGGATCAAAGTAAGCCTTTACCTAGAAAACACAACTCAAATTGAGACATTCTTCTAGCCGGTCTTCCGCTTTTCTGATACAGATATGAAGCTAACCTATAAAACTCTAAAACCCCATGAGGACGGTTTGACCAGAGTCCTCAAAGATACCATGCCAGGCCTTGCACCGACTGCAGCAGGAGAAACTTCCCAGACGATCATCAGCACCACAGCAGATGACCGATTAATCGGTGTAGACCAACACCATCGTTTACTAATCCGCCCTGATGCATTCCATGTTACGGTTCTATTTCAACCTACACTCAGCTATCTACAACGAATTTCAGAAATTCTCCCCTCGGGCATCGTGTCAGCTCAGGCATCCAGTGCGGTTTTGGACGAATTTGTGCTGAAGGTTTATTTGCCACAGTTGGAGGAGAAAGTGTCAGACCTATTCCACGATGCTGTTACAGGTGCGTCTGTTCAGGGGTTTTTCACTTGTGCAATGCTGATCGCGAAATAGGAAGTGAAGCTTTCCAACCAGACCCACTTTCTTGGCAATTATCGATGCAACCCCTGGCCAAGGTAAGCTTGACCTTGTCTGCCGCCCAGACTCTTTTTAACAAACAAATCGACAGGCATGCACCAATCTGATGGCCCTAATCAACTCCCTTTGCTCCATGCTTAACTCCAGTCCATTCCACCGAGAAAATTACTCCCGCTTAATCCTCGGCGTGGTCATCCAATTTTATCAACGCTGTAGTGACCGGTTCCAAATCTTAACTTCGACTCCGCAAGGCGAAGTTGGTCGTGAACCTCGAATTGCACTTGCGGCACAATGGGCTCAGAGGCCAGAACTCCAACCCTGTTTTACGGAGTTGATGGAGATGGAGGTGCTCTGCTGTTACATTCATTTCATCGCAGATGTTATTAACGTTTTTCGCAGGAGCAAGGACAAGCCATGCTGCAGCAACTATACCGTCAGGAAACTCACATCGAAATGGAATTTCTAGGGGAAAAGACGGTTATTAGAGAAGATTTGATCTCTTCCACGAAAACTCTTGCCTCATTAGCCTCGTTATATCGCAGTGTGGTAAGTAACGGTCATTCCCTCTCACTGTTACACTCCCATAGATTGATTTGAACATATTCTTCTACCTCTTTAGTCCTGGTTTTCATCAGAGCTGAATGCTATGAAACCTAGCCAGGATGATCCTTCGTCGTCCTTATTGTCGCCCACCAACCCTGAACCCGTTACAGGCCTTACCCCTACTTTCCCTCCGGTTCCTCCTTTATCTCTGGTGTCTGATCCCGAGTGCTTCAGCTTGCCTCTTTCTCGTGAAATGTCCCTGTAAGGGATGCTTCGTCTTTGCATTTCACGATGGCTTACCTTGTTTGTAGACGTTTTCAAGCTCTCCTGAAAACTTATGAACAACTCTCCGCTCTGATATTGGATACCCTGCGCATCGATCTCCGTTGTCGTACCATTCACTACTTAGATTCAGCCATGCGGCATGTTAGTTTACTTCACTCTCTGATTTTCATTCCGCTGAATGCTTAACTTTCAGGGGACGTATGATTCAAATTATGAAGCTGTGGAACCTGATCCTCATATTGTTGATCTGAATACTGAATTGGTTCAATTTAACGAGTTTACGACTGCCAGCCTCCCAAAGAAAGAAAGGCAGTGCGTGTTTTGGATGCCTTGCTTTTGGCGTCTGAGTTGCTGATTTGGCTGACACAGGTACCTTTTTGCCGGACTAGGCAACCTAATGGAACACCTACTTATTACGGGTGCACGCCATCTACGCACTCCAAATGCCTTTGGGATCCGAAAGATAATGCGCAACATTTTGGCGGTACAACAAAGCATCAAAACCTTAACCGATGACCAGCAAGATTCTGAGTTTGAAAGAGTCAAGCTATATTATTCCTTATTCTTTATTTCTCCTCAGGAGATGCTCGATGGGATTCGGAAAAGACAAAGTTTTTCGTTCGACGAATATCAAACAATGCTCAATTTGCAATGTGGGGTTGACCCCGCGAAGAGTAAAGATGGTGATATGAAGGCTGTTGACCGTAATTATAGTTTGTATATGATAGATTTACATGGATTAGAAATGGACAGGTCAGATCCATGACAGTAGATATTTACCGCTCATCTTATGGATTCAGGATCCCATCTTTGGGGCCTTTGGAAGAACCCGTTGAAGGCTTTTCAAGCCATGCTGCTGTGACCGAGTCTGCATCAGGAATTTGACGCACATAGCGATGAGGGTCCAAGAGAGCGAAGGGAGATGTCGTGACCGTGAAAGGATTCTCCTTCCTCGCGCAATAGGTAAGATGTGGCAATTGTGCGAGCAGTGTTCGATATCGTCGCCTTATCCATCGTGAAGGATGTCCTTTCGCAATCGCAAAACGGGAGAAATCACTGTCGCCGGATGTTCGACGTTCTCTTCGAGTCAAAGGCGGCCGAGGGAATATATTACCAACAAGGCTTTCCACCTCCCGTAAAACGCCATGACCCGACATGCTGAGTGCTCGAGGTAGGATTTGGCCCTCTTGTTTGTTGGTTTCGTTCTCGGCTATGTCCACTTCAAGAGGCGGAAGAACCTTCTTTAATTCATCTTTGTAAAAGCGCCATCGGATGTTTACCTCGCGGTGTTTGCTGAAACGACCAAAGATACGGGCCTCTTCTGATTTGGGATTGGCTTGAAGAGGAAGTGTACGAGGATTGGAAAAATCCTCGGGGCGGAGAACCTTGTTGCGCTTGGAAGAAGGGTGCGACAGTAATGCTTTAAGCTGAGGTGAATAAACTGGAGGTCGGGATTGTTCAAGAGATGGGATAATAGGTGCAGGTATTGGAGAGCTAGGATCTGTCAAGATAACCTAGCAAAATCATTAGATTGTATAGGTATATTCCTTGACAAAAGAAGCAGTCACCTCTAGAAGCTCCCACTTCAGTTTTCCAATCCTTCCATACGCAAGATCTAATATGTGTAGAAATGCCTTGCGATCCCGTTTGTTTGCTTTCTCAACTCTCCGTATTCTCTAGAAGATCTGTTGAACGTGGACGTATCGGGAAGAGATGGTTGGTAGAATACCCACCTTATGAACTAATTTGATTCTTTGCTCGCGCTGGGTATCCAATTTTGCATTCAGGACAGCTTGAACGTCCTGTCTCGCCCTTATTTGAAAGAACTGACTTTCATCCAACATCGGCAAGATTACTAGGTGAAGAAAGAGAATAAAATTACCGCAAATAAAGGTGAGGTAGTTTTCCAACTTGTCGCAGATAGGACCTATAGAGTGAACACAGCTGTCCGCTAAAATGCATGCTCTGGGACTGTGAAGGATTTCAAACCAATTTGAAACAAACATCATCGGATGATCAAATGCAATCAAAACTTTTAGTAGTCTTCTCTATCTCCCCAAATATCTCTACGGGATTCTCGCATCCTGCCACCAGAGTTATATATTCATTTTCAAATGGTGCGTGTTCTAATTCCTACCTCCATTTCATCTCTTGAATTTTGACCTCTTTGCATAGTCTCCAAAAGGTAGAGATCCAAATCCAAGTGGTCTTGGTCGTGCCATAATCAATAGAAAGGTGAAGGATGCTCGAAAGCTTCAAGAATCTGGCTTGGTGAGTAACATCGTCCAGCTCGACGTTTGGACGTTAGCTCAAATTTATCAAGTATTCTGTTGATCTCTATTCTTCCTCTCGATTGAAATCAGTGACCCAAGAGCGCGATCTGGATGAATTCCTCAATACAGCCCAATTAGCAGGCACAGAATTTACTGCAGGTATGTAACTTCACGGCAGTTGCAAAAATTTGACGGCTTATTGATTAGAGAGGCGAAATGTCAAGATCATCCAACAAACCACCGGTTCATCTCAGAACCCTCATCTTCTATCTGAGCAACAAGAGATAAAGGTTTTGAAGAAGCATCAAGAAAATAAGCAACGGCTGAGGGTCCCAAGAAGGCCTGCTTGGATAAAGTCAATGACCAACGCAGAGCTCGACAGAAAAGAAAAGAACATTTTTCTGGAATGGCGTCGCGGTCTCGCTGAGTAGGTTCTCATGGCCACGAGTCTCTCCAATAATAACAAATGTCAAGGCTCCAGGATCAAGAAAACTTCCTTTTGACACCCTTTGAGCGGAACCTCGAAGTTTGGCGACAACTTTGGCGAGTCCTTGAACGATCTCACCTGGTTGTTCAAATTGTCGATGCCCGAAATCCACTACATTTTCGTTGTGAAGATCTCGAAACATATGTCCACGACGTTGAGGGTAATGAAGGTGAAGCTGGTACTGGAAAAGGAAAAAGACGCAATATGTTGCTTATAAACAAGGCTGACCTTTTGACAGCAAAACAAAGGTAGGTCCCTCCAAAATGTTTTCGTTAGCTTGGTGGTAATTTATTCTTCCAGATGTCAATGGGCGGACCACTTTGATCAACAGGGAGTCAAATATGCTTTCTATTCTGCAGCGGATGCTGCCGCCCTACAGCAAGCGCGGAGAGATGCAATGGAGGCGCTCAATCGTGCGGAGGCGGGACAACTGTCAGACGGGTCCGAATTTAATGAGGCCGACGATGACGGTAACGCAAACTTGGATTCGGAGGAAAATTGCTCTGAGGATGGTACTGACGGAGACGATATGTATTTTTCTGCTGAAGAGGAAGAGGAAGATGTTCAGGATACTAGGGCCCGAATTCTCTCCGTACAAGAGTTAGAGGAAATGTTTATCGCGATGGCGCCCGATCTATATGGTAGGTTTATTCCATTGCCCACCTGTTATTTACTCATAGCATTCCAGAATTTTCTGATTCAAATGGGCAGGTGCCTTTAAAGCTCGTTGTTGGTTTAGTAGGCTACCCTAACGTCGGGAAGTCGAGCACTATAAACTCCCTTCTTGGAGAAAAGAAAGTCAGCGTATCATCTACCCCTGGAAAAACAAAACACTTTCAAACAATCCATCTCTCAGATTCCATAGTCCTCTGTGATTGTCCGGGTCTTGTTTTTCCTCAGTTCGCCACAACCAAGGCTGACCTCGTCTGCGACGGAGTGTTGCCAATTGACCAACTAAAAGAATACACAGGTCCAATCTCTTTGATCGCAAAGAGACTCCCAAAAGAAATTCTTGAAGCGACTTATGGGTTGACCATCAAAATTCGCGGGGTGGAAGAGGGTGGAGATGGAAGCGTATCAGCAGAAAATCTTCTTGTTGCTTATGCAAGTAAGTCAGCACATTTTCTGCTTTTTGAATTGTTTCCGTCTGACATCTTTTTCGTGTAGTTGCCCGAGGCTTTATGCGTTCGGGCCAAGGGAACCCGGACGAAGCCCGTTCAGCGCGGTACATTCTGAAAGACTACGTAACTGGGAAACTCATCTTTTGCCACCCACCCCCCGACATTTCAGAGGCATCATTCAATGAACCCACCAACAAAAATGCTCTCTTACGAGCAGCTGGAAAGAAACGTGCTCCTACAACGCGAGTCGGCAAAGATTCAGACACATTTATACTGCCGAACGTCGCTGTCCCAGCTGGGGAAATGCTTGTAGCGGGAATCAAATCGACCAAGTTCGATCAAGAATTCTTTCAGACAAATTCGAATTCTTCGCTTCATTCCAGGCCCTTCGTCCAGGAAAGTGGGAAGGAATTCACTCGGGGAAAACTGTACCCCCATCAGAATTCCGTCGCGGACGATGGCACACCAATTCACCTGAGGAAGGCGCGCCTTCTCGCTTTACTTCAGAACGCAGAAACAGGTAAAAAGCATAAAAAGATGAAGAGGATAAAACAAAGAAGTGGGAAAGGTTATGATTAGCAAGGATTAGCAGTGGTTCAAACCTCTTTCAGACTGAATATATTATTGCTGAGTTGATCACGAGTTACCCACTAAGTTTTGTCACGTCCGCAACGAAAACCAAACCTTCCATCACCATCCGCCGTGCTCTTCGCTTCGTTCGTTTCTTAACCGACGCCATCCACTTCATGCATTCTCATGGTATTGCATATCATCATAAACCCTGGCTTGGTTCACACTTTGTCGGTCCAGGCAATTCTGATCTCAGTGCCAGTGGAAGCCGCCTTTCATCAAATAAGGACGGGAGATCGTCTTTGCCTATAGATATATGCGCGAAGCTTGTCACGACGCGACATGGTCGTAGAGAAGGTAATAACCATCCAAGAGCTGAATTTCACATTCTAATTTTCCGAGTCGACACAGCAGTTATTTTAACGCTCACCAAACCCGCAATCATCGGAAGGAATCCTGATTTATGGTTTCGATAAAAGCCGTGCATCCCGTTGACTGATTATTAATATCATTGCTATCTAGTTCTTACGTCGTCAGCGATGCTCTGGTCTCAGGAGTCCATTGCAAATTATATGCGTATGTCAATATTTCTTATGGAGACGATCTAATATGGTCTCACGAAGCTGACGTCTTGCGATAGAGTTCACTCACCGAGCGGAGGAGTGATCATTTCATGTCAGGTATTCCATCCTTTTCTGAATGAAATATCAATATCTCCAGTAGAGTTATCATTCCGACAGGATCTGTCTCGTAATGGAATTATACTCAACGGTCAATACATTCGCAAAGCCGCGATAATTCTAATGCATGGAGATGTCCTACAGCTTCCAAATTCTTTGAGTGAAGGCCATTTCTTCATCTCAGAACGTCATATACTAAATCTAGTCAGCGTTCACCTGTCTGCATTGTTGGAAGGGATCTACGGAAAAACTCTCTCTTTTTGATCCCACGCCGCCATTGCACCCTGTGCAAAAAGTATTCTAATCATACAGATCCTCATAGGATGTCCTCCAAACCTGACCATTGACTCTAGAACATTGGTGGTTATATTGTGACGTCGCAATGCCTAGGTACTGGGTCTTTCGCTACTGTCCACTTAGCTCTAGACCCAGCAAAACATCGACAAGTCGCATGCAAAAGCATTCGCACAAAGAGAGATTACGAAGTTGGACAAGTCATGAAGGAAGTGAGGATTTTGATGACATTAAAACATGTTAGCACCTCTTCATCCGATGCCCGTCCTCTCAGCTTACCTCTCAGCCCAACATCAATGAGATCTACGATACAGAAGAAAACAAAAATTTTATGTGTGCCGTGTAAATTTTGTCTGGATCGCAACCTAAATCCCTGAGATCCACAGCCATATTTTCTTGCAACTCTGCACCGGAGGAGATCTTTTCACATACATCACACATACCTCAGAAACAGGGAATCAGATTTGCGAGGCGGAAGCGAAGTATATCATGTATCAACTTTTGCTGGGCTTGAAATATTTACACGAAAAACTGATCTCCCATCGTGGTACGTAGTTGCGAAGATTTGTTTCGTCGACGTAGCTGATTCAAGCTGACGTGCATTATCAGACCTTAAGGTCAAACACCCGCTCTTTTAGTTAGCAAAAATGTTGACCTGAAGCTGATCTACGACAGCCCGAAAACATTCTTCTTTACTGCCCAGGACCCTACCCTCGCATTCTGATCGCCGATTTCGGTTTAGCACGGCCAAATTCTTATCAAGAGACCTTCAACGTATGTGGCACTGTTTCATACTTACCACCAGAGGGCATTCTCGCACTCGACAACAAGCACTTGGGATATATTGGGTATGGCAGCGCTGAGCTATTGTTCTCTGCGATCTGCGATAATTTCTTTGTGACCAGGATGCCAGCCGACTGCTGGAGTTCTGGAGTTATATTGTATATCATGCTATCGTACGTCCCCTTTACCTTGATCACGACTTGATACCAACTCCTATCTGAATTTTTACTGGCTGTCCTTATAATTCTCTCATACAAGTGGGTCGCATCCATTTGACCATGAGCCTCGACCTTCGTCGAACTGGGTGTCTCGGATCAAACAGTCTCACAATGCGGACGCGCCTTCGCAATATTCTCAGAGCTACACGCAAGCCGACATTCGACTTAAAGAACGAATCGTTCACGGAAGTGTAGAATTTTTTCAGGATATTTGGCGCGACTTAGTCGATGGTCTGAATCTGTGCCTTTAATCCGTGTCTGGCTGGCTGATTTCTGTACTCACAAACCCTGAAGCCCAATCTCTAGTCAATTCGTTGCTGGTTCAAAACCCTCTTCACCGCGCAACGGTGCATTCTGCCCTCATTTCTGACTGGATATGCTGCGAACTGGACCAACTGGATTCCTTGTACAGACTTAGGATCACCCCAACAGCCTCTTGAACCTTCTGCCTATTGCATATGTTGTACAAAGCTTTCCTTTAGATACGGGTGATATACTTCCCTCATGCTTTTAGGAAATTGGCGTGGACTAGTCGGGGCCTGTTAACGCCATATAAGAATGCGAAAGTAAGAAAAGATACCTACAATGGATGTGGTCTGAGGCGAATGTGGAAATCTATTTTGTGCTTCAATGGGTTCCAGTTCAGATCGTATGGGGTGTACTCACAAAGTAATAACTATGATCATACCCGCTCTGACTTCTGACTCTCACTTGAAACTCATCGTGACCGGCTTCACGCGAGGCCTTCAAGAAGTTTTCTGGGAGAAGTTGACCTTGTTTATAGTAATTGTCACCGGTTCCCTGCACCAAGCGACATTCAATGGGAACGCAGGTGGCCTCAGGAAAGCATTATACTCACATAATCGATTAAAATGTGGACGGGGTCTGTATATTTTGAAATGAGTGCAGTAGCATCGTACTTTTCAAGGGCCTCTGTGAGCCCTCCCTGGAGGTATCCATTGAACGCCTTTTCACCCCATGGGCATTTTGTTGGGTTGCATATGGGAGCAAATGCAGATGCAGATCGGTATTGTTTAGTTTTTGAGGCGAGATAGAGAGTAAGAGCCCCGTGACCACCCATACTGTGGCCAAAAATCGATTGTCGTTTGAAATCCTATTCGATCATTAGCACCAGTCATTATAAAAGCTAGGTTGGACGAGACAAACTATGGGGATTCCTGAAGCCTCTATGACATGGGGTAATTCGATGGCGATATGGGTGGCCATGTTATAGTTTTTGGAATATTCGGGTTTCGTTGCGTCGACGTAAAAACCGGCACCTGTGCCAAAATCCCAGTCTTCATCTTCGCCTGGAATTCCAGCACCTCGTGGAGATGTGTCTGGAAACAGAATAGCAATATTCTGAGATGCGGCCACGCCAAGATATCCACCTTTCTGAGCCCTAGTTGACTATAAGCTTTTATCTGCTCAATGCACCATGTCATCACGCACCCAGTATCCTCTGTGCATGTAAGGCCGGCAAGGTACACCAGAACGGGCACTTTGGCACCAGGGTTGTTGAAGGGCATGAACAAGTTAAAGTTCACGTCCAGGCCCCCCAGGGCGGGGGACTAGGGAAAATCAGTGGAAATTATCATTCTCTACAATGAGTTGCAAACCTTGAACCTGTATTTTGTTAACTCCCCTTCGAAAACTTTGTTGGTTGATACCTTTTCGAGAACAGACATATCTAAGAATCCTCAAAGAATGTGAACGTGGGGTTGCGGCTTGCCGCATAATTCAAGTAAAATGAAATGACATCTGGACTCCATCACGTGCAAAATTTCATCTTATCTCGGCAATTTTATAGAGCCCTAACCTGCTCCTGCTTACCTAGCATGGACGAGGAAGGCGGAAATTCCAGCGTAATCTTCCTCGTTTTCGGCGCTGCTATCTTCTTGGCGCTCGTTTCTTGGAGTGAAAGACGGGAACCGGACGTATGCAAAGCTGTTACCCTTCTTGTAGTGTCGGCTGATTGGTTCTCGCCAGTTGACACATATTCCAACGTTCGGACAATCTGGATATGTCCTGTCTTATTTTGACGCGCTTTTCTTCTTTCTTTCAAAGCTTCAAAGAGGTTGTGACAAGGTACCTCTGTTAGAGATTGTCCGCTCTGGAACAATACTCTCCAGTATCGACCCAGTATATTTAAGGTTGCAACTCTACACCGATGGCTAGTAGTAATCACTGAGCCTCAGCACGTTGAGGAGTTGCGCAAAGCTACAGAGGAAGAGCTGGGTGTTGTTGAGGTGCGGTTATACAATTATTGTATTATGCACTCAACCCTAACATAAAGGCCAGCCAACTACTGGGCATTCTCATGCTGCCATTCCAAAATACAAGGACCAATGGATTCGCTATATGACCCAACACATAGGAAACCTAATACCGGATCTCAGTGAAGAGCTCATTCATGTTCTCCACTACGTGATACCTTTTACCGTTCCTGGAGAGTCGGCGGGTAGGTGTACGTGTATAATTGGCTAATACCTGACTTTCAATTCTCTCATATGTTAGCCTGGAAGGAGTTGGATGCGGTGGACTTCATTACGCTCGTCACAACTTCGACCATTAATCGAACAACTGTTGGTGTTCTTTTCAGTAAAATTTCCTTTTGGAAAGTGTTGCGACTTGCTCTGATCCTCCTTTCCAGCACGGGAAATGGATTACGCGCTTAGTAGTGCCGCGTTGGCGGGCAGAGTATTCGTAGATACTCCTTCCATGATTTCCCGGCTCCTCCCTGATATTTCTAAGTCGTGAGTGAGGCATCACGCATATGTCTTCCCTACTCACAGTACATTTGTTTTTGAAAGCTTCCTCCGCTTCCTCAGTCCTGTTCAAGCAAAGAGGCGAATCATGAAGACCATGTTAGTCAGATACATTAACGGCAAAAGGGACTTTCAGGACAAGGGCAATTCAAATGAGCGCGACGGGGTGAGTAGTTTCGGACATTCCTTGCACAACTAAAATTCGTCGCAGGACACCATGCTTTCCTGGATGCTCACCAGTGAACAACTTAAAGGAATGTCCAACGAAGAAATTGCGTCAATTATCCTCGACTTCAGTGTCACTGCCTGTGAGACTATATCAATTGTAAGCCTTCCTCACACTCACTGCCCGATTGTACATTTCTCAATATCATTTGCCTTTTTCAAGGAATTCGCACACGCGCTATATTATCTCGCTGCTGCCCCTGAATACGCTGCGTCGATGAGGAAAGAAATTGACAATGTGATCAATCAGGAATGGTGGAGCAAGGATGCCATGGATCGCATGTGCAAAGTCGACAGCTTTCTCAAAGAATCGATGCGGATGGGTAGTGCTTCTTCACGTTCGTTGACCCAGTCCCACTGTTACCTCATCACTACACTTGTTCATTTTTTTTTTTTTTTTTTTTTTTTTTTTCAAGTGTCTATGATTCGAACAACCCTTACACCTTTCACTTTTCTTGACGGGACTTGTCTTCCTACAGGTACCATCCTCGCCGTGGCCACACAACCCCAACATCTCGATGCCAATCTCCAGCCATCTCTAGACGAATTCGACGGGTTCCGATTCTCCAAGCTTCATGAGCAGCATCACGGCTCCCAGCCGATGTTGGGTAGCGGCGGTATGCGGTACCAGCTCGTGACGACCTCACCGGACTTCCTGGCGTGGGGTTACGGCCGACATGCATGCCCGGCGCGATTCATGGCAGCGACGGTGCTGAAGACGATGTTTGCGCATGTGGTGTTGAATTACGACGTCTTGTTTGAGGATGGTATACGACCAGAAGATAGGGCGGCTGGTATGAGGAACCTGCCGAACCCGAACGTCAAGATATTAGTCCGTCGGAGGCCGTTGTAACTTGCCGATTCTGTATTATCATGTCTGCCACATATGATTAAACCTACTACTCCAATAGTTTGTACACAAATGCCAAATTTTTGGAATTT
>Ga0307509_10002073_pt1 | contig 33042 bp, 42 predicted proteins | sample 10_EM_MG_FD_202245 | JGI IMG/M metagenome (GOLD analysis project Ga0307509, IMG submission 202245) | Populus trichocarpa ectomycorrhiza microbial communities from riparian zone in the Pacific Northwest, United States - 10_EM | ecosystem: Host-associated > Plants > Roots > Unclassified | place...
CTAATAATTTATCGCCAGTGGCTCAACCTAGCAGGATGTGAAACTCTAGAACACGTCTACTCAAAGATCTCTCGCTCTCAACAATAAAGCCTTATAGCAGCTTCTTGCGCCAGAACCGCAGCAAGCCAGTCACCGGACTCATTTTTCACCCCCTTCGGATTGTTTCGGCTTTTTTTCGTTGCGCATGTTTTTCTTGCCACAACCATAACAGCTTTACGGTTAGCGAGCATTGACTGATCGGGGTTTTACCCGTTGGTCTAGTATGCAAGTCAAATTCGGGGTCCCTTGGAGGCCCGCCGATGAGTTTGAAGTGCTCGTTCATGATGTCATCTAGACCTCCAATGACGTTTAGTGGCAAGGCCTGGTGGCTCGCAAATATTTGACAGTAATCAAACAAATCCTTACAAACTCGGTCTGACACCCCACGATAGTATGAGTATGGCGCCGGCACCTTAGAACCTCCCCTCATGACAACCAAGGTCAATCAATATTTCAACCAGCAACAACAGCACCTATAGATAGAATTTTTAAAATTCCTTCTCTAAAGCTTTCCTAATTAGTCACTGGGACATATTTACAGAGGGATTTTCTTTTTAGCCTTCCAGTCGGGGCTGCAAAAGCCTTCAAAGTTTGTATGGGAATGAGGACAGTGAGACTTGGATGAGGAAACAAAGTTTTGCTGAATAATTAGCCAAGAAACTTCCTAGTTAGGTGTAGTATATTATCACATTAGGACTAGCTTTCTGGGTTTGGCGTGAGATTCAGGGTTGGTTCAAAGGTGCCGGCACCATACCAGCAGCCAAAGAGATTATCTTATCCAGAATCGCTACCCAGGGTTCCGAATAGTTGAACAGGGTAAGTCCCATCCCAAGACCGGTGGTATCTTAAATACTAGAGTCGACTCCGGGGAGTTTTTCATGATGAATTACACTCGTAAGGACCTTGTATAGGTAATTAGAATAAAAGATGCACGTTAGAAATTCGGAGAGAATTGACACACAGTATGGCGAGTTGAACCGCGCAGACCCCCCCCAATAAAACGTGTCAAGAGCAACCGAATACTGGTATTGGTGTGTGACTCTCGGCCCCAGATAGTGTGACACTAAGTCAACAGAGTTTTATGCCATGGCACAGCCCGGCACGGCACAATGTAGTGCCCTGGCAATACATGTACATATGAAATGACTTTTCAAGAAGAAACAAAATAAACTATTTACGTTCATGTTGAATATCCCTCATTTCCCATCCTCCTAAGTTCTCACTGTGCCGAAGAACACGAAGATTTGCTTTCTCGATAACTGAAACCAATTCACAACGATTGAATGGTACCAAGTAGTGCCATCAGCTAATCTCACCATACCCGTACTCTGGCATTCCCTGGTGTTGTGCCCAGCACATTGGCATGGTACAGATTTTGCGGGCGGGATCCCGCGGTTTTGGCTCATCCCGCCATTTTAGAATCAGAAGTGGTGTTGCGCCCTTCATGGAGAAGGACGTGGTTCAAGCTTTGGTACAGGCCCGCTTCACAAACATCGGTGAGGTTGCGGAAGGTAAAATCTCCTTCAACCTCGTGGTAATTGTTACAGCCAGGAATTTTAAAAAAGGTCTTTGCAAAAGTTGGTCTCGTAGTATCCGAGTGATACAAATCAATATCACTAGTTCACTTCTAGCTTTGGTTGGCAGTGGAGGGGGGGTAGCGGCGGTTTAGACAGCACAAACGCTCCCTCCTTGCTTTTTCAATCTTACATAATTATAATGCCTGGAAGATTGTTCTATGTGATAGTGCTGCTGCCAAAATCGTATAGTTCTCGTCCGCCCTGAGTCAGATAAACAACAGTGGCAACGAACCCACCCAAAATGATAATCACAGCAACAGGAAGAAAGCTCAAAAAGGTGCAATGGTGAAAGTGCAAACACAACAGGCTCTAAGCGCAACTGAACGTTCTAGGATGATTGAGAGGGCGATCAATGAATAGACTAGCTAATGATGGCCTAAGTGGTATATATATATATCCAAAGCAGGAACAACTCCAGAAATCCAATGCGCCGAACAGCAAGACACCAAGCCGACAAAACCCTATTGCCCAGCCTTGCGGCCAAATTGAGGCAGAAGATAGTTCTCACTGAGGAAACTGCTGTATATTTTTTTGGATTCCTCCCTTGCTTGCTTGTTTTATCAATAGTGGAGGGGATATATAAACAATTGAAAGCACTTTACTACATCTCATTGCGCGTACCAAGCACCCGGGAGAAGTGCATACAACAAAGAAGTTCAGATCTACCCACCGCTTCACCCTCCCATCCCCTCCCGCCATGTCTGCGGACCCTTTTAAAGAATGCGAACCATATTGACCCATTCCTCCTATTTGATTGGTACTATCTGACAAAGGAAACTAGTAACTAAAGACTAACGGGATAGGAAACGGTGCAAAGGAAAGGTTTTTTCATGCCGAGTGATTGCCGGTGATTTTCAACAGATATGGGATACCCATATAAATTAGTTGCGAGTGATGGATTAGTGAAATGATGTGCGGCCTTGGGAGGTACGTTTTGGTATAATATAAAGGACGGCGGCGAGGGAATGAGGGCCAAAGGAGAATTGGAGTTTGCAGCGTACGGGGCGCCTGGGCCGACAGTTTATCCGGCTCTTCCGCTGGCGAGCATAGGGAGCCCGCTCATCAAAAACACGACTGATCCAGACCCATAATCCATCCAACTCTGCCGCCTCGACGAAAGGGGAGGGCCCGACAGTTAGAAACACTTGTCAAGGAGTGAGTCCAAAGAGCGCAGAGTGATTGCTTAAGAATTAGATGAAGAACAAAGAGAAAAAAACATTGATTAACGGAATTGAGAGACTTTATCAAAACAGTAGACCCCCAGAAACACCTACGAACTAACTTAGGAAATCACATGGAACCAGAGGCCGAAGTGGCACATAAAACATGCAGCGAACACAGCATGCCTTATTCCACATGAAGCACCCCGACGTGCTTGAACAAGCGGGCCTGAAGGACCGGTGTTTCCCCATCCACTTCCAACTCCAAGGCCAAAAGTATTGTAACAAGCTGTTCATCTATACCGTCCGATTCAGATTAAACTTCTCTTCCTACAGGCTTGAGCACTTACGAGTGAGTCTCCTCGCAGCTCCTAAGGTTGCAGGAAAGTCAAGAACCAAGTCCCTATCCGCTTCATGGAATAGTTCCAGGGTTGAAAAACGGCGAGTCGTACCACTGTTGGCGACTCTGGCGATACTATGCGTTTCCCTAGGTCCAGTTTTACTATTCGTCATTTAAGGGACAAACGAAATACATTGGGGACTTACTACTGCCGGGCAATCTCATTTTGCAGCGCCTGTGCCGTCCGGAGGTGGCCAGATTGTTGTCCTCCAAGGGTGGACAGTCGTTTTTCATGGTCAACATGTCCCTTCTCAAGGTCTAGGAGCCGTTCCTCACATTCACCCCGTCTTTTCTTGAGGGCAGCCACCCGCTCTTGGAGTTGACCCAGCAGAGTTCTAGCCTCTTGGCTGAAGGCTGGAATGAGAGCTGTTTGAGTGGCAATGTTCTCGAAACTTTCCGAAATACTTCCCCAAACAGTGGTCTGCTGATCTTGAGCCTTGGGGTCTTGCTGAATATCCGCCATTGAAGAGAGTTGCGTGAAGAAAGTTGGAGTGAGAGATTAGATTGGGAAGTTGAGCGGGTGAGTTGCGGGGGTGAAAACCAGAATAGCTTTCGCCTCTCAAATAGTTAATGGAGCCAAAGGAAAGCACGAAAGATGGAAAGAACAAAAAACAATTTCTTGATAGGCTCAGAGCACAGCGGAATGCGGAAGAAGGGTGTGAACTAGTTCGCTACCCTCCAAACCGACAAAGCCTAACCCTCTAGTAATCTCAATCAACCTAGGACAACCCGGCATCCTGTGATCCATCGTGGTCTCCAAAACCAATGCCTTGCGCGGTATGCCAACTCCCGTATCTTTGAGGATAAAGGGCATGAAAGAAACATGGCCAAACCAAATACCGGATATCATACTCAATGGCAATGGGTATGTATCAACAAAGCCAATAATCAGTACCCTATGCCTAGTGGAATAGGCAATGTTCCCAACCGTCCAGGGCGCCCTACAGGGCCCTGGGGGGCCTGTAGTCCCGGGCGTCCCGGGCGACTTAATTCAGGAACGCAGCGTACGGCGTCCGTTTTTCATAAATACCGCCGTCCTAGGGGTTGACGGCAGGGCCCCACAGTCTTAATCCAAATGGGATATTCCGGTAGGGCCCGGTGATGATCTGCAGGGCCCGGCGATGATCTGCAGGGCCCGGCCGTCACCTGCAGGGCCCAGCCGTCACCTACAGGGCCCGGCCTTCACCTGCAGGGCCCGGTCGTCACCTACAGGGCCCTGTAGTCAACTGCAGGGCCCGGTCGTCACCTGTAGTCCTCAGTCGTCAGCTGTAGTCATCTGCAGGCCCAGTTGTCAATGTTTGGTCTATTGGTAACAATTAACACAATATCACAAATTGATGATCCAAGTGAGACACCTATAGGGCCCTGCAGTCCGTCCCAGGCAGACGCAAGGACGCCCCATGGGATTGTCGTCCGTCCCGGGCACTGTCCTGGAAATTGGCGTCCGTCCCGTCTTTAGCAAAAGACAGACGGACTGGACGCTTGGGAACACTGGGAATAGGACATGAGAACAACAACCCACCGCTGAGTGCCAACCACCATGCATCACAAAAGATGCCCTATACTTGAGTAGCCGTATGTCTCCTAACCACAAGTCCGCCTAGCTAGATACCTGAAAATAGGTGCAACCGCATATGCGGCTTATCCGCATAACCACACAACCACACAACCACACAACTATCTAACCGCATGCCCTATAGGCAATCCAACAAAGGTTTCTTGTCTTTGAGTCTGAGTGTGGTCTTGCGCGAGGCCTTATAGGAACGACACCGCGCTCATTAACTTCCAAGAAATGTAAGGTGTCTCTCAGGAAGATTTGAGCCCTTGGCGTCGCGCCTAATTAGTCCCTACCCTTGTTGATATGCAGGCACAGTACTCACGGCAAATACCCTCGACTGTTAATTTAGGTTGATCCACAAAGTAATCATTGAAGGGCCTTTCTGTAGGCACCTGGGCAGGATTTAGTAGTGGTCTTGTTTTTGGCAGGAAAATTTAGAATATGCTTGACTTTACCTCCTATTTTTCAACGTGTGACATAGGCAAGACAAGCGACTGTAGAACACCGCATCGCTCGTAGGAAATCATGTTGTAGGTATGGTGGGTTGGGAGATGTTAGTAGATGTTGGGGGCGAGCAGCGACAGAGAATTAGGAGGAACAGTGAGTGTGGCAAGCCGCAAATTGAGTATGGAAGGGTTGGGAAGTAGTTCTACCGAATGTAAGAACAAGAGAGAAAGAGAGGCGAAATAAGAGTTGTGGTAAGACTAGTTTGATTGATTAAATTAAGAAAAAACTTGTAGTGTAAGAGAACTGAAAAGAGATGAAATTTCAAAGACGTTACAGACTGTCATATCTTGAAAGCAAATATTTATGTGTGTTGGTGCTCATTATTGCAAAGGAGGGAGATCGTTCCGCTCTGCCCATGGCTGCCTTGAAAGTTTTTCGAGCACTTGGCGAATTTTCTGTGATGGAGGGAGGTTCCGGGTATTCACCGCTCCAGAGAAGGAAGCAGCGCCTCTACTAGTGTACTGAACCCTGGGGAAAGGTGCTCGGTGGCATCTCAGTGTCATAGACACTACCGTGCTCTCATTTATTTCATTAATTACAAGAGCTTTGCCCAGTTAGGCGGCTAAACAGTTCAAATTCCATCCGTTCCCCAGCCTTCGGACCACTCATAATTTCGCCAACCATATCAGAACCAGGAATGAAATCATGCTCGAAAACTGGCTCCCCGAGCCCCCTCACATTCGCGAGCACAGCCTGTCTATAGTGCCACCTGAGAAGTTGATCTACAGGACGCTTGGGATCCTCAATGAATGTCTTATCGAGATGGGTGCCGGCGATATCGTGGTCATCGTAGATAAAGCAGACGATCTTGTAATTGTCCTTAAGGTATTATTAGCCAACAGGAAATGTAAAGGTAATTTTAGATATACACACATCGGGGTTGATAGAAATGAAGTAGCTCTCAAAAAGATGGTAGACAGTTGTTCCAAGCAACATTCCATTTTGAACCGAGTTGATCGATCCTCCCGACCCCGGTTGGATAGTGATCCAGTGACCATAGTTATGCTCAGCCCAGTGGCGCTCATATGCGAGTGGAAAGACATGTGCAGCCTCAAGGCCCACCCAGTACCCAACTTTAGCACCACGTGCACCCATTCCAGTCATAATACAGCGACGATCTCGCTCACGTATAGCTTGACAAAATTCCTCGCTGCAGAGTGGGGTTGACCTTGAGGTCGCGCGCACCAACCAAGCCTCATTACTGACGGTGATGGAGCCCGCAGTAACGATGAAGTACTTCCCCGGTTGAAGAGGATGATCATCCCTCCTAACAGCAATCCCACTTTCATTATGCAGAGCATAGTCCTGGTCGAATAGAAGAATGATCTCCACCATTGAGTAGAAATTGGCATTTGTCATACCATTGGTGAGACCCAGACCACCAAGAATTGTGCCGGGGTCATTCGCATTGTAGATATGGACGTTGCGCCCAGCTGTACGATTGGACATGTTGATTGCAGCTTGTTGATTTGTTTGAGGTTTGGGGGTTGAGCGGTTGTTAGAGAAGTTGTTGAGAAGCGCTTTGGTTACAGCAAAAAGAAAAAAACACGGTAGAAAATGTGTCACAGGCTGACTAACCGGAGTTGCCAGGGAGTGGAAACCCTAACTTAGGTCTGTTAGGGTCCCACCTTTCCGTCCCGCTGCGCTATCCCTTCATTTGATTTCGCGGTTTGCTCCTGGCGCACAATAACTTTCTAAAAGTTTCAACCACAACCAGATCTTTTGGAAGATATGGCTTCATAGAAGTGCTCAGAAGACACTCCTCCCCAATTCTATCTTTTCTGATTTTCAACCAGTGCAATATTAGTGAATATAGTAAAATTCCGAATCATCCATTTATGGTAAATTGCGAAGTTACTTTTGCCAAGCCCCACTATTTAGGCGCAGTAGTATGTAAAGGATAATGAATTACCCATGAGGGTTGATTACAAATACCTGATATAATACCATACCAGTAGAAACAGTTGTTTCCGAATTTTCGAACCGAGGGGAAACGGTCATCTGTAGTATGGGCCAAAGGAACGGAACCGTCGTATCCAAACAGGGTCATAATATTAGGCGCGCGCGATGCCAATAAGCGTGTGGTTACCCATGGGATTATCCATTATCCCTTTAACCTCTGGCGCTCACGGGGTCCAAAATGGTTGACCTTATTACCCATATTAACTTGAATAAGAGAACCATGTGCTATGTAGTCAAGAATTCCCTACCTTGGAAAAGGGCGGCAAAACACAGCAAAACTGGCAGGCCTCACCGGAGGGCCAACCAACGAGATAGCACACCGTTCTCTTATTCAATTTAGTATGGGTATTTGAGTGATCATAAATTTACCGTAACCAACCGAACCGCACCCTAACTTCCCCATGCACATCGGACTCAACATCATGCAAAAAAAAAAAAAAACTATGATATACCGGAAACTCGTGCATATCGGCACAGTGCATCAATTCGAGGAGCCGTTATCTGTACTAGCTCAGAGTCCCCCGAGTCTCGGCCACCAGCGCAACACTACTAAATTCTCTCATCCCCCTTCTACCGCCACAGATAGTACAAGCCGCGTCTAAATACCATAGCAACCAATCTTTATGGCGGGAGTAGGAGTTAGGCGCCTATCTCGAAAGGTGGACTTTAAGCGCTAGAGTTAGATTTCTAAACTATTTAACCCCGGATATTTTGGTAAGTGATTCTGCTCTACTGTATCGGGGTAACGCTTGAACCGAGTACCAAGACACGATATTTTAGGCTATACTACTATTACTTTACCGGCCAGCCGTCCTAAAACATATCCCCTGGTACTCGTACATTCCCGCAAAGCGCAAACATGCTTGTACTGCTAGTACTTGTAAGTTACCGGTAGTGAACAGGGGCGCATCGGCGTAACAACTTAAGCGAATCGTGGTAAAACGCCAACTTTTAAATTTGCTGTCCACCGCCTTACCAATTCCCGAATTCAATCGCCCTTTCAGTTCGGCTTCTCCAAACTCTTTAATGTACCGATACTGTTCTCTTGCTGCTGTTTCCTCTCTTCTCTTCTTTTGGGATGCCCTTGTAACGAGGGCCTTGGTGCAGAAACATTGATCCGGAAGTTGGGTGTAAGTATTGTCCTTGGACAAAATTAACCGCGCATCAAGGAACATGGAAAACTCCCGCCATAACAACAGCGCTCCCTCATATCATGAAAGCCAAAGAAACAAATCAAGAATGTAAATTCATAGTAGGATATATAGTAGAAACTAATATTTGATGGAGAGAAATTTCTATATGTGGAGTTGAAAGTACAGAATAATGAGAAGTGTTGTGTTGCTATCAATCGTCAATGCGCGGTTAATTTTGTCCACGCACCATAGTACTATACACTGGGATGGAGAATCAAATTGTTGGCGGATCCTCCACAACCAATCACTGCCCCTTCCATCAAGGATTCGGTGAGGGGTCGCTGTAACCGGAGTACCCGGTCGGGAAGTATGCTTCCATCTTCCACCACGGAGGGATCTTTCAACCATAAGTATTGCTCTATTATGTGACGGAGCGGATAGCTGTCTACACATTAATAAGGAAAAGATAAATGGGGTATTTCGGATTTTCGTGAAGAAAGATAGATTATTGGGATTTAGGAGTGTCAAAAATTTAACAGCAACAGAGCGATATCCGAGGCATGTTAATTACAATCGGTTTCCTTGGCAAAAACGTCCTCCCCCAACCCGCGATCCCGTCGGAGGGATGAGCCCGTATAATAGGAACGGCCAGAAATTAGCATGCCATTACCCAGCCAGAATGAATGTCCCCTACCCCAGCAATCTAGGTCCTTCAGCATACACATCGAGTATGAGGAACTCGATTTCAGACACCCCCAGCACTTCCGCGGTACTCGGGGTAGCCAGCGCACAGAAAACATTTCCAGGATAGTGTGTTTCCGAGGTCCTGGAAGGAAAATACCTCGCTGCATGTGCACTTTCACAATCCAGGCTTTGTACTCTTTCCAAACCTTCACGATCTGGTCTCTAGGCGCCATCCAGCGATCGTATATCTGAACAGCTCCATCGCCGAAACCAGCCAAGAAGATGTTGCCACCAACTTGTTTGGACGTTAAGCTGATGCCGCAGGACCCGAGGATCTGTTCCACTCTCTGCGCTGCCATTAGCTAGCCAATTTCCTTTCAATATCGTCGGTGCTATGGGAGCAGAGCTAGTAGGGGTTGTCTCTCTTCTAGCATATCCCAAAGCGATCTGCTTCAAGCCGGCAGCAATGGTCGCCGATATCCGCAAGGAAGTAGTAAAACATCCTTTAGTCTTGGTCTGACCGGGGGAGACGGGACGCTTGCTCTGGGAATCGGATTTGTGGGGAGAGTAAGGCTAAAGTTAAGCAGGTTGGCGCGGGAAATCTCCTCAATGATATCCAGAGCGTGCCGGCCAAGTGGGCTCTGTAAAGATGCCAGGCAAAGATAGTCAATAACAATATGGGGAGCTTGGGCAGCCACCGGAAATGGATCGACGGGGGACATGAGCAACGCCTGCCATATTACTGAGAAAAGAGTATTAGGCAAAATAGCACCAAGAGTGTCCCTTTCAGCCGAACCGTTTGTACCCTCAGCGCCCAACGCTCCGGGTTCAGAGGATACTCTGTCGTGATGTCTTTCAGATGGCTGAGTTATCCGCCTAATTCCTTCGACCACGGAGTCCGCCAAACACCAATGAGATTGTCCCTCTCATTTACTATCGGGTCGAATGCTGCAACCAGAAATTTTCCTTCATTCCTTTTGACAAACAGACTGAGAAATATCACCAACTCCTTCCTACCCATATTGCTTCCGTCGGCGGTCATTATCAAGAGTGATCCCACAACATCCCGCTCAATCTTTGCAACCTCCTCGCTCATCTTCGGGATCCCAAAGAAACTTGTGAGTGCGTACAATACCGACCCCCTAACATCCAGAACGTTATCCATAGCAAGTTCACAAAGCCCCCCCACCCTTGCCACTTGCCTTCAGCAAAATCGTGCCAAGGTTGTGACAGATAGAGACACGCCAACTGACGCAGTACTGGATTCTCGTGTCAAAGGGGGGGAAAGACAAGGGCCTGTAACATCCGGAGGCCTACAGAGCACCTGGCCTTGGTGAAATCCTCTGCAGAACATGGCGAGAATAAAAGTGCACATAGCACAGTGCTCGCTTGAGTTTCCAACGTGGATTCTAGAGGCTGGGCTGTATAAAATAGTTATACCCATTATTTTTCAACAAATCCGCCAGGCAGGAAGAACCGACGGCCAATATCCTCGCCCAAATAAACACCATCACAGGCTTCAATTCTTGTCCCGTCGACTGCAAAAGCTTAAGCACATAGGGGAAAATACCAATGCTCAACGCGAGATTCACAGCCCGAGGACCCAAATCGAGGAATTTACTGAGCAAGATAAGCGCTCTAAGACGATGCACCTGACTCAACAAGACTTGAAGCACAATTGGAAGTCGATCTGGAGGCTTTCTATCAATCGTTCCCTGGGAAAGATAAATATCGAAGGCCGTGAGCTGGTCGGTGAAGAATCTGGAATGATTATATTCGTATGCGGGGCCACCGTCAGCAGCCCTATTCAACGCCGACAACTGTGGCAGCGCCATCTCCACTGCCAAATTCCACGACTGCCATAACGGGTGATAGTTTGTCTCTGGGAGAGGGGGTGAGGAGATTGGGCGGCATTGATGCGCTCTCATAACCCTCTGGCTCATTAGAGAATTCCTAGATAAAAAACTTGCCACCATCAGGTCCTGGTTGAAGAGCGTCTGAAACAAGGGTCAAGGAAGAGCGCTCCTGGTAACGGTATCAGTGATAGCAGTAAATATCCGATTGAGCTCGCCAAGTGGCATTCTAAGCCCCTGAAGCTGCCCAGGAATCTCCATCGCCTGTTAGACTGTCAAATTAGAACGCAGCTGGTTCTGAAGGACGAAAGAAAATCAGTATCAGGATAGGGGTTGTCAAGCAATAGATGAAGAGGTCCGCCGACAAATCCGGCTTCATACAGGGTCTCCGTACTCCCGCAAGTGGTTAATTGTATATAATTGCTGTATGACGCGGTAACTAGAGAACTAGGGTCCTTGGCCTGTAGCCTCATGTTTTCCCTTCCTGCTTGTGCTTCCCGATAAAGTGATTGAAACCGGCGAATATACCCCCAGAATCATAGCAAACAGACTTGGCATGCCGAGCCCCCTCTGCAGGTGATAAAGCGAAATGGGAATGTCGTGAGTGAAATTCTTATTAAACACCCAAATTTTCCCGCAAGACAATGGCTTCCGCACTCCATGTGTTATAGTGGAAAAGTATTCGTTCATCCTTTGTTTTCAGACATAACGAATAGCAAAACTTCTTAGTGTCCTTGACCAAAGAGTCAAGGTGAAAGCGCTGCTTAAACCTTGTTCGAATGCTAAGTGCCTCGAATTGTTGCAGTAAATTCTTCCCAATCTGCTCAAAGCCTTCACGGCAGGGTGAGCAGTGGTATCCACCCAACAATCCCATCTTGGGCACAGATTCCTCTTGACGACATCTGCTTTAAAATTAACAGAGGCAACGCACAGCAAAAATACCGAGGAAACGCCTGGAGGATCCTCCCCGACATTAAGGCACAAGGCCAGTGCGGGGGACAATTTTTAGTCGGTCCCTCATTCTCCACTCTTGCAGTGGAAATGTTAGTGCCTCTTCCTTCGGGTTGCCACCGGCCTCAGGATCTTTGTCGGTATAGTATAGAAAGCCTAGCTTCCACTACGTCAGAAAAACCAAAAGGGTAAGAGGAAGAGGAAGGAACCAAGGAACCAAGGAAATAGATTAAAAGAGAATCAAACCTGTTCTAACATGGTAAGATAAAATTACATCCCCGGCACCGCCATGCCTTATTCATTACTCGTTGTCATAACCGTCCTTGTCTGTACCTTGTGCCAGACTTATCAGCGGATCCAGGGAGAGGGGCGGAAATATTATCAACCCGGTCAACACCTAGAGGGACAATTTCCGTGAAGGGGTTCTGCTAGTCGATCGCGATAAATCTGAGCTCAGTGAGTCGGCTATAGCAGTGCCCGCAGACGCAACAGCAACATTAAAGGCCTATAGCAGAAAGTTTGTGCAGGAAGAGTCGCCAACCAGATTGGCAAATGAGAAAGAACTTTGTAAGGAGATGGCTCTAGCCGGAGGTGTATGGCCATTTGCCGGACGAAGGTGATGGTGGGATGAAGAAGAATTGTGTGTTTGTTGTATGAAGGGGTGGTGCAGGGGCGGGGTGTCGGTGTGCTGCATTCCCATTGACAATTGGTTGGTAGTCGTGGTGGTGGAAGTATAAGCTGATGTATCCGCTCGAGTAAAGGGTTGGTTGAACCTGCAGTGACAAATCTATTATCACAAGAGTAAATACTGCTCTCCCTGTAGATTTACCTTTGTAATATTAGTATTACTGGGTGTCGTGCTGTTAACCATCACGTATCGGTACAGGGGTACAGAGGTTGTTCGTGATGATTCTTGTGGCCCGGCAAGGATCATATTGGCAGGTTGAGAAGTTATAGCGTTTTTGAGCGCAATGTTCAGTAGCGGAACAAGGAGTTAGCGAAGCAGCAGCCGAAGGAGGTTGTGGTGGAAGCACCATTGGGAGAGGTGCAGGTGGTCTCCTCTCCTCTCCACTCCCAATTGTCCTTCCTTATGTGGTCCATATCAGACTTATTTTTATTTTTTTAAGGTGGTGATCTAAATATATATGCATATGGTTACTCAGGCCAATTCCTCTCCTTGTTGTTATACTTATATGGCCTCCATTTCAGACATAGAACTAACCGTGCAGCATGGTTCCCAATGGTCTGCAGAAGACTCGTCCTGACCAGCTAGTCTGGTCGAAAGTCTATTCTAGTCTAACGGTGGAAATTAGACCGACTCTACAGTCAGGATTATCGGACCAGACTTGACCAGGATTTATCTAATCAAGCCTCCCAATCGGTAGGATATCAAGGCCCTCTAACAAAATTAACCTCCATTCTTGCTTTTTACTATTTTATCATAACATATTATGCTCATATAAAGCTTTTCTTAATTAAGTTAAACTCATTGGGTTTATAAATTATATTGTAGAATCTGGGGAGAGTCCAAATGGAGATAGTGCCTTGCTTAGATTAGCGGCAAAAATATGTTTGTATGTTTGCGAGTATCAAATCTTTTCTGTCCCTATGTGAGTGATATTACATGACTAGGCAATCTTTTATAAAGACCGGGCTGGGACCAGTCCAGACCTGACCTGACCAGCTGAGTTAGTCAGGTGCAGTCATGGACATCCACCAGGACCGGCAAGCCTGGCCTCATCTTCAAGACCCAACCCGTGGGACTATTGGGAACCCTGCAGTGAAGGTGTATTTTGTAAGAAACCCTGACCTACTCGTGTAGATCTTATTCTGGTATCGGCATGTGAAAACCCATTTCACCAGAAAAGTTGGTATCTTAGTTTATAGGTGTAAGCAAGTATTTTTCTGATTTGAGTGTACCCATTCCCTCGATCTAGTACTGGAATCCTGGTCTACATTGTTTATTAATTATTTATTGGTTATTAATCATTGCAAGAATGCAACCCCTTGGCCGATCCACGGCATGAGTTTACAAGTCTAGCCTTCTCAATGGTCCTGGTTCCCTATAGGGCTCAATGGAGCCACTGCTACGAGCGCCGGATATGACTGCCGGGTAGAGTCTTGTTTCCTCCAGTCAATAGGGATGTGTGTAACTTGAAGCTGTAACAAAAGACATGCATACTCTTACATGGGTAGTGTCCCCCCAACATCTCATGATAACCTGAAGTGGAAAATACATAGGAAATATAGTAGACCCCAAAAATGCCAATGAAGCACGAAAAGTGGTCTTTATGATTTTTGATAATTTCTTGTGTACAAGAACCTGCTTTAAAGAATGTCTTTTGCATAGTCACGCTAACATTACAACCCCAGATTTGCCTTTTCCTCCGCTGCCGATATATAGCGCTGTTTTACCTCCTAAATGGGGGGTCTTCCTGGCCATCTAAGACAGAACAAAGCTCTTGCGCATCTCTCGCTCTTGTATGTTTTCGGTATATAGCTCGGCCATTGCATATGTTTTTCAAAGAAAGTGATAGGAAAAAAGTGTGATTCCCTGGGAATTTAGGAATGGCAAGCATGAGACACTTCCCTCAGGGGTACGGTGGGCGCCAGTCCTCGGCAGTTTGTTGCAGGGAAGGTTTGGGAAAGGACGGGACAGGACGACATAAGATCATCCACCACGGAGGTAAAAAAAAGCCTGAGAAGCGTTGATGAGTACCCCTGACTCTCCCCCGGTAGTCCCACAAATTCCAGAGATGACTCCAGGTCTGACGACAACCACTCTGACCTCCCTCTCTCCGCCCCGTGCCCTACCAAAAAGGGCAAGCGCAATAATCCCGAAATCTTCTCAACCGCAATGCTGAGGATCATGTCCTCGCACCTGGCAATGTTGGTGCCCGAGGACCCCGTGCTCATCAGAAGCGCGAATCCTCCGCTGTGGAGATCGACGAGAGCAAGATCGAGGGGAAGGCTAGTGGAGTACTGAGTGAGGAGATAAGGAAAAGATTGCAGAAGCGGCCGGCGAAGGAGGTTGTAGGAAGGCATTGGAGCCTGAGAAGAGGCTTAGGAGGATGGCGCAGAGAGGGGCGATTAAATTATTTAGTGCGGTAAAGGCTGGACAAATTAAGGATGATGAGGAGAGCAGGGTTGTGAGGAACGTAGGGGTTGTGGGGAATTGGTGGGAGGAGAAAGATATGATAATAATATTGATATAAGTTATATGTCCCCGCATATAAATGGGATCGGAACAGATTGTTAAAGGAATGTTATAGTGACAGAAATGTGGAAACAGGGCTTCCCAAGTCTGAATTGGTCTAGGAAATAAACCACTTCCAAAGGTTTACTTCCAACTACATACAAACGAGCGATGCATTGCTTCTCCCGTCCGTATTTACCAACCTATTCTGATCACATAATCCGGAAGGCTGCCGGCGCTACTAGGGATCCATGAAGCCTAGCCTGGCCGCTTGTAAACACTGAGCAAGGACTATAAAGGCAGGCGGTGGGTTTTTGATTAGATAATTTGAAAGAGAGAGGGAAAGCTTTTCAAGGGAAAACTGAATAATTTTAAATGTATGACCCGAAGCTGCAAGCTGCAGAATAAGAAAGAATGTAGTATATGAACAAAAAAAAGGTACAAACGTCATGTACTCGTAGTACAATATGTATAATGAATATCTTGGTAGTCACTGTGTTCTTTGAGCCACCTCTCCGTTTCCCTCTTTTCCTCCGATAACACATGTCCTCACAGCACTGAATTCTTTATTTATTTTCCCTTCTTCAGATTACGAGTTCCGTGTTTCCTATCGAGCTGCATTGTATACCATACCTCTCACTGCTTTTATTCTCATTTCCTTTTAAAAGCTTCTTCCCCGTTACGATCCTCCTAGGTATCGTTATTCTCTCTTCTTTAGGTTCGCTGTTCCTTTTACGTTTTATCAAGTATCTCACCCATTAGTGATATTGATTAGACATGCCTATTATGGCATAAAGTCAGAAATCTAGGATAGAGAGCTAATCCTTTATAATAGATATTAATTCAATCGACACGAGTTCCACTGCTCCAGACTCGATCATGAGTAATAATTGTGACCCCCACCACCTCGTCGCCATAATGCGTTACGTATACGAAAATGCACAGGATAGTTTTCCTCGTCGGAATGATTTCCAAGATCAGACCCTCGAACATGGAATTACAGATGACCAAAGTACCAATATTCGTACACTGCCCATTCTCGACGCCCTTGCCTCTCTCTCCATATATCAGGAGCAGCATCAGGTAGTCGCAATAGCGATACAGGTAGATGCCCAAAACCACAAGATTCGTCTATCCATAGCCCAGAACGATGGAGTACCTGATCAAGTGGAAATACATCTTTCCAACATCTGGCAAAAGTTACAAATCCTGTCAGAGATGTATGCTGCCGAGCAGCCGGAATCCAATCCATATATGGAGAGGTCACCGAAAAAGATACCCAAAGGTGTCGCACTTCCTCTACGAGTTGAGCTATTCCGTGACATTTGCATGTTCACACTGGAAAAGCTTATTACACGAGGAGACAGGTGGAAGCCCGGCCTATGTCGTTTCATGCAGCAGCTTATGCGATACCGGAAAGGAAGGAGCCTACAAGGCTTTGAGCAAGACCTATTTCATGCTGCAATTGGATTGCTCGAGCTGCTCAAGTCACTTCGTCAGCTTTACACCGATCCTCAGAAGCATTTCACAGATGATGAATGGATAGAAATATATCATGAGAGTATGTGGGCCAGCAAGTGTGCCAAACGTGTTCTGGAGTATGACAACCGAAATGGTTGTGAAAAAATAGCCAAAAGGCTTGCAGGTATGTCTCTTCTTCCGGTCATAGGGGGTTGCATTTTCTCACCTATGAGTTAACTTAAATTCTCTCGTAGGTCACCACCGTAGTTCACAGAATTCATTCCATCCATTCCATCCATTCAGACTACGACGGGCTCTCGAAAAGCTAAATTGCCTTCCCCGGAATATGCAAACTCTGGTTGGATTCGCCAATTCTCCCCGCCTCCGTCCTGCATTGCAATTCTCTATGTCCATCTTAAAAGTTCCCAAACAGACCCGTGCTGTTCGTCTACCCCAATCCCTAGACCAGTGGGGCACAATTTTACAAAACGTAACCCAACGATCCTATAGTTGGCAGCCGGATGTGTCAAAGGAACTTTTGGATGCATTTCCTGGATCCCAAAGAATATGTCCTGTCCATTGCGAATGTTCTCTGATTCAGCACATTTCCACCCCCGACGGTTCTTCATGGGACAATGTCCCACCATTCAATTACATCGGTGTCTCCAAGTTAAGCTGTAGCGCCTGCCATCTTTGGATAAAATCCTACAACGAACAGGAGGAACGTAGATTTTATACCAAAGGATCCCATGGAAAGTGGTGCTGGCCTTGGGGGATGCCAGAGGGGGGAAAGCCCTTGTCCGAGTGTATGTCGGGCAAGGTTTCTAGTGAATACTATTCATACCTGTTAGAATCTGGACTTATGAGGTTAGATGATGACAGTACCCCACCACACACACCCGAATGGGATGAGGACTCGGATGAGGAGGAGGTGAGAGATATGATTCGCAAGGTTAGAAGTAGAGTCTCAATGTCGGGAGGAAGGGTGGCAGCCTTTTCTCATTAGAATGTAAGTATTATTGGCGAGTTTGGAGTGGGAGTGAAAGTCCCGAGGAAGGAGGACCCCCTTTTTTTCCTTCCTTCCTTGATAAAGTCTAATTTTGTAATTATCAATTATTATTATTCCATCATACATATCATGAATTCTTTGTTGATGATAACCAGACCACCCCTGTGGTGTACAAAAAACATCCCCTATCGCACATCTAACAAGTCGACTCTGGGATGTTACCGGTATTCATGATGAATTATTCTAGTAAAGATCTTGATTGGTTTTCCAAATTGTTGAAGGAGAGGCCTTTGTTAGCTGGTAGCATCCGGAGGTATAGTACAGTTCCGTATCGTGCCGTTGCCTACTTGGGGAGAATTGGGTGGTGCGGGTAGCGTAACGCAATCAGTTCCGAACAATCCCAAAATCGGATCTCCCGCCGGGCGCCGACTTTGGCACAAGGTGGATGTCTGTGTGCATTAACACGGCGACCCACCTGCCATATCTTCTGTCTCAATGCCTCAACCTGCCGGTAAAGCCGTCGCACCCACAACGAGATTGCACCCACAGCGAGAACCTCAAGTAATCATCTGCCAAGACATATGAGGTACGTTTGCTTACTGATACAAATCTCGTTGTCGGTGCAATCTCGTTGTGGGTGCGACCGCTTTAGTACTTTTAAGTTACAATAGTGAACAAGGGCGCATCGGCCTAATCCCTTTAGCGAATCATGGTTTAACACAACTTTTAAATTGGCGGTCCACCGCTTTGCCTGTGCCAGGATTCAAGCGCACTTTCAGTTCAGCTTCTCTAAACTCGTTAATGTACCGGTAGGATAGTGTTCTCTTACTGCTGTTTCCTCCCGTGTCTTCTTTTGGGATGCCCTTTTAACCAGGAGGGCGTAGGTGTAGAAACATTGATCCGCAAGTTGGGTGTAAGTATTGTCAATGGACAAAATGAACTGCAGATCAGAGATGGATGACAACCCCCCCGTTATCACCCTGCACTTTCAACACCATTGAAAGAACTTTATCTAGCTCAAATATTAATTGCTATTTCTATGCTTGAAATAGGGGCCATATAAGTACGACAACAAGGAGAAGAATTGGCCTGAGTAACCATATGCATATATATTAAGATCACCACCTTAAAAAATTAAAAAGAAGTCCGATAAGGACCACAGAAGCAAGGACAATTGGGAGTGGAGAGGGGAGGAGACCCCCGGCACATCTCCCAATGGCGCTCCCACCACAACCTCCTTCGGCTGCTGCTTCGCTAACTCCTTGTTCCGCTACTCAACATTGAGCTCAAAAACATTCTCTTCTCCCTATGGCTTCTCAACCTGCCAACATGAACCTTGCTGGGCCAACGGAATCATCATGAACAACCTCTTTACCCCTGCACAGATACGTGATAGTTAACAGCGCGATACACAGTCATACTAATATTACCAAACCAAATGTACAGGGAGAACGATATTCACTATTGTTATAATAGATTTGCCACTGCAGGTCCAACAAACCCTTTACTCGAGCGGATACATCACCTAATACTTCCACCACTAAAACTACCAACCAAGTGTCAATGGGAATGCTGCACACCGACACCCCACACCTGCACCCCCCTCCACACAACAAACACATAATTCTTCTTCATCCCACCATCAACTTTGTCTGGCAAATGGCCATTCACCTTCTACCGGAGCCATCTGCTTACAAAATTCTTTCTCATTTGCCAATCTAGTTGGCGACTCTTCCTGCACAAACTTTCTGCCATAGAACATTAATGTTGCTGTTGCTTCTGCGGATGCTGCTATAGCCGACTCTCTGAGCTCGCATTTATCGCAATCGACTAGCAGAACCTGTTCACAGAAACCGCCCCTCCGGGTGCTTACCATGTTGATCATATTTCCGCCCTCCTCCTTGGATACGCCGATAAGTCTGGCACAGGGTACCGACGAGGACGCTCATGACCAGGAGTAATGGATAAGGCATGGCCGTGCCAGGAATGTAATTCTATCTTACTGTGTTAGAGCTGGTTTGATTCTCTTTGATCTATTTCCTTGGTTCCTTCCCCTTCCTCTTACCCTTTTGGTTTTTCTGACGGAGTGGAAGCTAGGCTTTCCACATATACTATACCGACAAACGTCCCGAGGCCAGTGGAAACCCGGGGGAAGAGGCGCGAACATTTCCACTACAAGAGTGGAGAATGAGGGACCAACTGTCCCCCGCTCTGGCCTTGTGCCTGAATGTCGAGGAGGATCCTTGAGGCGTTTCCCCGGCATTTTTGCTGCCCGTTTCCTCTGTTAATTTTAAAGCAGATGTTGTCAAGACGAATCCGTGCCCAAGACAAGAATGTTGGGTGAATACCACCCCTCACCATGACTTGAAGGCTTTGAGCGGATTGGGAAGAATTTACCGCAACAATTCGAGATACTTAGTATTCAAACAAGGTTTAAGTAGTGCCTTCACCTTGACTCTTCGGTCGAGGACACTAAGAAGTTTTACTACTGGTTATGTCTGAACACAAAGGATGAACGAATCCTTTTCTACTATAACACATGGAGTGCCGAAGCCAATGTCTTGCTGGAAAATGAGCCTGTTTTTTAATAAGAATTTCACTCTGGAGATTCCGATTTCGCTTTACGACCTGCAGAGGTTGCTCAGCGCACCAAGTCTGTTTGTTATGATTCTGGGAGTATATTCACAGGTATCAATCTGTGTATTGGGAAGCCCAAGTAATAAGGGAAAATATGATGCTACAGGCCAAGGACCCTAATTCTCTAGTTACCGCATCATACAGCAATTATATACAATTAACCACTTGCTGAAGTAAGGAGACCCTGTATGAAACGGGATTTGTGGGTGGACCTCATCACCTACTGTTTGACAACCCCAATTGTGATAGTCATCTTTTCGTGCTTCAGAACTAGTGGCGTTCTAATTTGTCAGTCTAGCAGGCGAAAGAGATTCCCCGCCAACTTCAGGGGCTTGGAATGCGACTTGGTGAGCTCAATTGGATCTTCACTACTTTCACTGATACCATTACCGGGAGCACTCTTCCCCGACCCTTGTTTCAGACGCTCTTTATCAAGGACCTGATGGTGGCAAGATTTTTATTTAGGAATTCTCTACTAAGGCAGAGGATTATGAGAGCGCATCAATGCCACCCAATCTCCTCACCCCGTCTCCTAGAGACACACCATCACCCGTTATGGCAGTCGTGGAATTTGGCAGTCGAGATGGCGCTGGCACAGTTGCGGGCATCGAATAGGGCTGCTGACGGTTGCCCCGCATACGAATATCAACATTCCGGATTCTTCACCGAGCAGCTCACGGCCTTCGATGTTTATCTCTCTCAGGGCACGATTCATAGAAAGCCTCCGGATCAGCTTCCAATTGTGCTTCAAGTCTTGTTGAGTCAGGTGCATCGTCTTAGAGTGCTTATCTTGCTCAGTAAATTCCTTGATTTGGGTCCTCGGGCTCTGAATCTGGCGTTGGGCATTGGTATTTTCACCCTTGCTTATACTTTTGCAGTCAGCGGCACAAGAATTGAAGACTGTCATTGTGTTTATTTGGGCAAGAATATTGGCCATCGGTCCTTCCTGCCTGGCGGATTTGTTGAAAAATAATGGGTATAACTATTTTATACAGATTCTCAGCCCAGCCTCTAGAATCCACATTGGAAATTCAAGCCAGCACCGTGCTATGTGCACTTTTATTCTCACCATGTTCTACAGAGGATTTCACCAACACAAGGTGTTCTGCAGGCCTCCGCATCTTACAAGCCCTAGTCTTTCCCTGCTTTGAGACAACAATCCAGTGCGTCAGTTAGTGTGTCTCTATCAGTCACAACCTTCGCATGATTTTGCTAATGGCAAGTGGCAAGGAACCTAAATAAGAAGACGAGTGACTGTCAGTATTGCGAAAGGGAACACAGCAGCACTCTAAGTGGCAAATGACACAAGCCAATGAACTCTTGCGATCATTTCAGCCTGAGACCGAATACCCAATCCACTGTGAATATTCCCTTGTTCCTTCTTGATAATGACTGCCAATGGGAATAATGGGTAAGGAAGAAGGAGGTAATATTTCTTAGTATTTTTTTCAAAAGGAATAAATGAAACTTTCTGGTTGCAGCACTCGAGCATTGGGGGCTGAGGGTGCAAACGGTTCATCTGAAAGGGACACTCTTGGTGTCATTTTGCCTAATACCATTATCTTGGTAATATGACAAGCGTTGCTCATGTTCACCGTCGATCAATCCCGGAGGTTGGCCAGGCCGCCTAGATTGTTGACTACTTTCACCTTGCACTTTTACATAGCCAACTTGGCCAGCACGTGCTGGATATCATTGAGATTTCCCACGCCAACCTGAGTAACGCTTTAGCCTTACTACCCACAAATTCAATTCCCGAAAGCAAGCATGCCATCTCACATGGTCCGGCCAAGGCTGAAGGATGCTTTACTACTTCCTTGCTGACATGGGCGAGTATTGCTGCCCGCTTGGAGATAATTGTTTTAGGATATGCTAGAGGAGAGGCAGTCCCTTATAATTCTGCGCCGGCAGCTCGGACAATATTACAAGGAAATTAGCTAGCTACTCGGAGCGCAGAGAGGAGTCTTGAGTGGAATATACCCCGGGTCCTTCAGCATCAGCTTGACGTCCAAACAATTTACTCGCAACATCTTCGTGGCTCAATTAGGTAACCGAGCTGTAGGATATACGATCACTGTCTGGCACCTAGAGACCCCATGGTGAAGGCTTGGACAGAGCACAAAGCCTGGGTTGTGAAATCGTGCATGCAGCGAGGTGGCATGCATGGCTTGGTTTATGGAAGTGCAAAGGGTGAGGTGAAGCTTTGGGACATCTATATGGACAATCCAGTTAGAGGGTTCCAAGCGTGTACCATGAGAACCTTGGGTGTTCGTGAGCATGTTCCCATTATCGCCACATGTGAAATCCCACACTTCGCGTTATATTTATATTTTTATAAATGCTAATAATTCTTCGACAGTCGCTCAACCTGGCACGATGCGAAACTCTGGAACACCCTCACCATCAAAGACCTCTCGCCCTCAACCATAAAACATCCCAGCAGCTTCCTGCACCATAATCGCAGCAATTCCGTCACCGAGCCTCCTTTCCGCCCCTACCCAATGATGGTAGCCTGTTCCGGTGCTGGAAATAACAGTATCAGTCCCCACGATTTCTATGGCAAACCAGGCATATAGAGTGGCTCTATCAGATTCGGCTTTTTTGTTCTCTGTTGCTCTAGCTTGGCTTGTCATAACTATAATAGCTTTAACGTGGGCATTGATGGATCTGGGTTTTATCTGTTGGTTGGTTGTTCGACTAAGGACTTTCCATGGGGCAAAGGGAAAGAGTCAAGTGTGTATTCTAGATTAGTTGAGTAATTATGGAGGGGGAACTGAACGGGAATTTGGTGCTTTCTTGCTTCATAGGCAATTAATAGGTTCTTTCAGTCACATTTCCTCTGGCTACCTACTTTATTGACAGCTCTATTTCCCACTTTCAAACTTTGTTGACCATTCAATCTCATGCGCGGGCCATTCCGGAGTTAAGGATTTGCACTGAATTAAGGTTAGGTTCCAATGTGATCACTTATCCTGCCACTTTTAGCCCCCCCTTCGAAATAATGCTCCATTATTTGAATGTAAGTTTACTGAATAAACCCTTACAAAGTCCATAAGACACCCCATGATACGGTAGTAAGAGCACCGGTATCAAAAGCAATTAGTTTATCCAGCGAGGACTATCGGGGGTTCCAAATAGCCGACCGGGTAAGTCCCCAAGGCGTGACCACTTGGACTGTCCTGATCCAGTCTAGTCCACACCATCGGCTGGGTACCCTGCTATTGCATAGGCTAATTTCAACTAATAATATTTTATTGGTTTTACGCAGGTTTATGATATGTACTCGGGTATGGATGTGGGTGATCGGATAGCCAGGGATTCCAGAGGCCTGAACTTACTGCCTTCGTAGGAAATAAAAGAATGAATTTGGCATCGAAATTGCTCAAACAAGCAAGAAGCTTTGATTCCTCTAATCCCTAGCTGTCCGATCACCCACGTCCATACCCGAGTACTCGGGTACAAGGGTAAGTCGGGCCACGGTGCCACAAAAGGTCCTGGCTTATTGCCTATTCTTGGTGTCGCTAGACTTTTTTCCTCCATACAAAGAAATGCCAAGAAACGAGTTTGTATGAGGAACAAGCCTTGGTTGCCATATAGGTGTCACCCGACTTAAGGCACCCCTCGGGTACAATTTTTTTCCCTTTTCAGATACCATCGACCGTGAAATACTATATTCATAATACCTCTATCAATAATCAATTTAGGAGTTTTCCACAATAGAGGTGAACATTCCGGGACAAGTAGGCATATTCCAAGGTCTATAGGATGGTGAAGAGTCCATCAATATCAGGTGCTCACGTTAAATGGATTTACGCGCGATGGGTAATGAACATAGTATGCTACCATTAGGAAGTGCGCTTTCATATGATAATATAAAGGATGGCAGAGGTGGGGTATTCGAGACAGTGGATAGTTGTCAGACTGTCCCAGGTACATGCAACCCTGGCCCAATACTACATCCGTATTTTCGACTGCCCGGCGTAGGGCCTCGGCTCACCCAAAATAATAATAACTGACTATGGCCCATACATAGTCCGTCATGTCCCCCTGAAAAAATAACCGGCCATGCGCTTCTTTCAACCATTCTAATCCAAACCCTCAGCTTCACAATATCTCACTCTACCAGGAATAAAGCATACACAATTAGAACATTGTCTTCCGTCTTAACTTGAACAACTTCAATTGCACAGAATAAGCCATAGGAAAGGACCCATGTCGATAGCTGAATATGAAAGTAATATTAGTGACCTCATTTTTTTTTATGAGTAGAAGCTTGTTTCCCGTCCCCAGCTCATAACCCACCACTAGTTCCACACTAGTATACGTCTCCAAAAACGAAATCGTATAAAGATATCCGACCTATACCGGATTGCCAACAAATAATTTAGACCCAAACCAAGCCCACCCCATCGCCCAAAAGAATCCAACCCGGTAAAAGGAAACGACATGGAGAGGCGGATTGCGATGTTAGGGGGAAGGCAGTGGAATTGGGAAGGGATGTTTTGTGCCCGCCTAGCTGAGTTAATCTGGGTTAGAGTTCCATTAGGTGTTGATGAAAAGAAGGGGGAAGGGTTCTGGTTTTATTTCTTATCTTTTTTTCTTCCTATTCTTTCCGGGTCCCCTCTTTCATTTCAGTTTTAGATGCTAGGTGATCGTACCCCCTGATTGAAAGGCTAAGCCTACAGTGGATAGTTGAACCGGAATAATGAGGGAATAATCATAACTAATAATCTGGAATAATTGGGGCATAATCCTAATTAATAGTCTAAAAGTACAAAAACACACTCAATCAAGGAAGGCCGAAAATGCTGTGACCATTGCACCAAAGCTTTCCACCTGTGTTGCAACCTTATCAATACTTTCTTTATCCTTATCGGTGTCGGAATCCTCAGCCCCAAAAGGAGAGGTGGGAGGAGTACTGTCTTCTTCTAACCTCATAAGTCCTGAGTTCGACAGGTAGGCGTAATATTCAGATGAAAGCTTGGCCGCCATACTCTCTTCCAATCGATCTACCCTGGCATGGGGCATGCCCCACAGCCAAAACCATTTGCTATGGGATCCTCTGGTATAGAAGGTTCGATCACCAAGTCCGTTGAATGTATTGAGCCAAAGGTGTCAGGCAGAACAGCTCAGTTTGGAAACACCGATATAGTCCAAGGGTGGGAGGTTATCCCATGAAGTGCTACTAGGGACATGGAGAAAGTGAACGAGAGAACATTCACAGTGGATTGGGCATTCCATCACAGGCTGAAATGATCGCATGAGTGCTTTGGCCTCAGTCACTCCCCACTTATAGTGCTGCTCTGTTTTGTTTCTCGATGCTGACGGCAACTCATCTTTTGATACAGGTAATGTGACAGTACGAGTCTGCCCTGGCACTCTTGCAATGGACATGGTATATTGGAGCATAGGACGAAGCCAGTGAGAATTAGCGAAGGCAACTAGAATTTTGATATTCAGTGGAAGGAAGTTAAGTTTCTGCAAACCACGTCGAAGTTTAAAAGGTTCTCCAAAACACTTGCGTCCTGAATGTGATTTGTGGTTAGCTGACCTGCAATGATAATGAAGCATTGACTCATTTAGAAGCAAAATATGCTAGCTAATGGCAATCGATGTCAATCGGTGTTCTGTAGTTTTGAAGGTAAAGCAACAACTATTCACTATCATCTTGTTGATCAATTTGAGAATTAGCGGTTACGGAAAATATGAGACTTACCTGCTAGTTGCTTGGCTAATTGCTTACAACGAGTTCCATCCTCATACTTCAATACATGCTGCATACACTTACAGGCCCAGATACTTTCTACATACATCTCGTCCAATTGGTCATCAGGAAATCTCGTGTCCTCGTTCTCATAAAGTTGACCGAGAGACTTTTGGATTTGGAGAAGGCCGAATGCTGAGTGGAATAGGTCCAATTGGAACCCTTCCAAGCCCGATTTCCTATTGCGTTTGGCAAGCTGATGCATGAATTGTGAGAGGCTGATTCTCCACTTTACTTCTGATGTTACTAGCTTTTCAAAAGACTCCAGGCATATATCCTGGAACAATTGCACTCTTAATACAAGGACGATACCTTTGGGGACCTTGGGGAATATCTTCTTTCCCGGCAACAGTAAGACGTATCCTCTCATTTATGGAGTCTAACTGAATGGCAATAGCATACACCTCATGTTGACCTTTAGAGACACATAAAGCGGCCATAGTGTCGAGGATTGGGAAGGTTTGAATGCTGGTTGTATGTTCCTGGGTAATGCTGTGATGGATAGTCTGTTCTTGAAGATCCGTTCGGCAGGGAAAGCTATCTTGCTGGGAAAGATATCCACGACACATAATGCGAACGAGATGGTGTGGGTGGGTTTGGTCGGCCATGATACTTGAATTCAACTATATTACTAGGGAACTCGGTATCGGATGTAAAATTATCTTGTGTAATTTATTGGTCTTCTATGAACTCACTATGAATTCAATCAACAACTGAAAGAAAGAGAATCATCAAAGGGGGAAATACACAGTGTAACAATTCTGCCCAGTGGCGATTATGTATGCAACAGGTAATGAATCGCTTACATGAGGATCTTGAACTATCTTATAGTTCTCGCTTGTGCTTAGACTATCTTATAGTCTTGGTTTCTCACACCAATATCCTATTAGGGAGACGTGGAGAGGGACCTTGTCTTATAAGGGTCGTGGTGGCTCTGACACTAAGAGCTAGGTTGCTTGAATTCAAGCGAGAGGTATTGGTAAAGGTTTAGAGTAAAATATATTGTAAGAAAGTACTTAGATGATTGTGTGAAGAGCTCTAACAACTGTGACTGAGTCTCCCCTTTTAGCAACTCTTCACACCAACAACCCTAACCCTGGTGACTCATAACGGGAGTCATACAGTCCTATCACTCATAATGAGTCATGTCCAAAATATATCGGATGACTGTTACGAGTCACTGCACAACATGCTGTACACCAATCAAAATACTTAAAACAAGTCAGGTGCGCAAACCGTGTCACCTGAGTGGAAGTCGTAACTCATAATGTGAGTCACGTGCGAAAGTCATTACTTCATTATGACTCACAATCGTGAGTCATAGAAACATCAACCAATCATAACATCATGATGACACGCAAGTGTGAGTCATGTGAAAACTATGAAACAATTGACTACATAGTGTGAAACGTAAACATACCTTATGACTAATAAGTATTGGTCATGTGAAATCTGCCTTGCTTAGTCACGATTTGTGACACACAGCTAAAAGTATAAAATACACTCAGCCTTTTGGAAAAACAGCCCTAAAGGGACTGAGAAAACGTGGACGGATCACACGTGGAGGAGGGTCTCTTCAAATGAAAAGTGGAGGAGAAAGAAAAGGTATGACTCTGGAAAATAAGGAAATTTGATTGTATACACCGAACTGGGAATCTCTTGAGAAAGTATCAAGAAAAAGAAAAAGAAAAGGAGAAGAGAAGAAACGTGTTGATAGAGGGAAGGGGGTCAATGAGGGGAGAGAGGCGAAGTGGGAGAATCTGTATCAACGTGTTCACTATGCTCGAGTACACGTATTGTACTATGTTACATGACATGAACTTCTATAGATACTACAAGTAGGTAAAACCAAGCACTATTGACACTTGTCCAAATGAAAGAACAAAGTCCACAGAAATCACCAACAAGTAGTAAATTTTGGCTACTCCTGTATCGAGAGTTCCATATCATACAACCTTCTAATCCCTCCAATAGGTTCATCACTGATTTTAGCTGTCGAGCAGAACTGATTTCAGACTCTAACCATCCCTCACCCAGCCCTTGGCGAAAACTAAAGTTAATGCGCTAGCCAGATTCAGTATCATAGCACACGAGCGGGGAGGAAAACCGACCAGGCATTCATTCTAGTCTGGTCTTTAATTTTTTAAAATGCAGGGAACCAGCCGCACTTTGTACTCGAGTACATAGCATGGTAACCAGTTAGATGGATTTTAGGTGGCTAATAGACTAACGCTCTGAGATGTGTGGAATTTGCTTGGCCGCTCGAGTGCTTTATTTTGATACTGATACGGTAGGTTGATGATTGTAACACAGGCAGCTGCATTGCTGGGATAGATGAATAAAGCCAGGCTTGCTCAGTTGGTAGTGGAAGGATATGCGGGGGCCATTTGATTTCACCCAAGGCTCAATAAAAAAAACAAAGTTCACATAATAAAGAGGAGTGATATTTAGTAGTTCTATTGAAAGCTTACTTCAATGATCTCATCTTTCTAAGGTGAGTGCCCATTTCTAATTTTATTCAATGATTTTAGCCATTGAAAGTGCCGATTTCAGTCAGACTCCAGAAAGTCCGACCTTAAGTATCTTAATGCCGAGCCTTTGGGATAACGGGACGGATAGTCCAAGATAAGGCAGCATGCCACCATGCTCCCCACAGCAGCTTCTAACCCCCATGCAACTCTGGAAGGAAACTTCATCACCATCAACAAATGTCTCAAAGTAAACAAACAAAAACCATAAGTGAGAAAATCAAAATTGTGGTGATTGGGTATGACTTGCTCGAACATCTGAGTGTGTGGTTAATATAAACAGTTAACAACGACCAAAAAAAGAAAAAACAGCGCCGGAGTAGCAGGCCTAACGACTGCCCTCCTCCTCTCAAAGCGCGGCCATTCCGTGGCCGTCGTGGCGAAACACATGCCGAGAGATTACGACATAGAGTATACCTCTCCATGGGTGGGAGCAAACTACCTTCTGTATGGCCACACACATATAAGAACCCCTCCCTCCCTTCCAGTACACCCTGTACTGTACCGTACCCTTCGCTAAGTAGAATAGCGTATCAGCGCCTGGCACACGAGAAGCGGAATGGGAACGGACCACTTTCGCAGAGCTCTTCAGGCTAGTCGCCCAAGTCCCCGAGGTAGGCATCCACTTCCAAGACGCGGTAATCTACAAGCGGGGTAAGGATTCGCGCAGCGTTTCGGCCGATTGGTTTTTCGAATTGTTGAAGGAGAGGTCTTGGTTTGCTGGTAGCGTCCGGAGGTATAGTACAGTTCCGTGCCGTGCCGTTGCCTACTTAGGGAGAATTGGGTGGAGCGGGTAGGCTAACGCAATCAGTTCCGAACAATCCCAAAATCTGAGCTCCCGCCGGGCGCCGAATTTGGCACGAGGTGGAAGTCTGTGTGCATTAACACGGCGATATACCTGCCATATCTTCTGTCTCAATGCCTCAAGCGGGAGGTAAGCTTCTTCCGGGGCACACTGACGCACATCCCTGAAGCAGTTCAATTTCACCCGACATCTTTCTCCTCTCCCTCCTCCTCCGACATTGTAGTCGTAAACTGCACCGTCCTGGGCTCTTCCACCCTCGGCGGCGTCACTGACTCGAGCCTGACGCCTGCTCGCGGACAAATAGTCCTAGTTCGCAACATTGCGCCCGCCATGATCGTGGTTTCCGGTACGGATGCCGGTGGCCACGAAGCGATCTAAGTGATGACTCGCGCGGCCGGCCGTGGGACGGTTCTGGGAGGGACGTATCAGAAGGGGAATTCGAGCCCTGCTCCGGATAAGGCAACTGCCGAGAGGATTATGAAGAGGGCGGTAGAGTGGTGTCCAGAGTTAGTAGGGGAAGGGGAAGGGGTTGAGGGGTTGGATGTTATCAGACATGAGGTAGGCTTGAGACCCCTCAGGGCTGGTGGGGCCAGGGTTGAAAGGGAGGTTATTGGGGGGGCTCAGGGTTGTGCATAATTATGGGGTGGGGGGTCCGGTTGTATGTTTCTTCTCACTACAAACCACACCTGCTTTATCAATTGCGATGGATGCCGACAGCGGCGGGTGGCTGCGATAGATCAAGCGTGTTACGGAATGGCGGAGGAGGCGGTTAGGCTAGTTGAGGAGAGTCTTAAAGGGGAGGTGAAAGTAAAGTTGTAGATTAGGGGTAGATAAGATAAGGTCATTGTCCGGATTGGAGGGGGAATCAGGTCCTCTGCAGTAACAGCACAGATAACCATGACAATCTCCGAGTGACACACCATGTCTACACCACAAACTCCAAACTCTCCCCCCTACACCCACCAATAGACCACTACACAGACGCGCGAGCTCGGTGATAATATCAAACCACTACATACACCCCATCCCAATCCCAAGATGATTCCTTCCCCAGCGAACCAAGAGTATGCTCTTGCAAAGTTAGTGAGAGCAAGTAATGGGAAGTCATGAAGGTGGGGAGGGGAGGGTGGGGCCATCGAGGAATTTGGTTTTGTCTTTAACCACCGGTATAATACTCGTACAATGAGATGGGGGCAGGGTAAATTCCGTAGGAATCTTGCACCCCCCCCTCTTGGATAGTGCTGAACTCAAAAATTTCCTGAAAGCAACGCAAACGGGACTCCACAAGCACGCCAAAAAAAATTTGTATATAGTGGACTATCTCCCCTCCTCGGAATGAACGAACACTGCTTTTTTAATTATCACACCTCTTCCTCACAAGATCCCCTTTGGTTGTGCGCGATTGACGCCCTCTATCAGCCGTTGCTGGCGACAAATAATACTTAACAAGCACAATGAGTGAGCAAGCACCGCCGCTACAGCGAGAACGAAAGGAAGGTTGCGCCGTAAGGGATGGCGAATCTAGAAAACATCCGAAACAAAATGATTCTTGCGAGCCACCAAAGACCTTGCCCCTGAATGACATTGGCGGCTTAGATGACATCATCATCAATGATCTCTGGAAGCTCATCCGCGGGCAACAGGAAATACCTTTTTCTACCCACCTCAGAGGCGCCGCTCCTATCTCCCAATCGGTATCCCGTGTGTTTGGCCTATTCTAATTCGCAATGGGTTTTCCCAATCCGCCATTATGAAAATAAACTAATATCTCATTTTTTTTTGGTAATAGTGATTGGACGCACCCTGACTGCTAAATCGGTTAGAGTCAGCAGCTTTCTACCTTCGCGGGTTGGATGCCCGATCTAATCACCTTGTGAGTGCTATCACATAACCTTCACTCCTGTCTCTTGAGAGAAGTAACATCCGGCCGGCAGAGCAACGCGAGCACTAAGGAGCCAGAATATACAGCAAGAACTTCTATTTGGTGCATCTCAGCGTTGGTGCGTGAATATCTAGAACTTAAATTCTAGGAACTAGAGAAAATTGGTTTGCTGTCATTCTCACTCGGCATGCAGGGTATTATCAATGATTTCATTCTCCTATGTATATCATAATATTATTATTTCTACAGTATGATAGATTAAAATTCATACCTCGTTAGCCCTTTCCAATCCAATGGTAGAAAGTGGTGGGAAAAATGAGAGTTATGGAAGGCAGTGTTCTCTAGCATTCCTCAAGCCCGATGAGAAAAATGAGTTGTTGTTACCAGTAACACGAACATACAGAGCGTAAACTAACGAGAAACCCTAACCTTAATACCTAGAATTGCAGTTCTGCGTATTAAGGTTAGGGTTGCTTAATTTTGGGGACCTCATATGGGTTAGGGATCTCCTCACTACCCCGTTCATCACCAGTCCAGTTTCGTCGCTGCTAGAGTGAAGACTGCACCTATACCAACCTGTCTTACATAAACCCACCTCGCCCAACAATGACCTGCCCTGAGGCAGGCTTGACCACATTTCGCGGCCCCATCTAGTCCAGGGCTCTAAGGTTCCCCATGAATCATCCACCAAAAAATCACGAGCGAGTGACACCTCATGAAAGTCCGAACAGTACGGGTATTGAGCCCTGCACGCTCTGCACTAAACTCTGTAGCCCCACATCGACGATGGTTGCTCCGGCAAGGGTTTCGGTGACTGACCTTCATATAAGAAGAAATAGTCGCCCTTTCCATTATACACTGATCCGGCTGAGAACGCCGGGGAAATTGTGCCACGAGTAATCTTCTGACCTTTTCCAAGAGACTCTATCCCTGCTAAGCTAAAAACTCTGTGCGAGGTCTAATTGGAGAAATTCGTTATCTATTAGCTTAGTCAGAACATTATTCGACAGCATAGAAACATGGAGAGTGTCGGACTGGTGGCTTCTGGGGCGGTACCGTTCCTTTTGAGAAGCATACTCCTGCTAAACATATATAGCGGTCTATTCTTAACGGTACTTATACGGGTTCGAAATTGTGTTCCGAAACTGCATATGAAGATTTCGCACTTTGATGGACCCAACGACGATAAAGACCACCCTGCTGAAATTGATCAGCATTTATGGTTACACCAGGAGCCTTTGTGTTCCAAGTACCGCAATGGTAACCAAACCCTGTCCATCTCCCAAGGTGCTCACAAACCAACTCATAGAGCACAAGAAAAAATCCCAGCTATAATACAACACAATCCAAGTAACCCCAATGCAGCATCATAATCTTTTCCTAAAAAAGTACAGAAGAGAAAAAAAATCCCTAACCCCCAGCCGCATAAATAATCCCTTTCTGTTTCTCTCCTTCAAACAACCCCCATCTCCTCTCGCACACCTAATCTTCCTCGTACAAAACAGCGTAAGGCTAATACTCGTATCGTTCTCCCCAATGATTGGCGATGGCTCAGCAAGGAGTTCCTAAGGCTTGACTGGGAAGTCGACTAATTTCCCGCGCTGAGGGCCTTCAGGATGGAGCCTGAGCCTTCTCCTCCGCCAATCAGGTACGTCATTCGCGCGGTTGGGCGCTTGCCTTTTGCGAAGCGGCGGACTCGGAGGCGGGTGTCTTCCGTTAGGTCTATCAAGATTTGTTAATGGACTATTGTAGGTAGAGAGAAGTGGGATGAAGTACCTTCGATAAAGCTACCAGTCACATCAAAGACGGAATTGAACAGGTCTTCGTCCTATTGAATAAATTCGTGCTAAGGAATATTCCATTAGCGAGGGCTCTGGTAACGACGGTAGCGATCAGGGGCGAATACCTGAAGTAGAGTGCACAATCCAACCACCAA
>Ga0307509_10002074_pt1 | contig 33024 bp, 43 predicted proteins | sample 10_EM_MG_FD_202245 | JGI IMG/M metagenome (GOLD analysis project Ga0307509, IMG submission 202245) | Populus trichocarpa ectomycorrhiza microbial communities from riparian zone in the Pacific Northwest, United States - 10_EM | ecosystem: Host-associated > Plants > Roots > Unclassified | place...
CGTGGGTGATCGGACAGACAGGGATTAAAAATATATGTATCCTCATATATTTTAATCCCTGTCTGTCCGATCACCCACGTCCATACCCGAGTACAAGTTCACGACCCCTGACATCGAGTACGGTACCTCTTGCCTGCTACAAGCATCGAAGAGGTTGGTACCGTGCTCGAGCACCGGTACCGCAGGTAGAGAATACTAGTATCATAGAGCACCCGAGCGTGGGAAGCCCGGGGGGGCAGATAGAAAACTGGTAGCACGGATGACGCGCTTTTTGTTCCCCCTTCCTGCAGTGTGCTGTAGGCAAACCTGAGGGCTGAGAAGAGGTCACGATGTCAACTGGAGGGTGTGCCCTTACAGTGCCAATACATATTGCGGCTTGACTTGCGGCTCAAAATCAAAGATGCACCGGCAGTTCAGCTGTGGCGAGCCAGAGCTAGTGGAAAGTTTATCATAGTTGACCTGCCTTCAACAATGGTGTTGGTGTCCTGTTTAACTTTATCCTGCGGCAAGGCCGGTGGTTTGGTGGAATAAAGCCCCTTCCAGATTTCAAGGTATGATATGGTAGGAGGTATCGGCATTGTTTTTTGGCCCCGGAATTTTGGAGTTTCTTGCCGGCTACTTCCGGACGGGGGCAAACCATCCCTCTCTGTTTGACTGCCACAATCTGCTCTCTCTTTCCCTTCCTTCCTTCCTTCCTGCCTTTCTCTCCCCCTCTCTTCCCCCCTCATCTCCCTCTTGAATTCGCCATCGGAGCTATTTTAGCACGGTACCCTTCGCTGGGTTCTTTTTGCCTCTTTAGGGATTGTTTCAGGGTCTTTTCAGACGGGAGCTAACCCGCGGGAAGTGGGGTGGGCATCAGAAGGTGAACCATAGGCTTTCGAAAGTAAAGTATCATATCATGCATGGCAGAATCTAGACTTATCGCCCCAAGCTGAAAAGTTAGGGCTATCCCATAGTGGAGGGGATCGTAGTGGAGGGATTGGGGTGGATAGAGGAGGGGAAGAGGAGGAGCCACCGTGAATCGGGTGAAGGGGTTGGATTTTAACGAGTTTCTCCACCTCGGCCTCGACTTGTGGCTGCCCACGGCGGCCACTGTAGCTGTAGGAACACAGGGATGTATGAGAACTGCACGATTACACGTGGTCTGGAGCGAGGGTTCAGTCGGAGTCATGAGTTAATCAATGCAAAATTCTAGTCAACGCAACACATGTTAAGGGCAGGGGTAACTCTATCTCCAGGTACAGGTGACGGAGGAGGGAGGTGACGGAGGGTAATGGAGCCGGTAGTGAGGAAATTGAGCGGGGATGAGGGGTGAATATCAGGGGATGGGGGGGGGTTGGGAAGGTTGAAGTGAGGAGCGGTGAATGAGGGAACGAACAGTCGACACCAATGGTTGTGGGGGAACTCAGGCATGTATTAACGATCAGACATTAGTGAGACATCGACCAAAGAGGGTAAATCGCCACAGTAATCCCTTGGCTGACATCGTCATCGTGCGGATTGTGAGTCCCCAGCGAGGTTGCAGGAAGACTGGAGCACGGTGCCAGCGGGAGGTGGAAGGGGGACGGTATGATAAATACCTAGCATGCATGGGGGGGGGGGCTGCTCATACTGTGCCTTCAGAAGGTGGATTCCCACTCGCCGCTTTATGGGGGTCCCACAGTTGGAGCGTTCCATGGATGAACTGTTGGTTGGTTGCAGCTGGCAGGTTAGTTGCTTCGCAGTCGCTGGGTTGGCGGCGCGCATGCTCACACTCGCACTCTACATGAAAAAGACAGCCAGACAGGACAAATGTACCCTACGAACGCGCGCATTTGCACCGACCCAAACTCCAATGGCACAAGTCCTGTCATCCAGCGAGTCTCTTCAACATCACCCCGTACGGTGGACCCGCCATCGTTGGTAGAAGCGGCGCTCATTTTTTGTTTCTCCCTCTCGCCGTTCCTTCTATGCCCTAACTGAGGGGAGGAACTCATTGTTTACCATAGAAAATCGGTTAGGGCCTCTGCCGGTAGTGTCTTGGGGAGGTAAAACTGGGATCCTTGCACTCCGTTCAGATACTTCCTAACTCACTCGCCGATTCTTTTTTAGTCCCGTTTTGAATTTTAGTGCCGTTGGGTTCTCTTTCTCCTTCTTTATTGTGCTGTGGGCTGTCACTCCTTGTTTCCTCCTAAAACAAAAATGTCCGCCTGGAAGCCTACAAGTTTGGTACCCCGTCCTGCCTGTATTTCGAGAGGGAAAAATCAGTGAATAAAAAAGTGAGTTATGATACCGGTAGCAGAAGACTGAGCAGGAGGTCTCACTTTTCTGAGCCCACACTCCCTCCCCGCCCTTTCCCCTTGCCTGTCTCGCAAGCTATCCTTGTCGTTCGGCTTCTCCCCTCGTTCTGCCTGCCTACACATTTTACCCTCGAGTCGGTCGCTGCCCTCCCTTTTCGCTCCTTGATCAACTTGCCCGCGAGTCGGTCTTTTCCTACTGCTTGCTGCTACTGCTCTGGCTCCCCACACATCCCTACCCCTGCCCATTCTCGCACTCGTAGCTCGCTCCCTCGCAGAAGCAGCCTCCTCCTCCTCCTCCTTCTCGCTCCCCTCCTCCCTTGCCAAATCCTTTGCCAATAGACCGCCCGCCCCCGTCAGTCAATCAGCTTCAATACCGGTCCTGATTCCCACTCCCTCTCGCTGTCCCCCCTTCCTGCCCGCCTCTCTCTTTTCTTTTCCTTCTCTTCACTTCCCACCCACCCCCTCTGCCCCCCATACCCTCATAACCCTCTTCGGCCGCATCTTTCTTGCCCTATCGCTGCAAAGAAAATCTCTGGGACCTTAACAGTAACGGCTTTCGAGGCCAGGGCAACTATCGCCCTTATCCTCGCCCCCCCTCACACCCCTCCTTCATCTGACCCCTAAATAGCAACATATCTTTGATAACAATCCTCAACTCCTGTCTCCCCCGTCTTCTGGTTGACTCTTCAACACGTTTACCCCCCCACCCCTTCCTTACTCTGCCACCCCGACGCCCTCGGTGGTGAACCAGAGAAATAATTATGCAGAACGACGAGGTCTACCAGGCCACTACAGCCGTCTTGAGGGCTCTCGCGAAGGGTGATTACCAGGGCCCTGGGGAGGAGCCCAAAATCTGTCTACCTGGGCACGACACCTTTGAGAAGCGAACTCTAGAACGGGAACTACTTTCTCTCACCCACCGGATCCGCCATTTAGAGGCAAAGGCTGCTACTGTTAATCGGAATTTTCCAGATACACCAAATGAAAATGGTGCTCCATCATCTCCCTTTGGTCTCAGCGCTACAGGCCGTCATCCTTCTCCCATCCCCATCAATGGTGGTTTGACGGGCGGTCAAAGAAATGGCGGTAGCCCCGGGAGCGATGCTAGTGACCAATCGAGTCAACTCGAAGTTCTTCATCAGCATGTGAAATCTCAAGAGCAGGAGATTCAAGAAAACCGGAAGATAATGAAGAATTTGATGGAGGAGGCAGAGAAGGCCAAACAAGCCCCACAGCTTCCAATAGATGAAGCTACTAAAGTAGAACGACTCCATAGGGAGCTCAAAAAATCACAGCAAGCGAACGAGGCTTTCTCGAAAGCTTTGCGTGAGATTGGGGAGATTGTAACGGCTGGTACGTTTTCGCTCGTCACTTTGGGATAGATTCTGTGGATTGCTTGGAAACAATCGCTAACCTTTGCATGAACGAACCGACAATAGTGGCCAAGGGAGATTTGAACAAAAAGGTTACTGTTCATGCTGTAGAGATGGACCCTGAAATCACTACATTCAAAAACACCATAAACACGATGACGGATCAATTGCAAACATTTGCCAGCGAAGTATCTAGAGTAGCCCGTGAAGTGGGAACCGAGGGGCGGCTCGGTGGACAAGCCAAGATCGCGGGAGTCGAGGGAACTTGGATGGAATTGACCAACAACGGTATTACAACATTTACACATTTTACATTTTTGCATCGTTTCATTTTTTTTTTTGCGTTGTCCCGGCGCACGGGGTAGATGCGGGATGGGATGTGGCGCTATTGGTTGCTGACATGCGGTTTGATTAGTTAACGTCATGGCTTCCAATCTCACCAACCAAGTGCGAGAAATCGCAGACGTTACCACGGCTGTAGCCAATGGTGATCTCTCCCGAAAGATCCACGTGCACGCACAAGGGGAGATCTTAGAACTCCAACAGACTATCAACTCCATGGTTGACCAGCTTCGTACTTTTGCATTTGAAGTCACTCGGGTGTCTCGGGAAGTTGGAATCGATGGTATCCTTGGTGGCCAGGCTGAAATACGCGAGGTGACTTTTCCTTTCCTTATTCACTATTATAAAGCTCAATCCTAATGATGTGTTTGCGGTATTCAGGTCAAAGGAACATGGCGGGAACTCACAGACAACGTCAATGCTATGGCTGCAAATCTCACGGATCAAGTCAGAAATATAGCTGCTGTTACTACTGCCGTCGCTGAAGGAGATCTAACCAAGAAAGTGAGCGCGTTATGCAAGGGCGAAATCCTACAACTTAAGGAGACTATCAATAAGATGGTTGACCGTCTTCAAAACTTCGCCACTGAGGTCACAAAGGTGGCTCGGGAAGTCGGAACAGAAGGCAAGCTTGGTGGACAGGCTCGTGTTGAGGATGTGGAAGGCACGTGGAAGTCTCTTACTGAGAATGTCAACAGCATGGCTCGAAATCTTACGACTCAAGTTCGGAGTATCGCCTCCGTTACTACTGCTGTGGCGGAAGGGAACTTGTCACGGAAGATTGATGTACATGCTCAGGGAGAAATTTTACAGCTTAAAGATACTATCAATAAGATGGTCGAGCGCCTGCAGAACTTTGCTACTGAGGTCACCAAGGTTGCTAGAGAGGTCGGAACTGATGGTATCTTGGGAGGACAAGCAAGGGTACGGATTTCTCCTGATCTGCCCCCTGATATCGGTGGTTTGTTAACGACACCCCATGACGCAGGTACAAGATGTTGAAGGAACGTGGAAGGATCTTACCGACAACGTCAACATCATGGCCAACAATCTTACGACACAAGTACGAAGTATCGCCGATGTCACCACCGCCGTGGCTCAGGGCGATTTGAGTCGAAAGATCACTGTGCATGCTCAAGGAGAAGTCTTGGCCTTGAAGTCAACTATTAATAAGATGGTGGATCGGTTGGAAGTCTTCTCACGAGAGGTCAAGCGGGTAGCAAGAGATGTGGGAATTGATGGCAAATTAGGTGTGCAGGCTGAAGTCAACGATGTCGATGGATTATGGAAGGAAATCACCAGCAATGTCAATACCATGGCCCAGAATCTCACCACCCAGGTCAGAGCCTTCGGGTCTATCACTGCCGCTGCGGCAGATGGTGACTTCAATCGCTTTATCACTGTTGAGGCTTCTGGAGAAATGGATGCTCTCAAGACCAAAATCAACCAGATGGTCTTCAACCTCAGGGATAGCATCCAGAAGAATACCGCTGCTCGTGAGACCGCGGAATTGGCCAATAGGACTAAATCCGAATTTTTGGCTAATATGTCACACGAAATAAGAACACCCATGAATGGTATTATCGGAATGGTATGGCTAGCTCTTCCGACGGAAATACTTGTTAAGGGGTAAAATTAACGTTGATCCAGACGCAACTAACCCTTGACACCGATTTAACCCAATACCAACGAGAGATGCTAAACATAGTCCACAACCTTGCCAATAGTTTATTGACTATTATTGATGACATCCTCGATATTTCAAAGAGTATATCCTAGAATCCCCCTGGCGCTATTCGTTTATTTATTGATATCCTTTTAGTTGAGGCAAACCGTATGGTCATGGAAGAGATCCCATTCTCATTGCGTGGGACAGTTTTCAATGCCCTGAAGACCTTAGCCGTCAAAGCAAATGAAAGGTTCTTGGATCTCGTGTACTGTGTCGATAATGTCGTCCCAGATCACGTTGTTGGCGACTCTTTCCGCTTAAGGCAGGTTATCTTGAACCTTGTCGGGAATGCCATTAAGTTTACGGAGAGCGGGGAGGTCAAATTGACCATCCGGCAGCACGACCAGTCGCGGTGTTCGGATAAGGAATATTGCTTTGAATTCTCGGTTTCGGATACCGGTATCGGAATTCAGTCGGACAAGTTGGATCTGATCTTTGACACCTTCTGCCAGGCCGATGGATCAACAACTAGAAAGTTCGGTGGTACTGGGCTCGGATTATCTATCTCGAAGAAATTAGTCAACCTCATGGGTGGTGATGTTTGGGTCAAGAGTGAATACGGTCAAGGAAGTACATTTTACTTTACCTGCACTGTCCGACTCGCTACCACTGATCTCGGCTTGATCGTACCACAACTTAAACCTTACAGAGGACATCATGTTCTATTTATTGACAAAAATCGAGAAAACGCCGACATCCCCGAAATGTTGAGAATGCTCGACCTGGTGCCTATTGTAGTTCATACCGCCGAGGAAGCTCCCTTACCGGACCCGATAACTAATGGACGGAAGGGAGTTATGTACGATGTCATACTAGTTGATTCTATGGAAACGGCCTTGAAACTGCGTACTTTGGACGAGTTCAAGTATATACCATTAGTCCTCCTATGCCCAATAATCAAGGTTTCCTTAAAATCTACTCTTGATCTGGGTATCACATCTTATATGACTACCCCATGCTTACCAATCGATCTCGGTAATGGCATGATCCCAGCATTGGAAGGAAGGGCGGCTCCGTCGGTTTCTGAGAATTCACGCTCATTCAACTTGCTCCTGGCAGAAGACAATATTGTCAACCAGAAATTAGCTGTCAAGATTCTCGAGAAGTATCATCATACGGTTGAGGTAGTGGAGAATGGCCTCCAAGCCCTGGAGGCGGTCAAGAACAAGCGGTATGACGTCATTCTCATGGACGTTCAGATGCCAGTAATGGTGAGACTTTGTGCCCCCGTATTGTGCTCTTGAAGGTCCTAACAGCTCTCTAGGGTGGTTTCGAGGCTACTGCAAAGATCCGAGAATACGAGAAGGATGCCGGGCTACCACGGACACCCATTGTCGCCTTAACGGCTCACGCTATGCTAGGTGACAGAGAAAAGTGCATCCAAGCACAAATGGATGAGTACCTATCGAAGCCACTGAAGCAGAATACACTCATCCAAGTTATCCTCAAGGTGATCCAAGAACGCCATCCCGCTTACGTACAACTAACAGTCATCTAGTGCGCCACCCTTGGGGGCCCGCTTCTTGAGAGAGGAAGTGGATTATTGTGTTCGATTCCCGACGACAGCGAGCGAATCAGCAGGGTTATCAATGGCGCCTCAACGCAGATGAGGTCCAGACCCGTGCTTGAATCACGGGCTGCAACAGCAAATACACCAATTTCGGGTACTAGCGCTTCGAGTCCGCCCCCGGGACTTGTGGATGCAGATCCCATTGAGCGGGTGAGCCAAGATGTAATTCTTACTATTGTGCAGGATGAAAGCGTCGAGATTTTGGGATGAATCTCCACAGTACTAATACCCATGTGTTTTGATAGACTTTGTTCCGATCCCTAAGTAGTTAGACACGTATCCCGAAGGGCGACCTTCTTTTCTTGATTTCATTTTCATTTTCTAGTTTCTTGTTGCTTTCGGAGTGGAGTTACTGCACGCGGAAAGGTTTGATGAAGTACTGTTTGCATTTATCTTGCGAGCGAATGAGCCTTTTCCCATGGCTGCGGGCCACCGTCGGTGAGGGTTCTTCATTTTCCGCCCTTTAAAGTTATGGCATACCTTTTTCCGAATTCTTCCCCCTTTTTTTGCCGGTATACAAACCAAAAGATGGTTACCTATGGGATTTTCTATTTATCCATTGGAGGTGGTGGAAATGGGCGGATGACAGGATTAGTCTTTCTTTCATCTCCTTTTTCTTTCCGTCCTTTGGCTCTCTGTCCGTGATATCTAACTGTAGTAGGTTGGAGATGTTGGAGATTTATACCAAGAAAGTCTCGGAGGCCGATCCATATATATGCTGTTTGAATTACGTTCTTGCTATTTGCTGTTTCTTTATGGTCTGATTTCGGTTCAGTTCGGGGGTTTTTTATATTCTATTCTCAATCTCGTCTGGGCAAGTACAGGGGTTTTGTTTTTTTCCTCTTCCCTTTCCTTTTCACCTTGCCTTCCCAATACACCTTATTGCTTGTTGCCGCCACTGCATATTTGAGTTTATCCTCTTCGTTGTTGATTCTTCTTCTTTTGCCTTTTTTCCTCCATTGTTTCCTTCGAGTTATACCATCCATCTGCCCTATCTCAACTAACTCCCTCACTTTATCTCCTAATTACAATGAATAACCATCCTTTATATTGCGGAGGCCGTTCCTCCCCCTCCCATTTTCCCCTACACTACAAGTGAAAAATGTACTGAAGGTTCTTTCTTCCTTTCTTCCCTCTTGGTGTAATTTCTTGTGAGTGGATGAATGCATGGACGGTCCCAACATGGTGAAGCCGCATATTACAGTAATGGGCTACCCCCAGCCTTTATGTGCCGCTAGTGGTGTTCGTTTTACCCGCCTGGTTGACCTACGCTGTTTATAATGTGATGTACGGTTCAATGCGAAGTTGGCGTCTCATCAGATTTGGGGCCTGGTGTGAGGTTGGCGCGGCCATTTCGGTTGCAACGAGATAGGGAGTATTGGGGGTCAAACTCTAGAAATGGCGATTCAAAAGCGGCGGTTGCGATTGGGGACCAATTTTTTCATATAAACTGTCCCATGCCCAAAGATCTCATGGGAAGAAACAGATTGGACCCAAGGTTGTGAACATAGAGGTTGCAAAAGCAATACTTTCGCTCCATAAAGGGTAGATTATATCAACTATCACAACTACTAATACTACAAGCATATGGAATCCGCAATATCCCATTACGGGCAGACAATGGTAGTTCAGCCACGATATGGCAAAAATGGTCTTGGGAAGATTTGAAGCATAGCTGCTATGAATAATATTCTGACATTTATTTATTTTTTCGGAAAAGGCAAAATATTATTATTACAAAATTTAATTTAATAGGATTTGGGTGTAGAAATCTTAAAAGGTGGGTTGTAACCTCAATACCGACAGCCGGTGGTGTCCAAAATTGTCGGTTATCATTGCAGCATCATACCACGCAACCCCCCGAGCGTAAGGACCATACAATCCAGTCCGGTTGTGGGCCAAATATGATAGACTTCACACGAACGATCCTGCATGCACTTGCCCATTTAAGTCTCCGAACGCCTTGCATTTCTTAGTGTCTATCTTGGCACCGGGCGTCCGGAAACTTTTTCCAGTCCTCTCCCACCTCACGTGACTTGTGTCCAAATTCTCCAAAGCTTAGCTTATCCTGCTCGTCCCCCTTCCACCACACAACCCCTCCGACTCCCCCCTTCCACCATCAAACCTACAAAAAAATGTCACCACCAGCACAAATCCCCGATTACACAATCCTTCCAATAACTCTCCCGCCCACACCCCTTGTTGGAGCAGCAACGCACTACCTCTACCTCCGCAAGCACTCACCGAAGCAGCCGACACCACACGACCCGCGCTCGCTGTTTGTGGTGAACGTCCCCGTTGACGCCCAGGCGGCACACCTACGCGCGCTGTTCACTGCGATTGGCAGCGGGCGGGTAGAAAAGGTCATTTTCGAGGGAGAGACGAGTAGTAACACATGTGCGATTGGGAAGCGGAAACGTGGCGGTGAGAATGAAGATGAAGATGGAGGGAAAGTGTGGGATAGGCAATTGCGCCAAAGCGGGAGCACAGCTGTGGTTGTGTTCGTGGATAAGTCAAGTCGGGATATGGCGATCAAAGCTGCCAGGAACTTTTCTAAAAAGAGCCCGGTTTGGGGTGCTGGCATCAGCGAGGATGTGAATATTCCTGCTCTTGGGGTATCACGTATGCGCCCCCTCTTACTTTCGCTCTCACTCTCCCACTGGGGGATTTCTAATACAGTCATGCACAGGCTACCTAACACATCATAACTTAACGCACCCTTCCAAAGCCCAACTGCAAGCCTCAGTGGACACATTCATGACCGCTTTCGAGGCAGAGGAGGCTATAAGGCTTCGCGCCCTAGCGAAGCGCAGACAGGAGCCCGACGAGGACGGCTTCATCACCGTTGTTCGGGGCGGGAGGACGGCCCCGGCACAGCAGGAGGAGGCGAAGGCGGCGCTCGAGAGGAAGAAGGGAAAGGAGAAGCATGAAGGGTTTTATAAGTTCCAGGTGCGCGAGGAGAGGAAGAATCGGCAAATAGAGTTGCTGAGGAAGTTCGAGGAGGATAAGAAGAGGGTTGCTGAGAGGAAAAGTTTGAGGAGGTTTAAGGCGAGTTTGGATTCTCATGCATCATTCACAAGGAGAGAAGCGGGAGCTAATTAGGTTTATAGCCGTTCTGATCTATGCAGCCATGGCCTCCATTTACGAGCTAAATGAAGGGAGAGTGTGAAAGTGGACGGATATGGGTTGTATAATTATTCCGCAGAGAAAAGTCCTCTGCTTTAGACGCTCTATTATTAATGATGCACTTCCACCAAAACACCCAAACTCACTCATCTCTACTCCCGTGTGACTTCTGAAAACGCCATCTCGCTATCCGGTCCCACCTTTGGTACTAGTACACCCACCCGATGGTTCTGAGGATCTGACTAACGAATTGTTTTTATATATCAGCCCCTTTTTCCCCATTTTTTCTACCAGAAGCTCTACCTGCGAATTTGCAGTTTTTTGCAAAAGTTGCTTATTAACCTAGTCTCGGAAACTGACAGGGATGTTACGGAGCTTTCCATGGTTTTATCAGTCTAGGAGATAACGAGATATGGCGCGGGGGCGGGGCCGGTATCACGTGATGTATGACATTAGCTCTAATTTACAGTATGGCGGATCATCTCCCTAGGTTTGCTACGAAGCGGCCGATAATAGATAACACTCACTTGCCTTATCTAGGCCCACTGCACCCAGAAGGTTCACCAAATTTCTCTTATCAAACTCACGTGACTGTTATATCTACAGGCCGTGCTCGTAAAAAGGGCCAACGACCTTTCAACTCCACCTGCAAAGTACTGTACTGTACTGTACCTACAACCAAGTATGTTTCGGCTCTCCTGGGTATGTGGTCGAGCCCCCCACACACGCAGAACTTTTTCTCAGCGGAACTGGCATTGAGACATTTTCAGATGCAGACCCGCAAGCCCTCCTTGAGCTTAACAAACCAAGCAAGGAATATGATGATCGGCTGGCATATTGCTATCTGATATGCGATAGGTGGAGTTACAACTAGCGAGGGTTTAAAATAGTGGAATAATAATAAGGCCCTGTTTGGCATATCATACAAGGGAAATGGCATTTCCGGGGACTTTTTATGGCATTTTTGTTGGGGCGGGTGGAATATTGCAAGATTGGACATTTTTGCTTATAGTTAGTTCAGCTTACAGGACTTCTGCTAGATCCTTCTTTTGATTACAGTAGTGAGAATGGTAGCTGCCATCTGCATATTGGTCTTTTTATACCCCATTGGTCAAAAGGGTATATAAGTTTGTGAGAAGAACGGTTTTTTTTTTATATAATATTATGGTGGCGTGCCAAAAAGGGCCCAAGATTTCAAAGCTTGACAATCGTGTTAATGGAATTATAAAAGCATGTCAGGTATCATATCAGTTAAATTCATGGTAAAAGCTAACAATTTAATAGGATACCATACAAGAGATTTTAAGGGCAAATTGAATAAGGGAATAGGGGAACTGGCAGCAAGGATGGAAAGAGGGTTCGAGTAAACTGGTATGATAGCAAGGATCGAGATACAGGACGCAGAGTTGGAAACAGGGTTGAGAAGCATCAAGAGTTTATATGATACGAAAACACGATCGCCAACCCACAACTTAGGAATGGGGGGAAGTCCCTTCATTCTGTTCTATCATACTCTACTATCACGCTTACAACTAACCAACGGCAAAGACAGGAGTATATATAACCACAATGAAATCCTCCTATCCTCCCATGGATCACCACACATGTTCATGCTCTTGCACCTATGCCTCTGCTTCCCTCTGGGCCCCATACCAACAAAGGAAAGACACAGACTCCCACTTTTCATAGCCTCCGGGCATTGTTTTACCCAGTCCAGAGATTTTTAAATAAAAGGGAAACTCATCCCTTCAGCTGTGGCGGCCCTCAAACACGTTTAGTGATTTCAGTGAGTGGGGGGATATACAGTGCTCTACTTGTAAATTTTCTGACGCCTAAAATCCCCCCCACTCCACACAAAATGTCCTAACCTTCCCCTCCTCATCTTCTCCCCCAACCATCCATGCCTTCTTGACCCCCGTTCCCAAGCGCCCCCCGCCAACCACGTCCCGCATATCAATCTCCTCATCCCACCCCAAGCCATTAACGACAAAGTGCGAGTGGAACCGCAATGGATCTCCGGGGTACGCCATGTACTGGCACCCAAACCTGAGTCCAGGCGAGAGAAAGTATCCATTTTCGTGAAGATGCTTGTAGAGCGGGTATCCCCGTGTTCTTCCTGGCCATGGCGCGGCGGCGGCCTGCACATCCGAAGGATCCGGGTGGCGGTGGTATATATCATGGGAGGTTGACGGTGTCGAGTAGTACAGCGCCATTCCAGCTATTGTAGAAGCCGGCTTCGAGTTTGACGCCGATGAGTTCTCAAACACCGTTCCCCCCTCTACTCCGTCTTCCCCATCGCCTTCGGCTGCTTGCGCGCCGCCACCACTATCCATCTCTCCCCCTCCCCCTCCCCCTCCTCCTTCGTCATTGCCCCTCCCCCGCACAAAAGCACCCCTTTTCTCCTCCACCCTCCTCAAATGCTCCTTAAAGTCCCTCCTCCGGGCCTCCTCCCGCTCCTCCAAATATGCCTTTCTATCAGCTTCTAGCATGTCCTGCAGGCCGCGCTGATGAGCGCGTACGTCGTCAACGATGTATCCGGCGCCTTTCTCGATGAGTAGGAGGGCCTCCTCCGTCATCAACTCTAGCGGTAAGCCGAGGAATGTATTCTGCTGTGGTATTTGCGGGAGGGTGCCGGTCAGGCAGCCAGACATGCGGTGTGTGCGGCGGACATGAGAAATTACTAGATACGTTAGCGGGGTGGTGGATGGGGGAAGGGGAGGGGGAGGGAGTTACCATCGGCATCGTAGAGGAAGTAGCGAGAGCTAACGAGGTAGATTGGAAATGGTTCTTGCGGGGTGATAGGGGTTGCCATTGCGTGTTGGTTGCGGTTTGCTCTGCTTGGGATAAGGACAGTCTAGGTATTATTTGGATAAGTTTTTTTTATACCGTAGAAGCTGGGGTTGTTGGACCATGTGCTGGGAGGAGGTTTGGAATCGCCTCTCTTAGTAGGTTCTGGTGGGCTTTCCTTTTTCCTGTCTTGGAGAGCCTGTCCCCTAGCGTCCCCTGCCCCCCGGGGGGGATTTTGGGCTATGCTATGATACCCTCCGCATGGTCCAATTGTTTCAAGTTCTCATGAGAGTCATTCATTTGTGAAAAAAAAAAATGTTACAGGGTAACTAAAGCAGTTACTAAGCTAAGGGTTAGGAGTTCTAGCCCCAATTTTTAACAATTTTAGCCCCCGTTTGGCGCGCAGCCGGGAAGGAAGAAAAATATTTTTTTCACTCAAGATAGCTTGTAACTAAGCCAAAATAATGCCGTTTTCAAGAATTTTTGATGTTTGGCAGGGGGTTCTCTTAAGTAAAATTCTTAAAAATTAGGGCTAAAACTCCTAACCTTTGTTCATTCAGTAACTGCTTGTTACCCCATAGCTCTTTTTTTAAACATAACTGCTATGATACTTTTTAACATCTCGCACCCTTATAACTTACTCTATGGAAAAACTCCTCTTGGAAAAACTCCTCCTTAACCCTTACACATAATAGTCCAAACCCCAGAATAAAACAAAGTGGGGCTTGGAACATCATCTTAAGTGGCGTGTCAAACACCATCATATATTATGAATGCCGGTTAAATAAGGTGGGTGGTATTTTTGTTAGGCGCCAAACAAGGCCTAAGTTTCGTCAACTCCCAATTACCCAAAACCCATCATATGCCCTCTATGTGATACTCAATGAAGACATTTGATTTATTTCGGCCGAGCGATCTGTGGCAACAGGGGTTCGTCCTTTCTCGACTCGACAACGAACCAGCGAGATGGCATGACTATTAGCAATGCTACCGCGGTCAACTGCCAGGCCAGGTTCGAGCACTCTATGAACACGCACAACCATTTAACCTCACGTCCAGTGATCCGCGCATTGTCCATTCTGTTCTGAAAAAAGAGAAAAAGACAAAAAGCATGCCGGTGCTTAACCTCGATATTGCCATAATTTTTTGCAACCCTAACGCCGACGCCCTTTTTTAGATACACATCTAACTCTAGTTGCGAGGATTACCTGCCATCCCCTAGCGAACAGGGCTCTGCTCGTGACCAATCCATTTGTAATACTAATCCGATTAACAGACCTCCAAGAGAATCGTCCACCGCACCATGCCAAATCCTGGACCAACTCATCCGCTGACGCAGAGACGTGAAATCACGAGCCCTCTCAGGCGTTTAGCCAGTCCTCAAAATATACGCAATTACTCGCACTAACTGGGCCTCCCTCCTTGCACAAGGTGAAAACAGGGCACCTCCCACAAGGGCTCTCAGTAAACCCATTGATGCTATCCGGTCTCCTGACGGCCCGATATGCCGTTCCTCCCACCACACGCTCAATTTTTCCGTCGTACACTAGCACGTCGAGTAAGCTTCTGATATCGGCCTCTGCGAGGTCAACCTCGGTCAGGTTACTACTTTTGACCCAGAGATAGACTTGGTTTAAGGTCGGATAACCAGTGTAGCCAGGAGGGAATGAGCCAACGGCGCCGCGGGTGGGTAGTTTTGGGAAGGACTTTGAGATCATGAACTTGGTGATGGCGGTTAATAGTTCGTTTACGAACTCTTTGTCGAGCTCCGAGTCAGTGAACCAAGGGCCTCCAGTAACTTCTATTGATGGCGTGAGCTCGTAGAGCATGTAGATATTGCGCGCTGGGTGCTATGCGGGATCGTCAGCCTTATTTCATGCGTCTCTTCCGGAGTGGAAGCGCTGGGTTAGGGATCATTCGAAAGGTGACGGTGAGTTCACCGAACCAAAAACCCGTGTGGAGCCCCGAGACTGACGCCCCGCTTTTCGTCACCTTGTCTCCCGTTTTGTCCAACACATGGCTCAATGCTATCGATTTCCAAAAGTGGCGCGCCTCTCGGCCAAATATCAGGAGTGACTCACATTGACACTCTTTATGGATTTGATATACTTCTTCCTCTCCAATCCTTTCAACGCCTTATTAACCGCCGTAGAATGCATATTCGACTTCAATTTCAACTGCTTTGTCCAAATCCCTTCCCTCGCCGACTCCTGTATATATCCATATAGCATCTCCTCATCCGCAGTCATATTTTTGACTCTGAGAATACAGTCGCATTAGCCTATTCAACGGCGCGCAAGGCAGGTGGGGTGTGACTCACTTGTCCGCGAAGTCCTTAGGAACAGAGCGGAACACTGTCTGAGAGCCTCGGGTAAGAGCGCTAAGAGAGCGGGTCCGTAACAATTCATTGAGGATTTTTTGTGTGAGCTCAAGGTTGTTTTTCCCAGGGACCAAGTCCTGTAATTCTGAAACGGAGAAGAGGTAGTCGCTTGGAGCTTGTAGGCATTGCTCGTAGACAGCCTTGGCCATCGCATCGATGCTGCTTTGGGATGGTTGAGTGGCCATTGCTTAGTTGCGCGGCGGGAGTTGGATTGAGTAAGGAAATGGCGGGTGGTTGCGGCGGGTGGTGGGTTTATCAGTCCAATGTCAGTTTAAACACCAAAAGCAGGGTAACAGGCCGGCTGCCGGTGTCGGGGATCTTTCTAGCTTCCCTTATTGCGGATAGTATGTCGAGCCGTATCCAGATCCCTGTGTGATTGTGACCTTCTGATAGACCGGATGATAAATAGGCGGAAAGTTGTGGCTGTCTGTTGTTTAACTAACGAAACAGAAAAGGCGGCTTATGCAGAATTCTGACACCAAGCTATCTACCTGTACTAGTACCAAGCAGAGTTTTTAGTGGGCGACGAAAAGCCCCACGACTGCTGAAGCTAAGATATACCAGAATTTATTCACCAAAAACAATATTGGGCTTAACTATATGTATCATACCCTGAATACTCTTGCGATTCGACTGCGGTTCCCACCTACCCACCTTTGCTCTTGCTGACAAAATTTACAAGTGAACGATCATGATTGCCGTTGTGATTGTTACACTTGTATCATACTAAACTATAACTTATTGGTGCGCAACAGGAAGGCTGAAACCCTCATGGTGTTCGATCGGGAGGGCCAAGGGTTGGCCAGCACAGAATAAGCTTCCCCAGTGTTGTCATCCCGCTACACTCCGGATAACACTACGATACACTCACCCCTCCAATGACATTCTCACCCACGCTACCTGAGTCGGCCCATCATGTCCATAGAGGTTAACTGGGAAACCCTCACATCTGGCCCGGACGGGGCTCGCTATGCTGAAAACATCCGCTCCTTTGTGCACGAAAAGTTCCAATCCATTCCCTTCCCCAAATTTATCAAGTCCGTCAATGTACACTCTTTCTCGTTTGGCAATGTGCCCCCCGACATCGAGATCAAAGAACTCTGCGACCCCTACCCCGAATTTTACGAAGACGACGACGACGAGTACTCTGACTCCGGTTCCGCCGATATAAGCAACGCAAACACCGGGGGTGAGGATGAACAGGATTATTTGCTCAAGCTTGAGCGGGAGCGGAGGAGGAGGGAGAGAAGGGATGATGGTAGTGCCAGCGGAGGTATGAGGAGTCCTCCACCGGGATTGAATCCTCCGCCGTATACCCCGGATGGCAGGACCGGGATTCCTTTTCGGAGCCCCTTTACGCCGGGCATTCCGGATACCTTTCCCGGGAGAGTGGGTGTTGCTGGTGTCGCTACTCCATTGTTTCATCGTGGGGGGAGTAGCTCGAATTTACACTACTTTCACTCGGCATTATCGTCTGGGTTCAACGGGACAAACACTCCCACGTTATCTGCATTTCAATCGCCTAGTTCACCAGCTCCTCCGGAAAGTCAGCCCCGTTCTGCTTCTACCAGTTCTATCCCTTCACGACCATCCACGGCTGACTCTAGCGGTCTTATATCCTCATTAAATATCACCGATCCTCCCAGCGTTGGATCAAGCTCTCGTGAGCCACTCCATACCCCGACATCTGAAGATTCCCGTGCCAGGAGATCATCTTCGCCCGCGATTCCCCGATTGACAGAACCCAGAGACCAGGACACACAGATCATGGCTCGTGTCCGCTACTCGGGCAATATCCGGCTAGAACTTGCGGCCGAGTTACTTCTCGAATACCCCATTACGAATTTCGTCGCTCTCCCGGTTCGTCTCGTAGTCACAGGGTGTAAATTTGATGGGTTGGCCTGTTTAGCGTATATTCGTCGACGGGCACACTTTTGCTTCATAGACGAGGAACAAACACCCGATCTAGGCGATGGTGAGGAGGTTGCTCGGGTTCGGACCAAGAGTTTGCTGAAAGAGATCAAGGTCGAGAGCGAAATTGGTGAAAAGGGGAAGGGGAAACAGGTGCTCAAGAATGTAGGCAAGGTGGAGCGATTCGTGCTAGAGCAGGTTCGCCGAATCTTTGAAGAGGAGTTTCTGTTTCCGAGCAGTTGGACATTCCTAGTTTAATAAAACCCACTCAATAATGATTTAAAGTTACCCCGGTCATGAATTCATGACACTGTGCTGTACTAACACGATGCAATACGCAAGGCAAGACTTGAACCTCCTCCCCAAAAACAGACAACACAATCAATAATTGTCCCTCCCCCCACCCTTCCCTACCTCCACGTCAAACCGCCAAACTCTCCCTCTAGGCTCCGTATCCCCAGCCCCCCAAAGCACCCCATACCTCCGTCTTCCCAATCCAGCGGTCCTCCGGTCGTACACGAATCCCCCCCTACATGCTGGTATCTGTCCCGGCAAAAACTCTCGCCGCCACTGACGCACCCGCTCGGGGCTATACCCACAGTCAACATGTCCCCAAGGTCCACCACGGCGCAAGCGCTCCAGGTTGTTCTGGTAGTGTAAACGTGTGAAGGCTCTTCGACAGGACGTAACTGGTGAGTGCCCTGGTCGTGGGCATTGAGAGGGTGGTTGTTGCCGGCTCGAATGAGTTTGGCCCATTCTTCTGGTGTGGTGTGTTTCTAGGTGCGGATTTTATTTGGATTGACGGCGGTACTACTCCGGGAGGAGTATCGGTGGGTGAGTTTCACAAGAAAGCGGTAGGTAGGAGAGTCTGGAGGGAGGAAAGCTGGCACGTTTGGGTCCGCGTCATTCAGCGGCGTCTGTCCGGAATCATGTTGGTCGTGTAAGGAAAGGAATGCTTTGGGGTTGCCCACATCGCTCTGCTCTCTTACGAGGGCTCACTTATTGCCCAGGAAGCTGTCGTCATCCTTCCAACCCAGTTGCTAGGTGCCGAATCGTTTCCCGATCCCATCCAGTTCGCCCCGTGATGAGTATCATACAAAATCACTCGATAGTAGCAGATCCACTTTTGTAGATCAGAGGTTACCCCCACGTCTCCAAATATTCACTGAGGTGTTCACTTTTGTTTCCAACCTAGGCCCAAGCTAGGGCTCCACGCTTCCAATTCTTCTTGCTACTTCTGTCACCCTTACTTCATCTTATTATAGTGTATACGGTAGAATGTGTGAACAGCGAGTCCGCACAAATACCCAGTGTCATTCTTTCCTGCGTTCGGTGTCTTTTGTGTCATATAAGTCCTCATCAAATAAACCATCTCTCGTCTGTCTACTACTACTATTACTTCCGCTAACCTGTGTGCTATGACAGATTTCCTAAAGCTTTTCACAAACGTATTCCGAACTACGAGAAAAAGCTGCCCCTCTGGGCAGCCGGATATCTCATTCACTAACTAGTCGCCTCATTGAGAAGTAGCCCACATACCCAGAAATGTGATGCTGGTGCCCCACCAACCCGTATTCGTCACGAGAATCCTGGCCGAGAGTCGGTAATTAACAGATACTCTACTCGCAACACAGGGGGTGTACCCAGAACCCTCGAAGGTACTAAAGCCGCACTCGAATACATTGCGGATCCTAGTGTCCGACAGACATTTCAATTCTGAAAAAGAAAAAAAAACAGAAATAAAAGTGTTTGGGAGATGAAATTACAGTGTTAAACGGAAGTAAGGTCGGGAGGAGGACATTTTGCTATTTTGGATCCTGCAACTTAAATGTTTGCGCAATGGATTCTGAAGCTCTCTATTTGTAGCATATAAATATATTTGCTGATACCCAGGGTTGGTAGGTGGATGGATTGTGGTTCCAGGAGAAGAGAGGGCCGGGGACCAGTTTGCTGATAAAAAGTGCTATAGTTTTGGGGCTTAGCCATTAGTGTTTTACTTAGGATTTGGCTTAGTGGTATCTGTTCACGGCAATCTAATATACCAACATCAAGTGGTAAAAATAAAATATAAATATAAAGAAAATTTTCATTAGGTGAATCGTATAGATAGGCCAAGGGATATTTACAGCAAGATTGGATCCTGAGCCAATGGGCACAGCCATGCCAGTTATACCCAACAAAATTCAACTATCATAACTACAATAGTGATTAAGTTAGTACAATTGCAGCCACAAATTTAATGACTACTAATACTAAGTCTTGTATATTTATGTCCCTCACTCATTATATTCAAAAGTCAATCTTTCTGAAACTTACATAAGTTTTTTTTGGACCGTGACTATCCAACTAAGGCTACTAGCAGGCAATATTCATACTGTACCAAAGTGTACAACTTTGCTCTATCCTAAAAGTACTTAATAAAATCAAATCTCAATAGTACTAGTATATTATGTTGGGAGCTCAGGCTTGCATATAATAACACCACACATGATAATTAAAGAATGTATTCCTTCAAAATATTCTACACTCCATTTAGGCAACTATCAAGTAACATCACCAAGCAGTCCTGCATTTGGCAAATACTATCCTTTACCATACACCTTGCTCAGGATTGACACTAGATCAATAAACATATTCAGTGAATTCCCTCCGAGTCTATTCCACTACTAGTACTATCATACTACTAGTAAATACTCTTTCTGATAGAATTTTTTTTCTGCCCTTCTTCTGGCCCGTCCAGGCCAGACAACTGGCTCTAACTATGTATACAGGGAAATTATTTCTTCTTTTTTTTTCTATTTTATTTTTTCTTTAAGTGGCAGGCCAGGTGAAGCGGGCTATTTTGGGGGGAGAAAACTAAAGAAAAAAAACTCCACTATCAATACATAGGTTCTCAAGCTTGCGCATTTTTGGCACATTCTTACAACAGTAAAAGAGAATAAAATAAAAACTTTTCATTAGAATGTTATAAATACATACTTCATCCTAGGTACTGCTGTACTCCACCTCCTCAGCAGACACCTGTCAGAAATGCTATCTACCACCTCCTGTATATCACTTTCAACTTTAGTCTCTGATAGCCAATTAGCCTAAATATCTAACTGCTACAATACACCACCCCTTCAGCAGACACCTTGTCTGATATCCCACTCATGATTGCCCTGTAAATAACCCTTCTACCCTGATCTGATTAGTTCAAAATCTTTCTGCAATGTTGTCGTGTTGGAATTTGTACCTAATATTGACCTGTCTTAAACTTCTGGCTTTTTCTAGGTAGTATCAATAACTGTATCCGGCGCCATATCTGGATTATAGAAAGGCCGTTGATTGTTCTTAGTCCTTCCAACAGATCGGCGATCATGGCCAAATTTCATACCCTGAAATCCCTGCTGTGCCTGTGGTACAACGTGAGAAGGGCCCGCTAAACCTGGGAACATACTCCCTTTAGCTAAGTTAGACATTGCCTCAACCTGCTCTCTAGCTTCCCCCTCCTTGGGCAATTCTTCTCCCTTGTCCATTGGATTCTTCTGTTCTTCCTGCTTTCTCTTTCTACCCGCAAGATTTGGAAACCGACTCCCTCCATTTAAGTTAGATTTTGCCCCTCCCTGACTTCCAAATCTCTCTTCCCAGGCCAACCCTCCTCTCTGGTCAACTGGCGTGTTCTGTTGTTCCCAATTTCTCGCCGCATGATTTGGAAACCAACTCCCTCCATTTAAGTTAAATGTTGCCTCGACCTGCGCTCCAGTTCCCCCCTCCCCTGCCAATTCTCCTCTCTGGTCCACTGGCCTCCTCTGTTGTTCCTGCTTTCTTCCCGCAAGATTTGGAAACCAGAACTCAGATTCCCCCGCATTTTGGTTTCCCTTCAGTTGATTATTGCTGCCGTCTCTACCCTTCCCAAGTCCCGCTCCATCCCTGGCCATATTCATGGTCCTCTCCCTCTCTCCTTTCTCTATAGCCCGAGTTATTAATTCTGCCTTGGACTCACAAAAGTCTTTGTCTGTAAGGCCTTGCGAATACCCGCTCTCATCTCCAGGTAGATTATCTACTACCTTTTCAGTCTCTTCGTCAATAACCCGAATACACTTTGTTTCTTCCTCAGATATCATTTTCCAATATAATATATCTTCCAGTGACCCTGGAGGATCCGCAACGTTCTCCTCCTGTGTTTGCTCAGATATTGGTTCAGGTTTTTTCGAATGGAATTGGGGAACCGGTCTCTCAGCAGCCCTCCCCTGGAACCTTTTGCCTCTGGCTGTCCTCATTTCTAAACCCTTGCATGTCTTTAATTGGTTGGTAACTTTAGGAAGATCCGCTGGCGGTAAGAGAGCTGTTATCGTCCCGGAGGATTGGACATCAGTATCTCCACTTTCTTTAGGTAAGGTTGAGTCAAAACAGGTAGCAGCCTTGTGGAAACTAGTTGGAGGCAACTCTTCAAAAGGTTACTCATTGAACAATTCGCTAGAAAGGGTCGATGGAAACTCACTATTCTCAGAAGTGCTACTGGGTTGATTTTCTCCATCGAGCCCAATAGGATCAGAAGCTTCAAGTTTGTCAAATAGCAGCAGACTTGGCCAATCCATCTGACCAGTGTTCTTGGCTGGGGGTACTATATCTCCCCCAGGAGGCGGGTGAGGTGAAGAATTCCGCAGTGCATTGATCATTGGTCCGTCAGTTTGAGATCCCGGTTTTTCCACTTCCCCAACCACATAAATGGCAACAGCTTGTAGAAACTTTTCCTTAAGACGTTCTGCCCACCAGTTTCCGTTGTTACTCTCTGAGATCCAATATCCAGAAACAAGTCTGCAACTCGTGAGCTCGCATATCTCTAAAAGAGGAGAAAACACCTCTCGCAGTTCCAAGATACCAAACAGAATCCCATTGATGATTTGTGGCTCTGATTTGTTGGGATGTCCCACGCTGTAGTTCGAGTTAATAAAAAAAACATTCCATGGTCTCATATTAGGTTCTTACCTTGCGCGATTGAATTCCGACTCCCAACGTCGTCCTTCCTTGGATGAGCGATACATCTTTCCATAAAGCATGACTCTTGCCCAAATCCAACCAGTAAATTTATCATATATAGATTCAAACCATCCTCTCAGGCTCTCAGTTCCCCGAATCAACGCCGGACAATTGCACGGATTTGGTTCAATCTTCTTGAACATCTTACGGCGCTCCTCCTCATTGAAATGCCAATGGTAGAAGAACATATACGCCCAAAAGTAATACAACTTCCCGTAATAGTTGTTAATTTCCTTTCATCATATTAGATATTTCCCAAACTTTATGAGTAGCTCCACTTACGAATCCCTCAGACATCAATTGTTGTAGCGCTTCCGGAATTTCATCTCTGGTTATGGTGTTTAGAGCGAGCTCTTTATTCATCAATGCCTCCCATCCTTTATCATTCATCGTTGGAATTGGCATAGGTCCATCCGGGCTTTGGCTAGGATCCTCAATCTTTTAACAATTTAGTAGTTGAACCAAGTAGATGATCTTTTAGTCCCTTTTAGTGAGAGGCGAATACATACCCAACGTCCAGGATACTTGACTTCATCACAGGCAACACGCCTTGCTGGCTTCTCGACTTTCTTCCTTTTTGACATTTCCGAAGGCTTTTGCCGGTTATGAGCGATGACAGAATTTGAACCCGTAAGGCCGTTCTGTTTGTTGTTGTGTTTCTGTCTTGAGGTTGGAGGTGTAGAGTGTGAGGAGGTAAAGCGCTGAAGGAGGGGACTTTATAGCAATCTTCTCCGGTCCACCCACTACTATTTCCCCACAGCAGTCCCGCCTCACCGGTAGAATAAGGGTTTAACAGTTATAGCGATAAGGTCTACTACGAAAGTAGCCCACAGAAGGGCATCCGAGCATCTCAATCACCTAAAACCCTGCATATCCCATCAAAAATCGCCGGCCTATCCATCACACATCCCGCCGGCCTGTCACCTTACCACTAACCCTTCAATTCCCTCCTAGCGTACCGAACCATTCTATTGTGCCAGCTCGAAGGCGATTCTCTGACAACCGCCGTCAGAGCATCGCAGTTCTAAGACCAAAGCCCACATCCCCGGAACTAGGACCCCAGTCGATACGCCTCTTGGAAAACCGCAGTAGAAGATACAATCGGGGTTGAAACGATTACTGTACTCGGATAGAGCGTGGTAAACGGCGGGAAGGCAAATAGGCAAGCTATTTGTGAGCAGGAAATTGTCGAGCTCACTTGGGCTCCCCATCCACACCGAATTTTTTAGGACACCCTCACGAGCCAATCGCTAAACAAAGGTACCCGCCGTGCCGAACAAAAGAAAAACAAGACCGAGTATTGCGATAACATCCACCAGTCCCAATTAGGGTGTTGGTCGGAAATGGGACAAAGACCTGAACGAAGCATTTGAGAACATAAAGAAAAGCCCTTATGATGAGGGCGCCAAGAACTCCCTTCGAGTGACCACCCATGAAGAAGTCAAATCCAACCAGCAGAAAGGTTTTACTCGTGCGCTCACTTTCCAAGCCATGGCAAAGCTAAACACCATACCTCCCAACAGGCCGTCTAAAAGCTCCCTCCTACCATTGAAAATTTCTCTCCCCAGTATTTCATGTTCGTGGGAGGAATCAGAGGGGCACCGCCCTCACCCCTATCTCATCTCGCACCCCTCCGACGGCCTCCATTGAACTATCATACTCCCCAAATAGAAAAAAAAAGGAAAATTAATCGAGAAGCTCGCTAGCCAAACCGGAAAGTGATTCGAGACAGAAAGCTGCCGAATCTGAGTCCCCACCCCCCGCCGCCGCCGAATATGGTCAAGAACGACCAGGTCGGATTGCGGTAATTCACCCATCCAACAAACAAGGCCTCACGCATTACTACGAAAAACTAAAAACGCCGGAGGAGAGGGAGGTGCTCACACCAGTCAAACCCCCTACTCCACCATCTCTCCACCCCACCCCCCCGCCCGCAGCCCAAGAACAACGCACATATCACGGTCCATTGGAAAAATCCCAATTATCACACCTGTCCAACGGGAATTATCGTAGCATCATATGATACCTCCCATATTACGCTAGCCTGCGTCAAAAATTCATCCTCTTGTGTCTGCCTCCGCATCCTCTACTAAAATTAGCCTCAGTCAAAAAGAACTTGGTAAATCCCTTTCAAGCATCCGAATCGCGCAAGTATGATAGTATCATATAAAACAACGTAACCTTACTATTACACCATCGATACCACACAAAGCAAAAGCTTTTTTTCTTTTCCTTTCTTTGTCAACGCCTCCATCCCCGAACATAAGGTAATATCTCTAGCCCCCCCTTCCTCTCCTGGTATCATATCATATCAAAACTAGATAAACAGCTTAGAGCCCTCATGTCGCAAGCCCCTTCCGGTGAAGACGAAGCCGGGATAGAAGGCCTCAGTACACCCCAAGTGCCGTGGGATGGCCGAGAAGAATTCTCCTCAAATCCAATGCTATTATTCACTTGATCCACGAATGATAGAGAAAACCTAAGATTGAAGAAGAAAAATTCCATAGCAATGCCATAACGTATGCCAAAGATATATCCTTCTCATCTAAATCTCTTAGGATGCGATATGTCTATTTGACAATATGAAAACGGTCTACCGTCTCAAAAACCTGTCTGATCTCTCCCCCCCCCCCTTTGGGAAGATTCACGTATTTTCGATACGGTTGGATGGAGAAACAATGGGTGTTTTAAGCGTGCCATAATCATTGTCCGGCTAGGCTTCTGCCATGAGCTGTCGGTGACTATACTATACAAGCAGTGGGGGAGTGTTTAGCTCAGCGCGCTTCTGATGAAATTTTGAAAACGAGATCTGGCTGATATTGGACCACATGTTAAACCAAAAACCACAACCTGAACCTGCGGTGGGGCGGAGATTCCGCGGCTTTGATTGTCATTTTAGTCCATAAACTTCACCCAACAAAACAACTGTTTTCCTGAGTAATTCCAGCGTCGATCTATCGCCTGTGCCATTTTTGCCGCCCATTACTGCTACAATATGCTCCGTGAGGATCGCACCAAATCACACAGCCTCCCCACACACATCACCCTTAAGAGCCACCGCCCAGAATTCCAATCATGTTTTGAACAACCTCACAATATTGTTACAACTACAAAGCCCTCCAGATAGAAAAGCACAAGCCATCAGATAACCTCAGCAATGGACTGCCTCTCAATGATAGATTTCTGCCTATCATTCCTAGAAACCCGATAATAGTGATCGCAGTAATCCTGACACTGCATTTCTTTCAAAAAGTCTTCGTCGTGGGTAATGACCTTTTATTCCCCGGATCGTCAGCCCGGCCCAACGACCTTATACACAGCAAGGGGGAGGGGAGTCACAATCAATTGAAAGTTAGACTGTGCCTGACGAGTCTGGATTATCTCGTGCAAACTCTTGGCCAGCGATCTGATGTTGTCACTGTCAAGGTTTGTGGTAGGCTCATCGAGGGCGATGAGCTAAGGTGGGGTTAGTGGATCTGCTGTACTCGGGAGGCAGAGGAGAGCGGGAAAAGACTTACACCGCAGTTTATGCCAAAGCATTCAGCTAGCGCTAAGCGGATAATGATACTCGCCAGAACCTTTTGGCCGGCGCTGCAACGTCCTCGCATGTCCATTTCGGCATCCTGCTTTACCATACATACCTACCCTACCAGTTAGCCATCTTCCCAGGAATAGGAAGCGTAGAATACCCTATAGTTGTAAGAACGGTTGCCCTTGGCGTTCTCATTATCAGACCTTATAAGTATCGTATCTACGTCTGTTCCCCGGTAGGTCGATTTCCATAGCTCCTCGATGATGCGATTGATCTCTTCCATTTTCAAACTGTGATACCTCATGACAGCCCTGACAGGAATTAGTGACCTCACACAAAAACCTAGAACAAAAACATACTTATCTAACGCTGCGCCGTATTTCGCAAGATCGTTAGTAGCTCCCGTCGTAGTTTGGACCTTGGCCAACGTTTCCTTATACTTTTGCTTAGCATCTGCGTAATCAGTTTCGTAGTCGGCAATGAGTTGTTCGAGTTGCTTGTCTTTGGACCTCATTTCTCCCGCCTTCGCCGATTTCTCGGACGACAGCCTCATATGTTTATCAGAAAGCATCTCGGCATTCCTCTGGAAACGATGACGCTCGGCGTCGGCGTTTTTATCCTCCAACTCTCGGATTTCCACATTCAACTTCTCCAAATCCCTCTTGTTCTTCCGGAACCGCAGGTTCTCGTGGATACTCCGTTCGGTCGACGTCGCAGTCCCCGCTTCGAGCTCAAGATTATTCACTTCATCCCGAATGCTCGCAACTTCGGCCTCATACTTTTTGACCTCGACTTGCAATGTCTGTACTTGGTGGCGGCACCGAGCTAATTGCTCCGGCCCTCCACGGTTAAGATAACTGTCAATACCGCGCTCAGTCCTTTTCAATTGCATGTCACTCTCAGCGAGTTTCATCGCATCCCGTTGGTGCCGATTTTCCTTCTCAGCCCCATCATTCGATACCGCTTGGGCTTTGGCTTCCGCCCGTTGTATCTTGGGGGCCAACTCCCTGATCTTCTGATCTATCTCCCCAATAGCGGTGGCATGCATGAATGCCTCCTGCTTATGAGATTCAATCCGCTTCACGAGATCTTGAGCTTTGCTAATCTTGAAGTTCAATTCACCATATTTCATTCGAAGATCCCTGACTTGGCCGTCAAGAAGCGTAATCGAGTGGCGAGCAGTCTCCTTTTCAGAGATAAACACATTGGTTCTTCTCTTGATAACTTTGGCTTCATCATTCAAGCGCTGCATCTCATTTTGCATTTCCTCAATTGTGCGTGAACCGCCTAGTTCTTGCAGGAGACGTGAAGCATCTTCGACTTGGTTTTCATAGCTGGAGATTTCCCGCATGTACTTGACAATCTCGGCCACTGGAGCCCTTAGTGATTCCACTTCGAATTTTCTGTCCGTCTTCTCTACGACTTTTTTCTCATGCTAGTAATAAATTAGTTACTGGGTATTACATGCTTAATGTATATGACGCTACAGTTACTTGCCTGATTGTATTCCTCCAAAAGCAGCTCCTTGGTCTGATTCAACTTCTGAAGATCTGTCTCGAGCCTTGGGAGTTCAATCTCTGTCAGGCGCTTCCAAGAGTCAAAGCTTGGTGCAGCATCCTTTATGTGTTTTAGATCTTCTTCTAACTCATGGATCATATCCTCTGTGTTTGCAGTCATCACTGATTGCAAGCGTGTGGTAACCTAGGGCCATGTCAATTAGTTTCATTCTAAAGATTATGACCAATTTGCTTGTGATTTTACCAATTCTTGGAAGTTCTTTCTCTCAAGGGCGCTCTCAAAGTTTCTCCTGCATAGAACACACGAACCGTGCTCCTGTAGCATTTTTACTGCAGTCTCAAAGTATTGCTTGTAGAAACCAACATGCTCCAAACGTCTAGTGAGGTAGTTAGCCAAAAGATAAAAGATAAAAACGCAAACGAAAAACCACCGCAGTCGGGGCCACCAACGTTCGTGCCTCAGCCAAGTTTTTCTCCACTTCTTCTGCAACACTGGGATATTGAAGGATATCCTCTTGTTCTTCCGCATCATATGCTGCCCGGACCTCCCTCTCGCATCCTAAGAACTTTTAGCAGAGAGGGGGGTAAAACAGGTATTGCCACACTTACTCGAAACCTCGAGTTTCTTCGTTCTAATTCCGTCCTTGGCAATGTTAATTCTAGTCTCAATATGCCCTAACTCCTGATTAACACCATCACGAAGGCTCGTTGCTTCCATAAGCTCGTGCTCCCGGTCACTATGGCTATTAGAAATATAATCCACCTAAATAAACTGAGAAATAGTACCTCAAGACCCGTTGGAGTTTGTTTTCCACAGTGCCTACAGTCCAGGGCTGATTAATTACTCGGTCAATTTTATCTTTGTTTGCTACAGACCTACGAGAAGTTAGTTGTGCCCGCGTACTCCGACCAAAAACGACGGAAAAAAAGCTAGATGGCTTACATGGTCTCCAGCGCCATCCTTCTTGTTTCTAACTCCTTCTTCAAGAATCCCAATCTAGCTCGTTCATCAGCCTGCTTAGTCCCCTTCGCAAGCTCAGCAGTGACACTCTCCAACTCTTCCTCAATACCCTTGAGCTTTGAATTCTCGGCCCTAATGCTCTCATCGAAAGAAGAATTCCTAAAAGATTGCTCCGCAGATGCATGTTGCTGTTCTTTGTCTCGAAGATGTGACTTCAAAATAGCTTCTTGGCCCTCGTTCACATCCATATTGTCCAATTCTTGCTGTAGGGCTATTAACGTATCGTCCACCGATTTCCTGGAAGACTGGTGGTGGTCTTTAAGACCAGCTAGAGTCCTGCGCTTATTAGTGATTTCATTCAGCTCCTCTTGTGCCCCTCTTATCTCCTCAGCATTTTCACGCTACATCAGTCAGCAATCGAACAACATCTAGAAATGGTGACATCAGAGGCCGAAGACTGCGAATCGAAATTGCGCTCAAGGGGCATAGTGTACCTTAATACGCTCCAGCGTCAAGCTCTGATCACGGGACATCTTAGAAACTTTGTCTATGAATTCTCTAATTTGGGAATCATCGAGTTGGCTATCAAATCCTCTAATGCCATGTCGCCGGCTAATTTCCTTAATCAACTTCTCACGCTCAACAAGTTGTGCTTCAAAGGCCTAGAACAAATTAGCTCAATTGCATCATAAAATATCACTAATGCAAGCGCTAACAGTTTGTTCGGCCTGAATACGACCCTCGTCCGTAAGCTTTTCTCCAAGGCGTCTCCTAGCCCGGTCGAGATCACGGCCCACTTCAGTATGCTTGGCTCTCTTAGCTTCAATATGCTCCTGATAGGTATTCATTCGCTTCCCATACTCGTGCTGCATTCTCTCTAGTTCAGCATCCGACTCTTCAAAGTGGGTGAGATGCTGCGAAATCTCATCGATGTAGGCCTCCATAGTGCGGGCCTCTTGTTTCTTTGCATTCAAGGTAGCTATAGTCTCCTCAAACCCTTTGGCGGTGGCGAACAACCGTTTTTGCTGATCCATGATTTCCGATATCTGACGAGTCAGCTCTTCCACCTCATCTCTCATCGATTCAATCTCGCCATGGAGTTCATCAGATCGGCGTTTTGCCTAAACAATTCTTAGTCGAAACATTCAAGCTGTACAAGCTGCTTGAGGGTGCAAAGCAAGCAAGTTCATGGGAAGGATTTCGCTCTAGTTACCCGTTCGCCTCGATCCTTGTCGGTTCGATATTGTTCTAGCAAAATTTTAAGAGTTCCCAGTTCTTCATTTTGTTTCTTCCTCAAAATTTTAATATTATCGATAGCTTTGGTGTACTTCAAAGCCTCAAATATCTCATCAAACCTCTTCTTCAGCACAGCCGGTTCACTCAAAGGCCAGAGACTCTCATCCTGGTGACAGAAAATAACATATTCCAATACCGCTTTTGATACCCCAAGATACTGTGGCATAACCTGGTCTAATTCGGCACATCTCGAACTTATCGTAGATCTCTCGCCGTTTCGAACTACCAGTAGCTGACCCTCCAAAGTCTTCTGCTGCCGAGTCGTCTTCTTGACCGTGAGCTGTAGGGAACGGGTGCAAACCATCTTTGCGTCACTTGTCGACTTGAATGAAAGTTTCACCTGAGCGAGAACCTCTTTCTCACCACACATCTTCCCAAATAAAGCGTGTCAGTAGGGTAGACATCGGAGGGTTGAGATGAAGTAAAGAACCTTTGGATCATGAATAAATGCACCTCCCTTGCTATTAGGTGGTAAGTCCCCGGTGGTGGCATACTTGAGACATTCGATGATTGTCTATAGCTTGTCAGGAAACAGCGTTTTCCCAACATACCCGTTCATCTTCCTCCCCCGGGGGCTTGCTGGTGGCGTACCGTTTTCCCCGAACCATTGTATCCAACAATCAAGGTGAGCGGTGCGTGGAATTGTATAGTCTCGCTACGAGTATTATCGAAGGAGCGGACGCTAAATGTAGGCTTTCAGTTCTAGTCCAACAACGAATTGCCTGCACAGGGTCGAGGGACTCGTACCCAAGGATGGCGAGCTTGTCAATGCGTGCTAGGGCGAGCTAAGATCAGCTCTGAGCATTCCGACATCCTCCCAACATACAAACGTAGGCGAGCCGGAAATTTTCTACAACTTACACCTATGCCAGCGATTAGCCAAAGGAACAGCCCAGAACAGTTCTCTAATGGGGCCGATACTCACATTGGGGCTGAGGGAAATGTACCCGGAGAAAAACAGTGTAAGAGGTCTGCTTGCTTCAGTTGATTGTTTGACGCAGGCAGTGGCGAGTTGCAGAGGTTATTCTTGGGTCGCCTTTGAGCTTTAGCGTAGCTACAGCCTAGGGAACGCGTTTGCGGTCCAAGTCATGTCTCATGTCTTGGCAACCTACCAATGACCCGAGAATGATTCAAATTATCACGTTCACTAGAGAGAAAGAGGGCAAAAATTGGACCAACTGGAAAAGTGCATGACGGGCCCTTCGACGTTTATTTCCAGCCTCCATTACATATCACAACAATAGTGTGGAGAGAGAGAGAAAGACAGAGACGCTAGACTATATTGGTAGTAGGACAACATACAGGCATCATTATCATACGGTATGTTGGTTGTGAGTTGAACAGCCGCCAAAGATAACATCGAATCCCAAATTCTCAACGGCAGTGTGACAGTGTCACGAATCACGGCAAAAGGTGCCCCTCCCTTCCACGGCTCCTTTGATAGGCCAAAACGAAAATGTACAAGGGTCTCCCATTTGCCTCCTCGTAGAATGTCACACAATTCTTCAAGCAAACATCCAAATGTGATTATTCAGTCAACAAGTAGGAGTACCATAAAGTAGATATCTTCCATCCTTTTTCTTTTTCTCTCTTGTTTTTTTCCTTCCTTTTTTCTCTCTCTTCCCCTCCTTTTTTTTCCCATTGCTCCATTCATGTCGAGTAGTTGTTGCAGTCGTCACTGCTCCTTCCTGTGTGGGCGCGAGTATTGATTATTATTATCATTTTACCCTCGACCCATCTGCTGGCTGCATGCAAAAGGGAAGAAAAAAGATAAATCTAGCCGGCTCGAGAGGAAGGTGGATGGCCAAGTGTTCGAGTGGGTGGATTTTTTTGGTAACGGAAGCAGTGTCAGTCCTAAACCGAATACAGCAATGAATCTTGAATAAGGAAAGATGGAATCGAGTACCCTACCGGTAGAGTATGAACAGCTACAGGCAGTGCTGGCCGTTTTCAAAATCCTTCTAGACGTTCCGTTTGTCGGATGGACCGATGGTGTTCCTGAATTCGGTCAGTACGGTACTGCGCTGTACACCACAGTGCGATATTGTAGACTTGATTCTTTGCAGGTAAAAAGGTCGGGCGACTCCCGGCCATCCTTCCTCCCACCCGTGAAAAGTATCATCCAGTATGATACCGGTAGCCGATAAACACTGTTAGATGAAGCCGTGTAATGAAGCCGACCACGTCGCGAGTCCCTAAATTATTAGAATTTCCTCGAGACCCGTTAGGCTGTTGGGATAGGACAGACAACTCGCTACCGAATCTCAATGCTTAACATTTCCCTTTTTGTATGATACCTTTTTCAATTCGCACCCCAAGTCTCTGTGAACTCCCGCTTCAGCGACTCATCACAGTCAATTCACAACCAATCCACATCGATATTTTCACAACCATGACTTGACTTGGCTGACGGAGCTACACATTCACCCGTGCAACAAAATTTAATCAATCAACAAGGGATGCTAGTCAACGCTAGGGCAACGGTAAGGTATCATAACTATTTTTCTTATGATACCATACTTCCACTATCGGTACATAGCCAAACGGATATGCGTTGACCAGACAGGGAAAACCGGCATACAACTATGGAAAGATACTGCTATTAGTGCTGGGGGGAAGGGAAAGGGAAAAAAATAAAATAAAAAAGTGACATGACAGAGGACCATACCCCCTCACTCATTCATTCACTCTGTCAACTCATTCAATCCCCCCCTCTCCCCGTATGTCTTCCCCTCCCCCCTCCCACTCGCACTCGCACTCTCCCTCCTTCTCCCTCGCCTCTCTTTTCTCGGTTGCTAGTCACCCAAGAACACGAGGCGGTTCGTATCAATCAATCATTGAGCGCATGAGTGAGAGCGAGGAGAACGGTAGGAGGTAAACTGCAGGAAGCAAGCGAAGAAAAAAACCACTAAGGACCCTTTTTGAGGGGGAAGGAAAAAGTGAAGTAAAAAAAGAGAAAGAGAGAGCACGACGGCACGCCACCCTGGATGCTTTCCTGGGAATAGCGAGTCAGCATGCCGCGGTGTGCTGGACCATTTTTCGTCCACTTAACTCACTTTTCTTAATCATTCTCCATTCTATCTCTCCACCTGCCTCGCCCATCTTCTTGTAGAGTGCCATATGTCCTTCCTTCCACCGTCACGCCCCCGCCCCCCCGGGGGGGGGTGGGGGGGGGGGGCGGGGGGGGGGGTGGGGTGGT
>Ga0307509_10002075_pt1 | contig 33016 bp, 45 predicted proteins | sample 10_EM_MG_FD_202245 | JGI IMG/M metagenome (GOLD analysis project Ga0307509, IMG submission 202245) | Populus trichocarpa ectomycorrhiza microbial communities from riparian zone in the Pacific Northwest, United States - 10_EM | ecosystem: Host-associated > Plants > Roots > Unclassified | place...
TATTGAGGATAGGCCAGTATACTTAGTATACTACCGGTAGACATGAGTTGGTACAAGTGTCTACAAAGTGACTTGGTGACATAGGGTTAGACAGGGTAACTTAGGTAGGCCAAAGTTACCCTACTAGCCAGGGTAACCTTCGGAGGGTATGTTCGCATAAAGCAAAGGACCTATAGTAAACGTTGCATGGGTCTCCGGGGCAACATTATATGTGGTCGCGCGGACTCCCGACGGAAATAAAGGCACAAAAGGGTGAAGTTACCCTACCTTGGAAACATGATTACCATACCTTGGGACCCCAGTTACCCTACTGAGGTACCCCAGTTACCCTACCTTCACCGACAACGTCATCTGCGGACTTAGGGCAAAGTTATCCCACTATAGAGGGGCTCTTAGATGTTCATCGGGCCGCTTCGTATGGTACGAAACGGACTACTGACGGAGTAGGAGTGGTACGAACCTCCTGTAACCTTCAGGGGATATTCCGAACACCCCCCTGAGGCTCCCGCGTTGCTATGGCACGACAGCACGGTACGGCTGTGTAGTTGTGTGCTTCGTAGTAAAGTAAGACCCATAGGAACGCTCCCACAACCCTGTATGAGTTGTGGCCGTCCAACCGACCAGAGGCTGTTCGCAGGATCTATAAGGGGTGTGAGGGTGACCGCCTCCTGGGGCGCTACCTGGATAACACCTGAGAACCACCTACTGGCATACGTTGACCTCCGGGTAGTTGTATGGTTAACCGTAGAGGGCTTGGGGATACCGGGGAAGCTGCAAGGCTTCCAGGACAACCACCCCAAAGCCTGTCCCGGGTTACCCCGTGAAGTGTAGCATTACCATGGGTTATTAGTGGACTCTAGAGGTGTAAGGCGTTTCACGATTTAAGAGGGTCCCGCATGGTTGGCTGTGGGTAGCGCACATGCAGTCAAGCAGCAGGAGACTTCTTAGCTTGGAGTATGCAGGCCGGTTTAGAACCTTTGTATAGGCAAGTAGATTCGCCGATGGACTGTGTAGCTTGTATAGACAAAACTACGGCTGGGCCAGTGTGACCCAAAGGATATGTTCTCTAAGGTGGGCATGTCGGTCGGCCACGGACAGGCTACCGATAGGAAAGGGTTTTCGCTTATACAGATGTAGTTGGAGAGACATCACCGGAAGCACTTCCTATTTGTGGAGATAGTAAATATCCGAGCGTTCCGACTGCCTCCGAGTGTTAGCTCACTTTAGGCAGGTGAGTTGGACAGCCCTGAGCTGAGCAGGGTGCTCGCTAAAGGTCAGAATGGTTGACGGGTGTCCTCTGGCTTTACATTATTCTACTTAACACAAGCGAGAGACACCCTATTCTGATAACCAACGAGCCTCGAGAGAACTTATTGAGTGAAGCTTTCAGGCTTAACGATATTAAGTTTTACCGCTTGATTCTACTTTGAATTATGTTTATCTTTATTTTGATCTTTAATTCTACTTTGAGTCTTCGGTGAGGTCGCAAACTGAGGATCCTTCTTCCTACAGAGTGCCCCCGTTACCCATATCCATGGGGTGGGCACATGACCCTGTCCAGTTCTAGCAGATAATGAACACTGCGCGCCATGGTGGTAGGATTATCTGGCGGCAGATTGTATAGCTGTCTGATATTATGCTTCACATGATACAAGAATTGCGCTCGCACTGCAGTATGTATTTGACGGAGCAGTCACAGTCAGTGACCGTCTCTCCATCGTATCTGCTCCGTCTGAGTCAACTTACCTGGTTCACACTCTCCTCCGATAGCTCAATATTCCAAGCATCCGATAATGTCTCCAGCGCCTTTCCCTATACTGTGTATATCTGCGATGTCAAAGCAACCGGGTTCGGCAGTAGTGTTCGGTAGGGGGCGGGGCGGGCCGGTTTTTCACTGGCCAGACCCCGCCCTTACATGGGGCCGGGGAGGGTATTTTTTGCGTAATCCCCGCCCCGCCCCCGTCCGGGGCCCACCCGTACTCATTCCCTGGACGGGGCCCCGTTTGTTACCACCTATATTTAACAGGGACCCGTCTGGGGTCTGGGAGGGGCGGGGGCTTGAGCGAGAACCGGGGCAGGGAATGCCGAAAAAGACACCCCGCCCCAGGCCGTTGAGTGGGGCGGGGCGGGGAAAAGGGCTGGGGACCCGTGTTTTTCGGGGCCCCATCCGCCGCGTAACGAACTCTATACGGCAGTGGGTTATTAAAAAATGTGTACCGGAGCATCAGCGCCATCGCCTGCTCTAATATAGTCCCCGCAGCCCCTGTAACGGTATTTCGCTGTGAATCTGTCGCCGGCCTGGGCCGCCCCGGTCGTGGGCTACCCGGTTCACCTACCGGACTTGAGGATCTCACACCAGATGTCGTACCACTATGGGTCGCTAGCGGAGACGAATATCCCACACTTGATGACAGAAATGTCGCGGACAGTAGGCTCTACAACGGATTATGCGTCTATGATGGGCTGTTGTCCGTCTAACCAGAGGTACCTCCGGTTATCCGGAGGTGGTTGAGATTCGCACCATGGGTCGTTGACCATTACCCTGTCAGCGAGACGCCTCCGGCCTATGACGCCGCCTGGATGTTGTTCCCTCGGAAATGTTGGAGGCGTCAACATCGATCACAGTTTCTGATTCAGTTTCATTTGCATTGCATGGATTTTGGTACTCATCACTGCTATTATCACTTAAAGGAACAGTTTCCAAATGCCCTTGACCGTCGGGCTCCGCCTCGGGTTCTATATTCAACCAGGTTTGTATTGGCGTTCTTCGCGGACGTTTGGGCGGCCTTGCCAGAACACCAGTCTCACCCAGACCTGGTGATTGGCTTCGACGCGACGGCTTGTGGGTTAAGAGCGTCTGGGAGCTGCCTGGTTCGTCCGCCCGCATTCCTGATCCGGATCCAATAGAGTGGGGTACAACGTCGCCCCTACGCCGGTTGATATTCAAGTTGCCAACTCGAGGTGCTGGTTGCCTGGATGCCATGGTATCCGGTACGACGTTGCGTATACGCCCATTCAGATTACCAACTCGAGGTGTTGGCTGACTAGATCCGCTGGTTTCTGGTACAATGTCGAGTCTACGCGCGATCCGATTGCCTGCTCTATTGGATGGCTGACTGCGTGAATTTGTCTGTCGTTGCCGATGCATCGTGGAATACTGGATAATCAGATGTTAGCCAAAATATAACTCTCATTTTTGGGAGGGAAGAAAATAGTTCAACCTATATCGAGTCTTTTGAAGAGGAGAAGTTTGCGTGGTTTTCTTGTTTTCCATAGGACGCATTAGATCATATACGCTAGGACTTAGGGGGGGGTGCATCATACACTATGACTCTGTATTGGATGCAGATATGCTTTTGCGACAAATGGTTTTCTGACTATTCAACATTGTGTCCATGGTCCTACTACTGTCAGCACACATAGACTTCAACACTCCAGGCTTAAAGATTTGGACGAAATGGGGGCATTCCTAAGGCGGGATACTAGCCACAAAAGGTATTGGTTAAGGCCAATAATTCTGGCCAGAGATCGGCCACACCTGAAGCCGAAGATAAATATGGAACCTCATCTCCGGCTGACCAATCAACACACATGAATGTAGAATGCAGTGTAGTCGCTGGATGACGGCCCCCAGCGCCTAGACAGTTGTGGTTTGATAAAGCGATGTGGGCCGAATCAAGTAAAGGTTAAACTTCCGCCAAGGCGAGGCTGGGAGCCTAAGATGCAAGGGAAAAAGGAGATCAGGCACAAGAGATTGAAATAGCTCCTCATACAAGATGCTAACCCAAGGGCGCTCAATGGTATGATTAATATCCTATGCTAGCCAAGAAAATCCGAGGGTGAAAATTCAACATCTAAACTACGAAGCTTGGACAAACAGAGAGGTAATGAAAATGGAAAAGAAAATCCACAGGACAAACAATCAGTTGCCGGCAACCCGGGTGCTTCTTTGACGGCCATTTGGCGGCGTTTGGGTGCTTTGGCCGCGGCTGTAGGGGTCTCATGAGTATTGTGAGCCGGGGATGGAGGAGGCCCAGGGCAGGTCGTGATATCCTGATCCAGCGCAGGGGCCGAGGTTTCCGGTGCCGGCGGAACAGACTCTGCAATTGGCGTACTGTGAGCCAATGGCATAAACTTAGGATTTGGTGAGATGGGAGCCGGCTCAATTGTCTCAGCATCGGTGATCGTGGGATGTTGCGCAACTGTGGGGCTGACAGGGGTGGGAGGGCTGACCGGACGCTGATCAAGGGTCGCAGAGAGTCCAGCAGGTGGACTATCCTGGGCGCCATCGTAAGCATCATGGTCGCTTCCTCTCCGGTGGGGATTCCTCAGCCAACCAGCCATCCATGGCGGCCCCTGGATCAGCTGTAAAAGGGTTCTCTGCTGCTCGGAATCTGACAGCGCCGACCGCTTCGAGCGCAACACTGGCACGATGGGATTAGAGCCCCATGCCTGCCCCCCCACGTCCAATGGGAGAAACCTGGTGGCGCCGGATCGCCTGGAGGGGCCAGGGGCGCCTCAATTGTTGTCCTATTCAGGCTGTTTAGTTATTGAGTCTGGAATTCTTCAAGATAGCTGAAAGACAATAAACTTACGTCGATAACAATTGTCTGCCGCTCCTGGGGCATCTGAGATTCCCGTTCGCCCTCCACCACATCTTCCTCGCTGTTGTCCTCCTGGCTGTCGTCCTCCAGGCTGTCGTCCTCCTGGCTGTTGTCCTCCTGGCTGTTGTCCTCCTGGCTGTTGTCCTCCTGGCTGTTGTCCTCCTGGCTGTTGTCCTCCTGGCTGTTGTCCTCCTGGCTGTTGTCCTCCTGGCTGTCGTCCTCCTGGCTGTCGTCCTCCAGGCTGTCGTCCTCCAGGCTGTCGTCCTCCAGGCTGTCGTCCTCCAGGCTGTCGTCCTCCCGGCTGTCCGCCCCCTCGTCGTCCTCGTCTTCGTCCATCTCTTCCATTTCATCCTAGGGCTCTCCCGATTGCTGCCTCCTACGCCTATTTCTCACGACGATGTGGTCGTCCAGGTCATCCTGGTCGTCCCATTGGATGCCCTCCACTATATCTTCTGCCTGCCCAGAATTACCCCAGACGTTGCTGTCGAAAAATGGGTGTCTGCCCACGACAGGCTCGCGCATTGCTGTGTCATCCCCGGCTTCTTTGAGGCATGACTCCAGAACCATGAGATCAAGAGGATGTTTGCCACCTTTAGCAAGGAGTCACGCCCGAAGGTCATCATCTTTGTGGAGGAAGATGAGGTCTCGGAGGGGGAGTGGGGCTGCAGGATCCAGACTTAGTGCATTGCTACCCTCACGAGTTGCGCCGATGAGATATTGCGGGCACAGAATCGCCTTCTCAGCGCCTTGCGCCTTTATCACGCCAAGCAGGCTTTTTATGCTTGGCGACTCGAGGACTCCACAGGCTATGCCCCTATGGGAGCCATTCTGCCACCCGGGATGGCCAAGGAACGGATGCTCAGCTTGAGGGGCACCTGTTCGGCGAACCATGTGGATCCTCATTGCCTGTGGGGAATATGAAGAAGTTGAATTGGACGATGCCACTGAAGATATCTATTACTATGGGGGACCGCAGAACTTAGCGTGGATTGATCACTTACTCCGAGGTCCAGCAACCTCATCACCAGCCCTCTCGGCGTAGTCATGCTCTATTTCCGTCCATAGTTTCTTAGCCATGTCCTTAACCACAATCCTCAGTTGACGACTGACCTCCCTGACATTATCAGCACGGTTGTTTTTGTTTACAAATTCGATCTGCGATTTGACAGGTGGAAGAAAACTGGCAAAGTTGAGGATTATCGTCAATTCATCGTGGGTTAGCGGTCCTGCATTGAACGAGCAGGACTTGATATAGCCCTTAACATCGTGACGCCATGCGTCGTAGGCTCTAGTTTTGGTTCGACCATTCTTGAATCCACACCAGCTTTTAGCATATGCTATGTCACCATAGCGCCCACTGATTCATGTGTTAGTTTAAAGGGTTCTTGGATATATGGGTAGGTTGTTGTTGACGTACCCAGAATCCTCAACAGTCGGAACGAAATAGGGATTTTGACGGGATCCTGATGGCCCACTGTGACATGAATGACAACTGTCAGCCACACATCAGAGCATGTTTGAAGAATAACGGTGTCAATGGATCATTGGTTACCTTCTCTCCGCAGTCCCACTGGGGGCGGCAGCACGCGGCGGAGCCCTGCGTTTACCGCCCCTGACTTCACTTTTGTCGTGCGGGACTGCCCGACGTCTACAACCAAGGGTACTATTAAGATTAAGCGCAGGCCAATGCCGTCACGGGAAACTTACTTTCCTAGGCTCACCGAGCTTGCTTGTTTATTCTTTGTCGCTGGTATGCCAGGCTGCCTGAAGTAATGCAATATTTGTAATGCCCACAATTAAAGGATTGGACGAAGTGTACTTATGCTGCCCTTTTGCCATGGGCTCTTCGGGCACTCTGGGGCATTTCAACTATCAGAAGTGATGAAGGGGGGTGAGGGGTAAGCGATGTGAAGGAGGTGTGAAGGAAGTGAAGGAGGGGTGATGACGACCTTTATAGACGTCAGGAACCCTCGTGGTGCATCGCAAAAAAAACCCCCCAGACGTCTGAGTGGTGTAAACATTAAACCCTATGAGGTGATGACCTCGGAGGGTTTGCACGACTCCGATGATCTCGCACCCACCATTCAAATAAAGACCTATGTTTGTGAGCTCTAAATTTAGCTCTATAGACAATGCAAATTGATGCTTATCGTGTGTCTTCATTGACATATAAAAGAAGCTTTTAAGGCTCTCTAGGGTCCTGACGACAGGGGGTTGTTGTTCTGGAGATGCCAGGGGACGTCGGTGCCCTGGCTACAAGACATTGATGTGAATATCTTCGCGCAAGACCTCAGCATCATGCGGCTTAAAAGATAACAGGCGATTACGGGCGAAGATCCAGCGCTCACGCACGTGTTCTTGCGTGAGGCTGACATCAACCCTGATCAACACTTATCGATACTCAGCGACTCGCATGGATACTCTGCGACTCTTATCGATACTCAGCGACTCTCAGCGACACTTCGAAGTTGAGGAGGCCGCTAATACCACCATATTTCCCTGGAGAGTTGATCTACCTAATCTATAAGCTTAAAATTCCAATCCTGAATACATGAAAGACTACGATAAACAAAACTAATAAAACAATGAATCTATTTAGACAGCACGAGGAATCGCCCCACCGTCTCATCCATTACGTTTTATGAACCCCCCCTGGCCATGGAAACCCCGCGAAGTCTCTTCGATATCTGGTCGGAGCAATTGTCTCACTTCGGATCCTCGCCCATGCGTACCTCTACGCCTTTCATAGGCTCACGCTCCGACGCTCCTAAGCGTGTTTTCTTAAATTTAGGAACGTCCAAATTTTCTCATCCGGAGCACCGTACATGAGAGTCTCACTCCCGCGTATTAGACTCCCAAGTAGGTCAGAAGAGATTGGGACATGCAGTCAGTTCAATGATTTGACAGCCAGCGGGGTACAAGCCATGGCGGATTCAACAGTGTCACCGACAGGGGGTGGCGGCATCCCGGGGCTGTCCAGACCCTTACGCCAGGTGTCCGCGACATCTGATGACGAGTGGGAAGATCCTGGAAGGGAAACACTTGAGGGGTCTCCATCTTGGTGATCCCCTGATTGATTGGCGTTTCCGTAATCAAATCTGGGCGGTACATATGATGCGCGGTAATGCATGTTCCCCATATGGCCGGCTGCGGAATTGGCCCAATCGGCGACGGCATCCTGATGGAGATATTGTTGTTCCCTTCGCGATGGTGTCGCCGGTCATGTGTCGCCCTCGTCACCGTAACAATAGATCATGAGATCGAGTGGGTTATTGAGAACTGGATTCGACAGGAGCCAGGCTCTTACCTTTTCATCGCTATCGATAAAAACATTATCAATGCAAGATACCCGTTCGTAAGGAACCCTCCGGAGCCTCCGGCGGCCTTCCCCATTGGGACCTAGTTTATAGCGAATTCTGTCGTTTGGTAAAGTTCTCGAAATCATAGCTGACAGCCCCCGGATGTGATAGGAATCGAATTCGGTGAACTGGACTCCATTTATATGGGGGGGACGCCAATGCAGCATGTTATAGTAGGGCCGAAAATTGAAGTTCGCCCTCCATTCTGGTGTCTGACCCTGGCCGCGTCTGGAAGGCCATGTCCAAATAATACGCACACCACAGGCCCCCCAAGGAGAGTACTCCAATCTAATAATTATCAGTGAGCAAGTAAAAACACCCAAGGCCCAAATTGTTATGAATGAAACTAACCTGTGGGCATAGGGTCCGGAGATGCGTAATTCCCACCCACAGCAAGTACCCTTGGAGTTGAGGCATTGCTCCTTAGCTGAGACGGAGTCGAGTTCTCTGTCGATAGATCTGGCGTGCGCATCTGCTAAATCGCTGGCCCCTCTGGTGCGTTTGCGGTATTCTGAGCGTAATAGTTGAGAGGAGGAGCATGTGCTAATGGATTAGGAGGAGTGTTATGGCGGGGCAGGGCAGGTGCGTTTTGATCGGGAAGAGCGTAATTCGCACGAAGGCTCACTATATTTTCACCAGCAGGAGGGTAAATCGCAGGATGAGGAGGCATGTTTTGCCTCGGAGGGGGGTAATTCTTGTGATGATCAGGCACATTTTGCCCCGGTACGCCTTCCGCCGGTACGCCCTCGCACGGTCCCCTGATCAGATACCTGTTGGGATAACTTGGGTGTTCTTTCTTTTGTTACACGGTTGCTATGAGGGATTTCCTTTGTAAGGTTTACGACAAATTGTATTGTTTCCTTGGTTACGCGGATATGCGACTCGTACTGGGGTATGAGTCGGGCGGCAAAGGCAGTGCTAGGATTTCCTTCTATATTCGTGTGGCTTCGCCCCTTATTGCCTTCACGCTCCGCGCCCTCCACACCTCCAGTCATTGAAATCACAACTCCATATCGTTCAGTGCACGATCCCCCCTCCCCCCTGATCTCCTCTCGCTTCTCAAGCTTCACGTCCCTGATCCCCCGTCTCCGTTATGGAAGACTTGCCCGCCCTCCCCTCCTCGAGGAACTCCTCAAGAGCTCCCTCGAGGAAGTCATCCTCTCAGGAGCTCACGGAATCACACCTCTACATCCGCGACTTTGTTCGCGAGATCCGCCAGAGTCTCAACTTCACGTCTGTCCAACTCCCAATTCTCGACGACCGCCAGCTCTCTGAACTTGCAGACGCCGAGACGATCCTTGTCCCCCTTTCCTGCTCAGCCCTCAATGCCCTTGCGTCCATGACGCGTCAGCTGGACATCATAACAACCCAATTAGGCACCATCCAGTCTATAGTGGCAACCCTCCCCACCAACTCGGCTCTGGACAGCAAACTCTCCCCCCCAACGCCTCCCTAGGTGACCTGTCACAAAGGGTGTCAGCTGCCCCCCCCCCTCCTGTGCCGGCCCCCACGCGGGCTCCAGTTCCTCCGACCAGTGTCACGACACGACCCTCACCCCTCCCAACACAGCCTAAGGCAAAGAGACGCGCTCCCTCCCCCGCCAAGGCTCCCTCCTCCTCCTTCGACCCTGACATCCCCCGATATGACCCGGGTACTTGTGCCTTTTATGGTGACCCCCCAGCCTACGCGGACAAGTTCCCGGATTCGTGGGAGGCAAACGCGTTCCATGACAGAAGGTACCCCGACCCCACCACCTTCATCTCAGGCAACCTCGCCCTTGACTGCCCCAAGCCCCAACTCTTGTATGTCCAGGCCGCGTCCAAAGGACCGTCGAAGGGCAAGAAGAATAAGAGCTCCCTCACGGCCGCCAAAGTCGCGTCAGCCAGTAACCTCGCCCCTGTAACCCAGGCTCCAAGCTCACTCCCTACGGCCGAGAAGAGATTCTACCCTCCTCTTTCTTCCCCCTCCGAACACCCACAAGCGCCCCTGAATGCTGCCACCTTTCCCGACATTGCCGCCCGTGTCCTCAGGGATGCGAACTGTATCCTCCCCCTCGCAGTCACCATCAAGGTCAACCACCGAGGTTCAGTCAACCTTCTCGTCACCGACTCTACCACCCCTGCTGCAGCCTTTGCACAATACTTCGACGCCCTTTCCTCCCAACTCAATAAGTCGGTCCCGTGGGAGACTCTCCCTGGTTGCCTTTCCGCCTCGCCCCCAACGAAGCACAGCTCGCCATCCACTCCCTCCTGCTAGCCTTCCTCTCGGAGGACCCTGAGGAACTCTTCCCGTGCCTCGCGGAGTCAATCCTTAACTCCAAAAACAGTCGTATCCTCGCCGCCAGATACCTCAACCCCGACACACAATCCAGGGAGGGCAAGACTGCCACCTCCGTCATCGTCTCCGTCCATTCCGGAGACGTTCTCACGATGGACTCCGGGATTCGACTCTTCTCCCGATCGCGCACGATCGAACGCGCCTACTCTTCCAATCGGTACACCCAATGCAAGCACTGCTGGGGTTACGGCCATGTCACCCCCAGGTGCCCCTCAACCGATCCCGTTTGCCCCATTAGCGCCCTGTACCACACCCGTGCCAACCATCGGTATCCCAACCTCACCTGCCCTGGAGGTGGCAACTCTAAGGCTGTTCCTGGCTGTTGGTCTTCCTCGCCCCCCCGCTGCATTAACTGCGGGGCGGACCATACTCCACCAATAGGGGTTGCGAAAGCCGCCCGTCACCGCCCCCTCTCGGGCGTTCAACCGTGGCCACCGAGGTGGTTCCCCCGCCCCCGTCCGGCGATGAGATGGACACAGGAACTGACGACAGAGACATCTCGCCCCCCCCTTCACCCCCCCGCTCCCTCCAGTCAGCGTTCGAGATGGCTACTCCAAGTTCCCGAAGGACGACAATACTTCCGGCCTCTGTGAGGGCGGCACCAGGCATCGGACAGCTTCCCCCTGTGGAGCCTCAGAGCCCTTCACCTATGAGCAGTAGCAATTCGGGCCTGGCCAGCCAATGCAGCACGACCGATCCTCTTGGCGAGGTGAGCAGCCATCGCCCCCTGCTCTGAAACCCTTCACACTCGTTCAACACAACTGCCTCGGGAGCTGGGATGTGTTTCTTTCTCTGTTCGGGTCGTTCACGCAACTGGCCCACCCTCCATCCATTGTCGCCCTCCAGGACCCTCCGGTCTACAGGGGCAAACACCCCTCGTTTAATTTGTTTACTGTCTTTTCCCCTCCCACCACCGGTGGCTGTAAGCCACAGGTTGCATTTTACGTTTTTAGTTTCTTTTTGGCTTCGGTTTCCCTCCTCCCCCGCTTTTTCGGAAGGGGTCACGTGATGGCTTTGGACCTCTTCACCCCTGACGGCTTTTTTAATCCCTCGACCAATGGTTTCACGATAATCAACTCTTACAGCACCAAGGGCCGTTCCAACAATACTCGCTCTGTTCCACCGGACATTATTTTCCCCTCCAGCCCCATTCCCACTCTCACGCTGGGTGACCTGAATATCTATCACCCCACAGCTGACCCTCTCAGGACCTTCAAGGAGGACGAGATTGCCACCTCGACCCTATACTTCGACAGGGCCACAGACCGTGGATTCTCCCTCCTCAACACCCAGGGTGTGTTTACCCGGTTCTCTATGTCGCTCATCGGGCGCCCCGGCGTCCTGGACCTCGCCTTCGCCGGCCCTCTCCTTGCACCGTACTTCACAGAGTGGTCTGACCCCCTTCCCTCTACCGGGTCTGATCATATCCCGATCCTCCTCCGCTTTGAGGCCCCCATGTTTCGAGCTCCCTCCCCAACCCCCAATTGGGCCGTGACTGACTGGGCCTCCTTGGAATCCTCCTTGAAAGCTACTACCATCCTGCCCCCCCTCCCCCCTTCCCACCACGCACTCCCTAGACATCTGGTTCAGCACCAACCTAGGCAGGGTTACGTCCCAATTCGTGCTGCACACCCCACTGAAGAGGGTGACCTATCATTCCAAACCTTGGTGGTGTGAGCTCTTGTCGATGCTCAGGAAGGGCTACGGCTCCGCGCTCCGCTCCTCCAAACGAGATCGTTTCGATGCCGCCCTCCTCGCTTCCGCAAGGGCGGCGAGGTCCGCCTACTTCAAGGCCATCAAGAAGGCAAACAGAGATCACTGGTCCTCCTTCCTGGCCTCAGCAACCCCGCAGACTGTGTGGACGGCAAAGAAGCTTGCCGTCGGCTGTACTCCACCCGGCTTCCCGGAGCTTCCGGGTGCCTCCATTCAGCCGGAACTCAACCAGGCCCTCCTCAATCACTTTTTCCCCGGCGAACCAACCTGGTTTCCTGACACCATCCTGCTCCCTGTCAGGGAATGCCTTCCCGGGTCCTGGGACGAGGTCGGCAGGGCCCTTGCCCGCTCCTCCCCAACATCGGCCCGTGGGCCTGATATGACCCCCAACTCGGTATGGAAAAGGGTGCACCGTGTGGCCCCTCACCTGATCCATGACCTGCTTGCCCCTCTGGTGATCTACGGGTCCCACTCCCTCACCCTCAAGAGGGCTAATGGCATCATGCTAGATAAGCTCTGGGAGCCGTCTTACGACTCCCCCTCGTCTTTCCGCGTTATAGTATTACTCCTGACCTTTTCAAAGATCCTTGAGAGGATAATGAACTCTAGACTGTCCTGCGTGGCCCATGCAACCAGCCTCCTCAATCCGCACCAGTGTGGCTCGCTGGCTGGTCTTTCCACCGCAGACGCGGTCACCACCCTCACCCATGACGTAAGGACACTCCAGATGGCTGGAAGGAAGGTCTCCACTCTTTTTCTGAGATAAAGGGGGGTTTCGACAATGTAAACCCCTCCACCCTCTGTGGTATTCTTAGAGCCAAAGAGGTCAACCCGTATCTTGTATCTTGGACCAAGTCCTTGCTTACCGGTAGGTCATGCCGGCTCCTATACCAGGGATCCCCGAGAGTGTTTGCCCGGTTTCGGTGGGCACCCCCCAGGGGTCCCCAGTCTCTCCTCTTTTGTTTGTTATTTACGTTTTCCATCTCCACTGCGAGATCCCCCATGGTCTCTCCCTCTCCTATGTAGATGACTTCGGCCTAACCGTCTCCTCTGCGTCCTATCGACGCAACATCCAGATACTACAGAAGCAGTACGCGAGGCTGAAGACCAGAGGGTAAAGGCTGGGCGTCGGCTTCTCGGTCCCCAAGCCGGAGCTCATCCACTGGTGTACGAACAGGGACAGAGACCCCATCTCCAATGCTCCGGTCCACCTTGACGGGTCGGTTTTCACACCCAAGAGCGAGGTCAGGTGGCTAGGCTACTGGTTCCCCCCCTCGATCTCCACTACCCCCCATTTCGTCAAAAGGCTGACCAATGCGCAGGCGGCATTCGTGGCGCTTAAGCGACTCTCCCCCCCAGGGATCGGCCTTCCGCCCTTCCTCTGCCATAGACTGGCCTACTCGCTCCTCTTCCCCATCCTCAGCTATGGCGCGGACGTCTTCATGCCGACCGTCCACATGATTAGGAAACTCTCCGTGTTCTGGCACAAGGTCCAGAGATGGACAACCAATTGCTTCATGTCTACCCCTACGGATATCCTGGCCATCGAGGCCTGCCTCCCGCCACTCGGGCTTCTCCTCGCATACAAGCGATGCCTGGCAAACCTTAGGATCTTGTGCTCCCCCCCGGATATCAACCCACCGACCGCGAGGCTCCCACCCTCCGTGCAAACCCTGTCCCTTCACCCCCACTCGCCAGACCACAGGGTCCTGAGCGCGAGAAACGCAGGAAGCCGCCCCCCCCTCCCTTTGCTCCAAACAAGACCTCCCTCTAAGAATAGGGCCCACCTCCCCCTCAACGCCCTCCCTCACTCCATGTTGATTCGCCTGGGCCCTGACGGGCTAGGTCCCCTCCCAGTTACCTCCCAGCATCTCCTCATCGATCACTACCCTTAGGCCGCCCCGGGCCGCTCCTACCCCCAACTCAAGCTCAAATGCAAGAACCTTCTCATGGAGGAATCGGACAAGGCCGCACCAGACCCGGCCAGGTACCCATACCGCCCCTCGCTCAAGCCTCACCCGTTCATGAGCCTAGACAAGTTCTCCCCGGGACGCCTCCCTCAGATGAGATCTGGGAAGAGCTACATCCGTGCCCACCCCTCCTGGGACAGCGAGGTCCCCACCACCTGCCCCAGCTGCCAGAGTGCCCCCGAGACATTCGAGCACCCCATCCTCCACTGTTCCGCCAAGGAACCTTGCAGCACTCGCCACCTTCAGGGGGTTCTTGACATTGGTCCCGACGCACCCGTCTGGTCCTCGGCCGCCCTCTTGGGCGCCCTCGCCCGCTTCATCAAGTCCATGGCGACAGCCTTCCCGTCGGGTATGTTCTCACGCCCAACGTCCGCTGCTTCCTCTATTTCTTCCCGCTCTTCTAATTTAATTTCCTTTGGTTATTTTATGTCGCTTCAGGAAAGCTAGGTTTACAGTTTTCTTTTTTATGCTATCGGCTGGTTTAGGGAGGGTTTTACTGGATTTACTTGGTTTAATTTCGCGCCCTTATGTGGGCCTGGGACCGGTACGGACCTCAGTTGAAGATTTTTGATGCCTGATGTTTCCTTTGTTCGTTGGTTTTGGATTATGGGTTTTGTTTTTGCCATAGCTAGCGCTCCATGCGATTTCTTGTATCTTAACAACGAATATATGATATAAAAAAAAAGAAAGAAAAAAATAAAAAATAAAAAATAAAAGCCCCCTATTTCCTTCCATCTGGCTCGTCCGCTCCACCTCCAGCGGTTGAAATCTCAACACCGTGAGAAGTCATCGTGAGAGAGTCCTCCGCCTCTGATCTCCCCTGCCCGTTGCCACTGCTCGGGGGGTTATTATGTTTTTATCCCTTGACTATCTCTGGGGCCTTTGGCCTCCGCTCCCGCCGGGTATGGATTCCTTTCTGGTTCCGTTCGTCTTTGTTGAGCACGCTCGCGTTGATGTTCCTACCCTGTACCCCGCACTTCGCGACGCGCTTCGCTTGGCGATTTGCACGGTCGGCAACCCGCCTTCCTCCGTCAGTACACTGTCGCTAGTTTCGGACTATCGGTGAAGTAGTTGCCCTGGTGGCCCTGCTCTGTGGTATTGCACTCCCTGTTGGGTTGCAGGATCGGTACGGTTGGCATTCGAAAAACTGTGACCCCGTCTCCATCCCCCGTGTTCGTACTTCTCGGTTGTTTTGCAAGCCTTCCTCCTCCCGCTTCGCATGCATCAGATCCGCTTGCACCGTAATGCTACGCCCCTCCTTAGCTGGCATCTTAACTGCCTCCTTGGCTGGGACCCTACTGCCCCTCACGAAAGCTGGCACCTCCACTGCCGAGTGGCTCGCCTCGCCGGGTGGCTCCCCTCGCGCTCCTTATCCGCGCCTGCAATTTACTCTACGGTCGCAAACCTCGCATTGGGTTGCGCTGTTTCATGGTCTAGTACAACCTCCTTGGCCCATGCTAAAGTCCGCAGCGTCGCCGATTTTCCGGGCACTCCGCCCGTGACGAACGCCTGCCCCGCAGCCGATTAGGTAGGGGTTATTGTTTAGGCATCCGGCAACAGTAGTTTTATCATTACTCTCCGTCGGCACTTGGTGCCATAAGACACTTTTCGTTTGTTCTGGGGGGCCCGCCGAAGGGTTTGTGTCTTTCCCTGATTTCTTTTCTATACTTGTCTTTCCTTAGGTGTCTGGAGGAAGGTATTGCTCCGTCTTGCTTTCGCCTTAGGTGCTATTATGGGGCAGGATGAGCTCTGGTTTGCAGGGTTTTGACTTTTCCCATGAGGGGCTGAAGCGGGTCGTTGGATTGTTTATAGGTTTTGTTTCGGTCATAGCTAGCTCTCCACACTGTTTCTTGTACCTTAATCAACGAATACATGATATTACAAAAAACAAAAACAAGAAAAAAGCCCCCTATTTCCTTCCATCTTTCTCGTCCGCTCCACCTCCAGCGATTGAAATCTCAACACCATGAGAAATCATCGTGAGAGTGTCCTCCACCTCTGGCCTCCCGTGATGGCTTCTGCCTAGGAGTGCCACGCACCCGTTTTCACTTTCCACTCTCTGTGGTCTCTGGCCTCCCCTCCTACGGGGTTCTTGATTCTGTCTTCGTTTAAGCTTGCTGGCGTTGATGTTTATCCCCCTTACCCCGCATTTCACAACGCGCCTTGCTTAGCGATTTGCACGGTTGGCAACCCTCTTTCCATCGTCAACACACGGTCGCAGTCTCGGGCTATCGCTGAAGTAGTTGCCCTGGTGGCCCTGCTCTCTGGTCTTGCACTCTCTCCTGAGTTCCTTGGTCGGTACGGTCGGCATTCCAAAGGTTGTGACCCTGTCTCGGTCTTCCGTGTTCGTACTTCTTGTTTACAGGGGAGCCTTCCCTCTCCCGCTTCCCACGAGTTAGTTCCGCTTGCACCGTACTGCTACATCTAGCTGGCACCTTACTGCCTCCTCCTTCTTCCCTCGCCTTCGGTCTCCCTCTCGTCCGGGATCCTCTCCCGTAGTGACTCTCCCTCTCCTGTAACAAAGGACCACATGAGGGGTGCGGTAATATCTTCCGGTCGGCCCTTGGTCTATCCGTTGTGGCTGGCATCCCCTCTGCTGCGTGGCTCTCCTCGCTGGGTGACTCCCCTCGTCCTCCTCCCTCTCCCGCGATTTACTCTATGGTCGCAACCTGTGATGGTTACGGTATTCCATGGTATAGCACTACCTCCTTGGATGTTCCTAAAGTCTGTTCCTCGCCGAATACTGGGGACAGTCCGTCCCTGACCCGTTCGCCCCTGCAGCCCTTATGGGTTTGGGGTTCAGCACGGTTTTCCGTTAGGGCAACCGGCCACAGTAGTTTTCTCCTTTCCGCTCCGTCGGCCCTGGGCTGTAAGATTCTTTTCTTTTGTTTAGGGGAGCCTGCTGAAGGGTTTCTTTGCTCCTGTACATCTTTATGTTTGTTTTCTTCGTGTTTGGCTTTCCTATGCTTTCCTCCCCATTAGTTTAGGCTGGTAGCTGGTGTGCGGTTAGGCCCATACCATAGGGTCCTGGGAGGACGGTTTCGGCCTTCATGTTTGATTTCTTCCCTACGGGTGGGGGGTATGTGTTTCTCCCATGACGAGGTGAAGCGGCCATTGGATTGTTTCATGGTTTTGTTTCTGCCATAGCTAGCGCTCCATGTAGTTTCTTCTACCTTAACAACAAATACTTGATATAAAAAAAAAAGAAAAAAGAAAAAAAAAAGCCCCCTATTTCCTTCATCTTTCTCGTCCGCTCCACCTCCAGCGATTGAAATCTCAACACCATCGGAAATCATCGTGAGAGTGTCCGCTGCTTCTGGTCTACCCCGCCCGTGGCGACTGCTCGCGGGTTTATCACGCCTTCATCTCTTTACTTCCTCTGGGGCCTTTGGCCTCCCCTCCACGGGGTTATAGATTCCTTTCTGGTTCAGTTCGTCTCCTTGAGGATGCTCGTCTTGATGTTCCTACCCGTTGCCCCGCATTTCGTCACGCGTCTCGCTTGGCGTTTTGCACGGTCGGCAACCCTCCTTCCTCCGTCGATACACGGTCGCTAGTTTCGGACTATCGGTCAAGTAGTTGCCCCGGTGGCCCTGCTCTCTGGTATTGCACTCTCTCCTGAGTTGCAGGATCGGTACGGCCGGCGTTCGAAAAACTGTGACCCCGTCTCCGTCCCCCGTGTTCGTACTTCTCTGTTTTTTGGCGAGCCTTCCTCCTCCCGCCTCCCACGCGTTGGATCCGCTTGCACCGTACTGCTACCCCCTCCCTAGCTGGCACCTTACCTGCCTCCCCAGCTGGGACCTTACTGCCCCTCACGATAGCTGGCACCTCCACTGCTGAGTGGCTCTCCTCGCCGGGTGACTCCCCTCGTCCTCCTCCCGCTCCCGTGATTTACTCTACGGTTGCAAACCTCGCATTAGGTTACGCTGTGTCATGGTATAGCACTAGCTCCTTGGCCCATGCTAAAGTCCGAAGCGCTGCCGCCCGTTGGGTTTTGCCTTGGTAGGATATAGCCTGCCCCTGTAGCCGTTCGGTTTGGGGTTCGATCCACTATTCGGTTAAGGTTAAGCAACAGTAGTTTTATTCTTTCCTCCCTGTCGGCACTTGGTGCTGTGAGAATCTTTTCTTTTGTTTTGGGGCGCCCGCCGAAGGGTTTGTGTCTTTCCCTGGTTTCGGTTCCATACTTGTGTTTCCTTACGTGTCTGGAGGAAGGTATTGCTTCGTCTTGCTCTCGTCTTAGGTGCAATGAGCGGGGGAGATGGGCTCTGGGTTCGAGGGGCTGAAGCCCCCCCATGAGGGGGTGTAGTGGGTTGTTGGATTGTTTACAGGTTTTGTTTCGGTCATAGCTAGCGCTTGATATTGTTTCTTGTACCTTAATCAACGTGTACATGATGAAAAAAAAAAATGAAAAAAAAGAATAAAAAAGGCCCCTATTCCCTTGATTCTTTACGCTACCTGTTATTTCTTTCACAACTCTTGTACTTCAGAATATAACGTCTTCTATTCTGATATCCAAGTCCCACACCCAGAACCCACGAACCCTGACCCTGATCTATCATTACACGATCAGCCTTGACCTGAGATTGTCATCTCCAAACCCTCACGCTAAACGAGTGTTATCGTTTAGGACCTTCCTGTCGTTGTGGGCCTTGGACTAACGTCCAGTGCCAAGACCCCGTTACACTCCTTGCGCCGGTACGCCTTGCGCCGGTACGCCTTGCGCCGGTACGCCTTGCGCCGGTACGCCTTGCACCGGTACGCCTTCCCCCGGTACGCCTTGCGCCGGTACACCTTGCGCCGGCGGGAGGTAATTCCAATGATGAGCAGGTACGTTTTGCGCCTGAGGGGGCAAGCCGGTGGAACCTTTTGGGGAATAGGACCTCGGTTTGGTACAGTGGTTGTGGGACCCCACTGGTCTGGGGCATTGGTGGGTAGTAACTGATCGCTCAGCATGATCTGATCATAGAAGACACCATTCTGGCCCAGTGGTGCCAGGCCTGTAGAAGGTTTCTTCACGGTGGTTCTCAACTTCACACCACAGTCCTCCCCAAGTTGAACTACAGTCTCATCGATCTGGCGCATACCAGCCCTGTTATTGGCAGCCGCAGCGGTGACAAGGCTGTCACCGGGAGGGCGCAGTGTCCTCATACCAGTGACTATTTGCTGGAAATGGTGGTCAGGGAATGTACGGATTTTCCTAAAGCCCGTTGCAAGCATCGGATCCTTCACGGCTTCCCGCCATTAGCCATACAAGTGGTTGTCATCGCGTATGCCCATTGATAATTTGTGATCAACAATCTTTCGTTAATTGGACCGTGTTGAACTTATATTTCCTCTCAGAGATCCCGGCGGAAGGTGATAGGTTTGGCCCGCCCGAGCCTGCAGGTTTCGTGCATTTGGCATATAGACGTACTCTACGTTATTATCTGCCATATCGCTAGACCTTTCGGTGTATAGGTTGCCGCCGGGGTGAAAATCGCCTGCGGTGTGAATTCGGTGGATATCCTGGACCTTGTGTGTGTGAGTTAGTTCTGGGTATGAATTGTGTAGATTTCACGGAAGTTGTAAATGTGAGTTGATTCCGGGTATTAATTCATTCGATCAGGATCAATGCTGATTATATATACAACTCTCAGTGGTTTGGTGCTTTGAATGCCTTTTGATCCTTTTCAAGAATTTGTAGTTCTGACACTAGCATAGACAGGGCTTTATTAATTCATGTTTATGGTAGAAATGAAACATCCCCTCTGAAACATGACCATCGTGAAACATGAAGTTTCCCTAGCTTGTTCATGAAAGAAACCATAGCTGATACCACGTGAAATCTACATCTAGGGCGCTAAACCGGATTGACCTCTATTTACAGTTTAACGTTGAAAGTGTGCACCCTTCTTGAAACTATGCGCGATCCACACGGGTAAGGATCAACACTAAGAACTCCTGGGATACCTGGCAAATGTCCATTCTGTCGACACAAATACATCCAAGCAGCAGCCTATGAGAAACATTGACAAACTGCCCACGCCAATGTGAACATTATCCTCGCCTCCACTACTATACGATATCTATCATTGGCCAGCCATGTTCTTGACATGGAAACCAACGTTGCGGGAGAACGTCCAGATTGGGACTATGAATCCGATCCCGAGGCTACTGGACGCGAGCAGGACGTATTGAGTGGTGATGTTGTGTACGAGTCTGATATTGAAGTGCTTAACAACACTCCCTCTTTTTCCGGCGGCCAACAAACACATTTTCCCGGAGCCGGTAAACCAATAGGGGACGTGTACGGGTTCGCGCAAGAAATCAGTATTCTGTGCGACGACCCATGGGCACCATTCCACGGCGGGCAAGGGTTCAGGCTTGCCTCTTGGCTCATTGAGAGTAAAGTACCGCAGTCACAAATCAATAAATACTGCGCGAGTGGCCTAGGCAATTCTGAGTCTGTGGGCTATGAATCTATGCACACGCTCGACAAGCACCTCAGGGAATTGGGTTTTTACACTCAATATCTACAATGGTTTGAAGGACAGGTAGAGGACGGAAAGAGAACTTTATCATTCTTCTATCGCAACGTCCTAGATTGTGGCAGATATCTCCTTCGCCAGATAGACTACCGCGATGACTTTGTTTAAGCGCCACGGCGTGAATACGATCATACAGGACAATGGGTATATGCAGACATGCATACAGCAGACTGGTGGTGGGACGATCAACGAGAGTTTCTCGATCTCTTTCCTGGGAGCGCTGACTAACTCATTATAGGAGACACTTCCATCTGGCGCAACTGTTATTCCAATCATTGGGATGTCGGATCAGACACATCTGAGCAACCTGTCGGTGGACAAGAAGGCATGGCCAGTCTATTTGACTATGGGAAATGTTCCAGCAACCCGGTGTAATAAACCCGGATCGTTTGGAGTTCTCCTGCTTGCGCTATTGCCGGTTCCCCCCAAACTGACAAAGTCCTTCGCAGACCACTTGTAGAGGCAGATTAATGCCGACACACCGTGAGGCGTCTTCGAACTCCGGTTTGAGCCCTTGTAGAACGGGCCACTGGTGGGCGTCAGTATTGACTGTGCCGACCGGAAAGTGTGGAGATGCTTTCCAATATTGTTCGCGTGGATTGCCGACCATATGGAAAATGTTGCCCCTCACGGGATAAAATCGAATGTTTGTCCTAAATGCGAGGTGCTTCCAGGAGAATTAGGAACCGATGACAACAGCCACCGGGCCCAAGGTTATGCAAGATATGAAGGTTGCGAGCGTGAATCTGCCAGTGACGGCTCTGGCATCAAGTTTGAAACTCTTGGTATCGATCTTGAGAAAAAGGTGTTTCACGGGCTTTACTCGGTTTCGGAACCTGGTCTGCACAAGGCAGATTCGCTTCATCCAGTTTATCTTTGGTTATTCAAGCACTTGATGGACAGGATCTCGGGCTTTCTCAAGAAACACGCCTGGCTCCATGCCTTTGACGACACCGGGAAGGCACTACTGCCATACCCGGGGTTTTTTGCGCCCAAAAAGGCCTTTCGCAAGGTCATGCAGTGGCAAGGAAATGAGATGAGGAACCTTGGGCTGTGTCTTTTGTAGGTTCTCGCAGTGGGACTGCTCCAGCCCCACAGCTGGCAAGTAATATCTTTCAAACATCCTCTAGACTGTGTCCGGGCACTGGTCGACTTCAATATGATGACACAAGACCGAAGCCACACCCCCGAGACGATAGCCTATATGCAGGAATATCTTGACTGGTTTCACAGGATGAAAGATATCTTCTTGGGGTATCGAGTTTCTAAACGAACACGGGCCAAGGTTGACAAGTAGCGAAATGAGCTACAACATCCGCCAGCCTAGAGCAACATGCGAGTGGCACGGTCCAAGTGGTGCCGGCGCCTGGAAGCCGATCTGGATGATAAGAACGACCTCGGTATAGACATGATCGATACCGAATCCTATTTCAACTTTGTTAAAATGCATCGGCTGGGTCACTTCTCTGATCATATACACCAGTTTGGCAATATCCAAATGTATACCCAGTTCGGAGAGCTCACGCATAAGGAACCGATCAAGGACGGATGCAGACGCTCGAATAAGAACGATGTTGACTGATAAATTCTTCACAGCTACGGTCGTCAGCATGCAATCAGAATGAGACTTTTAAACCTGAATTCGCTCAAACGTCGCGGAGCCAATCTTGGTGACGACATCCTGGGCTATTTAGATAAAACAACGAGTACGGTATCCACGCGGGCCACTCGTGGAAGGGTCTTGAAAGATAGTGGTGATGAGGTGTCCGACATGGTTGATTTTTGCAAGGTGTTAGGAATCTCTCTTGACCGGATCTGTTTGCAATTGATACGATACAGCCGACACAACCTGCCCACTGAACTCCGCCTTCTCGAAGAACCAGCAATACTCCAACTAGTTCCTGTTGAACTACTAACGCAACTTGAAATCCGCGTTTTGGCATTCCAGGAAACCGATGTTTATGACATGTATCGGGCACGATGCACAGAAACTCACTGATTTCGGAATCAACAAAGTCGGAATAATTCGCTTTGGGTACAGGCCGGAAGCGAGGAGATGTATGGTACGCTGAGGGGTCGCCTCCCGGCAAAGCTCGTAGCGCTCTTCAAAATCATGGACTGCAGCCAGGACACGGTGCAGCGGTTGGCAGACGTTCAGATGTTGAGCCCTGTGAACTCAGGCCGGCCCTCAGATGTATACAGTCTTGTTACGGTTCAGCTGAGACAAGATGCGCGAGTGTTTACATTGGTTGACATAGAGACAATTCTCGGCCTGGCTCATCTCATTCCAGAGGGAGACCGGCGCTGGCTTGTCAACAGCCATATCGACTTGACGACGTTTAACGAGATTTATTAGTTATACAAACGGGGGTATGATGGATATGTGCGAAGGCAAATATCGGGTGCCATGGCAAGCTGTATATATGGTGTGTACTAGTATGAAGAAAATATATAATTAATACATGAGTTAAAGGTGGCAGTGATGACTACGCTCGAGAGACTCCACAGGACGTTGGCGGGCGCAGGGCTAGCACAGAGTTCACGCCAGGAGAGTAGGGGTTGGAGTATGATAATCCTGACGGCTTCCGGATGGGGCTGGCGAATTCAAAGCGTTAGGAGGCTGGGATATGGAGAACAGGGGGGCCGTCAAGTCCGGATGCAAGGGAGTGTTGCTGCGCAACTCAAGACGCAATAGTGGCGTGCGGGCATTGTGGACGTACTCAGGACGCAAGGGAAGCGTACAGATGCTAGAACTGAACTCAGGACACACAGGAGGCACGGGACGCAGCGGCGACCTCGCTGGCGTCAGGAAGCAGTGAGAGCGCATCAGATGCATGTGTTATTTTTGCAGATATAGCATGTCCCCCGGAATGAGCAATACAGGCAATGAAGCACTACTAGCATCGTCTGAAGCCTTCCAACCCCAGCCACTTAAACGCACACTACAATGCGACCCTGAACTATACTCGCCATCCTCCGTTACATCCGATCTGCCACCAAACCTCAGCAATATGCGTCAACTTCTCCGTTCGCATGAGGAAGATATCGTGGAGCGTGTTGTTCAGCGTCTCAGCTTACAAAACCCAACACCTCATACAGCCAATACTCTGAATCCCCAGACTACCATTGAGCCCTTTCCCGCTACCCTGCCTATACCACCCAACCCAACGCTCACCAGAATTGCGGAACTAGAAGCTGAGTTAGTCCAATTGAGAGAGGTGGCCAGCAAGGCCAAACAAGCGCGAGAGACCCGAGAGCACTCGGTACGTACAACCCCAGCCAATCACTCAACCATCCCACAAGTGAGAGCACATCTGGCATCGCAGACTCCGTGGAGGCATAATTCCCTGGCATGGGAAGAGCGACTCTAGTGCAAATAATTGAGAACCGATTTAAGCCAACAAATATCTACTGTTTGTTGGCCTGCAAGAAAGAAAGAGCCGAGTCTGAGGGCAGCATAAGCATCGGTGATATTGTGTTCGAACAGATGGAACGCGATGGTAATGAGAGCAAGTACAGAATGAGTATCTTCTTCAAGACATGGGCGGCATACTGTGGGATTTTGGTGAAGCTTGCCCCTCCAGCACTCCAAGCAGACCTTGCAACAGGCCTCTCAATTTATACTATGAATCTGTATGATTTGTTAGAGAAGTATGCATAGGAGGGTGTCAAAGCCTACCACTTTGAATTCCATCAGAAACGTGTTGCCTGTGGCAAAAGCATATACTACGGGACAGAATTGCGCCAACTCGATAGCGAATTAATCGCTTCTAGATGCTTTGCTCACCCGCCCCCCAGACCCAGCTGGATACAAAACCAAAAGCTAGTGACAGTCCCCACACGAAGAATCAGTGAACTTCCCATTCGCAAGAGCATTCCAGGCCAAACATACCTGCCAATCAGTTCAGGCACTGTAGCCCAATATACCCCACTGGAATACCGAATGCAATATAGCTAACGGAACATACCCGCCGCACAAAACCAGAGAGCTAACACCGTAACTATAGTTGCAACTCTCCAAGTTTGTCGAAATTGGAACTACCCGGAATGCCGGTCAAGACAGTGCTGCTACCAACCCTCCTGTATTTCATGTTGCAGCAGCCATCGCGCACGGCAATGTCCAGCTGGCAACATTATTGGATTACTACCAGTGGTGTTTACTGGAGCCAACCGACGTTAGCTTTCCCGCATTTTCTACCCGCCCCTGTTACAACCAATTATCATCGTGCTCATTTCTGTACATATCTCTCCCCTGTGATAATCCTAAGCTTACTGCAACTCAAGCAATCCCTTCCTATACCACTGAGAAACAAAAATCATCCTCCGTCAATACCATGCATCCTATGCCGCTTGTTAGCAAACAACTGCCACCCCCCAATACGCTCATTCACTACACACTATTCACACCGCACAAAATACCAATGCCAGCAGGCCAGCTGAGATTAGAATGTTGGAGGGAACTGACAAGAGGGTATGCAGACCAGGGGGTGATAACACAAATCCTCGGCATGTGCCAATACGGAGCACGAATAAGATATGAACGCCAGCGTAATGGGATAGTAATCTACCCTAATCTGGCAAGGTCAGAAGAAAATCCAGAGCAGGTTTAGAGTTCGTTACAGGGCGCACAGGGCCTGGAAAAACGCGGGCCCCGGGCCCTTTCCCTCACCCCTCCCCACTCCACGGCGTAGGGCGCGGTCTCTTTTCTGGCATTCCCTGCCCCTGTCCTGGCTCAGGCCCTCGCCCCACCCATAGCCCAGACAGGTCCCCGTTAACAATACGTGGTAACAAATGGGGCCCGGTCTACGGAATGAGTGCGGGTGGGCCCCGGAGAGCGGTCGGGCTGGCATTACGCGAAAGATACTGCCCCAGCCCTGTGTAAGGGCGGCGTCTGGCATGTGAAAGCCCGCCCCGCCCCGCCCGGTAACGAACACTAAGTTGGTTACAGCCGACATAGAAGTTGAGAGAAGCAGGAACAGGTTCGAAACATATCCCGCTAGTACAAACCTCCTGGACTACTATACCCCATCATCACTCGGTCCAGCACAAAAGGCAGATGGTAGCAAAAGGCCCATACATCATCAATTATTTGCTCCTGGCTGTCGCACTGCCATTAATAGTTGCATTCCGGATCACTATGGTACAATCACCTATAGTGGAATGGAGGAAGGCATAGAAGCAGTCCAAAAGCTCGGAAAAAACTGTATTCTAGTGAAGCGCGACTTCGCATCAGCTTTCAGGCATATACCAGTATCACCAGAGGACTCACCACTGCTGGGCTTCCACTGGCTAGACAAATATTATGCACAGAGGTTTCTACCCTGTGGGCTGCGAACCGCCCCCTACCTCTTCAATCTGTTTGCTAAGGTGTTCCACTGGATTCTCGAGCAACATCTTGAAGAGCAGAATGTAAGAGAGATAGTTATTAGTGTTCGTTACTGGGCGGGGCGGGGTGGGTTTTCACCTTGTGACCCCCCCTTACTCCGGCCCGGGGTCCACTCTATGCCGTTCCTCCCCGCCCTGTAGGACGCGGGGCCCTGGCTGGGCTATGGGGCGGGCTGGTCTTTCACTTTCCCCCCTGATTGCCTAGACGGCCCCCATCTTCTCATCCCCCACCCTTGCTCGTGTGCGGGGCCCCACTCATTCCTACAAGTGATATTCTGTAACTAAACAAATAGCAGGTTGAAATCCAAGGGTGGATTGGCCTCTCAATTCTGATCTGAAATCACAATTTGAGATCAGAATTGGCTGGCCAAACACCCCCTAATTATTTTGTATGTCTACTATGATGACTCGTCTATTAGGATATTCCATATACCAATCCGGCAACTATCTCAAAAGATACGATTTGAACATAGTGGTCACATCATCATTATCATTTGGGCTTCTAGACTGAGATAAATAGTGTTTGGAAATCGCTCTCAGTATATGATTGTAAAGGCATAATCTCCGTATGTTTCTAAATACTTCTAAGCATAAGATTCCGGGTACATAACTCTAAGCGTATAGTTGTATAGTTATGCATGCACGATTCCTATCTTCCTGAAGATATGCCAATCTCCTCTGGCTTATCATTTCCTGATCTCATTCAGGGTGTATCGCTTGGGGCTTATGGGTTTGGGCATTCAGCATTGAGCTTATGTCTTTGGGCGTTCAGCTTTCGGCTTTTCATTCTGAGACTATTCGTTTAGGCGTCACGTCTCACATGCCTTGCAAGCCATCCACCCAAATACTAGCCACTATTTAAATCTGGTCAGAGGTTCAGGCAATCACTTACCCTAAACTTGCAAATAGTTGGTTAAACTGGGCGCTCACTATGGTGTATAAGAAGCTATGGTTTTAGGTAACTCACTTTTGCGTATGGTTTTGGGCGTATGGTTTTGGGTGTATGGCTTTGGGCGTATAGTTTGGCTTTGGGTGTATGGCTTTTGGGGGTATGATTTTGGGCGCATGATTTTGGGCGTATGGGTTGGCTTTAGGCGTATGGTTTAGCTTTGGGGGTATGGTTTTGGGGACATGGTTTTCGGCATACGAGTTTGGGGGGATGGTTTTGGGTCTCTGACTTAGGGCGTATGGTTTGGCTTTGGGCATATGGTTTGGCTGTGGGCCTATGGCTTTGGGCGTATAGATTTGGGCGTATGGTTTTGGGTGTATGGCTTTGGGCGTATGGTTTGGCTTTTGTAACATGTGTACATGTTCCGGTAACGGTACACAGGAGCAGGCAGTGCAGGATCTCCTATGTTTCGTTGATTTATATTTGGTTTGTTTGATTAGATTTCAGCTCCGCCACTGTCTCTGAGTCGGATAGGCTATGCTATTGTATTGCTATGTTTAGTTTGCTTTGTGCGAAGTTTATATTTAGGATTCCGGGTATGGAATGGTCATGTAACACTGGGGAAGGCTGAGCACTGTTTGTTTGTTTCTTTCTTTGGTCTTGCAGGATTACAGGATTCCGGTATGTGCGCAGCTACTGGTAAGGATCGTGATTGCAGGAAGGCTATCGTGCTTGGGCTTTGTATTTAAACCAGTCGCCTCGCTAGGAGGAGACAGCAGACTTCGACAGACCTTCAGTCTCAGAATACACTTGGTTGAACCGCAATCCCTGAGTTCTATTTGTCCTTCAACTATTTTCTCTTACCTACCAGTCCCTTAAAGCCTCCCTTAGTACCAGCACTAGCAGGTCTATGGCCGGTCCTACTGTATTTACGTTAGACAGGAATGAACCTGTTACATTTTGTTGCCTACTGCAGGTGAAACGCGTTATTCTCAGGATTGGGAACGGCCTGGTAGGATTGATCACCCTCCCAGTATCTTGATAACTGGTTAGAAGCAGGAGCGTCAGGGAAAGGAACTCCCGGCTCAGGTACTACATTCACAATAGCAGAATGCAGGAGCAGAAGCATTACTAGATCCGGCAGGGCCTACAATCGTCCATCAGTAGAACCTACAGACGATACCCCATAACCAACCACAAAGGAACCAACCCCTGGGCCCACGCCAGGCTCAGCAGATACACCAGCGAGAACCGGTCACCTCCTTCCAGGAGATCTAGATACCGATTCAGACGAAGACCACAACCTCACAGCTGAGGAACTCATTCAAAGAGAAGCCCGGCGGCTTGAGGAAAGAGCAGCAGCAAGAGCAGCAGCACAGCAAACCGCGGAAACTGAACGCCTACCAGAACGCCCCACTACACGCAGGTGGTGAGCACCCAGCATTCTAGGAGTCTTTGGAAGTCAGAAACTAACCAGAGCGCCCTCCAGAGAGCATAGAGAGCAACCACTACCCGGTACATTCATCCCAGACACACCGGAAAGACCCTCAGGATCCACGAGGGCTAGAGAGCACCCTGAACAACCAGAGCCACCACCTCCAGCCCCAGACCCACCTACAGGCACCATGGCAGACCCAGGTCCGGCCACATTGCCCCCCCCTAAGGTCCCTAAACCGCAGATGTTTAGCGGTAAAGCAGAAGACCTCAAACCAGACAAACTCCAGGGATGGCTTAGAAGAGTCAAGAAGTACCTAGCGAGATTAGGACGAAATGATAACTCCACTAGAGTGGCAGACTACTATGGCTTTTACACAGAAGGGAAAGCAAACAACGCATTCCAGACACTAGACAGAGAGGAAGCGAATCCTACCCTAGCAGAGTTGACACACCGCTTTCAACAGCTATTCGAAGCCTCTACAAACACTGATGACACCTATCACAAGTGGCAAAATGTCCGCCGGACACCTGGAGGACAGCCAGCACGCATAACAAAGATAGCTAGAGAGCTAGCGGACCTCAAGAGATCCCTTCCAGCTGGATCCATCTCAGACTATGCACAGAAGCAGAATTTCGTGACACAATGGGCTCTAGACTACGCCGCAATGTTGAGCCCCTGCTCACACCACAAGATACCTGGGACCAAATGGTGGCTGTGGCAGAATGCTAGGCTGCTACTATGTACAGAACTGGTGCCTACAAATGCAGTGATAGAAGCCAAGCTTCTAGCAGCAAGACCCATGCACCAAAGAAAGAGAGCAGCTACCGCAAGCCCTCTACCAGATCAACGCCCAGGAGCACAGACAAAGGAAAAGCCCCGGCTAAGAAGAGGACCTATACCAAATCCAAGAAGGCTAGTAGGACTGAAATGGATCACCGCAAGGCAGAAGGACCCTGGTTCTACAGTGGCGAAAGCGGACACAGGGCAAATGAGTGCCCAAAGAAACAAGTTAAGACCAACCATGTTCGCCTCTCTGAGGAGAGCCCGGACAGCCGCGAAGGCGAATCTGAGCCCGATACAGACAGCACAGAGGAGCTAGATGACAGCAGCTCAGTCAGGACCTACCAGACTACAGTAGGCACGTCCAAAGATAGGCCATTCCAGGGGCTGGAATTCACAGTCAACATCAATGGCAAGCCGGCCAGAGCCCTCGCCGATACAGGTACCATTGGTGGTAACCTAATATCCAACAAATTCGTTACAACACACAACATCCCCTACACAGCTAGGAATAATCCTGTCACTCTAAAGATGGCATTTAAAGGATCGCGATCAACTAGCAACTTCTCCGTTGAGGTTATGATTCAGCTACGCAAGATGAAAGTCGACAAGGTGCCGATGCTGGTCACGCCAGTATTAGATTATGATATCCTTATTAGTATGGATGATCTCATAAGGCTAGGAGCAGTGATTGATTGTCAAAAGAACAGCATCTACTTCTCCAAGTACAAGGTCAGAGTTACCTGTGACGGAAAGTCTAGAGAGTCTAGATCAGCCATGATGAAGCCACAGGAAGTACCAGACTTCCTGGCGATGTTTCCCAAGGTATTTGTCAAAGAAGTACCTGAATAACTACCACTAGTACGCAAGATAATGCATAGATTAAGCCTCATAGACCCGACGAAGCTTTTGAAGAGACCCACCTTCAAAGCGCCACAAGCCTTGATGTCCAAATACAAGGTGTGGATCAACAAGCAGATGAACGCCGGTATCCTCCATAGGGGCAGTGTGCTCGGAGGAGCCAGCATGTTTGTGGAAGCAAAAAGCCATGGCAGAATCCGCCCATTGGTAGACCTCCGGTTCAGGAATGCTAACACCAAGGCCAATCACACACAGATCCCCGTACAGAACACTGTATTAAATGCGGTAGCCAGAGGACGGTTCAGCAGCAAGATAGATCTCACTGACGCATACTTCCAGACCAGAGTCCATTCAGATGATGTGAAGTACAACACTATCAAGACACCCTTCGGCGGCTTTACCAGTCAGGTCATGATACAAGGAGACATGAATGCTCCCGGAACCTTTGTGAGGACAATTAAGGACCTATTCTATGACGAATCAGGCAAGAATATATGGGTCTACATGGACGATAGAATTGTCTTCCGTGACACCTTTGAAGAGCTGGTTAAGGACATTACGAACGCCTGCAGTAAGCTGCAGAACACCGGCTATTATGCCACCCAAAGAAAGGTGTTTTCTTTGCCACTAAACTCGATATCCTAGGCCATATGATAGACGATGACCCCATCCATCCGGCACCAGAGCAAATCTGGACCATAATGGACTGGACAAGACCAGACACCCAGAAAGAACTGCAGCGATTCAATTGAATGGTTAATTATATCTCGCAGTTCATTCCCCACATCGCCAGCATCACAGCCCCGCTCACAGAGCTGAGTGGGAAGGCTACATGGCTGTGGACGGATCTGCAGGAAGCAGCCTGTGGAGCAGTCAAGCGAGCTGCAGATAAGCACAAAGTCTTTAGGCCGATCGACTGGAATAAGCCAGATATGATATGGCTTTTTACCGCTGCATCCCCTACAGGTACGGCCACTTGGGTAGGCCAAGAACCAACCAGAGATGCAGCCAGGCCTGGAGCGTTCCACAGCCCGAAGTTGACGCCATCACAAAGCAACTAATCCACACACCAACAGGAAACGCTCGCAATCCTTCAGGCAATGGAGGCATTCGCTGCCCATTTGCTGCACAGGCAATTTACCCTGGTTACAGACCACGAGAGCCTCACTAAACTCATGACGCAAAAGAATCTCAATAGAAGACAGCAGAGATGGCTGACGCACATCAGTCGCTTTGATTTTAAAATAGAATACCAGCCAGGAGCGAAGAATTTCCTAGCAGACTACCTATCCAGAATCCATGAGGGAACCCCAGGGCCGTTGGATATAAGCCTCAGAGCCCCCACTATCGATTATGATAGCCTTGAGCTACCAGACCCTACACAACCCCAACAAATCAATACAAGCTACTCCTCCTCTACTGATTTTAGGATTGAATCAGGCAACGCCAGGTACCACACAGGCGAAGCCCAAACCTCTCCCACTCTTACCAGCAGTGACTCTATCGGGTTGTTGCCGCCCTGAATATCTTATGGACGCGATTACCAGCAATGCAGTTCCTCGCTCCCAGAAGCGTAAGGCCCCTGCTTCCATGCCAGCTCCATCAAGAGCAGCTAGCAATGATAGCAGAACATCGACTGAAAACCCTTGGGGTGATAATAGAACTCTCCCAATCTCTAGTGAAATGGAACGACGACACGCAGAAATGAGCTGGATGTTATGTACTGATGATGGGTGTGAAACACATAAGAATGAAAAAGAAGGTGCAGGTTACTGGCAGAAGGACCCTCAGGTCCGGAAGCAGAGTAAGAAGACTAGGAGAAAAGAGCAGGATAGGACTTTACTATCAAATAAAGCCCTGCAGGAATGCCAGGACTCGCTCCCTGATATCACATACCTCTCCGAGAGCCTCCCGCCTTTCTGTATGAACCATACCATCCTAGCCACGCCGCCCATGGCCTCGCCGGCCTTTAGTCCCCTTCACAGCCAAGCAGGCTATGACTCCGATGAGGCAACCAATATTAACCAATTCCTAAGCACCCTACACTTCCGCCTTATGGGTATCCTTGCCCAGCGAGTTAGAGAAGCCCTTAAGACCAAGGCCCTCTACGCCAGGGTCAAGGAAACCAATAACCAATTGCACTATTCCATCCTGGATGGTCTTGTACTCGCCCAGAACACCAACAGGTACGAAAATCCTTTTATGCCGGTGGGCCCTCTTGAGAAGGGGGTATCCCTAAGGGATTTCATCATCAACACTGTCCATTAAGGCCTCGGACATTGCTCCGCTTACAAATGCTACTCATATGCGGCTTGCTTTCATTGGTTGCCACAGATGCGCCAGGACTTTGTCCTATACTGTCGGTTATGTGATAAGTGCCAGATTAACAACTGGACTACTACCCTACCCTATGGACGATCCCTTACCGTCCCTGACCCCAATGACGCCTACCAATCCCTAGCCATAGACTTGGCTGGCCCCTTTAACAAATCTGATGGCTATACAGGTATCATGGGCATAATGGACCGCCTTACCTCCTACACACATCTCATCCCCCTTAAGGACGCGGCTACCTCTGGGAAGATCTTCAAGAAGCTTAACAGGACAATCTTCGATATCCATGGCCTCCCTCTCAGCATTGTCCTCGACCAGCACTCTCGCTTTACCTCTAAGTTTTGGTCACAAATGATGAAGTCCCTTAGTATCCAGGTCTGGATGGCGACCCAATACGACCACCAAACGAATGGCCAGGTTGAGTGAAGGATCCGCACCCTCAAACAGCTAATGAGAAACTTTGTTAACCCCAGACAAAACAATTGGTCTGGCGCCCTCCCGGCTATTGCAACATCCATGAACCGTGCCCCGCATGAATCTCGAGACGTCTCGCCATACCATGCCCTCTATCCACGTCCCTGGAACATATTCAACCCTGTCCAGAGTGTTACGGGGTAGCTAACACGGTAGGATTCCGAGCTAACTAGGCCAAGGATATTTGAGACAACGGATTAATAGTCAGGAAGGCTCGTGGCTAATTGTTTAATAAAGGTAAAGTAATAAAGTGTAGTCAAATATCAAAGAGTTAGAATATAACTCGCTAACTTGTTATATTGTTAAGGTCTCTTCTCCGTTGCTTGATGATTCTTCAACCACCGGGGG
>Ga0307509_10002076_pt1 | contig 33006 bp, 24 predicted proteins | sample 10_EM_MG_FD_202245 | JGI IMG/M metagenome (GOLD analysis project Ga0307509, IMG submission 202245) | Populus trichocarpa ectomycorrhiza microbial communities from riparian zone in the Pacific Northwest, United States - 10_EM | ecosystem: Host-associated > Plants > Roots > Unclassified | place...
CTTTATTATCCCTGTTTTCCTTCTAAATGTTCGGGTAATTTTTTTTTTTTTTTTTTTTAAAACTTTTTCCATTTCGGGTACTTAAGCTACTCTAAAGCGTGACCCTGATCAACTACTCCCATGCCCCCTTACAATACCAAAATACCACTTGCATTGGATGGTATCGTAGTACTCCAAAAGGGCATGACACTAACTCATCGTCACTACTCTATACATTTCTCACATTACCCAAAACCTTCCTCCCCTTCATAATACCCTTCTGCCTCCTAATCACACCCTTCTCCATCAACTTTCCCTCTAATCCCTCCCTCTCCTCCTTGCTCATCCTACTCCTTATCTCTTTTCCCTCTCTCTTCGCCTTATTCTCCCTGCACCTCGCGTTCCTCAATCTACTCGCCTCCCTTCTCAATTCCCTATCCTCCAGGCTCATATCTTTTTCCTTCCTCCTGCTCTTCTCCGCCCTCTCTCTCGCCCCTTTCAAAATCTCTCTTCTCCTCGCCTCACTCCTTTCCCTTAACCAACCTCCACTCCCCTCCTTCCTTTCTTTCAACAATTCCCCCTCTTTTTCCTCTACTCCTCCCACTAATTCACTCTTAAACTTCCATTTCATCCACCCTATTTCCTCCGCAAATCTCAACATCCTTTTCACTCCTTCCTCTCCAAACAACATCCTATCCATTTCCACCCACCCTTCATTACCCAACCATCCATCCCACCACCCCTTCCACACCTCTTTCCTTTCCTTCTCCCACTTCTTGCAATATAGCAATAAATGATCCCTATCGTCCCTTCCTCCACACTCACACCTTTCTCCATCCTTCCTATATCTCATCCCTCCCATTCTCCCATGATTCGTCCTCATCCACACCAAAAATTTACTCTTCCATCTCTCCCCTTTATGTCCCAATTCCCCTCTTCCTCCTACTCCAAAATACTCCTCTCCCTTCCTCTCCTTTATCCAAAACTCCTTCCACCTCCTACTTTCCGCTTTCTTTCTTCTCTCCTCCCATTTTCCCCATCCTAGTACCTCTTTCCATTCTTCCATCTCTTCATCATCCCAACTCCCCTCACTTGCCAATTCATCAGCCTCCTCATTTTCCTCAACTCCCACATGTCCCGGCACCCATACCATTACAATTTTCCATCCCTTCCTCTCCATCCTCAAACAAACCCTCCTCACACCTTTTTCCCCCTCACCACACAACCCTCTCCCCTTCCTCATACACTTCAACACTCCTACATTGTCCACTCCCACTATCAACTTCCTCTTTTCCCCTCTATATTCCGCCTCCACTCTCTCCAACGCCACTTTCACTCCACACATTTCTCCCATCATCACCGTTAACCCCCACCCACCATTCAAATTCCAACTCCCCCTTTTCTCCCCTCCTTCCCACCACCCTCCCCCTATTCCCATCCCATTCCCATCCCCTCCCGCATCACTAACCGCCACTACCCATTCCCTATTCCTCTCCTCTCTTCCTTCCAACCACCTTTCTTTCACCTTCTCTTTTGCCTCTCCTATTATTACCCTCCATCTTCCTTTACCTTCCCTTTTCTCTTCGATTTCCCATCTCTCTCCTTTTAATTTATACCTCTCAACTCCTCTCATCATCCTTCCCACCCACCCGCTCTCATAACATCCTCCATTTTTCTCCCTCCTTCTCCATTCTTCTCCAAAATCCTTCCCCTTCCCTTTTCTCAACAACCTCCACCCCCATTTTTCCACCTTCCTGTCCAACTCATATTCTATCCTCTTCTCTCCTAATTCTCCTAACATTGCATCCACCCGCGTTGTTCTCACACAACCCAATATCCTCCTCATCCCCCTATTCAACCACACTTGCAGTCTCCTCCTTAAATTTTCCTGCCCATCCCAATATAACTCCATCCCATACATCACCGATTGTCCCACTACCATCTTCCAAATTCTTTTTAAATCCTTAACCCTCATACCCCTCTCTCCTCTTCCCAACAACTTCATCATCAACTCCCACCTCCTATCTCCCATCATCAATCTCTGTTTCAAATGCTCCTCGTACCCTCCATTCTTTTGCCACCATACTCCCAAAACTCTCATGCTCTCCTTCAACTTAATCTCCTCTCCCAGCCACCTCAATTCTTTACCCCATTCCTCACTACTATCCCTCCTCATCCATAACCCTTCTAACTTCAACTCTTGCACGTCCACCTTCCATTTTTTCAAACCCCTCTCTAACCCCTTTTCCATCCTCTTAACTCTCTCCACCACCACCTCTTCGCTCTCACCCACCACCATAAAATCCACATCATCCACACACCCTATCACACTCACTCCCTCAACTTCTTCCTTCCTCACCTCTTCTAATACCCCACCCAATATGAACATAAACAATATTGGGCTCAACGGCGATCCCTGTATCGTTCCTCCCTTCATCTCCACCCATTCACTCAACCTTCCCCCTATTTTTACCCTCACCTTCCTCTCTCACAAAAATGAACTCACCCATCTTACCATATATCCATCCACCCCTAAACCCTCCAACCTCTCCATCGCCTTATTCACTCCCACATTATCATACCCACCCTTCACATCCATACACAACAACAATCCCTTCCTCCCACCCTCCTCCCAATCTTTGTACAATTTCCCAACTCCGTCCATACAACTTCTCCCCACTCTCCCACCAAATTGTTCATCCCCCATCCCTACTTGGCCCCACTTTTCCAGTCTCCTCGCCAATATCCTTTCTACCACCTTCCCTAACACATCCAACAAATTAATTATCCTATAGCTATTAGGAGACCCATAATCCAGCTTATTAGGTTTCCTCATAACTATTCCCACACTCCTCCTCCATCTCTCACACACATACCCCAAACTCAACGACCCTTCCACCACCTCTTTCATCTCCTTCCTACACCAATCCACCCTCCACATCATTTTTAACACTTTCCCTCCCAACCCATTTTCCCCCGCCGCTTTCCCATCACCCTGTTTCCTTATCATTTCTCCCAACTCTTCCTCCTCTACCTCCACCTTCTCATAAAACCCTTCCAACTCCTGCTCTTCCTCCTTCCTCTTCCCCAAACCTCTCACCAATGCCCTCGCCTTTTCCTCATCCTCTTCCACCATCTCTCCATCTTCATTTCTAATTCCCGGTATATCCACCAAAAAATCTCTATCCGTTTTCACCCACTTATACCCATCTCTTTCTTCCAGTCCTTCCAAATACTTCAACCAATGCTCTCTCTTCACCTGTTCTACCACTTTCTTCCACTTCCTCCTGCTTTCTTTCACCTTATCCTTCCCTTCCTTTCTTCCATTCTCCATCCACTTCCTTTCCTCCTCTTTCACCTCCTCGTATTCCTTTTCAATTACCCCATTCCACCACACCTTCTTTCCATACTTCCACTTCCCCTTTCCCTTATTCCCCCTAACCACCTCCATCACTCTATTCTCCAATACCTCTACCCTCCTCTCCAGTTCCTCTCTTCCCACCACATCACCACCACCTTCTCCTTTCATCAACCTCAACTCCGCTTCCACCCTCTCCCAATCCACCTTCCCTTCTCGTTCCTCCTTCCTCTTCAACTCCTCCCCTATCACTTCCACCACCATCTCCACCGGTCTATGGTCCAAACTCCCCACCCAATCCCACGTTCTTCCCTCTACCATCACCCCTCCCACATAAAACCCCACATCCAACACCCCATCCTTCACCCCTTCCTTCTCACCCCTCCTCGTAACCACCCCCCTCTCAGTTCCCACTTTCCAACCCCATTCATCCATCCACTCTTCCACTATCCTTCCTTCCCTATTTTCCTCCCCTTCCTCTCCACTCCATCTCTTACTCCTCGCATTAATGTCTCCCATCACTATCCCATTCCTATCCCCTTCCACCCATTCAAACCTCCTATGCTTCCCACTTCCCACGTATATATTCCATATCTCCAATTTTCTCTTCTCCCCCCATTCCAAAACCACCCCTATTTTCTTCCTACTCCTCTTTATAACCTTCCATCTTCCCCTACACTTCTCATGTACCATCATACACACCGCCGCCCCTTCTCCTTTTTCCAAATACCCTCCCACTCCCTCAATGCTATCATACCCTTCCAATCTATACATCTTTTCCTCGTCTATTATCGGTACCTCCTGCCAACAAAACACATCCACTCCTTCCTCCATTCCCCCTACAGCCAACATGCCGTCCCTACTCATTCTCACATTAGCAGAAACCACCCTCAAGCCCTTAGTACAAACTCTTCAACCTATTCCACTCCATTCTCCAAGCCACACAATTCCTCTCATTTGCCTCCTTCATCACATGCTCCTTCCCACAACCTCCACAACTTCCATGATGCACGCACTTACTTCTCCACACCTGACACTTACCACACCTATGTTCCCATCCCGTATGCCCCTTCACAGCACATATACTGCACTTCTTCGTTCTACTTCCACATCTCCACCAACTGTGTCCGAACTCTGCACACTTCGTACACCATTCGACCTCCTTCTTCCCCACGTATCTGTTCACCTTAACCTTCATTCCTCTCCACAATAACCCTTCTTTCACATACTTCACCCTCTCTGACTCCTTTGCCACATGTACCAACACTCCCACTTCCCTCAATCTCCATTCTTCTATCCTGTTCTCACTCAACAACCATACCGGATCTTTCATCAATCTCAAACCCGCCTCCTTCTCCAATTCTTCCTTCAACTCCCCCATCTTACCCTTCCACCTATTTACCTCTATCGCCGGAATGACCATACCTGCCCAACTATCCAAACTCCCAACACTCTTCACCCCTTTCACTTCCTCCCATTCCTCTCCCTTTATTTCTTCCACCTTCTTCACCTCCTCCTCTCCCTTCAACTCCACCGTAATTCTACCCTTCCCCTTCACCATTCCTAACACATCTCCCTTGTTCAATCCTAACACTTCCTCCATCCTCCCACTACTCCATTCACTCTCTCCGTCCACCTCCATGCTCAATCCATCTTGCGTATCCAAAATCACCTCCACCTTCTTACTCAACCTCTCTTCCCTTTCCCTTAAACTACTCTCCAATTCCTTCCTCTCCTCCTCCTTCTTCCTCTCCAATTCCTCCACTTCCTTATTACCCATACCTGGGCTCACTCCTCTCAAAACCTCTCCATAACTCCTCCCCTCTCCCACCACCACTTTCTTCTTCAACTCCTCCACTCTTCCCACCATCTCCGGTACCACTACCTCACTCAAAACCTTCACCTCCTCACCCACCTTCATTCCCTTCAACCCAATCTTACTAACCAATTCCCTCAACTCCCTGCCCCACCTCCTAACCTCCATATCCAACGCAAAACTCCTCACCTTTTCCTCACTCTCTCCCAATATATAACTCACCTCTTCCACCTCCTCTCTCCAATCTCTAAACTCACTCCTCAATTTCTTAACCTCTTCCCTGTTCCTCCCCAATTCCTTTCCCCTCGCCACCATACCCTCCTTTTCTCTCTTCTTTCTCTCCTCCTTCTCCCTCCTCTCCCTATTCACCTTCCTCAATTTCCATGCCTCCATACTGTCCACCCCTTCTTCATTCCCCTCTTCCTCCAACACCTCCTCCCCCACCAACCTAAACCTCTTAACCTCCCCAATTCTCTCCCCCGCTAACCCTTTCTCAAACATCTTACCCACCTCCCCCACGCTCCTCTCCACTCCTTTTCCCTTCCTATCACTCAGCCTCACCACCTCTTTTCCCTTCCCACACTCCTCCAACAATTCTTCAATCGCCAACTCCTCCGCCTCATCAAACAAACTCAAAACCTTTTCTCCACCAATCATATCCACTTCCTCCCCACCCTTAACAATCTCGTAACTCCCATTGCTCCAACCCTTTTCCCCTTCCTCCAATCCCGTCAAGAATTCCTGTTCCCCATCCAATCCCCTCACCACACCCACTTTTCCACCCATGACCCACCTCACATCCTTCTCCTCCAATCGTCTCTTGCCAACACCACTCTTCTCAACCCTATCCCTACTTTTTCCACCTTTCGTCCATCCCCCTCCCAAAATGCCATTTCCACCCATGCCTCTTCAGGTAAGCACTAAATCCTAAAGACAATCTGTAGCCGTAGATGGAGCGTTTTGGCGTCACGCTATTCAAGTTTGCTGAATGTCCGATCGCGATTTTCGTTCGTAGTCGTTATTTCAAAAATGAGGTAAATACCGGTCGTCGTGCTTGTTGTTCGGGTACTTGTTGCCTGTGACAAGTACACAACACCTCAATCGACACGATGGGGGATGCCTTGGCATAAAATTGACTGAAAAAAACTAGTAGATGTTTAAACCACAACGGCAGTGGAGTTTTTTTTCTAAAATTTTTACTTTAATTTTGTTTGAGTTAAAGGTTTAATTGTATCTATTTTTGAGCCGACATTATGCGAAGGTGTCCCCGATTGCATCAATCGAGGTGTTGTGTACAAACGGCCGGAACCGTACCGTAGAAGCTTGAATAGTGGTAATTGGGGTAAGTGATATGTAATCGAAAACCTCTAACTATAGACAGGAGGCGAATTTTTTTTGCCAAAATGTGAGCTGCTCAACTCCTCTGAGAGGTAAGGAGAAGGAAGAGCCAAACCGTACCCGGGGAGGCAGCTGGAGCTGGAAAGCACTGGGCCCAATTGCACCAGCCCCTACCATTGTTCTGTAAAACATAGGAGGTAGTGCACACATGACTCTCCTTACACTTCAAAAAACGCGTAGAGAGGGCGGAGATAAAACCGGTATCGTACGCGATGTAAACTTGAGATTCGAATCAGATATCGTGCCGAGTGACATCCTGTGATCAGTTGATCTTCCATCAATGGAACATCCAACGATGTTCCGGTATACTACATTCATGGACTGGGGGATTAAGAAGGGATATGGCTCGGAACGGCGTGGGCATGCTTGTTCGACTGCCAAATTTTATCGTAATGCAAACTAGGGCGACCTCTCGAGGATCTCAACGGAGTTGGGAACGACGAGGCCTAATTGGCCATTTAAAAAGTCTCCGGACGCCCTGCACTTATCAATACCTATCTTGGCACAAAGCCGTCCGGAGACTTTTTAAATTGCCAAGTATTTGTAGCTGGTCTTGCGCCCGCAGCTTAATAACACCATCTCTAGATAATGTGAAGCTTTCTTCTGTTTCTTCCGCGGAGTGAGATATTTGCAGACTTTTTTTTCGCTTTCTTAATCTTTCCTTTCTTCTGCTTATTCCGCTCGGCCTTCTAAGTAGGCATCGTGGTTGGCAGACTGGAGTGGATGGACAGGAAGGGAGAAGGGAGTGCAGCAGGCCTGATTAGACTTTCTAGGTTGTTACGTTTGTCCTTGCATTGTAGAGCATCATACATATAAGAGATAAGATCAAGAGGTATCCCAAAAGAAATTCTGCCATAACACGCTATGCTACACTTTAACCCAAGTCCGTTCTATTGTTAAGCAAAGAAATGGGGTATGATACAGGAAGAGTAGGGGACGGGATTTATCCGAGAAAACTTCAAACTCCAGTCCCTACAACACTAGCGGGAGGAAGGGAAATCAAAAGGCGAATGTACTTCATACACATATCTCAGGCTTGATTGCATAAACTCTGCCCGCTCACTTGGCATTTCCGGTGCTAGTGGGGGGCGATGTCTGCTAGATGGTATCGTCGTCTTCGGAGGTCGAATGGGGACCGGAGAGGGTAGTAATAGTCGTAGAGTGTCTCCTAATGTTGTAAAAGGGGCAGATGGCTGGGCTTGAAGTGCCGGAAGGGGTTATATCTGTTGGGCCTTATACCGCGCTGGAGGTTGCAGCCATTCGGGCCTTAAGTAGCTTCACTATTTCGGTATGTTTGAACCGGTTGGCTAAATCGAGCGGTGTTCTGCGGCGATTGTCTGGCCTATCCGGGCTAACGTCCTCCTTTTCTAACAGCAGCTTCACTATTCCAATATTCCCATTCTCGGCGGCTATCGAGAGCGGTGTTTGGCCATAATTGTCTGGCCCATCGGGGTTAACGTCTTTCCGTTCCAATAGTATCTTCACTACTTCATCATGCCCATACCTGGCGGCCCACCAGAGTGGTGATTGGCCGTAAATGTCCAGTGTATCAGGGCTAACGTCTTCCCGTTTTAGCAGCAGCCTCACTGGCCCGTCACGCCCAGTCCAGGCAGCCAGCGAGAGCGGTGTTTGGCCATAATGGTCTGGTCTATCGGGGCTAACGTCTTCTCGTTCCAACAGCAGCTCCACTGCTCCATCATGCCCATTACAGGCGGCGAACGAGAGCGCTGTCCGGCCATCCTCATCCGGCGTATCTGGGCTAATGTCTTCTAGCCCCAATAGTAGCTTCACTGCTCTGTCATGCCCATTCCGGGCGGCCCACGAGAGCGGTGTTCGGCCATGACCGTCTTTCCTGCCGGGGTTGACGCATTTCCTTCTAAATAGTAGACTCATTACTCGAGATTTCACCCAAAAGCCTACGCTCCCAGGATTAAAAAACGGCGGACCAAGCAATAGCTTGATCACCCCTTCATGCCCACTCTTTGCAGCCCATAAGAGTGCTGTTCGACCATATTCCCTGTCCGGTATATCGGATTGAGTACGCTTCTCTTCCAAGAGTGACTTTACTACTTCTTCACGCCCATACATTGCAGCCCACATGAGTGGCGTTAGACCTGCGCTATCTCCTTGGTTTACATCCCATTTTTTCGTGCTTATTAAATCGGTCGCAACTTCGGCAATGCCGAAATATGAAATACAGTGTAGCGCAGAAAATGGCTTGAGGGAAACGAAGCGCAGCTCGACGGCCGACTTCCAAAGTAATTCGGCAGATATGTGATTCTCGTATTGATCGAGGAGGTGGAGTGCAAGGCACCTTGAGCGGTCTGAGAGCTCCATTCGCATGTGGGTTCCCCAATGTAAAGAGGAATATTCTAGGAAGGGTGTGCCTCGGGGGTCATGAGAGGGGCTGGCCGAAAGGTCCTTGATGGCCTGGGAATTGAGATATGTCAAACAAGTCTCCGCCATTTTTGAGTGAGCATTGTCGAACAAGTCAGCGTGACGGGAAAGATACTCTTTAAGCGAGAAATGGATCAGCCTGATAGTCGAGGACCCTTCATCGACGGTAGCAAGTCCTTGGCAACAGCTTAATACTGTCCGGATCGAAGGCACATTGTTGGTTTTAATTTCCGTTGGCCCCATATGGACCGCCAGGGCGTGGCATATCTCATCCACATTCAACGGCCGCTCCGAATGTGAAATCCACATCAGAGCGGCCATCCCGAGTCTTGTTCCACCCCCCGCTTGTGCTTTTATCCGCCCTATGGTTGCATCGTATGCACCCGCCAAGCCCAAGCTATTTGTCACTGCACCGAGCTTCTCTCGCCTCCAATCGATCGTCGTTTCCTCTAGTATCGCTTTAATGTTTAGGGATACGAGTAGGAATCTAGGCACACATCTGTTAGCTCATGAATATAGGTGTTTTTACTAGCGTCCTTGCCCCCCACTTACATTTCTGAAACCGTCTCGGGAATGGTCTTTAGGATGTCCTCCTCCAAGCTCTCGTCCATCGCGTCTGGTGTTGTATCCTCGCCTAATTTCGCTTGGAGGAATCTAACGATATCATCCCTGGTGGGTATAATGGATACAGCCACAACCCTCCCAGCAAGATGTCTCTCCACCTCATTCCGCATATGCGGTCTCCCGGCCAGAAATATCCGAGTGCTTGGGGACTTGTGCAGGATTTGTTTCAGTGCACCGAGCAGCTTTGCCCGGTACTCGGCCATGCATTCATCGAGGGCATCAATGCATATGAAGGTGGGCTGCGAGGACGAGATATCTTGTAACATCTCCACAATTTCACCGAGTTCTAGTTTCCGGCCACCGATGACCTGTCCCTCGCCTCGGAAAGCTTGGGCGATTTTTTCCGGAATCTTTCCGAGTCCACTAACAATCTGTTTTAGGAGGGAACCTAGGATGCTCGTTAGGGATTGCTCTTTCTGGGCGGCGAAGTCGAGGTATAGGCACGCAACCGCAGCATTTCGTCCCCTGGCCCAATCACACAACCTATCTATTACCAAGGAGCTGGCATCACAGCTTCTTAGCAACAATTTGCCTCACCGAGGATATGGTTTCTTACGTGATGTAGGTCTTGCCGACCCCCGGGTCTCCGTAGCAAAATAAGGCGGACTTGTCGGGTTCTCCGCCACGAGCGCCGCCAAACCAATTCTGATATTCCTCTGTTTGTAAGAGCCAGTCTCCCACATGTTCGACTCTGTGGGCTCTAATATCATGGTGTCGTATCCGCGGCTCCAGTGGAGATAGCCATGTGAGGATCTCGGCCCTTTCGTTATTCGCGTTAGACACATGGTTGATATTATTGGTGGTATTGTTGATGGTATTGTTGATGGTGTTGTTGAACGAGTTGGTATTATTATTAAAGGTATCGGTATTATTATTAAAGGAATTGTTGTTGTTGAAAGAGTTGCTATTTTCCCCGACGCGAGACTGTTGCATTTCTATTTTTTTCGGAGGGTTGTAGATTCAATACAGAGGATTAGTTATGGGTGCGAGGGAGTTCCGGAGGCTGATGAAGAGCGGGGTCATCATTATCTTGCCGCGGTCTTGGCGGGCGCCTACTGTCGCTTCGCCCGAAATTCGTTTCCTCCTCAAATTCGTATGCTGGCTACGTAGGTTGGACTACTCGAGTAGTAACAATGGGATGGGAAACACTCGACAATCGATTGTGTCTCCCACCTACACACTCCCCTCTCCTTACAAATCTACCGGTATTCAAGGGGTTTAATCATCGTGATATATTGGGTATTCAGTAGTAGACTATCACTTGAAATATGCCGGCTGGTCTGGTTGATATTGTACCCGTCCGGCCTCGCTTAGGATCTGAGCTTGGGAGTGCTGCCGTATTGGGTCGTTTGTCCTGTGTATAATAGTACAAGTACACCTAAGGTGGCGCTTTTCGCGGTTTTGCAATGCAGGCACAAGTTCAGTGAGATCAATCTTTTTCTGAATGAAGGCTTCCGCCATGGTGGCAAACACGATAGGATTCGAAAAATTATGACTCCTGAAATGGTCAATGTTCAAAAGAAGAAGTGCAACTCTTTCTCTGGGTCTCCATGCAAGTAGAGCACTGTACTGATTTATTTTTCTCGCAGAGATAATAGATGCTTTTAAACTAAAGTTCTCATATAAAACAGTAGAGTGCCGGTACTAGGACGGTAAACTCAGGCGCTTAAACAGAATTTCTAAGCTCTTCTACCGTAATGTGCTGGAGTATAGCAGGTTCTTCCTACATCTTTGAATGTGGTGAGTTATACAAGTAAAACGAGAATTCCTACAGTAGATCATTGGCTCCTGTCATAGCAACTCTGGAGGGTATCTAAGCTTATGGTTTAGCTATGTTGGGACAAGGTATTTTGGGCGTGGATAGCCGAACACCTCCAGGCAGCAAGGGACACTTCATGCAAGTTAACTGTTTCGGCTGTTTGAAAATTGGAAAGTTGTTCCTGTTCCTATTGTATTAAGTTCTCTAGGTGTGTTTAGTTATTTTTCTAGAAACACAATAGCCAATCAACTACGAGATAAATTAAGTTAAAGGAGTAACTGACAAGAAAAGCTAATACGGCAGCTGTTTCCTGGCTTAATTCAATGGGGTTTATTACAAGTACTAACCAACCAAGAGAGCACTGCAGGACCTGGATACAGCTTCTATAGCATTACGCTCAAGAGGGGAGCTAGCTCTGGCCCCGCCTATCCGGTAGTACTGTATATCTGAAAAGTACCACCTGAGTATAGTACCCCATTGCATCAACCGACAGGTTGGCTAGAGAGACGGTAATCCCAAAACTGAACCATGAAATGGCTGCTGGGGTCTCAATATCGCCTCTCAATTCCTTCCCGCGACTAGTAGAAAAATGGGGTGAGTTCTCGTGACATCATTTTGTATGAATGCCGCTCTGCATCTGGCTTAAGAGCCCTATCCGTGTTAATCTTCACCCAGCCAGCAACAAATTGGAGCGGAATGTATGTATTATTTTTATATTTCTTCTTTTTATGCATCAGTATTATGTTTACTACCTTGTTCTTTCCTTTGTTTTTGGTGTTCTTCCTTGTCGCTTTTCTTTCCTCTATTGTATCTCGGTTCGGATTGGTGGAACCGGAGATGGAAATGCAACCTAATAGCTATCAGATTGTGGGGTTGTAAAGTTGCCGTGGCAGCGTGGTTGGTTGCGCGAAAGACTTTGTTAATAGCAGGTTCATGTACAGGAGAAGGTATCGGGAATCATAGGGATAAACTCCGTGCTTCATTGTTATTTTCAGGGTCTACAATATGTCCTATGTATTTTCCACTTCTAGCAATGATGGGATGTTAGGGGGACACTATCCATATAAGAATCCATTACCTCCAGTGGTCAGAGCAGGATAACAAGCTTCTTTTATTATCTTTTACGCATATCCTTACTTCTGCTTGGCATACGAAATAATTGAATGGCGTGAAAAACTCTGCCCGGCAGTCCCCAGCAGTCCCCAGCAGTCCCCTACGCTAATTTGTCTTACGTTGTAGGGCCCGCCGTTCTTCAAAATGACCGCCGTCCTGAAGTTTCCAGGACGAGAACTGACAGCGCTTTGCCGCCCCGTCCCGTCCAGGGCTCTTGCAGTCGCCCCGTTAGACCCATCGGGGGCCCCGGACAGTTGAGAACATTGAGAAATTTCTCCTCTGAGGAATATAATGAGATAGGGAATGACAAACTTAAATCCACCCAATTAGTGGAATCATAGGTTTTCTCACTTCAACTTCTAAATTTGGGTGGGATTTTACGTGGAGATATCCTAGTCAAGGGATTAAAGTGGGGTATGGTTGTATCGTACAAGCCGACTTCTACAACTGTCGAGTATTATAGCACTACATACTGCCTAGGCTTGAGATCTTAAGGGGGTTGGGAGCGCCTTCCTCAATTTGGGGCTGGTTTTGGGTCTGTGGCCCAATAACACTCGGGCCCCATGGCCAGATAATTCAGAGATCTCGAAGGGGGTTTTCTATTGCGTTTTCTACTGGTAAGATATTTCGTGGCCCCATTCTTGTTGGAGCTTTAAAAAGACACAGGGGAATCAAGGGACGAAAGTGCGATTGCAATAGGCTCTAAGGGTAGTGGGATATGGAAGAATGGTGAGGTGCACTAGTTGGCTGCTCCCTCTGCTAGCTAAGGGCAGACCAGAAAAAAGATCTCTCGGTCTAACAAACGACACCACCAAAGTCCCGAAACTCGACTGACTCCAATGAGACCACACAAGGCTGGCATATCCTCCTGAACCCTAGGTATCCCAAGCAATCTGGAACCATCCTTGGGTCGGACGGCGGGCACTACAGGGTGAGACATGTGTTTTCAGGGTGGGGGGTGATGGAGGAGGGGAGGGCTGGGGCTGTGGAGGACGGCTAGGGGTGGTGGGGGACGGTGTTGATTGTATGTGTTCCTCGGGATTAGAAAAAGAAGCTTGATTTTCTAAGGAAGCGGAGAGCGTGCTATTTATGCTTCGCAACAAGAACACATATCCACTTCAAGAAAACAAAAGAAGACAAAAGAAAAATCTAATGCGCATAGAGTTACATCAATAATTGACTGATTGAGCAGAGAAACAAATGAAAATATCCAAAACAGATGAATGGAGCTTAAACTCTGACGGCATTGAAGTGAATCTAGTATGAACTAGGAAGTAGTGTCGTACTCAAGAAGATAGAGAGTACTTATCCGAAAGTATAAGTTCAATAGTGCGCAGCTTAGAAATTGAGGAAGCAAAAGGAAGACTCAGGAAGCGAACAAGAGTAAAAGAGGAACTACTCCTGTACGGCGGATAAAACCAAGTCCAACAGACGGCACGAGTGATATCTCATGATGTTCTAATGATTCGTTCGGAGGTGCATTGTTCCAATTTGGGCTAGCATCGGAGGTCCAAGATATAGGACTGTGGTCCCCTACAGCACCTCAGGTCCTCGCCTTCCCGGACGTAGTCCTAGCGCGCCCAAAAAGACGGACTATGAGCCGTAGTCAGTCCCGTCCATCCCAAAGACGGACGGACTGGACGGCTGGGAACACTGCCTATGCCATGCTAGTGTCTAAGGACAAGGGGTATGAAAGAGATATCATAAAACCAAATACCTCATACATAATACACAAAGACAATGGGTGTCAACAAAATCCAAAAGGAGTACCTTATGCCTAGCCCACATTGGATGCAAAAACCGCAACCTACTTCTAAGTGCCTAGTCGCCGTGCACTATAAGGTTATATGCTCAATAGCCGTATATATTTTAACCATATAACCATATATCTGCTTATCCGAACCTCCGCATCTCCGTGCAGCTACATATCGGCATAACCACCCAACCGCATGCCCTATAGTCAATCCAACAGTTCTTGCCTGCCTACTTTTACCTTTCCCTCACTTATTCTACCTAGTCTCCCAGGTATGCTCCGTTGCTGTCAGGGGGGGGGTGGGGAGGGCAGAGGGAAGCAAGGAGAGCAATAGGTTTCATTAGAGCTTCTATATCGTTAAATTTGCCTTTTCGTTGTATAGTGTATATTAGAGAAAGAGAGAAGACTAAAGGATCATCCCAGGGGAAACTCCGCCACAATACTGTTGCGGGGATAATGCGCACGTAACGGTCAACCGGTCGAACTAGACTAGGGCTCAACTCAAAGGGTACTAGGGAGAATCAAAAACTTCATTCGCTCATCATTCCCATAACTAACTAACCAAACATAAGTCTATATAAGAATAATAAAACTCTCTCAATCATTCTATCGTCTGCCACACCTATCAATCTCTCCTTCATGCGTAATCCCCTTCTGCCTGCATACCTCCGTACTCTGAACAAAGGAAATATATAACCAGAAACCATTCCATCTATCCTTCCGTCTGTCTATCCTTCCGTCTAGAACAAATAAAACAACTATCCGCTTCCATCAACTCCAACAAATACCTGCATAATACTATATGCCACACTCTAAGCCGGGTACTTTCCACCATTAATCAAAGGAATGGGGCAATACAGGAGCAGCAGAAGGCGGGGCTTATGCGAGAAAACCTCTAACCCTAGTGTTCAGAGAACAAGGGAGGGGAGGGGGAGTATAGGGAGAAAAATATGCATTTACACAATATATCTCAGACAAGATAGGACAAACTCCACCTGCAGACCTAATATTTCCAATACTGGCAAGCGGTTAGGTCCGCAAGACAATATCATAGCCTGAGGAGCTCGAAGGAGAATTGGAGGAGAGGGTATGAGAGAAACAGTCATAAAGCGTCCGCTAATGTTGTAAGGGGGGTACATGAATATACTCGTCGGTGTCGAGAGGGGTAATATCTCCGGGGCCTTATACCAGGTGGGGGTAGGATGATTCGGGGCTTGAGTAGCTTGAAAGCTCAATCACCCCATTGCGAGTAGTAGCATGAAGAGGGAGTTCAGCCGTAATTGTCTTGCTTATTAGGGCTAGCGTCTTCCTGCCTTAAATAGTAACTCCTCTACCCTACCATGCCCACCCCGGGTGGCCCACGAGAGTGGCTTTTGGCCACGATTATCTGCCTTATCCGGGTTAACGTCTTCCCGTCCTAGCAGTAGCTTTACCACTGCATCATGGCCACCGCTGGCTGCCCACGAGAGCGGTGTTTGGCCACCATTATCTGGCCTGTCGGGGCTAACCTCTTCCCGTGCCAACAGGAGCTTCACTACTCCGGCGCATCCGCTCCCGGCGGCCCACGAGAGAGGTGTTTGGCCATAAAGGTCTGGCCTATCGGGGCTAACGTCTTCCCGTGCCAACAACAACTTCGCTACCCCATCGTGCCCATTCCAGGCAGCCCACGAGAGCGGTGTCTGGCCATAATTATCTAGCATGTCGGGGCTAATGTCTTTCCGTTCCAATAGTAGCCTCACTACTCCATCATACCCATTCCAAGCGGCCCGCGAGAGCGGCGTTTGGCCGCGATAGTCTCGCCAGTCGGGGTAGATGTCTTTAAGTTCCAGCAGTAGCTTCACTACTCCATCACGCCCATTCTGGGAGGCCCACAACAGCGGCGTCCGACCACAGTTGTCTGGCCTATCGGAGCTAACGTCCCTCCGTCCCAAGAGTAGCTTCACCACTCCATCATGCCCATTCATGGTGGCCCACGAGAGCGGTGTTTGACCATTATTGTCCGGTTTATCAGGGTTGATGTATTTGCTCTGAAATATTAGATTCATTACTCGAGCTGTTTTCCCCCATCTGCGGCCCATGCTCCAGGGATTGACAAATAGACGACCAAGAAAAAGTCTGACCACCCCTTCATGCCCACCCCCAGCAGCCCATGAGAGCGCTGTTCTGCCATATTTTATATCCGGTATATCGGGCTGATTATGCTTTTGTTGCAAGAGTATATTTACTACTCCTTCGTGCCCATACATCGCTGCCCACATGAGTGGCGTTAGACCCGCACTATCTCTTTGGTTAACATCCCATCTTTTCATCTTTGTCAAATCAATTGTGACTTCGGCGATGCCAAAATATGAAATACAGTGCAGCGCGGAAAAGGGCTCGAGGGAATTAAAGTACGGCCCGATGGCTGATTTCCAAAGTAATTCGGCAGATATGTGGTTGTCGTATTGATCAAGGAGGCTGAGTGCGAGGTATACTGAGCGATCTGAGAGATCCATTCGCATGTGAGTTCCCCAATATAAAGAGGAATATTCTAGGAAGGGTGTGCCTCGGGGGTCACGAGAGGGGCTGGTTGAAAGCTCTTTAATGGCCCGGAAATTGAGGTACGTCAAACAGGTCTCCGCTATTTTCGAGTGAGCTCTGCCAAACAAGTCGGGACGACCGGAAAGATACTCTTTGAGCGTGAAATGGATTAGCCTAATAGTCGATGACTCGACGACCGCAAGTCCTTGACAACAGATTAACACTGTCTGGATTGAAGGCACATTGCTGGTATTCATGTGGGCTGACCCTATCTCGACCGCTAGGGCGTGACATATCTCATCTACCTTCAGAGGCCGCTCCGAATGAGAAATCCACATCAGAGCCGCAATCCCGAGTCTCGCTCTATCCCCCCCTTGTGCCTTTATCCGCCCTATGGTCGCATCATATACATCCCCCAAGCCAGAGCCATTTGCCATTGCACCAAGTTTTTCTCGCCTCCGATAGAGTGTTGTTTCCTGCAAGATAGCCTTGATATTCAGAGATGCCAGCAGGAATCTAGACACAGATCGGTCAGCTCATAACCTTAGATATTTTCTCTTGCGCCCTTTCTCCATACCTACATTTCTGAAACCGCCTCGGGAATGTTCTTTATAATGTCCTCCTCCAAACTCTTGTCCATCTCATCCGGTGTTGTATCCTCTCTCAGCTTCGCTTGTAGGAATCGAATGATATCATCCTTGGTGGGTGTAACTGAGACAGCCACCACCCTCCCGGCAAGACGTTTCTCTACCTCATCCCGGATATGAAATCTTCCGGCTAGAAATATCCTAGTGCCTGGCGACTTGTGTAGAATTTGTTCTAGCGAATCAAGCAGCTTTCCCCGATACTCGGCCATGCATTCGTCGAGAGCGTCAAGGCATATGAAGGTGGGCCGTGAGGACGAGATACTCTGTAACATCTCTACGATCTCGCCCAGTTCCAGTTTTCGACCCCCAATGACCTTTTCCTGGTCTCGAAAAGCCTGGATCATCTTTGCCGGGATCTTTTCGAGTCCACCAACAATCTGTCTTAGGAGTGAACCTAGGACGCTCGTTGGGGATTGCTCCTTCTGGGTGGCAAAGTCAAGGTAGAAGCACGCAACTAAAGCATTTTGCCCTCTTGCCCAACGGCATAGCCTTTCTATTACTAAGGAACTAACATGACAGTTTGTTAGGAACACCTTTCCTTCATGGAGAGTACGCTTCCTCACCTGACGAAGGTCTTGCCGACCCCTGGAGCTCCATAGCACAACAAGGCTGAATTATCGGATTCTCCGCTGCGTATGCCATTGAACCAGTTTTGATATTCCTCTGTTAGAAAGAGCCAGTCTCCCACATTCTCGACTCGGTGCTCCCCAATATCCTTATGCCGTATCCGTGGTTCAAGTGGAGACAGCCATGTGAGGATCTCGGCCCTCTCGTCGGCACTAAGAAGAATATTTAGGTTGCGCACATTGTTGAAGGTTGTATTAATAGTATTATTGAATGAGATATTATTGAATGAGTTGGTATTATTATTGAAGGAGTTGTTATTGAAAGAGTCACTATTTCCGCCGACCCGAGATTGTGACGTTTCCATTTTTTTCGGAAGGTTGTAGATTCGATACAGAGGATTACTATGAGGGAGAGAGAGTTCTGGAGGCAGATGAAAAAGGGGGTCGAATACCTACTCTCTCTTCGACCTCAATTCCGTTTCTGTTGCGGGAGATTACTTGCGTAACGGTCGACCATTCGAACTACATGTACCGTAAAACCCCGAATAATTGAACCGTGTCATGAAGTCCAGAACCTCCTTCCCTGGAACGGGGGCAAAACATAGCAAAAACACAGCCCCTTCCCCCTTCCGAGACAGAATTTTTTTTTTCTTGACCCTGAGAGAGGAAAGTCCAACGACATAGCACACGGTTCGGTTATTCAAGTTTCTACGGTAGACTAAGGCTAAACTACGGAGGTACAGCGCCTAAGTTTTGTAGGTTCCACAAGCGAGGCTTGCTGCCCTTACCCCCTGTGGAACATACAAAACTTAGGAGCTGTATGATACCTCCGTATGGCCTCCCTTTGTAGCCCACCAGAGTGCGTTCTACCCAACCTGTCTGGCTTGTGGGGTTTGAAGTTTCCTCGCCAGAGAAGAACTAGTACTGTACTCGGGGGGTGACAGAATTCGGGCGCATTCCATATACGGTAACTAGGGGTTTCCCCCATACAAACCCGTTTCGTGGCCTTTTTTGTTAGGGGGGAGCAAGTCGGGTGTGCCCCCAGGTTAGGAAATAAACTCAAATATTTCCCAGCACCGCGCCAGACTTACCCTTGTACCCTGGTACGTTACGGTATAAGAGCTTGGAATTTCGGTTTAAGCGCGGGGTTTACCGTCCTGATACTATATAATCTGGCTCAACCCGGATCGACACTAGTGAGGACTTTCTTCAACCTATCCAACCATAGCTGCCTATACTCGTACGTTTAAACTGTGGCGAATCTGCATTCTTTGTGCCCTCCTGTTGGCTCGGTTGGCTCAGTTTCGCTTTAACTCCCTTCTCACTTTTGCCAGAGTATACGGTACTCTACTGCACAGTACTGTACATGCATGGAGACCCGAAGAACGAGTTCTACTTCTTTTTTTGAAAATTGACCATTTCAGTAGTCATAATTTTTTTGAATCTTATCGAGTTTGTCCTGTACAGTACACCAAATATAGCGTCTTTGGCGGTTTTACAACGCAGACACAGGCCGTTCAGTGGGATCAATCTTTTGCTGAAAACTTGCACTATGGCGACAAACGATCAACTCATATAATATTATGATAGCAGCGCTCCCAAACTCGTACGGAGGTACGGGGCCTAAGTTTTGTAGGTTCCACAGGATGTGAGGGCAGCAGGCTCGGTTGTGGAACCTACAAAACTTAGACCCTGAACCTCCGTACGAGTGTGATAGCGCTACTACGCCCCCAAAAAACTGCTACCCCTAGCACGGCCCTAGCCCGAGGAGTCACCGCTCTTCTTACACCCGACTCGCAGTGCGCCCAGCCGTCCAGTCCGCCCGTCTTTGGGGTAGGACGGGACGGACTACAGCTCATAGTCCGTCTTTTTGAGGGTGCTAGGACGGAATACGCCTAGGAAGGTGGATACCGGACGGACTGCAGGGGACTGTAGTCCTATGGCTCAGACCTCCGGTGCCAGCCCAAATTGAAATCATGGTCCTCCGAACTAATCATTGTAAAATCATGAGACATCACTCGTGCCCTCCCAACCACCCCCACCGCCCCCTGCCGTCCTGAATACCTATGTCTCACCCTGTAAGGCCCGCCGCCGACCCAAAGACGGCTGTCCTACACATTGGTTGCCCTGGACAGACTACAGATGGCGTTTACCTAGAGTAGCGTGATATCTAGATTCTGGTCGGATTTCCAAAGTACCTCCGGGGCAAAGTCAATCTTGACCGTCTAGCTACAAGAATTTAGACGGCAGGAAATTGGGTAAACATTTTTGCGCCTCCTATAGTTTAATGGCGCCGGCTAAAACACCACCCCTTGGTAATTGCAGTCTTTCCCTCCCTCCGGGGGTGTCCTGTCCCAGAAGCACGGCTTAAATATTCTCTTCTCGCCGAAGGAAATCATTCTTGATGGGAATGCACATATCTGTTACATGCCCACCCAAACCTCTAAACAGATTTTCCTACGTAGTCGAATCTGTATTTTTTAGCTTCTGCTTAAAGTCTAGAGACTTGAGTTGATGCCTCTGGTATTTCTTTTGTATTGAAATAAACCGGGGTGGCTTGAAATTTCCCTCATATACGTTTCATTCTCTTCCGGCAGCATATCCTCTTCGGGGGGAGTCCCCGTTGTTCCTCTATTTTTTACTATTCTTTTCCCCCTTCTTTCCCTTTTGAGTATAGACACGAGGACTATTTATGTATCGAGGAGAAATATAAAGTGCGAGTATTTCTAATGTCCGTGAAAAGTCACCTAAAAGCTAGCTGTTAGCTAGGGTAGGGTAGTGATTGGCTTCCACCATGAAGATTAGGGTAGTGATTGGCTTCCACCATGAAGATTTTCATGAAGGTCATAATTATATGCCACTGATCTAGGAGGGGCTGGCTTCCTTACCAAGGGCGGCGCAGGTGGTACTTTCCAGATGCAGAGCGGGGTGAGTAGGTTGGGTTACCTTCCCTCAGGATTGTAATGCTGTCGGGTTGTGCGTATGCCCGGACAGGTGGTGGCTAGCTCCCTTCTATACGGGATGAGAGCCAGGGAAACCACTAGGTCATCACCCGCATCACCACCGGTCCCCCCCCCCAGTCCATGGCAACTGACAAACTCTACTTCTAGTTCTGTGAGTGAACGGAATAGTGGCAAAGACTCCAGATGGGCAACAGATCTCCGCGGGACACTAGGTGAGCGATGGGGTAGGGGCCCTCAATTCTTGTTATAACATCAGTCTAAAAACTAATAATCCATATTGTTCAAACCGATAGAAGAGCTATGTTAAAAATCTAAAAATCAGAGAGAAACTTGAGTGAGGATTACAGGGTCGTGGCAGAAAAAATGAATAAAATTTTCATCAGTAATGCGCATGGAATCGATCGTACTCTGGCACGATCTGTGGTAATCGACTGCACTCGGTGCAGAGCTCTTGTCATGATCGATCACTCGATCAGGATTTCCTCCATTTGATCATTCATCGGATCATGGGGACAGGAGACCTCTCAATGAGAGCATGACCGAGCACAACCCTCGCGATCGGCTCAGTTATGGTCATGTCCATCACCAATCTCGCGGGAGGTTTTCTTTCGTGCCCCCCAAATCAGATACTCGCTGACCTGGTTTTTGGTCTCTTTCTTCTTTCTTCTGCCGTTTCCTCCTGAGCCATAGGTATGCTTCGTCGTCACCAGGCGGGAGGGGCAGGCGCGAAGAGATAAAGGAGGGCAGTAGATCATGTTCTGACTTCTTGGCCCATCCATTTATCTTTTCATTGTAAAGTAGATATCAGATACAAGATTGAGAGATCCCTTAAAGGAAATTTAGGCATAATACTATGTTCTACACCGTAACCTAAATACATTCTATTATCAAGCAAAGGGCAAAGAAATAGGGGGAAATCAGAGGAAGGGGCCAGCGGGGGGGGAGTTCCTTATGCAAGAAAACTTATAACTTTAGTACCTGAAACCCCTGGAAAAAAAAAAAGTACATGTACTTCGCATATTTCGGACAAGATAGCATATCTCCGCCTACCATACAGCATTTCTGGTACTAACGGATGGTGATGTCTGCAAGGCAATATCAGCGCCCTCAAAGGTCGAATGGCAATCAAAGGAGAGGTTACAAACAGTGGTAAAGTGTCTGCTAATGCTGTAAACGGGGCACATGGCTAGTCTAGTCTAGAAGGCCCCAGGGGTCGTGTCTCCAGGGCCTGAACCAGACGGGGGCTGCGGCTCCTCGGGCCTTGAGTAGCTCCACTACTCCACCGTGCCCATTCCGGGCGGCAAGCGAGACAGGTGTTCGGCCATAGTTGTCTGGCCTATCTGGATTAACCTCTTGCCGTTCCAATAGTAGCTTCACTGCCCCATCATGCCCATTCCAGGCGGCCCATGAGAGCGGTGTTTGGCCATCATTGTCTGGCCTGTCGGGGTCAACGTCTTCACGCTCCAACAGGATTTTCACTACTCCATAGTGCCCGGCGCAGGCAGCCAATGAGAGCGGGGTTTGCCCATAATTGTCAGGCCTGTCAGTGCTAACATCACCCCGCCTCAACAGTAGCTTCACTACTCCTTCGTGCCCATTCCGGGCGGCCAGGGAGAGCGGTGTTTGTCCGGCATAGAGTAACCTATTGGGGCTAACGTCTTCCTGTACCAAGAGCAGATTCCCTGCACCATAATCCCCACTCCTGGCGGCCTGCGAGGCTGGTTTTTTGCCGCGATCGGCAGGTGTGTCGGGGCTAACGTCTCCCCGTTCCAACAATAGCCCCACTACTCCATCATGCCCATTCCGGGCGGCCCACGAGAGTGGAGTTTGGCCTTCAGTATCAGGCCTATCAGGGTTAACCTCTTCCCGTCCCAACAGTAGCTTCACAACTCCATCATGCCCCCCGCTCGTGGCCCACGAGAGCGGTGTTTGGCCATAATTATCCGGCCTATCGGGGCTAACGTCTTTCTGCCCCAACAGAAACTTCACTATTCCATCATACCCACCCCGGGCGGCCCACGAAAGCGGTGTTTGACCATAGTTATCTGGCCGGTCGGGGTTGACGTATTTCCCTCCAATCAGCACACTCATTACCAGCTGTGCTTTCCCCCATCTCTTGCCTATGCTCCCACGATCGACAGACCGCCTGTCAAGAAATAGCCTGACCACCCCTTCATTCCCGCTCCCAGCAGCCCATGAGAGTGCTGTTCGACCACCCTCCGTATCCGGTATGTCAGGTTTGGTATGCCTGTGTTGCAAGAGTAATTTTACTACATTTTCATGCCCCGCCGCCGCAGCCGACATGAGTGGCGTCCGACCCACACTATCTCTTTGGTTCACATCCGATCCTTTCATTCTTATCAAATCAATTGCAACTTCGGCAATGCCAAAGCATGAAATATAGTGTAGTGCAGAGGGTGGCTTGGCGTGACTGGCGTCCCGGATGTATCGCTTCCAAAATAATTTGCCAGATATGTGACTATCGTAATTTTCAAGAAACTCGAGCGCGAGGCGTTTTGCGCGATCCGAGAACTCCAATCGCATGTGCTTTCCCCAATAGAAGGAAGCATATATCAGGAAAGGTGTGCCATGGGGGTAGCCAGAGGGGCTGGCAGAAATATCCTTAATGGCCTGGAAGTTGAGGTATGTCAAGCAACTCTCAGCGATTTTCGAGTGAGCTCGGTCGAACAAGTCGGCATGACGGGAAAGATACTCTTTGAGCGTGAAATGGATCAGCCTAATAGTCGAGGACCCTCTATCGACGGCCGCAAGCCCTTGGCAACAGCTCAGCACTGTCTGGATCGAGGGCACATTGTTGATATTAATGTCTGTTGATCCAATCTCGACCGCTAGAGCATGGCATATCTCATCCACCTTCAAAGGCCTCTCCGAATGCGAAACCCACATTAGAGCCGAAATCCCGAGTCTTGCTCTATCCCCCTGCTGTGCCTTTATCCGTCCTATGGTTATATCATATGCATCCCCCAAGCCCATGCCGTTTGTCATTGCACCGAGTTTCCCTCGCCTCCGATGTAGCGTCGTTTCCTGTAGGATTGCCATTATATTTAGAGATACTAGCAGGAATCTAGAAGTAGATCTGTCAGCTTATAACCCTCAGTATTTCTCCCTGCGCCCTTGGCCTACTTACATTTCTGAAACTGTTTCGGGAATCTTCTTTATAATGTCCTCCTCCAAACTCTTGTCCATCTCATCCGGTGTCGCATCCTCTCTCAGCTTCGCTTGTAGGAATCGAATGATATCATCCTTGGTGGGTGTAACTGACACAGCCACCACCCTCCCAGCAAGACGATTCTCTACCTCATTTCGGATGTGGGGTCTTCCGGCTAGAAATATCCGAGTGCCTGGAGACTTGTGTAGAATTTGTTCTAGCGAATCAAGCAGCTTTCCCCGATACTCGGCCATGCATTCGTCGAGAGCGTCAAGACATATGAAGGTAGGCCGTGAGGACGAGATACTCTGTAACATCTCTACGATCTCGCCCAGTTCCAGTTTTCGGCCCCCAATGACCTTCCCCTGGTCTCGAAAAGCGTGGACCACCTTTGCTGGGATCTTTTCGAGTCCACCAACAATCTGTCTTAGGAGTGAACCTAGGACGCTCGTTGGGGATTGCTCCTTCTGGGCCGCGAAATCGAAGTAGAAGCACGCCACTGCAGCATTTTGTCCTCTTGCCCAATCGCATAGCCTATCTGTTACCAAGGAGCTGGCATCACAGCTTCTTAGCAACACCTTTGATTTATAGAGAGTATGCTCTCTTACCTGATGAAGGTCTTGCCGACCCCTGGAGCTCCATAGCACAACAAGGCTGAATTATCGGATTCCCCGTCCCGGATGGCATCGAACCAGTTTTGATATTCTTCTGTTAGAAAGAGCCAGTCTCCCACATTCTCGACTCGGTGAGCTCTAATACCCTCGTGCGGTATCCGTGGTTCCAGTGGAGATAGCCATGTGAGGATCTCGGCCCTCTCGTCGGCACCAAGAACAATATTTAGGTTGCGTACATTGTTGAACGAGGTTGTGCTATTGAATGAGATGGTATTATTGAATGAGTTGGTGTTATTGAATGAGTTGGTATTATTAAAGGAGTTGGTATTATTGAAGGAGTTGTTATTGAAAGAGTCGCTGTTTTCGCCGACGCGGGACTGTGACATTTCCATTTTTCGGTGTTTGGGAAGTTGTCGATTCGAGGCAGAGGGTTCTGGGGGAGGGCCCTTGACAGTAGAGTTCCCGGGGGCTGAAGAAAAGAGGGGTCATCACCATCTTGGCGCTTTGGTAGAGAACAATTGGTCCAATCAGCTCGTCCGGGATACCATGTACACAGCCGCATTCTCACAATTCTCATACAGTACTCGAGTACGGCAAGGTCGACACACCATCCAACTAGGGGAAGTCTGTCAATCATTCCCACACTGGCCGGAACCTTTCCGAGGTTAGCATATCACATACCCCAAATTCAAGCATTCTAAGTATCCCCAAAGCACTACACCAACCCGGAGCAATACTCTCAATGTAAAAAGTGAAGGCCATTTGACCCAAGCAAAACCCACAATATGCCCCTAGTGGCCGGAGGCAGTTGAACCATCAATTTCTGAATTTTTTTAATTTTTTTGAGAAGTATTAGACTCCCGCTCGCATACTAACAAGCTCATACCAGTATTCAGAGGGAAAAGAAACATTGATAATATATTTCATCAGGATTCTTGGGCTTGCTAACAAACCGGGGAAAAAAAATAGTTTCTTTGATCTGTCACGGCGGACGACGACGACCGGCCGCGACACTCCGGTAGCAAAGGGATCCCCCGGAGGAGCAAGCATTCGCCATTTAATAGCCCGTCTTTCGTGAGTTGTGTGGGTTTAAACTATATCATGACGCATTTTATAACCTCGTGCCCCTGTGCTGGGTGCTGGCTATCCTGGGAGACATTGTAACCTTTTTTTTAAAGAAAAAATCACGGCTGCCGGAAGTACACTATCAAATAGATTGCATACTCGAGTAATAGGTAGATAATTGAGAAGGGTTGTATTTCTTGCTCGAGATATGAGCGAGTGTGTATGTAGCGAAGTGTTTCCTTTAGCCTTATTAAATATTTTATCTGTACATTCCAAATGCCCAGAGTGACATTGAGTCACCAGAGTGCCGAACAAAAGTTTTTTGGAAATTTTTGTGTAGCTCATGCAATCCAAAACGCGCGCCAGAGTTTTTAGTACTATGGAATTTACTTAATATCTCCTAGATGAAATTCTGCAATAATACTATACGCTACGTCTCAACGCAAGCTGGCTCTAGTATGAAGAAAAAATGGGAAATATAAGAATAGTGGAATGCATGACTTATTCGAGAGGGTTTCTAGCTCTAGTCTCGGAGATGCCAGAAAATGAAAAAGGGAACTCAAAGAAGTGGATACACTCCATATATCTCAGACCAGGTGGCATAGGTTTCCCCTGTCACTTGGTATTCCCGGCACTAAGAAACGGCGAGGGCCACAAGATAATCTCACCGCCATGGGAGGTAGAATGAGGATCAGGCGAGAGGATAGCTGTAAAGCGTCAGTTAATGTGAAAGAGGCGCATGGGTTGGCTCGAAGAGGCAGAAAGAGACCGTATTCCAAGGGCCTTATTAGATGCTGCGGGTTGCAACATTTCGAGCCTGGAGTAGCTTCACTACTCTATCGTGCCCGTTAAAGGTGGCCCACCGGAGTGGTGTTTGGCCACAATTGCCTAGAATATCGGGACTAACATCTTCCCGCCCCAACAGAAGCTTTACTGCTCCATCGTGCCCATTATATGCGGCCCACGATAGCGGTGTTCGGCCACCATCGTCCGGCCCATTAGGGCTAACGTCTTCTCGTTCTAATAGCAGCTTCACAACTCCATCATTCCCATTTCGAGCGGCCCACAAGAGCGGTGTTTGGCCGCGATTGTCCGGCCTGTTGGGGCTGACGGCTTCCTGTTTTAACAGTAATTTCACGACTCCATCGTGCCCGTTCCGGGCGGCCAGCGACAGTGGTGTTTGGCCGTCATTGTCTGGGCGATCGGGGCTAACGCCTTCCCGTTCCAACAGTAGCCCCACTGACTCATCTCTCCCATACCGGGCAGCCCACGAGAGTGGTGTTCGGCCATAATTATCTGGTCTGTCAGGGTTGACGTATTTCCTTCCAAATAGTACTCCCATTACTCGCTGTGTTTTCCCCAACCTAGGGCCTATGCTCCCAGAATTGATGAATCGCGAACTAAGAAACAGCCTGACCACCCCTCCATGCCCTCTCCCAGCAGCCCATGAGAGCGCTGTTCGACCATATTCCGTGTCCGGCATATCCGGTTCAGCATGCTTCCGCAAGAGCAATTTTACTACTTCTTCCCCCCCACACCTCGCAGCCCACATGAGTGGCGTCAGACCCATACTATCTCTTTGGTTCACATCCCATCTTTTCGTCCTTATCAAATCAATTGCAACTTCGGCAATACCGAAATATGAAATACAGTGTAGAGCGGAAAACGGCTTTCGGGAACCGACGTGCCGCCCGATGGCTGATTCCCAAAGTAATTTGGCAGTTATATGATTATCGTATTGATCAAGGAGGCTGAGAGCGAGGTATTTTGCGCGATCCGAGAGATCCATTCTCATGTGTGTTCCCCAATATAAAGAAGAATATTCTAGGAAAGGCGTGCTTCGGGGGTCACGAGAGGGGCCGGCTGAAAGATCCTTAATAGCCCGGAAATTGAGATATGTTAAACAAGTCTCCGCAATTTTCGAGTGAGGTCTGTCAAACAGGTGGACATGGCCGGAAAGATACTCTTTGAGCGTGAAATGGATCAGCCTAATAGTTGATGACCCGTTATCGACGGCAACTAGCCCTTGACAACAACTTAACACTGTCCGGATTGAAGGTACATTGTTGGCTTTAACATCGGTTGATCCAATCTCGACCGCTAGGGCATGACATATCTCATCCACCTTCAACGGCCTCTCCGAATGCGAAACCCACATCAGCGCCGCGATCCCGAGTCTTGCTCTATCCCCTTCCTGTGCCTTTATCCGCCCTATGGTTGCGCCGTATGCATCTCCCAAACCCGCGCCATTTGTCATCGCACCAAGTTTCTCTCGCCTCCGATAGAGTGTCGTTTCCTGCAAAATCGCCCTAGTATTTAGAGATACTAGCAAGAATCTAGACATAGATCTGTTAGCTCTATAACCCTAGGTATTGCTTCCCGCGCCCTTGCCACCTACCTGCATTTCTGAAACCGCCTTGGGAATGTTCTTTATAATGTCCTCCTCCAAGCTCTTGTCCATCTCATCCGGTGTCGTATCCTCTCTCAGCTTCGCTTGTAGGAATCGAATGATATCAGCCTCGGAGGTTGTAATGGATACAGCTGCAACCCTTCCAGCAAGACGCTTCTCTACCTCATCCCGGACATGCAATCTTCCGGCCAGAAATATCCTAGTGCCTGGCGACTTGTGTAGAATTTGTTCCAGTGAATCAAGAAGCTTTGCCCGATACTCCACCAAGCATTCATCCAGCGCATCAATGCATAGGAAGGTGGGCCGCGAGGAAGAGATATCCGAGAGCATCTCTACGACCTCACCCAGTTCTAGTTTCCGGCCCCCAATGACCTTTTCCTGGTCTCGAAAAGCGTGGACCACCTTTGCTGGGATCTTTTCGAGTCCACCAACAATCTGTCTTAGGAGTGAACCTAGGACGCTCGTTGGGGATTGCTCCTTCTGGGCGGCGAAATCGAAGTAGAAGCACGCAACCGCAGCATTTCGGCCCCTAGCCCAATCACATAGCCTGTCTATTACCAAAGAGCTGGCATCACAGCTTCTTAGCAACACCTTTACTTCATAGAGCGTATACTTTCTTACCTAATATAGGTCTTGCCGACTCCCGGATCTCCGTGGCAAAACAAGGCCGAATTATCGGATTCGCCGGCGCGAATGCCCTCGAACCAATTCTGATATTCCGCTGTTCGAAAGAGCCAGCTTCCCACATTCTTGACACGGTGAGCTCTAATATTTTCGTGCCGAATCTGCGGTTCGAGTATGGATAGCCATGCGAGAATCTCTGCCCTCTCATCGGCGACTCCAAAGTTATTCACGTTACACACATTGTTGAATGAGTTTGTATTGTTGGATATGTTGCTATTATTGAATGAGCTGGTGCCATCAAAGAAGTTGTTATTGAGGGAGTTGTTATTGGAAGAGTCGTTACTTTCGCCGACGCGAGACTGTGACATTTGGTTCGTTTTTTGGTGTTGGGAGGGGTTGTCGATTCGATGCAGAGGATTCAAGGGGTGGGTTCTTGAGTATGGTACCGGTACTGTACAAGTACCGACACCGCGTCTCGCTATCCTATGATGACGTAATATCGCCACCCACTTCTCATTCCATCGTGATCTCAACAGCGGGAAGTACACATACAGCTGAATCTCGCAGTCCCCCCTTTGCGACGGGTTACCGGGGGAACGGGCCCTTCAGACATGTTTGGGGGTGCCAAGGGTTTTTCAGGTACTCGAGTAGTTTTTCTATCTTAGTTCAAACCGGGGCTTACGGTATGCGTGTAGCACCCGATATAGTTCCTAGAATAATGATCACTGGCGACTATTTTTATGAATTACCCGAGTACCTTGTACCTGCAGCTAGAGCGGGCGACAAGATCGATACAGGTCTCTCAGCTGTTCGTTCTGAGACCTCTTATTGTGTGTGGACAAATTTAACCGAACACGGGGGGATGCAAGGCAACCGAATACTCCCTAGCACCTAGCAACTCTACCCCACCTAAAGAAATTGCTCTCGCTTGACCAAAACCAAACCCTTAGATCAACCTCTCTTTAAGATACTAGGTCTCCTATTCTTCGCAGTTAGGCCAAATATTCTTTTTTTTACTTATTTTGGTTATCAGTATGGTGGGGTTTGCGGGGGAGTGGTGTTGGCATAACCGAATATTTTCCTCTTCCTTGACGTCCGGTTAATCTTGTCCACGCACAATATCACAAAGGAGAGAATCTCATGTGGTGGTGAGACCTGCATTGTCCGGACCTTCCTGCTTCGCTCGTGCCAAGTAGTAGACCTCCACCAACTTTAGAATAATGCTTCGAGTGATGTGCAATGATGCAAACGGTGTGGGGAGGTTTGATTTGAGAATAGACTTACTTCCAACGAATACTTGGGAACAGGTTGGATATTACGAAGTGACAGCCGGGAGCCATGGTTGCGACATAGATACCAATGTTAATCCATCGTAATTTTTAATTTGGCCCCAAATGGTACTGTCTCCATAATTCCGAAGGTCACGATCTGCATAACCTATTAGACAGGGAATCGATTTGTATGTGAAATTTGCACAAATGCTCACTGTAGGAAGTTCGACAAAAATAAAGTCTCCGAATTCAGCTCAGATGGTGTGCAATGAGAGATCTCTCCTGCCCTCCTGGGCCTCATCTTCTCAGCGTTGTGCATCAATCGAGAAAGACTTCCATACTTCTACTTTTTTGGAGCATCCTAACTGATCCACATCCCGGCCTAATACGTCACTTGGCAAACACAAAACGGGAAGGTCTGGAGAATGCAGGTCTCACCACTCCATGGGACCATATGGATTTAAGGGTGTCTCCATAAAAATAGGAAAGAAAGATCAGCAAAAGCTTCGGGGGGGGGGGGGTAAGCAGATAGCCCATATAAGTGGAAAACAACACCTGTAGACACAAATAACTTGGAGTGGACACCAAACACCAAATTCATTATTTGACCGATGACAAGATATCCTGAAACCATTGTTAATAATTGGTTATAGTACAAATTGGCCCTTGAGAGATCAATATAAACTCCCAGGGTCTCTTGGGAATCTCCAAAGTTCATGTGCTGAAGGGGGGGGGGCACAAGTGCAACGCGTCTGAGGTTCTAATTTCAACAGTCTTCTGTTTCTTCCCCCAAAGTTTATTTAACGATCCACAAATCCTGGTTTTGCTACACTGAGTTGCCCGATTTTATGGGCATCCGTGTGCCGGTACTCGAGTACTGCAGGTCTGACAAAAGCTGGATCCACTTCCGGAAAATAATGTGGTTATTGCATGGAGACCAAAATAGATTAGGGAATTCGAGTGATGGTGACTAAGTATTATTTGGTGGCTGCGAAAAGTCTCGACTGGTAACGGAAGCACTTGCGCAGCCCCTGCTCGAGCAATTCGCTGAGCGAGTGTTTGCCTTATCGGTACCCAAATACCCTCCCACCCGAGTACTTCATGACCGGAGGAAGTGACTGCTTTCTTTCTAAAGGCAACAGTTTGACCTCTGAGGGGGGCATCCCTGGAACAAAATTTCCTGCCCAGATCCAATGCCCCGGACAGTTTAGGGGACTTTCTGGAGCCCTGGACAGAGGGGATCAAGGGGACCTGCATGCCGAAAGGGATAGAGAACTGTTGATTATGTCGATGGGGAAATGTCGCGTTCTAGTGAAACTAAAACCGGAAGCAGACACAATATCCACCAGATTGTGAAGAAAACGAACAAAAAAGATGGTTCCTTAAACTTGAGAATATTCTTTCCTCGAATTTTTCCCCTAACCTCGGGGTTGTGGGTAGACTGCTACTCTATTCAATATGCATTCCCACCCTCAGATGTATCCATCCCAGCTACTCCATTCCCTTCCTGCCACTTGCCTTATGTCCTTCCGCTCATGCCATTCTGCTCATACGATTCCATTCTTTCCATTACTCTTCTGCCATCCCAATCGTGGGTTATCAGGAAGCTTGACAGCCGCTCCTCATATCAGACTGCATACCGTAAAAACTTGAATAATTGGACGGTGTGCTATGAAGTCCAGAATTCCCTTCTCTGGAAAGGGGGCAAAAACACAGCAAAAACACGGCCCCTTTCCCCCCTCCGAGAGAGAAAAAAAACAAAAAATTCTTGACCTTACTAGGAGAGGAAAGTCTAACGACATAGCATACCCAGTACTGAGCATACCGTCCAATTATTCAAGCCCCTACTGTTGAAAATCTTGGTTGCGGAGATGATTTACTGTGGGGATTTTACGCAGTGGATTGAAACCGCTTAGGTGGAGATGAGAATCATGATTGATTGAAGACAACTTCGTGGAAGGAAAGACTTGAGGAAAGTTGTGTACAGGAAGGAAGGTGTGTTGTAAGGAGATGGTGTTAAGGAAGGAAAAACAAGTGGGGTGAAAACATTTTGAGAGCTTGCGCGTCCTTTGACTAGTGCGTACGTATGCCTCCGCGGCTATAGAGAGCGGGCACATCCCGCACCAAGTGCGGCTATCAACAGCTATTTCCAACACCTACGGTACCCAGATAATCGAGTGAGTATATATGATTGCTAAGTTAAGCTTATTCTGTTCCACAAGTATTATACCAACGGTCCCTCCACCGAATAATATTTCATGGACCGGAAGTAATTTGATGGGTAATGACGTGCCTGATCTATGCACTCAACGGGATATAAGAGTTTTCTCACTTCAACTTCTCGACAAACTTTTAGATTATATATCTGTTCTAGCTAGTGAGCATTGCCAATGAATTGCCGTTTCCAAGATGCAGCTAGGCATTAAACTCAGTCGGCTTAGAAAAGCTCTTTCAATGAAAAATAGTGAATTGAATTTGATGAGATTGAGCATTCTTGCAGCACGTCTGCACGATCCTGATTTTCCTGATACTAGTGTGCACTAGTTCCACACTACTGGTGCACTATCCTTCTTTGGGAGAAAATAACTGTCGGTAAACTCGCGTCGGGGGGTACGTCGGGAATGCAGATACGCACGGTTATACTTCAGTACTCATTAGGGATTCGGGCACTCAGAATGATGCTAAATGGTAATTCTAGTTCCTACACACACTGTGTATGTCTCTTCCCGACCTACCTCCCGATGTGAGTTTAGTGTCCACGAGGGGGGAGAAGCTACCGTAGGTGCACCTGACTTGAATTGTGATATCCCTCCATTGCACCTATTTAGGGCAAGCCGACAGGCGGGGGACTTAAATTAAGGGCGCGTCTGGTCGTCCCGAGTTTTTCAAACCTTGATAATCACAAAACGAGAGTTTCGGCTAGCAACCGGAATAATCGCTAGTTGTCATAATCCCACATT
>Ga0307509_10002077_pt1 | contig 32998 bp, 46 predicted proteins | sample 10_EM_MG_FD_202245 | JGI IMG/M metagenome (GOLD analysis project Ga0307509, IMG submission 202245) | Populus trichocarpa ectomycorrhiza microbial communities from riparian zone in the Pacific Northwest, United States - 10_EM | ecosystem: Host-associated > Plants > Roots > Unclassified | place...
TCATGAACTTGAAGTTACTGTGCTAAATGCGACTAAGGGGGGGAATCGGGTGATGGGGGGGGTTTGGCAAGGGGTCAGAAGGGTTCTTATGACTGTATTCAAGTTTTTCTATGAATTGGCCTGTATATTAGAACAATAGAAGACTACTTGTAGTAAATTTAACGGTTTGACGATATGAAATCTATTGTGACCCTGGTCAGAAAAGAGTAAAGAGGGGACCCTTCGCTTATCTCTGGAAGATCTGGTCTGGCGTCAGGTAGCATCCTGAGTATTAGGTGCTGCGTCTGGTGCGTCCTGAGGATCAGGTGCTGCGTCAGGTTGCGTCAGATGCGTGGTGTGGTAGGGTGGTTGCGTCCTGGTTCGCGATTTGCGTTCCAGCGTCAGGTGCGTCAGATGCACAGAACGCACAGAACGCACAGAACGCAAGGTATTATTTTTGCTGATGATTAGTAAGAGTAGAGAACTGGTTCTCTAATCATCGTTCCAATCAGTTAGCCATATCTTGAAACGTGAACTCTTTGTGGTTCCTGAGTAGTCTCCCAGATGCCTCCAGGAAGTCCCTAATCAGGAAGCTTGGGTTCGGATATATGCTCTCCCCTATGGTGGCATATACCTCGCGCATAATTATGCAAGCTATTCCCGCTAGGGTAATACTGTTCTCCACCAGGGGTCAACCCCGGGACGGCATGCCTGCACTCCTCCTTCCCCTCCCTGCCCTCCCACCGAGCCCCCGACTTGTCAAGGGCCCTCACCAAAGACCTCAGGTCGGTCTACCTCCCCTTGAACTGGTCAACCCCCCCCGCCGCCGGTCCCCCCGCGTCAGGACCTACCTCCCGGTGGATGCAGTGGCACACAGGACGATTCCCTTGACACATGGCTTATCCCGAATGCCAATGATCAACACACACCTGCTCCCTGAGCTTGCTGACCTCCTCCCCCCACCGTCCCTGATCACGAACACGTACTCTGCCCTGAAGAAGAAGTTCAGGGAAGCGCTCGTAGAAGACTGGTCTCAGCTGTTCCCCCTGCCGGCGTACTACCACCACCCACCTGCCATACACCCGGGACCCTTCATGGGCCTGAACAAGTTCACGGGAGGATGAATTCACAAGATGAGAGCTGGGAAGAGCTACCTGGCTGCCCACGCCTCTTTGAGGGCCCCTGTGGCCAACACCTCCTGCCCCCGCTGCAGCTTGGAACCTGAGACGTTTGAGCACGCCATCCTTACCTGCCCCTCCAGACAGGGCGCCCGCTCACGTCTCCTGCACAGCATAACAAGTGTCGGTCAGGCGGCCCCCCTGTGGTCCACTCCCTCTCTAGTGAGAAAGCTCGGGTCCTACATCAGCGTCACAACCACGGGTTACCCCCCCACAATCTTCCCACCCACCACTCAACCTTGTTGCCCACCCTTCCGCCTCTGTCCCTCCATCCCGCCGCCCCCTGTGTTTCAAGTCTTTTCCTTGGCCGAGGTTTAAAGTGGATAGCGAGTTGGGTTTCTTTTCTGTAGCTTATGTAGGCTTTGCTTTCGTATAAGTTTTATAACCTTTCCTTCATTACTGTTACATGCTTCCTCTCCTCTATTTTCCTGACCGTCTGTTGCAACCAATCAGAACACACGGTTTCGCCACCCTCAACACCACGCTTTTATCGTCAGTATCCTTCGTTGACGGTCGCATTTGGCGGGTTTTGCCTTCTGGCTGTCGGAGCTTTTGGCCTTCGGGCAGTATCTTTAGTGGCTCGCCGGGCTTTTGCTAACTGTGAATTTTTTATTACTTTCGGTTGATTGTTTGCCTCCCCCCCGGGTGGGATTTACTTCCTCTCCTCCTCCCCTTTTTGGTGGCTCGCCTGGCCTTTTGCTACAGGTGAATTTTCACGATGGGTGACTCTGTTGCTCCCCGTCTTTGTTCCCCTTCCCCTGCTCCGGGCACCCAGATTGTCCCGGGTAGGATGCCCACTTCTGATGGCCGTGGTCTTATCCCGGCTGTCAAATTGTCATACGCCGCGCCGGGTGGGGCCTATCTGGGCCTCCACTTTGAGCATGTTTCGGGATGTCGGAATGACTCCCTTTTCTTTATTTCTGAGGTTCGAGCGATTGTTTCTCACCTCGACCTCCGCCCCTTCCACTCCGTCGAGTCCGTTTGCACTGGTATCATCGCTGCTCGCGGCTGTTGTATTACTGGTGATACATCCTCTACGCGTTGCCACGTCGACCGCACCACTACTTTGTGTTTTTACACCCGTTTTCACTCCCCCGAGGGCTCCTCCCAGTCCTGCGCCCCATCCAGCTCCCGTGTGGTGAGCTTGGATTTTCATTCGACTATGGCGTCTGATCCCATGGTCCCCTCTCCATCCTGGCCGTCCATTGATGAGGCACGACCCCAGGACCCCATGTACGTTCCTTTGGTGATTGAGGTTGATGATAGCCAACGGCGCCTTCCCTCCCCTGTTGAGCGACTTTCCTCTTCTGAGTGGAAGCTTTATAGCAACTTCCGATTGGACCGATCGTCGGACGAGGACTATGCACCTCCTGCAGGTGACATCCGCCCTGAGGATCGGATCACTCAGGTGTCATCCCCTCCCCCCTTTGTCCCCCCCTTTTCCGCTCTGGTGCCGGCTCTGGTTTTGCCACGGATTCCACCATCCCCTCTGGCCGCTGGGCCTGTGTTCCTGTGTCCAAAAGGCAGCATGCGTTTATCGCGCACACCAAGGAACGACTGGGCAACACCCCCCCCAAGCGAGACAGCACTCCCCCCCCTTTGTTGACCACTAGCCAAGTGGTTCAATCGTCGGCGGTTATCGTTCGCGATACCCCTATGGACTTGGGTGGTGGATCTAACACTGATGGCACAGGTATTGGTGACTCTAGGTACGCCACTCATGCTGAGCCACGGTCGGTTACCCAAAGCCTCTCCCCGACCTTTTCGTCAGTTCCCGCCCTCCCTCCTACCATGAGCTATCGGTCGCTTTCGCAGGTTGACGTTGCTTGAACGGCTTGGAGGATATCCGTTGCGGCAATGCCGTTCCACTGTCGTCCTCACCCTCCTCCTCCCACGGATCGGTCACGTCGTCCTCTGATTCGGATGATGCCTCCATTGTTGATGGATGCCGTACTTACGTGCTGGTTGGCGGTAAGGAGATGTATAGCTCCTTTGAGGACATTGCTGCCGATGTGCAGCGTCTGGGGAAGCAACAGAACAACTGCTTGGATGAGATTATTTCCCTGAAGGGGGAGATCAAGTTGTTGAAGGGTGTTATTGCCTTGTTGGAAGGAGATACGGTTGCCCATCAGGCTGGGCGTTCTCGGGAGACTATTTGGGGATCAGTTCGTGCTGAGGCTGCTAAGCACATGAACGGTGGTGTGACTCCTTCCCCCCCTCCTACTGATGTTGGTGTTGCGTCCTGTTTAGGGGATAAGAAGGTCGCCTTTGATGTATCGCCGGATACTGGCTTTGCCGTGGTTGATAGGAAGGATGCTCGTGGTCGTAAGGCCAATAGACGAAGACGGGTTCGCTTGATCAGCCCGGCTACCGCCTCTGCCCCCGCCCCCGCCCCCGTTCCCACTGTCGTTCCGGTATCGTCCCCCACGACCGGGGCGGCCATGTATAGTCGTGTTGCGGCTGGCCCTCCCCCTCCTCCTGTGCCACATATGACTAGGCCAGGTCGTCAGGTTTGGTGGCGGTATGTTTCGTCTTCCCACCCTGCCGTTGTCAACCCGGGTCCATCTCGCGTCTGGGTTCCTACGTCCTCCCACTCCCCCAATGCCCGCGAGCGGCATGTTACCATGCGCTTCGATGCCGGCAAGAGGACACAGCTTCCTATTACACTGGAGGCTATCCGTATCCGCAAGAACCAGACCTTGAGCAATCTTGGGAAGGGTTCGGGCAAGCCCCTGTATATCGGGGAAGCCCGATCCAAGCTTGAGATTGGATGCATTTACTTGACGCTGGCGGATCATACGGCCACTGTGGTTTGGGATAAACAGGAGCGGTGCCTATTGACTCTTATCCGAGAGCTTGGCCCATCTGGTCTTACTAACTTTGTGTTCCACAAGGATGTGGCCAAAGTTAAGATTTTGGTTTCCGGCGTCCCTCTGGCTCCCACTGGTAGGGGCTCTATTTGGAGACCTGAGGACTGGACCGGCGATAAGGCTTTTGATGGCCTCCAGACCGATATCGAGGGCTCGAACCCAGGCGTCATTACTGCCCGTCGACCGAACATGCTTGGCTCTGTTTACTCTATGAAACAGGCGGGCGCTACCTCTTGCGGCATTCGGTTCACTCTTGAATGTAATGATGCCAGCGACAAGGTTCTTTGTTCCGGACGTGTCTTCTTGTTTGGCAAATCCCGGAATGCTAGGTTTTTCGAGGAACACCGATCTGCCCCGGGTTGCAACAAGTGCCTCCAGGTCGGCAATGTTGAGATGTTGTGTGCCTTTCATCCCCGATGCCGCTTCTGTTTCGCGGATCATTTGTCGAGGTCCCACCGATGTGGGCAACTTAACTGCCCTGGTGAGAACGGTCAATCATGTAGCCACACTGGACGTACGTGTATGCTGTGTGAGAGATCGGACCATTTCACCGGTTATAACAGGTGCCCTGTGGTTGTTGGTTCCGTTTTTTCACCTGCCCCGCCGGTGCTGGATCTCCTATTGTCGCCGATGACACGTCTGTTATGGGTGTGTCCGACCGATCCCGGAATCGTCAACGTCGTCGTCGTCGTGGGATCAATGTCGCTATTGCTTCGGAGGTGATGGTGGAGAAGGAGGTTTCAGACAAAGGGCTTGCTGCTGACAAGGTTGAAGGCATGAAATATGCTGACAGACGTGCTGACCATCGTAGGGGCATGACTGACGATGTTCTGCCTAAGGCTAAGGTTATTCGGCCTAAGGTTGACAGGAAAGGTAAGGGTAAAGCTGTTGATGCTTACGAGCAGGCTGGCCCCTCCCGTATTATCGAGATTGTAGAACTGGCCCCCTCCGGCAGAGTTAACAAGGCCTCAGGGTCATTTAGTTCGACTGGCTCGTCAGCCACCCCCCCTCCCATTACCACCATTGATCACGATGAGTCTATGGGCTTTACTTTGGGCCTGATTGCGCCCCCAAAAAGCATTTTGAAGAGACGCGCCTCTGATTCCGATATCACCTCGCAGGCCATTCAGGCCTAATGTTTATTACAACATTATCGATCAATGTGGGACGGAGCAAGGCTAACCGTTCGTTGGTGATGGATGTTATTCCTTTTGTTGATTTGTTTTTTATTGTTGATCCTCCCTGGAAGGTGGACGGGGGTGGTGTTGTACATGAACATGTGGATTTTGATTTGTTTTCTTTTGTTCCGGTGTCTGGTGTTGAGGCTTTTGTTAGGTAATCGTTTTCCGGTATGTTCCTGGTGGACATGCACGACATGGTGACCTGTGTGATTATGTATGATGTTGGTGGAGTGAAGAAGAGGATTGGCGGTGTTTATGTTCCTCCGAGGATGGATAGGCTGGAGTGGTCGGCTTGCGAAGCGACATGGGACGATTGCGATTTCCTCATGGGCGACTTTAACGCCAAGCACGACGATTGGAACCCAAACCCTAGATTTGGCAGTATGCAAATTTCTGACTGTCATGGCTTGTGGTTGATCCGATTTTGCGATCGAAATGGTTTGCGTGTACACCCTCCGGTGGGGTTCACGTTTCGGAATATTAGCGCCATCGATTTGTTTATCGGGAATTCGGACACGAGGGTTTCATCTGATGGGAAGGCTGGCCTTGAGCATGTCGCTGTTGTCGCAAGGCTTAGGATTGATGAGCCGGTTGATATGATAAGGCGGCGACCCTCTTGGAGGAACATTCCGGCATCTAGTTGTGATGATATACTGGAACACGTTGATTCTGGGAGCGATGAGGAGATATGGACGAGGCTGAGGAGTGGTGTGGACGCACTTCCGAGGTCTGGGAGCAACGTCGGCCGGTGCCCCTTTTGGAACCCCGACTTGCAGCGCATTCGTTCCGATTTGAATCACCTGAGACAGATCTGACGATGGCTACCAACTGTTTCGGACGACTAGAATGTTGTTCGACAAGTATACAGAGCCAGGCTGTTGAGGTCCCGACTGGAATTTATTTGGGTTACGATTGAGAAGGCCGGAGATCCTACTATCTTCAAATTGGCCAGGCAACTGGAATCGAGGCGGACACTTCCTTCTATGCGAGACTCGGATGATCGCTTAGTATGTCGCCACGCCGATATTAGCGACATTATCGCTGGCCAGTTGCGACCTGGCGACGAACAACAATGGCATCCATCTGCGGTTGAGATCGACCCTGCCTGCGAGTTGGAATCTGCCATTAGGCGGAGCACGACTAATACCGGTCCTCGTCTTGATGGCATCGGGCATCCCTTCATAAGATATTGGGGGAAGGAGATACCTGATTGCCTGAAGCGGCTTGTCGATTACGGATTAACGAACGACATTCCTGACTGGCACTCTCCTGAGGTTGTACTCATACCAGGGGCGGACAAACCTCGTTATGACATTGTAAAGAGCTGGTGTATGATTTACTTGCTGCCGACTATTGCCAAGGTGGTGGAGAGGCTCGTCCTGCTGTTGATTGCCGAGCATCTGGTACTTGGCCCAACTCAATTTGGGTCTAGACGCAAGCGGGGCGTCCATGACGCAATGTCTGTTGTGTTTGAGTTTTTACGACAGAACGAGGGTTTTAAATGTGCCATGCTTTCCATGGATGTTGAGGGAGGTTTTGACAACATTGACATTGACCTACCGTGTGATTTTCTGGCCGCCCGGGAATGCCCTGCCAACCTGATACATTGGGTTAGGAGGTGGGCTGGGAACCGCGTGGTCAGGTTCAGGTTCAATGGACGAGTGTCGAAGCCACATTTTGTTAATTGTGGTATCCCTCAAGGATCCCCATTATCCCCCTTTTTGTTTGGTGCATATGTCGCAGACATCTTTGAGCCTCGCCTCAGGTACTCCCCTTTGGTTCGCACTGTGATTAGCAGTTATGTGGACGATGGGGTTATCCTTGTTGCTTCTGATAGCAGGGATCTCACGAGGTACACAATGGCTGAATTGTTCAGGGACTGTGACAGGGTTGCAAGGGGTAGGAAGATGGGGTTTAGCACGATCAAGACGAGGTGGATTGGTTTTGGTGGAACTGCATGGGAGGATCTGGATATTGATGCGGAATTATTAATGCCTGTTGGGGATCTTAGGGTTCTTGGTTATAGGTTTAATGTATTTCTTAATATGTCTTCTCATATATCTTATTGGTTGGAGAGAGGTTTGGGTGTGAGAAAGAGGATATCCGCGTTGGGGAGGAGGTTTGGGAGTGATGGAGGGCTGGACGGATGGTGCACTTACCGCTTGTTTCAGGCTGCCTACTTACCGACCGTCTACTTTGGGCTTGAGTTCGCAACCGACTTTTCGTCGTATGTGAAGCGGTTCTGATTCCTGATCTCCTTATGATCTACACGGATGGTTCGAAGAGCGATAAAGGGACAGCGGTGGCATGGACGACTGAGGAATGTGGGATGACTGACGGTGCGAGGGCCTTCGGTACCACGTCTTCATGGAGCATCGTGGAATGCGAGATGTTCGCCATCCTCGCCGCATTGAGGGATGTCCGCTCGGACTTCCACGGTATGGTCATCATTTTTTCCGACTGCATCCCAGCAATCATGTGTATTGCACATATGGAGCCTGAGGGTGAGTCCCCTGGTATGTGGGACGTTTTGACACCCTTGTTCAATCGCTTCAGCGCGATCCGCATTTGCTGGATCCCTGGTCACTATGAGATTGCTGGCAACGAGATGTCAGATGCCAAGGCCAAAGAAGCGGTCGGCGGTGTCATGCATTATAGGAACTGGGCTGGTGTTGTGCTCGGCCTCGGCCATTCCATGATTGCCAGGGAACACCGGGCAGCTGAATGGTCCCATTGAGACACGTCGGAGGGCCACGGGTTCTACGATAGAACCCCAAAGAAGCCCAGACACCTACGCGGTCTCAGCAGACATGATCATTATATCTTGTTGAGGATTCGCAGCCGTACCGGTATTGTCAGGCACTATGGCTGTCAGAATGCGGACGATCATTTGCACCTGATGACTTGCGACAAGTACCTGGTCAAACACCCCCGTTTTCCGACTTTGTTCAATGATAAGCGGATTCCGGAGTGGCGTGACTGGTGGCAGTCCCATTTTAATCTGGGTATGGGCATTCCAAGTGAACACAAGGACAATGATGGTGTGGTCACGGTGTGTGGGAATCCCTTCCAGCCGACGGTCACTCAGTTGATCAACGGTACTCTCAGCTTGCTTCATCTCGGCACTCCCGATAGCAGATGCACCTGATGCCTCTTGAAAGACTGCCACGGTGGTAACAAGTGCATGCTTCCTGTTAGATTTGTTACCCCTGGTGGGGGTGGGAGACGTGTTGCCCTTACGTGCTGGCCTGATGCTGGTCCCTGTGGAGAGTGCGGCAGTAGCGCCAAGATATTCCATGCTCATCTTCGCCGGTTTCCTGGGTGCGCTTTACACTACTTCGTGCCATTTTGGTACAATGTTCTGACAACTGGGACGAGTTACCGATGATCCACTGGAATACGGCTGCTTTACAATGGTGGAGGAGCCAGCCTGGCCTTTGTGTCTGCGACTGGACTTCCCCTGATGTTGTTGGGAGCCATTTGAGGTTGCGTTCCGGACAATCGTGCTTGGAACATATCTTCGCCATGTTTGCGGTATGGACCGGGGATGGTGGTCGCCCTGCCTTGCATATGGGGTTGGAAGTGGTGTGGAGACGCGGATAGTTTGTTGGGCTGCGAGATGGATGGTGGTCCATGTGTTGTGTTTTCATTGGATTTATATTTGGTTGGAGGGATGCGTGACCGGTTTGCCGGAATCTGGGTTTGGTTGTGGCTATGGCCTTGCTCACGGTAGTGTTAGATAGCTGGCTATGGAAGGTGGATTTACTTTGTTCGTATCCTGGTTGGGTGGTTTAATTTTTGTGATTCCCGTGTGCTGGCCGGATACTCGGACTTCGGTCTACAAATCGCGCGGGTGGTACTTGTCCGGATATACTGCGGGCTAGGTGGGGTTGGGACTGGCGTACTCCTTGGAACGTACTGCCGTATAGTCGTGCAAGCCCGGATAGGTAGTGGCTCCTTGTCTAGTTAGTTATAAATAAAAGATATTGAACCCCTCTATTTTCCCTCCAAGTGCAATTTGCACTTTCTGAAACACCACATATACTATCTTGAGATTTACGCGTAACGTGACTTGTTAGGTTACATGAATACCATATGGATCCTGCTGTCCCATCCTTTTGTTCGAATCGTTGAAATAAAGCAAACGGTAAAAAGGCCAACCCCCCCCCACCGCCAGCAGGTGCTAGAAGCTCCTCCACTCATGAGGGCGCCCCGACCCTGTCACCAATATTCATGCCAGCAGGCCCCCCCTCGCTTAAGCGACCCAGAAGCAACACGATAACACGCCTCCCACATATCGATGAGAGATACTTGAGAAACGCCCCTCCGAGTGCCTACTTCCTGAACCTTTTCCACAAGATAAAGCAGGACCAGGAAATTGGGGCTACCACCGCCAGCAAGGAGAATGTGGTTATGATCGAGATGATCTATCAGATTCACAAAGACTACAGGATGGCCATCCACGAGCTTAGCGAACAGATCGAAGCCCTTACCGAGGAGGTTAGCACCCTTAAGAACGCTACTCCCAGGGCTGACACCCCCACCCCGATACCCTTCCCACTACCGCTAACAGCTCCTGAGCGGTCTGCAGCCCCCGACTCCCGCCCGGTCGCTCTCCCCACAGCCGCGCCACACAAATCGTAGGCCACAGTGGCCAGGAAGGGCAGAAAGGAAAAGACTACCAGGGCTGCTAGGGCTGCCTATGCCCCAGCAAGATCAACTACCAACAATAGGCCCCAGCTGAAGAAGGGTCTCACCGCTAGAGAACGCCGCCTTGTCGTTAAATGCGAGGGTGGGCCACTCCTTACAACCGCCCTAGACCTAAGAGATGATATCAACTTGGCACTAGCCGCAACCTACGTACAGACTGTCTCCCTCCGGGGGAATACGGTCACCCTTACCACCATGGAATCAATCAAAGCCACCTCACTTAACAGCAGGGTGGGAACATTCCTACACCTAATACCAGGAATGGTTAGCGTTCACCTGGACACCCCATATCACACGTTTTGGTACACGGAATCCTAACCTCGAAATCTCTGGCTGAGATAGCCAATGAGCTCACCACCTTCAATTCTGGATTGTCCCTTACTAGCCAACCCAGATTGCTCACCACCGATGACGCTAGGGCTGGTAAAACCGCCTCTACAGTCGTGATTAGCATAACGGGCCCCAGGGCATCTGACTACGTTGGAAAACGCCTTGCCGCTTCATCAACCAATAGGACCGAGCGCCGCTTGCGCTTCAACTCCCACACCCAGCGTTCCAAATGCCAGGGGTATGGAAACCACAGTAACCAATGCACCAACCCGGTCTCATGCCGATGGTGTGCCTCCCCACATCCCACAGGAAACCACACCTGTCCCACTGCTACCTGGCGCATACGCGGCCGACCCTGCAGCCACACCATACTTAGGTGTGTAAACTGCCAAGGCCCGCACGACGCCCACACAGCACAATGCCCCTCCCACCCCAAGGTTGCTCAGGATGAGAACCCAGAAGGAGAAGAGGAGGAAATGACCACTTGATGATTATGATTTATGTTATAGTTATTGAGTAGACTTTGGTTCTACACTTTTATTTGTCAAGAAGAGGCTGATGGAGTTTCTTTTGTTATATTAATGGTTTTTCTAGGCCATAGCTGAGGGTGCATGCCAGAGTTTTCCTGTAGTAAAATACGAAATAAACTTACCGGATTTTATAAAAAAATACAATCCTTCATTAATGTTAGAGAGGCATCTGGACCCTGGGAGGAGAAACCACTGTGAGAGTGGATATTTTACTAGTGCCGTGACTTGCCTTTGTGATATGTTTGGATTTATAGGTTTTGTTCTCTCAATAGCTCGCGCTGCATGAGGCTTTTTGTACCTAACACAATTAACGCAGGATTACAAAAAAGAAGAAGAAAAAGAAATAAAAAGCAAGCAAGACATAGCCACGAACCATCTTTCTTACACCTCCGGCGATTGAAATCTCAACACCATGAGAATTCATCGTCGCATGGTATTCCTCTCCCCTTTTCTGATGGCATTGTTACCTGGAAGGGTGAAGCTCCTCCCATCTGCCTCTCCCCTCTGGCCCCTCCTGATGGCACTGGCTACCGGCAGCCTTTGTATAGGGGGTTACGGTTACCTCTTGATTCTCTTCTCCGAAGTTGCTTCGTGGCCCCATGCTTAACACTTGCAACTGTCCGTGACGGTGGCAACTCGTCCGCGCGTGGCTGCTAGCTTCGGGTTCTCGTTGAAGTAGTTGCCCTGGTCGCTCTGCACCCTGGTATTGCACCTGCTCCGGGGAAACGTTTGGGTATTGTGCGCATTCGAAAAACCGTGACCCTTGCCAGGTCGGCCGCGTCCACACTGCTCATGGTTAGTGTCCCTTCCACCCTTCCACCTCTCTGTTACGTCGGCTAGCACCCTACTGGTTCAATACTGGGGCGACACCTCCTGCCGCCCGTCCTCCTGGCCTCTGTCTCCGACTGATCACCAGGCTTAATGATCATGGCTGTGTGCGCCGTTGTTTCTGCTTATGTGTAGGGAGGTCATGCTTACCGCCTCTGTTCTTTCGGTGACATCCAACACCCCCCCACCCTCGTTGCGGGGGACTCGGTGATCGACTTCGTCCTGCCCCAAACTCTCATGAATGCGGGCTCGGTTACCGATCTCCTTCTGGGGATGGCAGTGCCCTCGGCTTCCCAGTCTATATGTCCGAAGTACATCTACCTCTTGTGTGTGGTGCCGTCCTATGTGATTGTCTTGTGGGCTCTTGTGTCTCTCCCCCTTCTCGAAGGAATGGGCTTTGTCGTTGGGCTAGGTGTGGGTTGACTACAGGTTTGGGCTTAAGTGTATTTCCTTCCTACATGGGCTTGAGGTTTTCCTGGTTTTGTGAGTTTGTTAGTTCACTGTCGGCGGTTGCTTTCTTTGGGTTGCACGTCTGTGGAGGTTATTGGTTTGTTGGATTCAGGCCTGTGGTTTCCTTGTAGTTTCTACCCATAGTACCGAGTGTTGGTTCCACCTCTACTCAAAGGGGGTAATGGGTTGGGCAGGGTCAGAGCGTGTTAGCCAACAGAAGCGGGATAGACAGTAGTTGGAAGTTTTTTGTCTACATAGCTAGCCGTGACGTAACAGTTGTTCCTTAAACAAATATAAAAAGGGATATAAAAAATAAAAAAGGAAGTACAGAATAAAAAACCCACAAAGAGATAGCACGAACCATCTCCTCTCCACCTCCTGCGATTGAAATCTCACCATCACGAGAAATCATCGTCACCTTTCCCCACCCACCTCTCTGCTGCCACGATGGCTACTGCCTAGGAGTTGACGTTAAGCCATCTTCGCTCGGCTTGAGAGGCCTGTCGGCCTCCCCTCCTTGGGGTTCTTGTTCCCGTTCATCGTTGGCACGCTGATGAAGTTCTGTTCTCCCCCTGACGCCGCACTTGCTTTGCACCTCGCTTATCATTTTGCATGGTCGGAAAGCTTCTTGCTTTGTTAACGGTCGGTGTTACGGTGTTGGACTCGCGGTCGAAGTAGGCCTTGGCATGATGGGCTTGTACCTCTGATGGGGACAGCCTAGGTTAGTGACATCTCTGTCCCGCCTCGGTTTGGACCTCGTCCCAAAAGCCCTTGCAATTGCCTGGTGGTCGGTTGTGACTAGCCCGCTCGCGATCCTTCCTCCCTCATGCTCCTGGTTTACTCCGCGTGCATCGTTACTGCTACAGGAGCCGGGTCCTTACTCCCTCATTATCATCCCCGATCGTCAGTCCCCTCTTCGGGTATGCCCAGTCGTGGTATTGCACTACCTCTGCGCCTAGTGTCCAACGCCTTGGCTTGACATAATTACCAGGGCAACTGTACGTTTATGGTTACAAATGTCGGCCCACCAGTCCAGAGGTTTTCCCTCGTCTTCACGATCACCTATTCTCAATGCCACTGGGGTGGTTTTCATTTTTGTTTCTTTTGTTTTAGAGGAGCCTGTGTTGGGGTTTGGGTCTCTCTCCTGTACGTCTCTATGAATTGTTTCCTTACGTGTCTGAGGTATTATTGTCTTAGGTGCTAGGCGAGGGGGATTTTTGCTATGGATTCAAGGTGTTTGATTGTTCCCATGAAGAGGTGACGCGGGCTCTTGTTTTGGATTAAGGTTTTGTTCACGCCATAGCCAGAGAGGCATGCGAGTTCTTGTACCTAACAACGAATATATGATATAAATAAAATAATAAAGAGAAAAATAATAAAAAGAAGAGAAAAAAGAAAACAGACCAAGAGATAGGCGCGAACCATCTCTCTTACACCTCCGGCGATGGAAATCTGAACACTATGAGACATCATCAGGAGTGGTATCCCCATCCACCTTTCTGAGGGCCTAGTTGCCTAGAAGGGTCAAGCTCCTCCCATCCGCCTCTTACCTGTGGCCCCTTCTGATGGCACTGTCTACGGGCAGCCTTTATATAGGGGGTTACGGTTACCTCGTCTCCATCTGGTGCGCACTTGCTTGGTGGCCACTCGATAAGCACTTGCAACAGTCGGGTGCGGTCACACCTCGTCAGCGTACTGCTGCTAGTTTCAGGTTATTGGTAAATAGTTGCCCTGGTGGCTCAGCTCCCTTGTATTGGACCTCCTCCTGGGAAACATTTCGGTAGGGTCGACATTCGAAAAAGTCATGATCCCGTCACGGCCGCTCGCATCCGCATTTCTCATCATGACCATCTCTTCCACCTTTCCACCACCCTACTGCTGCAATACAGCGGCTACGCCCCCCTGCTCCCCCTCCAATATCAGCAAAAAAAAAACTTTTCTCCGGACGGATAGAGCCCGCTTCTGGACGAATAGCGTCCGCTCTTTGGGTCCGGTGCTCCCGGATCTACCGTGCGTTCTTTGCCTTGCATTTCTTGTGTCTGGTGCACCCGGAAGCCCCACTTTCCCTCCACAGCGTCCGACGCGCTTGTTGCGGCCCCACCCCCTCCTCGTTCCTCCCCCTGGTATCCACCCCCTTATCCTCTCGTCTACTGGCCGCCTGCCTACTCCTTGCGGTTGCGCGCGTCCGGCGACCATCTCTGCTCCCGTCACACCTCTGGTGACCTAGATCTGTCCCCTTCCATCCGCTTCTGTCCGCTGCCATCCTACGTCGCTTTTTTCTTAGTCTGCACCCTACTGTCATTTCCATAATTCCCTTACTGTTCACAAGACGCCCGGCGCGGCCGCCATGCAGACCCCCTACTTTGGTTGGCTTCCCTTCCCACAGGAGAGCATAGTTTCGCATTAATCATCCACAGAACTCAGGCGGCCGAGTTGAAGCCGGACAGTTTCTACCGGAATCTCTCCCTTAAGTCGCCGGCTTCAACTTGGCCGCCTATTCAATTCAATTTATTTAAAACATTGCCTTAAACGCCCACGGATCATATAGTACTCCAACGGCCCAGTGGAAGCTGGACACTCAATATGGGCACGGCCATCATAAGTGTACGGCTTCAACTTGGCCGTATATTCATACAGAACATTTCATCCAATTTAAAACATTCCCTTCAATACCCGCGAATCATGTCTGACTCCCGCGGCCGGGTTGAAGCCGGACACTCAATATGGGAACTGCCACCTTAAGTGTCCAGCTTCAACTCGGCCGGATGTTCGTGTAGAACAATTCAACCTATTTAAAACATTGCCTTAAATGCCCACGGATCGTGTAGTACTCCCCCGGCCGAGTAGAAGCCGGACACTGAATATGGGCACTGCCACCTTAAGTATACGGCTTCAACTTGGCCGTATATTCATGCAGAACAATTCAACCTATTTAAAACATTCCCTTAAATGCCCGCGGATCATGTAGTACTCCCCCGGCCGAGTTGAAGCCGGACACTGAATATGGGCAGTGCCACCTTAAGCGTACGGCTTCAACTTGGCCGTATATTCATGCAGAACAATTCAACCTATTTAAAACATTCCTTTAAATGCCCGCGCATCGTGTATTACTCCCCCGGCCAGGTTGAAGCCGGATACTCAATACGCCAACTGCCACCTTAAGTGCCCAGTTTCAACTCAACTGAATAAATACTGTACATAATTGGATAGAATAATTTAATATATTTCATTAAACGTCCCCAGATCAATCCTGTGATTCACTATCCATTGCTTCTCACCGCTAGGAATTACCTGCGCCTGTCCAATCACTGCCGCTATACTGACTATTCGCATGTCTCGACCCTTGATCCCTTTGCCGACTCAAATATGTCCGCTCGGAATGTGAAATCTGGCACCATTGATCGGATCGAGTATGCGAACTAATGCCAGGTGATGGACGGCTGCGGCCTCTCTTAGAATATTTCTTATCTTGAAAAGTGCTAGCAACCGAGCCACCACGTGTCCCTGTAAATCTCCACAGTTCGCTTCCCCACCAGTCTGGACCCACACCCAATCGTTTCTAGAACCACCGTTGCGCAATGCCCTTGTCCCAGTGCAGCGGGCCCGGTGGATCTGGAACCTGTCAGTTTCCTGAAAGTCGGGCACTGGGATTTCAAGCTGAGCAAATACTTCTACAGGAAGTAACCCGAGTTCGGCCGGGTCCGCAGGCAACCGCTGGTCATCCACAGCGGTCTGCCTGATAAACCGCAGCATCTCCTCCATCATGTTGGAATAATAGATATCGAGGGCTGTGCATAATTCGGTCAGCGTGCTGGTGTTCTTCATACGGCCTTGAAGCACCCGGCGCGGTGTGCTGCAACTTGGAACAGTTGGCATTTCCATCCCAGTATCTTCTACCACGATCACACCCTCAACTTTCGCAAGTGCTTCTATTGTCTGCAACCGTATTCCTAGGGCGTGCTGGCGGCCATAGTGCGACAAGATCTGTCGAGCGGCTTCATTCTTGTTTGACCTGCGGTAGCCATCTGTAATCTGATCCTTTTGTACTAGTTCACCAATCTCGGTTGAATACATCGATATGGATCCAAAACGCCGTACATAGGACGCAAAGTGCGTGAGATAGTGCATCTTGGTGAAGTTGAAGTGGTTCTCACGCCGTATCACATCTGCCCGCCGATCAGACCTTTCAACCCTCTCTTGATCAGCCAGCCGACGGCGATTAGCGATGGGTCTAGGGCGGACTTCTTTAGCACGCTGATCTGCCATTAGTTCCCTTAGCTCCCGATCCTGGCGAGTTGCTTGAGCTCGAGTAGCCCTCGAGGTACGGAACTCAAGAAAAATGAGCTTTGTCCAGTGGAATGTCTGCACGTAGCTTTCCATGTAGGAAAGTGTGTCTGGTGTCACTGTATGACTGCGATATTGAGCCATGAGAGTGAAGTCCACCAGCGCGCTAACACACTTCAACGCATTCGTGAAATCCTGATACTGAGTACTGTCCGGATTTCGCAATGCGGACGCCAATACGGCTGAAATACAACGGCCGAGATTGCGCATCTCCTTTCTTTGCCATTGTGTGATTTCGCGATAGGCCTTTTTCGGAACGCTGAATCCGGGGTAAGGACGAATTTCTTTCCAAGCATCGTCGAACCCCTGCTACCGTTTATGCTTTTTCGTGAAACCTTCCACCCATTCCATCAGATGTTTGAATAAGCCAAGGTAGATGTTGTGCAAGAGGTCCGGCTTGTGTAGGTGCGCCGGGCTTACTCGGTCGAGTCCGCTGAATACGTTGTTTCTTATTTTCACGCCCAATGGCTGAAAGTATTGTGCAATGCCGGCCGCTTCTGCCGGGTCATGCCTCAAGGCTTTCTCTCTGTATAGCATGTAGTCGCGGGTCTCATTCATCTGCTGCGGATCCCCACCGAGCTCCTAGCACGGAACCTCACACTTTTAGCATGACTTACTGCCTATTCCTTGCAAGGCTGCAGGCTCAGCATGATCCGCGATCCAGGCCGACAAAATGGGAAAACAAAGGCGTGTTTTGCCGTCTGCACAATCCATTACCGTTCCTTCTCGCGCAACCTGCTGTAATGGTGCCAGGACAAGATCGAAGACAGCCCGTAGGACATCCGCATTGGTCTGCCGCTGGGCTTCGTTGGCACTGGCTCATTCGCCACTGAACTTTGGCGGTACTGGAAGCAATGCCAGAAGCAGGATTGGCATCTTGGCAGGGCTGCTTCTTGTCCTCGAAAGTATATTGCCGATCGTCATGTATACCGGCCAGGCTTTCTTATCTCCGGAGAAATTGGTAAGGTGCGTCTGGTCAGACAATCCGATAATGGGCACCACTGTGGACCCGGCGGGCAAAGCGTTCTACCAAGGAACGGAATGGGCTGTTACCACTGGAAACACTACTCCAAGAACTTGTCAGGACCTATATCATACCTGCATATCCCACCACCAGTCCGCCGTATGCATCTCTGAATACAATCGCTCCCCACTTGAACCATATTCTCGAATAGGTGCGTCAACCATATCTGAGCTATACCCGACCTGACGGATCAGGTACCGGACACAGTCAATAATATTTCGATAATAGAAAGTTGTTGCATGTCGACCATCATCAATACTGGCGTCCGCCCACACCAAGTATTCACGAAATGGGTCCAGTATGTCGAGGTGTTGTCGCAAGGTATAGGCCTACCGGAATGATCTGCTATCCGTACCGCCTAAACCTTCCGCAAAGTACGCGTCGATCTGCGACTTGCCTACCTTGCTCCAGACAAACCAGCTCGCCAAATTAAAGTCGTTTTCCGATGAGAAAGGGCTCCAAGGGTCATCGGTCATGGCCTTGTTGTGCTCTGTATAGCCAGCAACTTCGCCGTGTGGTCTGCCAGCACCTGGAATAGTTTCTTGACCCGAAGGGCGCACGCGGACCGGTGCGTGGGAAACGTCTTCCCTGTCTGAATCGTTCTGCATATCATCTATCTCACCACTTGCTGTATGGAAATCTGGGATCTCGAGCCTGCAATCACATTCGTAGTCTGAGTCGGTCAGGTTTTCAAGTTCATCACGAACAAAAGTAGGTGCCAGGGAAGCCGCATCCGCAATCGCTCTGAGGGAAAGAACGATATCAAGATGCATTGTCTGAACGTGTTTTTCGTATGCAGCGGCTTGTTGATAACGTCGCCTGCAATAAGGAAATTTTGTTGTCTTTGAGGTCATCGTGTGTGGTGTTTCTCTTTCATGTAGTCTGGCGGATGCGTAAGCGGATGGGCTGAGCGGCTGCAGCGGACTCTTTCAAAGTGAGGGGTAGGTTTCTTTCCACTGGTAAATCGGGAAAATTGCAGGTTTGTTTAGTCGGATGACGAACGGGTCCAGACATTCAAGCTGCCAACCGTTATTCACGGTTTAACTTGTGAAACCTGTTCTCTCTTGAGAGTATGGGAGGCCCTTGGCTCATGGGTTGCGGCTCCCATGCGGCTCTGTTGCGGCTTAAAACCTTTTCTGAAACCTATCGTCATTGTAGGTGGGTCACGTGACTTTTCAAGATATTCAAGTTTGTACAGGGTACGATCCTGCGAACCCCACTAAAACTGTCCTCGTGCGGCCTATATAATCTCTCTCTTCCCCCCCTTCCATCTTCTCTCCACAATCCGTTCCCCAATCACAATCACATCCTCGATCCGCGAGCCCATCCTAACAGGACCCACGAAGCTTAGCACAACCTCTCACTCATCTGCAGTATCACCAGTGTATCCTCAGCTCATTTTAGATTACCTATCTACGTTTCCCTAGCCAATAACCTTTTCACAGCCATTACCATCCGCAGAACTCCCTTTACCGTCCGCCAGGCTCGCTCTATTATTTTCGGATCTTCCACAATCCTTCATCCTCAAAAGTACCAGCATCTACTAGCAGCCATCCTCCATCCGCTGAGGGATCATTTAAACGCCCCCAAAAAGCAGCCTCTTTCTGATCCATCAACCACCCCCCACCCCGATCACTATTACAATGGCAGCCTCAAACGTTGGTCTCAGTTTCGAAAAATTGGCGTCCTTTAAAAACGAGAGCGATGTTACATGGTGTAAGAACGTTTGCGGCTTCCCCCACCCACGAACCGATAGTCCGGAGTATAAAGCCTGGCGAAATGCTATGAAACGTAAGATGGAGCAAGAGAGGATCCGAGGGTGGAAGCGGAGTACTGCCGGACAATGGGCGGCCATCCAGGCACATGCTCTTATGCTCCGGCCTGTTCGCCAGAGGTCGGGACTCTGGCAGGCTAATTACCCCAGTGGCGAACGTTTTACCAAATGCCGCGACTTTTTGCTAAAGGACATAGCAAAAAAACATCAGGGTATCTTAAGCAACATGTTGAGAGCACCCGTTGCCGCTGTTCCGGTTGCGGACCCCACGCCCGCCAGAAATGATCGTAAGTTATCCCCAAGCGTCCGCAATAAAGATGTACCATATAGGCTAATACAGATCCTGCAGGTGTCGCCTGTCCGCGGTCTGTCCGTCTCTGGATAGATGAGCCATCCGCTGTCTGCCCAAGTAGCCCACTTCCTGTCGGGATGGACAAGATCCAGTGGCAAAGTCATGGACATGTTTACTGGATGGAGCTAACTGAGCCCACCTTTCCGAACCTGCTAGCGGGCATAGACAAAACCATGGCACCGGGTGTCGGATTTCGTATGCTTATTGGTATGACGAGACAAGGTACACATCTGCTGCAGGACGATCCAGAGGAGCCGCTGCCGCTTGCTGAAATGATCCGAATCACAAACAGCCGACTTGTCCGCATATAGTGGTCTTTGAATCCGCCAAGCGAACCAATTGATCTGCTCTTCTGTTGCCATCGAAGGAATGATACAGAGGATAGCACTCCTCCTCCCGGTGAGATCTGGTTTGCTTCACGTGATAACTGGGGCCCCCCTCCAGACACCTCGGATGACGGGTCCGCCGGTAGCCATCATGGACCGAGCTCAGATGGCCACTAGCCAGAGTCATCCGCTGCGGCAGCAAAGGGAACCACATCAAGAAGGACCACCAGGAGCGGTAATACCAGAAAACAGACTGGGCGAACACACCGCATCAATTGGGCGGACGTTGGCGCATCAGAGCCAGAGTCTTCTGGTACGCAAGCTTCTGTCCCTCGTGCAAACTTAGGCACTCGTGTTTTGAGGTCTAGTAGACAAGGAGAACGGGAGACTGACTTAAAGACAGCATCCCGGACCCCAGCCAATAACAGTGGTAAAGGCAACCTCGCGGTCATGCAAGAGGCCGATGAGCCATACGGTTCGGATGGATGTCCGGGACCCAAGAGGAAGGTGGCCCGCCAGGTGGGGGCAATCGATGCCGGCATTGAGGGTGAGCCGGACACACAGGATGGGGAGCATAATCTGAGTTGGCAGCTGGCTGACAGGACTAAGGCGACAAACAGTCGGTCTCCGTTTACTCCCAATCCTGGTCACCATCATGCGTCTGCAGCGTCTGAGGAGGCAGAGGCGAGAAGGTCAGCCGCGCTTCTTTTGATGCTGGCCTCTGGGGCCGAGCAGCCTGTCAACACATTGGCGACAAAAGTCGATACGCCCGGCAGAAGCCATTCCCCCTCCGAGGATCCACATACCAGCGATGTGTCTCGGGATATTCTGACAGCTGAAGAAGTTGGACGAGAATTAAGCCCACCCGCTGACTCCCCAACCGCCTCGAGTGCATACTCTACACCTGGTAAGTTCTGGTTACGACTACCAGGTTTTTCATCCATTCTGTTGGCAAGGTCTGCCGCAGTTCCGGCAGAAATGGGTGTTGGGAGTCCGCTCAAGTCCGTTTCTGTCCTGGCCGACTAGCTCTGCGAACAAAGCTCTCCTGCGCCCACCAATGTGGCTAATATCTCGCTAGCTGGGGATGCAGGTCCATTTCAAGCAATTTCCAAGTACTAGGCCACGATGGACCCTTAGACTTTTCCTTTTGGTGTTTTCATTTTTGTTTCTAGAGTTCATGTTATTGTCGCTGTTCCCTGACTATTTTTGTTTTAGATTAGCCCACTACGTCTGGGCTGCTTGCACTGATCAGTATACTTAATTTAGACCTGCGACTGTCCGCAGATCCTGCGTGTGTTTCCTTTGGGTGTTTTTCATTTCGAGTTTAACTTTTAGAGTTTTGCGAGTTATCCTTGTATTTTTTCCCACACATTTCTTGTTTGGATTGGCCCGGCGGTTGCCGTTCCGGGTTGCCCAAACCCAATGTAGTCTACGGACACTTTGTTGCTCTACAGGCTCCATCTTAGAGTTTTGCAGACCATTCTTGTTTGCCACGAGCTGTTCTGCGTTTACCGGCTCAGCTCGTGGGACCTGCTCTCGGAATCTTCGCTGATTATTCTTGCTCTTTTCTAGCTCTTTTTCGTTTCGTGTATGTTGTCTCTGTGGGCTTTACTGGTTTGCTCTTTGGACTTGTACAGATCAGTCTTGTCCTCCTCTAGGTGATTTTCATTCAGGGTTGCCGCTTTCATTACTATTCCTATCGTAGCTTTTCATCTTATATCCGGTCCGTTGAGCCTTAGTGGCAGCTTTCACTTTCTGCGATTAGTGTTCGGGCCCGAGCCCGAGCCCTAGCCTTACCCGCATTTGTTTCTGTCCCCTTGGCAGACCTACTCAAACTAGATTAGTCCGTACATTCTGATAAACCTTTTTTCATCTGGTTCAGGTACCCCAAGTACCTAACACTCGTATTGCTCCAGTGAAATCGCAGGGTGGCCAAGTCTTCAGGTGCAAATTCCTATATCAGGTATCAAGGTGCAATTTGGACGCGCGGTGTGTGCTGACGCCAGTGGACATGAAAGCGAGTGATGAACTGTGAATGTCCTGAGTTCTTAAGGAAGCTGGGCCGACCATTTCGATCTTCCAAGCTCACACCCCATATCATGCCCTCAGCTACCTACCACTAGAGGCTTCCTAACACCACCTGCACCTCAACGTCATACACTGCAATTCTCTTCTATCACTATGCACCTGCATACTATGTCAGAGCAACAGCGGCGGCTTATGGCGGCCCGAGTGCCTTCATTGAGGCAGGAAAGGCAAAGGCAAAGGGAGGTCCTTCGCGGACGTTTCCGGGGATCTGGGTCCCAGGACGGATTAACTATAATAACATCACCAAGTGTTGAGTCTGTTATGGCTGGGTCCGCTGTAGGTAGGAGGAGGGATGCCGTGCGGGAGCCAGCTTCTTCACGACTCCAGGTACCAGAGCCTGTCCTGTACAACCGGCAGCAGGTCTTAGAGTCAGCGGATGAGAGTCTAGACTCTAATGATGGGGAATATGAGGGTAATGATGGCCAGAGTGAGGAGAGTGAGGAGAGTGAGGAGAACGAGTTAGGCCAGCATGGGGACGATATGGATCATCCATCGGCCTGGGGAGCGCAAAGACCAATTGGGCGTGAGTTTCTTAGCTCGCAGCTCTCGATACAGACAATCACCCCTGGGAATACCCAGAATTCCAGCAGGAGGATTAGTTACCCCGGACGGAGAACGTCTGTTCAAGTACGAGTTAGCCAAAATGGTTGTACATCTGCCATTCCCTCCCGTTCGCCCACAGACTTCAATCCACTTGCGATGCCGGTGATAACCCCAAGTCACCCAGATCCAACCGTCCAGGAATTGGATCGCGGAGGACAGCAAGCCAGCCGTAGGCGAAATATGGCAACCGGGGTTGAGCGTACCATTCTGGCCAGATCCCCGGACCTGATGTGGGACTGGACGATCTTCGTCAATCCGTTTCCGGACCCAATTACCCTCACCGAAGAAGTCCACACATGTTGGAGCGATGCCCGGACCCAATTAGGCTTTCCCGACTTCGCTGATGCTACCTCACCCTCAACTGACCATGTAAGTTACCCTTAATCGATAACCGACATCCTATCCTAGACTAAATGGAGTGGCAGCTGGTCACGGATTTGCAGATCCGGGCAAAGCACAGCGGATGCAGATCTCAGTATCTGCATACAGCAAAGAAGGCTATAACAGAACTCTATAAGCTCAATATTGTGGATCCTACAGCCTGAGCACGAAGAGTGGAATACCTACTGGCGGAGGATAGGTTCATTTGCCCGCCGGGCAGCTATGAGATATCTTTTTGACATTTGTCGGGATTGTTTCTAATTGGAGTAAGACTAAATCGATTTAATCCGGCGGACAGCCAATTTCTCTTAGATTCCTAGCACCCCAGATTCCACGTGTGATATTAGCTCAATATTACTCAGGCCTGAAAAGCAAAGGCATGACGGATGAGGGTTTCCTGGATAAGATCGATGGCCCGTTTGTCTGTCTGACAGCCGCCATAATATGTCATTCACTGCGATGTTGGCGGACTGGCATCTGTATCGATAATGTCGCTTTCACTAGGGCCACTTCCGGGCGTAAGAAAAACAATGTGTACTGGCAGGTTTCGAAAGTGTCTGGATCCCCCGACGGCCCGGACATCTGCACACTTTTGAAAATTGCAAGTACTCGAGTTCGGTGAAAGGTTGGCTAACAGATAGATAGCCCTGCTGGAACATCAGATGCGATCCTGGTGCAAAAAGGGAAGAGTTTGGCAACGTCGAATAATTCAGCAGATAATGGCGACATTGGAGGCCAGAATCGCGAAGGAGCGGGGAAAGCCGGTTGCGAGGACGGCGGGATATGACAATGATGAGGACCCATTGAGGCGGGAGTTTGGTAGTGATACGGAGCTGGATGAATTGGATGCCGCTGGCGGCCTCGTGGATACAGGAGGACATGGTCGGCAGGAGCCGTGGCGAGAACATGGGCCCAATCCGGCAGCACTGGTTGGTGGAGCGCAGTTCCCAGACCCTAGGGAGGCGGAATCGCACGTTGAAGAAACCGATCGAGAGGATAGGGAGAATGGTTTTATCACCACTTGCTGATCGTGTATATATATGTAATTAAATTAAATTAAATTACGCGTGCTAAAAGGGTCAGGAATGGTCAAACAATAGTAGTGTGCGAGTTGGTGGGCAGGAAAGGAATGAGAATGAATTGCGCGGATGGTTATAAGCTGCGCAAGTATGAGTAAGGCATCTAGCGGGCAATTGTCGGTTCCGAAGGCATGGGAATGTATCGGGCAGATGGTTATAAACCGTGCAGGCTTGGGTAAGTCGTCTAGCGAGCAGCTGTAGGTTGACAGGCACGGTAACGAGTCTGGGGGGCTGTTAGAAGCAGGGGCAGGCGGTGGGAGCCCACGAGCAGACTGTAAGAGGCCGGGGAGGCGGCATCAGGCATGGAGTAGACGTGATAGGATGTGGGCAGCTGAGGAGCGAGCTGCACGAAAGGGCAAGAGAGGGAAGACGTCCGCCGGATATGGGAGGAGACGGGCAGGGATCAGAGGGTTGAGGAGGAAGGGCTCAACATGCAGGGAGGGATGAGGGTGGAGGAAGTAATGACGGGAAAACCTCCGCAGAATACGCGAGAGGACTGAGGGAATCCAGGAGTGTAGGAGAAGCGGAGGTGATGTTGGTTTGGTTCCGGATGAGAAATGGATTCAGGGAGAGGTTAGTGACAGGGTTAAAGGAGAGAGGGTATCATGGAAAGAAAGCTGGCGGGCGGGGGTATAGGGGGGGGAGGCCGGGAGCAGAGTGGTCGCGGCCGCCAGACGTCCGCAAAAGGGCAGCATGGGAACGAGTGCATTGGGAGCGAAGGCATGAAGAGGCTGGGCGCTGGGGGTAGAGTATCAGGGGGGTGGCTGCAGCAGGGGGGGTTAAATGCGTCAGGAGGCAAAAAGGGCCGCGTCCAATGCGTCCGGACGCTGACTTGCGCGTCCGGACGCATTGGACACGGCCCTTTCACTTCCGGACGGAATGAGCCCGGGCGGACGCACCCAGAACAGGAGTTTACGTTATAAGCGCCTGGAACGTCTGGCGCACTGGGTGAGCGGGGAGAGTCAAAACGCAAGGTATTTTTTTTGCTGATGAGCTGGCCTCTGTCTACTTCTGATCACCTGGCTTGTTCTTCGTGGCTGCGTGCCCGGTTGTCTCTGCTTGTGTGTAGGGAGTTCATGCCTTCCCCCTCTGTCCCTTCAGGGATATGCAACACCACCCCACCATTTGTCCTGTGGACCTGGGGATCAACTTCGTCCTGCGACAAACTCTCATAAGTGCTGGCTTGGTTACTGATCTCCCTGTGGGGTTTGTGCTCGCCTCGGCTTCCCTGGCCAATTGCCCTAGGTACATCTACCTCTCGTGTGTGGTGCTGTGCTATGTCTTTGGCCTGCTGGCGCCTGGGTCCCTCCCCATTTTGTAGGAATGAGTCTCGTCGCGGGCTGTGGGTGGGTTGGGCACAGGTTTGGGCTTAAGTGTATTTCTTTTCTGCATGGGGTTGAGGTTTTCCTTGCTTCCGAGTTTGTTTGTTCACTGTCAGGTGTTTCTTTCTTTTGGCTTGCACATCTGTGGAGGATATTGGTTGGTGGTGTTGAGGCCTGTGGTTTCTCGGTAATTCTACCCACAGTATAGAGCTTCGTTGCCACCGCGACTCAAAGTGGCTTACGGGTTGGCCATGGTCAAAGAGTTTTAGCAAGGGGGATGTGCGATGGAGTGTACTTCGCGGTTTTTTGTCTACATAGCGCGAGCTGAGGTGATTGTTGTACCTTAACACAAATATAAAACAGATAAAACAAGAAACCGACCAGAGATAGGCACAAACAATCTCTCCTACACCTTCCGGCGATTGAAATCTCCACACCATGAGAAATCATCGTCCTTGGGTATCCCTCTCCCCTTATCTGATGGCCTCATTGCCCAGAAGGGTGCAGCTCCTCCTACCTGCCTCGCCCCTCTGGCCCCTCCTGATGGCACTGTCTATAGGCACCCTTTGTCTAGGGGGTTACGGTTACCTCTTGATCCTCATCTCCGCACTTGGTTCCTGGCCCTTCACTCAAAATTTGCAACCAGTGGGTCTGGTCACATCTGTTCAGCGCCTGATGGCTAGTTGCGGGTTACCTGTGAAGTAGTTGCCCAAGTTGCTCTGCTTCCTGGTATTGCACCTCCTCCTGGGAACCATTTCAGTGTGGTCTGCATTCGAAAAATTGTGATCCTGTCACGGTTAATCGCCACTGGACTTCTCGTGATTACTGTCCCTTCGGCCCTTCCCCCTCTCGGTTATGCCTGGCACCTTACTGCTTTAATACTGTGACTATGCCTCCTGCCGCCCCGGTCTCTGGCCTCTGTCTCCTGCTGATCACCTGGGTTAATAATCGTGGCCGTGTGCGCAGTTGTTTCAGCTTGTGTGTAGGGAGTTCATGCTTACCGCCTCTGTCCTCTCGCAGACATGCAACAGCCCCCCGCCATTTTTATGGTGGGCTCGGGGATCAACTTCGTCCTGCCACATATTTTCATAAGTGTTAGTTTGGTTACCGATCTCCCTCTGGGGATTGCGGTTGCCTGACCTTCCCAGGCTATATGCCTCAGGTCCATCCATCTCTCATGTGTGGTGCCGTCCTATCTCTTTGTCCTGCGTGCTCCTAAGTTCCTCCACGTTCTCAAAGGAATATGTTTCGTGGTTGGGCTATGGGTGGGTTGACTACATGTTTGGGCTTATGTGTATTTCCTTTCTAGATGGGCTTGAGATTTTCCTTGTTTTGCGACTTTGTTTGTTCACTGTCAGGGGTTTCTTTCTTTGGGTTGCACATCTCAGGAGGTTTTTTGGTTCGTTGTATACAGGCCTGTGGTTTCCTTGTAGTTTCTACCTATAGAACCGTGGGTTGTTTCCACCTCTACTCAAAGTAGTTAACGGGTTAGGCAGGGTCACAGGGTTGTGGCCAGGAGAAGCGGTATGGACTGTTGTTGGAGGTTTTTTGTCTACATAGTTAGTGCTGACGTGACCGTTGTACCTTAAACAAATATAAAATGAGAGGATAAAAATTAAAAAAAGTAAAAAAAAAGCGATCAGAGATATATGCCTCATTTGCCCACATGATTCCTGACCCCCAACCTAAGCTGGTCTTTTATTCTTTTGTTTCTTTGATTGATATGGCCTCAATTCCCCCTATTTTTACAGAATGGTCCGACCTGGCAATTCTTCAGATTCCCTCTGCTTGCATGTTCGGCACTGGTGCCGACAAGCTTCGCAGACTTAACATTTCCAGTGTTTGGACTTCTTTGACCTCAGACAGTTCCCAGATGGTTTCCCCAACCCCGGCTTTCCCCTACCTCACGTGTGCCACCCTTGTGGTAGGGGACTTGAATATCCATCACGCTTCAGGAGATGCCCTCAGGAACCACAGTTCCTCCGAACGCCTGGCTTCTTGCCCCCACTTCTTGAGGGCCTCGGATCTAGGTTATTCTTTACTTAACTTGCTAAGCATTTGCAACCGCTTGCCAATCAGTGGGGCTGCCAGGCCCTGGGTCCTTGATCTTGCCTTTGCCTCCATCGCTCTTGCTCCCGTTTTGCCTGAAAGGTCCACCCCCCTCCACTCTACAGGGTCTGACCAGATCACCATCACAATGCTGCTCACTCATCCAATAAGAAAGGTTCCTCCACCTGCTTCTAATTGAGTTAGGAGCGACTAGCCATTTCTCAAACCACACCTTAAGGATGCCTCTGTGCCGTCTACACCACCCCTTCCGACCAGACACTGCCTTGAGTATTGGTTTGACATAGATATCAACACCCTGATTACTCTCCTCAAGGAACAGACCCCACTTTGGCGTCAATCTGTCAGAGCCAAACCATGGTGGTGCCCTCTCTTGTCAACCCTGAGGAAAGAGTTTCACTCGGCATCCGGGAAATCCCCCTCCTCCAATGCCACGCAAGACAGTGTAACAGCTCCTCTGTCCAGGACAGGGTACTTCAAGGCATTAAAGACTGATAAAGGCCAACACTGGAAGTCTTTCCTGTAGGAACGTGGTGGTGGTGGATGAATGACTTAGTGTAGTTCCTATCTATGACCGAAGGTATATATAGAGATACATGACCGCCAAGAGCCAACAACCGGTTCTACTAAGCCGCGTGCTCAACCCCATCACATATGAGGCTAGCTACCAGTACCTACTGCAATCCTAATATCTAACTCTCCCCATCCGGGCGCAATCCCATGAAGCCGCTAAACACTAAGCTATGCTCGACAAAATTTCAAACTTTGCCTGTAAACACATATAAAATCCCATCAAGATCAAGAAAAACCGTAAATGTTAACAAAGACCACATGTTTAACTCCTGCCAAAGGCTTGGTTGGCCCATCCGTTACCATCATTTTTATGTGCCTGTAATCCATAACTACATCTTTCCCATCCTCAATAATCTCCCGAATCTGACAAACATGGATGCCCATAGTATTGGAGTGAGGTTTGTACTCTGTATCCGTGAATATAGATGAAGATGCCTGCTTGTCGTTGTAGAGCGTGCTCAACTCCAACGGAGATGTAGTCATTTCTGATACAAGATGACGGAACCAGATGAGTTCCTAGATTGCCATGGCGTAGGCAATAAACTCTGCATCAGCTTTGGTGGTCTCTGTAATAGACTGTTTCTTTGAATGCCATTGAATAACAGTAGATCCTATAGGCAAGATGTATCCAGTTGTCGATTTCAATATACATGTATCACCTATAAAGTTAGCATCCACAAAACCATTCACTGGCATCTGTAATGGCATATTTCCCCACAGACCATACTGTAGATACCTTGTTTCCGCCAGATAGCATTGGACTCGCTTTGCCCATACCAAATGCTGCCAAGAAGGATTTGCCCAAAAACGCCTAAGATAGAAGACAGCAAATGAAATATCTGGCCTAGTGCCAATCGCTATCCACCCATGACTACCAATTAAGGGCCTGTGGAGCCTCTTATTGCAGGCCTGTTCTTCTTTCTCTCTCTCAAGTGGGCTGTCCTTATCCATCAGTGTAGCCACTGGTTTGCAATCACTCATGCCAAACCTTTCCAAAACTTGCATGTTGTAGCCTTCCTGGGTGATATAGACATTCTGCGTGCAAATAGGGCGTGACACCATTCTACCAACAAAATGGTGTACCAAACCCAGATCAACAATGTCGAATCTTCCTTTAAGCTTCTTCTGCAAATCTGATACGATCAGCTTCCTGCCTGCTAAGAGCATGTTGTTGATGTAAAGGGCAAGGATTGTGCCGTTGGTGTGGATGTAGATGCAGCAGTCAAACCTCACTGGTCGAAAGCCAAGATGGGAGACAAGAAGCTCATTGATTGTGGTATACCAGCACTGGGGCGATTGCTTGAGGCCATATAGACTGCAATTGAGTCGTGACATCCTTTGACATCCCAGGACTCCAAGCGGTACATGAACGTACATCTCTTCATGCAGCTTGCTCCCAAGAAAGGGCGTTACCACATCCATCTGATGGACTGCATACCTGTGCGTACCTGCTATTGCCAACACAATACGCACACTTGACAGACTTGCCACTGGAGCAAACGTTTTGGCGAACTCTAAGCCTTCAACCTGCCGCAAACACTGTGCTACAAGTGGCGCTTTGTACCTTATCGTTTCTCCCAAAGATCCAAGCGTCCGTTAAAGCATCAGCTTTGTTGGAATTGCTCTCTTTCCGGTAGGAATTGAATCGACAAACGTTAGAACCTTGTTCTTCAGAACTGAGGAACACTCGGAGTCTACAGCCGCTTGCCATTGCGTGGCATCAGGCCTCGCCATAGCTGTTTTGTAGGTAACCGGACCCGCTTCAACCATATAAACTGCTGATATAATGGCATGAGTCGAACTACCAGCATTTCCTTGTTGACCGCGTGTACGTCCTCCCTGCTGTACTTCAGGTAGCTCCCTAGGTTCTGCATCCTAGAACTTACTCTTCCCCTTCACATGTAACCAGCTAAGCATATATGGTTCTCTGTTTTCATCCTTTGCTACCGGTCATGATACCACAGCTCAACTTGAGGGTTCTCCACCAGACGCCGGCTCAATTTGTGGTTTGTGTAGCCAAAAGGATGCTAGTACTTCTTCAGCTTCTCCCCGTCAACCGCTTCTTCTTCCACTTCCTCTTCATCCTTCACGGGCAAGATTTCGTTCTTAACTCTTGCTGAGGCTTCATTATCACTACCCAGCTTGTCAAACTGTTCATTCCAAGGTAATTGTTCTTCCCACGGGTGGGTTGCTGGTGCATAGTATATTGTGCTGGACTATTATCGAAGACTTTTAACAGATAATATGATGTGGATTGCACGAAGACAACATCTCGTGATAGAGGAAATCTGCGTTCAACCGGATCGTAGAGTTTATAGTGCGGTGCACTGCTTGTGTAGCTAACGAACATGCCTTTTCAAGCCATCTTATCCAACCTTTTGCATATTTCCTTGCCGATCTGAATATATGCCAGGCATGCCTAAACAGATAAGTTCCTATATAACAGTTTCCTCCCAAACCACCGTTCATATGGTGTTTCTCCACCCGGTATAGGCTTAGTAGGTAACTGATTGCGAACTTCAATGGCCAAGATTGCAACTTCACCACAATATTCCTTAGGTGCGTCAATAGCATGCAAGAGAGCCCTTGTCTTTCAAATGATCCTTCCGTTTGCTCGTTCTCTTCTGGCATTTGACTGTGGGGTATAGGGCGTGGTTCATTGAGCTTAGATGCGTTCTTGCTTGAGGAGATGGCTGAACTCATTGGAGGTATACTCCCCTCCCCCATCAGTACGTAGCTTGTGTACTGGCTTTCCATGATGGTTCTCTGCAAGTACCTTGTAGTCTATAAAACATGTAAGCGCTGTGGGGCTTGTAGATGAATTAGTTAGATGTTTGTTTCTTTTCATTTTTATATTATTATGTGGGACTTGGGGAACGGACTACGGGCATATGGCTGTAGCGGTATAGGTATCAGCTGTTGTCATGGGAGATATGGGAAGGATACGGGTATATAAGCCCGGTAGATAGCTTCATAGCAAGACGACGGAGACAACTACAACCTCGGCGAGTGAGGACCTTTAGTGATCGTGAACCTTTTGCTTTCTTTCTTTCTACATGACTTCGATTGATTTTGCTCACGGAAGAGAGACTCCCGGTAGTGTAAGAGGTGGTTGCCCATACCAGTACTCTTTGTCGCTTGTGTTCTTGGCCGGCCACGATCTCTATCCTCCGGACAGTGGAAGTCCTACGTGCGATTCGTCTAGTCCACCGGGCAACTATTTGTCCGTACAGTGGTGCTCTGAAACCGATTTTCTAGTTCCTATACTGGAAAGACTGTTTGCTCTATCTCTTGTGTTTTTCCCCGCTGCTCTTTAGTCTTGATCATAACCTCCGGTTTCTACTTGTTTTCCTCATCTGTGTCAACCTGGAGACAAACACTTCTTTCTCGTATAGTAGAGCTATTGACATTAACAGGAACCTGCTTTGGAGATATCGGGAACTCTCTCATTCTTCTAACTCAAGTTCTTCATTTATTTCTCGCTTTCAGATTTCTCCACAGTCATCTTCCCCACCGTTATCTCCTCTGGTACTGGAACCTCCAAGGATGAATTCCTTTATTAAGATTACCCCCTTCAATGGGGCCAACAGTGACTTGAGCGAGAGGGTAGAGGAGTATCTAGATGACATTGAAACTGCCGCTCTCTCTTGGGAGCTATCTATTACCCCTGGTGTTAAAGATGCCACTGACCGTTCTAAAATTAGGCTCTTCCGTCAGAATTTGGAGAGGAATGGGGATGCATACCATTGGTGGTACTATGTTCTTCCTGAAGGAGACAAGAAAGATTACGGGAAAATTGTTAGGGAATTTAAGGAGCGGTACGGCATCAAGGCCAGTCAGGCTTCTTCCCTCTTCGCTGTCCACAATGAGATGCTCTCATTGGCACAGGGCGAAGGTGAACACATTAGGGATTATGTTCATCAAGTTGAAAAGCTCTCATGGAAGATTCCTAAGGAAATGGATTCTTTGTTTGCCATTGCTTTCGTTAAGGGGATGAGAGATCAGGAACGCAGGCAAAGAGTCACCTTTGACTTAAAGGATACTCCTAATTTCGCCTTTCTTAAAGCACTGCCGGTGGTAAAGTTCTCTTATCAGGAAATTGGCGAACCGGATCCCTTTAGGCCTAGTCAGCAAACTCTGGAAGCTGTGGAACCTTCTGTATCCCTTTAAACTACCCCCGCTATGTCACAGGTCCACGCGGTTAGCAAGGCTGATGTGGGGCAAGTATCATCCGGAACCATCCCGGTTACTCCTGCCCTAACTCAAGACCAATTTAATACTTTTATGTCAGCCTATGAAAGCATGGCAGGCAGGGTTCCAAGACAGCCATATATCTTGGGTGGCAGAAGCCCAAATAATCTCCTAGTCACTTGCTTCAACTGTGCGACGAGAGGACATTATGCTGACACTTGCACTAATCAGCCTCTTTCAGCTCGCGAACAACAGGACAAAAGAGATAGGATCAGGTGCGAGAGGGACTCTTACCGCACGGATTACCGATTTCCGGGTAGTCAGCAGGATGTACCACTAACCTTAGCAAACAATACCGATATCGGACCAAGAGCAATTCTCCCTCGTTCCTCACCAGATGCTCGCAGCTTCGGAGCCACAGTTAGCACCCCGGTGTCTTGTGTTTGCTCATGTCACATTAGCAGGAGTGATCTTGGGAAAGCTTGCGTTGTGGCTGCTCGGATCCTGGCAGTCAGAACAATCTTCGAGAATGCTCTGGCCGAAAAGAGAGCTCGTGTAGAAGATGGTGATTCAGAGAGTCTCAATGGTCGCCGTGCACTGAAGATTGTGAGAAGATCTGGAAGTACCGGAGAGAGCTCACAACTTCGCAGGTCACTTCGTCCGACTAATAATCCGTTAGCATACAAAAGAGGCCCTCAGATCACAGCTGCGGTTGACAATGAGGATAACGATCTGGAGGTGATTGCGCTGATACCTACCGACGAGGTCATGGAAGATGAAGACAACTTGGAGGAGATCCAAGTACCACAGTCTGGAAG
>Ga0307509_10002078_pt1 | contig 32989 bp, 33 predicted proteins | sample 10_EM_MG_FD_202245 | JGI IMG/M metagenome (GOLD analysis project Ga0307509, IMG submission 202245) | Populus trichocarpa ectomycorrhiza microbial communities from riparian zone in the Pacific Northwest, United States - 10_EM | ecosystem: Host-associated > Plants > Roots > Unclassified | place...
GACTCTAAAGCTCTATCAATGGCCGAGCCCATCCTGCAACTCAACAAACTATCCAACACAGAGACAACTAAACTGTAGTCATGGCTGCTCACTCGACTCTGCAGAATCTGGGTGTCTTGTCGGTCAAGCTTCCTGATAACCCACGATTGAAATGGAGTGGAATGGCATGAATGGAGTTGAATAACTGAAATGGTTACCTGTGAGGTTGGGAAAGCCTTGTATATAGAATAGCAAGCTAAGTTACCTGAAACCTTGAAATTGAGAAAAAGATTCAAGGAATAGATATTCTCACGTTTAAGGAACTATATTTTTTGTTTATTTTCTTCAGGAAGGATACCTAGTATCTTCATGGCTAAAGGAAGAACTCACGTCTCGCTGGGGATGTCTTATAAATCCCAGGGAATATGTTCTGGACACCTTCATGTGCATTGCCCGAGGTAGTAGTTGTAAACACAATAAAATGTTCAATAATTAGCAGGTGATTTCGGCGTGGGGAGGGAGTAGATCAGCATCTGGCTGTGGCAGGGGAGTGATGGCTTAGTGGCTTGTGCCTTCGGCAAATGCAGAGCCGCACTGCACGCCAAGCCTCACTGGCGTGTGTGATGATGGCTCTGTGAGGCTCAAGGGAGAAATGGTTAGAGCGTTTCACAACAACCCTGGCGACGGGAATAACCTTTTCCTGCCAGAATATTCGCAGCAGAAACAGCACTACTTCTATCCTTCTTCTCCTGCTGGGAGCTTGGGGGACTCCACAATCGAAGCACTCTCAGACTTCTAACGGGGAGCATATACAGCAGTTTTAGCAGTGCAACATCAATCTCCGCATCGCTCTTTCAATCCACACAGATGCACTCTAGCGTCCGTTTCCTTGCCCCACTAACTCACCACTATCTTCCTGCTAACCCTTTTCACTGCCGTCCGAAGACACCCGCAGCCCATTCCATCGCACCAGGCCAGACTCCACTTTGGGAACCGGCACCACAGCACTCCCACTCGTCTCTACCTGCAACCCCGCGCTCTAGCCAGTGCCGTGCCCTCAGCCCTCGATGCACCAAACATGCCCCCCTCCCTGCCTCTCAGTCCTATTCTGAGCCCTACTCAAAAACTACCGAGAAGAGGCGTAACCCCAATAAGACGGCAATGGGGCGACCACTATCTCTGCACGATTCTGACCTCTGTACCGACATCACCCTCACGGGGGTTAAATCATTAGCGGCGTGTACAAGAGAGCCTTAGTCGCCGAGATGGCTCCCATGCGGGGAAAGGGGAGGAAGCCCTTGGGGACAGTGTCTGATGGAGAGCTTCGCCCTCATGATAGGGCTCGCGCGTTGGTAAGATAAGCCTCCAAGTAGTCGCAGATAACAAAGATCCTTTGAGAGATTGTTCCGCCTACAGCTGGCTTATTTGGTTATAACGAGGGGAGGATGTAATAAAGGAGCCCAGGAAGTTGTGGAAGGATCTGGATGATAGACTGCAGAGGTTAGGCGTTATGGGCCCGGTATATCTGCTCGCGCTAGCGACATTTCCTGGGGGAATGCCGTGGTTCGAGTGTTTCTGAGGTAACTATCTCAAGGCGGGTTGATGGTTGGATAAAGTGCCGGGTGTTATTGGCGGCAACTCCTAGGCATGAGCTCTACGTTTCTCCAAATGTCCGGAATGGGAAACCGATAGGGGATCCACTCATGGTATAATTTCATGACTTCACAGCACTGGGTTTTGTAAACACCACAGCAACCTAGGCCCCCGATGCACAACCTGTGTCCCAGAGGCTCTCAAAAACGTCGAGTAAGGCATTATGAGGCGCGAGGGGGAGGAAGTTGAGGAGGTTACTGATGCATGGATTAGGAAGGGGAGACACTTTGAGTTTGTGGGTCGGTGAAGTGGCTTATAACCATCAATGTTGCACCGATCTCTCCGTTGTTTCTCATTTGGGTTTTTGGCTGGCAGGGAAGATAAGCGCCATCATGGGCCTATTTCACAAATTCGCTTCTTGCTTTTTCTTTCTCTATTTGCCCTTCTACGTTAAACTTGTCGATATCATGCCACATTTTTTTACTAAATACATACAATATCCTGTACCTAATCATAAATACCCGTTCCCATCACTGCTAGCGATTCTGACACGACAACTTTGTTATTATCTATTTCAGCGGGTTTTTTCCCCGGAACAAATCAGTCATGAACATGCCCATGACAGCTCTTGAAATCTATTTACAAGCTCCCCTAGACATGTAATCTCCAGATTTAGAAATAAAAGAGCTAAGGAAAGAAACAGGCGGAGAAGAAGAAAAACCATAGCAGAGGAGTGGCGAAGCGCCGGGGGAAACAGGGAAAATGCCCTTATCAGATCTTGATTGCATTAAAATCGGTGGAAGTCTTGCTTATACTAATCTGCATTCGGGCAAGTATTCGAGAAAGGATGTAAAGGGGAAAATGAAAATGAGATGGGTACGGCAAACTTGTTGTGAGACAGTCTGTGTCCAATCACCCCCCTGCCAAGGAAATACAGGGGCGATGCGGGTTCGAGGAATTCCAGTCACGGATGCTAGGCTCACCAGTATGGATAGCCACAAAATGCGATATTCTACTCTAGTATAACTTAGTGCACGGTGGTTCACCATATACCGGTATTCCCCTACTGACATAAGCAGTCATCTGCGCTAATACCTGGGTAGCCTTGGATTTCAACCCCTATCGTACTCTAATCCTGGCAATTAATGCCAGTAGTAGCTTAATTGGGAATCTGCTGAAGTAGACACTATTCTGGGTTAACTGTGGTGAGTATTTTGCAGAACATCCGAGTACCAAGACGCGGTCGCAGCTCCAGGGTTATGGAACCCTCCAAATGGTAGACCCTAGCGATCCTGTGATCAGCCTACCGGTAGTTTACCCTCCCGGAAGAGAGCAGACCATGAGAGTTCCCCATTGGAGCGAGCATTCCAGGACGACCTACCGGCTCCTCCGGTGGGGCGGTAAGGCCAATAACCATTGTGTGAATCCCGCATCCGGGAGCTGTTGGTTATGTCTGGCGACAAAGAAACTCAGGCCGTTGGCTAAAGGTGAATACCTAGGTGAGAAATTTCAAGAGGTTGCAAGAAGCATGAGAACAATTCCTTTTTTTTTGTAGTGGAGATATCAAGCCTGTAAATTAAAAACTCTTGATTTTTTTGCACAATGGGGGGGGTACAGTACTGTACATGCAAAAAGTAAATGACAAGGACCATTATTGTAGGTTATCTCTGGTTTATCGATTCCATGGACCTTGTACAGTACCGATTTTTTCTTCTTGAAATCTACTCTCTGCCTGTTCTGCAGCTTAACTAGGCCTATAGTGAGCCCCCGCGGATTCACTGGGGGTGATCAAGTGGTAAGAATGCTGCACACCCGGGCAGTGTTAGAGCACCCTCATCTGGGCGATTGGGGTCGACATCTTATTGGTTAAGTAGGAGTTTGACAACCCCTTCATGACCCTCCACAGCAGCGCACCCGGGTGGTGTTCGATTATTCTCATCTAGGCGATTGGGGTCGACATTGTCACACTCAAGCAGTAGCTTAACAACTCCCTCATGGCCCTGGAAAGAGCCAGACGCGAGTGGTGGTCTATCATATTTAGCTTGGTGGTTAGGGTCGACATCGTTCTGGTCATGTCGGAGTTTGACAACCCCTTCATATCCCTCGGCAGCAGCACACCCGAGCGGTGTTCGATTATTCTCATTTCGACGATTGGGGTCGGTATCGTTACGCTCCAGCAGCTTAACAGCTCCTTCATGGCCCTTGATAGTAGCATAACTGAGCGGTGTTTGATCCCATACATCTGAGCAATTGGGGTCGACATCTTTCCGGTCAAGTAGGAGTTTGACAACCAATTCATGCCATTTTTCAGCACCACACAAGAGTGGTGTGTTGCCTTGGTTATCTCGCCTATCAGGGTCGATATCTTCCGCTCCAGAAGTAGCTTGACTACTTCGTCAAGCCCATTCTTGTGCGCCATAAGAGTGGCGTATTACCAGCGCAATCGCCTTGGTTAATCTTGGAACCTTTTGCATTCATGAAGGTAGCCACAAGCTCATGAATCGCAAAAAATGACGCAAAATGTAATCCAGTGAAGTGCGGAGAAGCACCCAGGCATACGAGATATCCTGGATGCAGCACTTGCTTCGCGAGCGATACGGCGGATATGTGGTCCTCATAATTATCTAAGAACTCTAACGTAAGGGCCCTCGCGGAGTCCGAAAGTTCCCTCTTCGTATGTGCTCCCCAATATGTCGAAGAATAATTTAGGAATGACTGGGTTTGGTGGTCTGGGAGAGCGTCAGATGTGAGGCCTTTGAACTGTGGTGAATTAAGATAAGTCAAGCATGTTTCTGTGATTACTGAGCGAGGCTGACTCAAGAGGTCTGGATGGGTGCAAAATATACTCTTGGACAGTATAGTGGATTAACCGGACAGTCGAAGCTTCCTGGTCAACAGTGATCAGTCCTTGAGAGCAACCTAGCATTGCACCGATCGAAGGAGCATTCTCACTGTCGAAGTCCGTCGATCCTATCTCCACGGCCAGCGCGTGACGCAGCTCATCCACCTCTACCGGCCGCTCCGTGTGACATATCCAAGTAACAGTAGCCATCGCAAACCTTGTCTTCTCCCCGCCTTGGGCCTTAATCCGCCCCAGAGTCACGCCATATGCATCTGCCAACCCTACCCCATTCTTCACTACCTTGAGGCTTCTCCCTCACCGAGCAATACTCGTTTCTTGCAGGATTGCCTCGATATGGAAAGAAGCTAGTAGGAAACTGGAGTTTCGATATGTCGGCTATTAGCCTGAGGTAGCTTTGTACGCATTTGCCCTTGCCCCGGTTTCTATATACGTTTCTGAGCTTATTTTGAGAATGTCTTCTATAATATTTGCCTCCAACGCGCTGCTCATCATCTCCGGCGTAATGTCATTCCTGAGCTTCTCACGGAGATACTTAATCACACCATCTCCCGTAGGCTGTATCACAACAAAATTTGCCGCTCAACCCAATTTTCGTTCCACCTCGCTTTGGACATGTGATCTTCCGGTCACCAATATGCGAGTATGGAGCGACTCCTGCACAATCTGTCCTAGCAATTCAAGCATTGCCATTCGGTGCTCTGGAAAACATTCGTCAAGTGTTTCAACGTATATAAATGGGCACCTTGTTCTTGCGAGGACCTGGAACATCTTCAAAATTCCTGACACTTGTAGTCCCCTACCCCCAATCGCCTTTTTCTCGTTTCGGGAACATAGGACCACCGCTTCTGGAATTCCATCCAATCCACTACCCAGTTGTCGCAGTAGTGAGCCGAGCCTATTTACTGGTGACAGCTCATTCCTGACAGCAAAATCGAAGTAGAAGCAGGCAACGGCAGTATCTTCCTCTACGGCATCGTCGCACTTGTCTATAACTAGTGAGCTGTCATCTCAATCTGTCAGAAATACCATTATTTTATTTCTGGTGGTGCTAGGCTCTCTCTTACGTGATGTAGCTCTTCTCCGCCCCTGGGTTTCCATCGCAGAATAATGTGGGATGATTAGCTCGATCTTCCCTGCTAACCTTGTGCCAATGCCTGAATTCCTCTGTTTCCAACAGCCAGGCTCCAACACTCTCGATCCCCTGGGTTCCGATGTCGCGGTGGCGTGCTCATGGCTCTAGTGGAGACAGCCACGCCAATATCTTAGATTCATCATCGGGAAAGGTATAGTTAAAGGTATTAAAACATCTCTGGTTATTGCTGAAAGCTTGTGACATTTTTCTTTTTTCACTGGTGTGAATAAATCAAGGTGTTGATTAACTTGGGTTATTTTAAGGTAGTTCGTTGAAATTGGAGAAGGCGGGGTTGATGGTAAAGCCTTGTCCTTGCTGACAACACCCCAACCAGAAGATCATAAATCCGTTACACAAAAACCTTTGAGGGCGATTTACCAGTTTGTCAAAAACTTTGGTGATGGCCATACCCACCCCTGCTTGTAGCTGCCTTATACTAAACCACACTACCGGTATCTCTTCAAAGCCCGTTTTAATTGACTACTAACGGGCCGGGTTGAAATGACATGACCTTATTTTAGACTAGTAAATGTCAAGTGAGAACCTTTATCTATACACCCATTGAAGACATCTCCCTTCCTAATCTATTGCCTCAGTAACCTCCCCAACCTTCTCACACTCGCGCACCATAATACCTAAATTACTCAACATGTTTCAAAATCCCGGAACGAGAGTTGTATGTGAGTGGCCCGGGTTGCCATGATACTCACGAAAACCGGGGCTGTGAAGTCATGAATTATCTCATGCGTTGATCGCTTGTCTATTCCCCGCCCCCGGGGCTGAAATAAAAACATCGACTACACACCCTTAGCGCTTCCGCCAACGGAACCCTGCGGCTTACCTTGCCATCCAACCCATTGGAAATGGCTACTTCACTAATGCCCGAGCCATAGCATGTCCCGAGGCAGTGATACTAGCGCAAACAAATCCACCGTTCCACAAAAGTCTACCCCTGAAAACCTATCCATTTGCTGCGCATCCAGCCTTATTAGGAATTAAAAGGGGCTTTGAAGATACCGGTAGTATGGTTCAATATAAGGTAGCTATAGACAGAGGGTCTGCCAATAACCATAGTTTTTGGCATAAATTGTGCTGAAGAGTTTTTTTTGTAACAGATTTGTGATCTTGTGGTTGGGGTGTTGTCAGCAACGTACTAGAGCCATGGGTACGGCATCGCGACATCGGAGCTTGGCGGGTAGAGAGTATTGAAGCTTGGCTGTTGAAAACAGGGGAATTCAGACGTTGGCATAATATTAGAAGGGAAGATGAAGCTAGTTGTCCTACATTATTCTGCCATGGAAACCCAGGGGCGGGGAAGAGCGACATCAAGTAAGAGAGTCTAGCACCACTGGAGATAAAATAATTGTATTGCTAACAGACAGAAAAGCCTCATATCCTGATGCCATTCCGGGCGACAAAGTCAAAGTAAAAACAAGTATTTCAGTAGCTCACATACTAAGCCCATTCCAAGCAGCAAAGTCAAAGTAAAAACAGGCATTTCATTAGCATCCGCTTTACCGCACAACTTATTAGGTCCCCATTTGTGACGGTTTAGTTGGCTGCATTTCTCACTGATCAGGTCGGCGAAGCGCTGTCTTCCGTGAAGGACAAACTTGATATTCCGCTCTCTTCGTCCAAGGACGCGCCAGCTGTCTCTTTGTCATCCTCGACTACTTGAATTAGCTTTGCCCGTAATTAAACTAGAGCTCAGCAAGATCCACTTACCGTATTCAGATTCGCGGTCCTCTGAGTGGGACGAACCTGATATTTCGCTCTCTTCGCCCAAGGACGCACCTGCAGTCTTATTGTCGTCCTCGGCTACTTTAATTAGCTTTGCCTACAATCAAACTAGTGCTCAGCGGTTTTCGCTTACTGGATTCAGATTCACAGTCTTCTGGGAGGGATGAAGCTGATATTTCACTCTCTTCGCCCAAGGGCGCGCCTGCTGTCTCGCTGTTATCCTCCGCTACTTGAATTAGCTTTGCCTGCAATCAAACTAGAGCTCAGCGAGATTTACTTACCGTATTCGGATTCGCAGTCTTCCGGGAGGGACGAACCTGATATTCCGCTCTCCTCGCCCAAGGATGCTCCTGCTGTCTCGCTCTCATCCTCGGCTACTAGAATTAGCTTTGCCTGCAATTAAACTACAATCATGGAACACTCAAATACAAAACCCCCCAAATACTCATTCGCTCCTAATTGCACTCCTGATTGGCTGAATCTTAGTAATTCAAGGCTACAAGCTAATCAGTGAGGAGTATGTATTCAGAGGGGTTGTATATTTGGGTGTTCCGCGATCATAGAGCTTAGCAAGATTCACTTACTGTCTTCTGATTCTGAACTCATTTCACCCTGAGGCGGCCATACTTTGTTGTAATACCGGCGTATCTCTTCTTCAGTAATGGCGAAGTCATGTTCACCACGCTTCTTACGTGGTCGGCGTAGAAAAATATTTCTGAAACTGATCTCAAGAGGAGCTCCAGTAACTTTGGTAGGGGTGATCTTGATGACCCCTTTTGGGATTGCGAGATCAACTTCTTCGTCATCAGTGCTACGCCTAACTTGGGGGTTCTCAACTTTATTCAACTCCCATTGTTCTATTCGAATTTCTTTGGCTTTGAGGGAGACAAAAAATAGTAGTACTACTTTCACGGCCCCGGAGGAGTTGTGAAGCCACCAGCGGCAGTTACCAGCCAAACCGCGTGGTGTCTGAGAAACTCCGCACTCAATCACCAACGTTGGCCAATCGTAGGGATTGGGGCGGGTCCGGAGAGGTCTTAATGAGGCATCAGCCTCTGCATGTTCCTCTCCCTCATAGGTCGTACTGCTCATATCCACAATATCATCATCGAGCCCCATTGCAACTATCTTCTTCCTGATAATTGCAAGAAACTCCTTCGCCGCCATCTCATGGAATGGGCTGATCGTCATTTCACGATTAAAACCTGAGGCTAGTTCGGGTAAAGAATTCGGATTTTCTTGTAATGGACTTTCCGGGCACGATCAATTGTTGTAAGCAGTTTTGGTTTTACAGGAGAAAAAATCCGATATGGAGTGAGATGTTTATCAGGTTTGACCGAACACAGAGCCTGATGATGTGTCTTGACCGCCGTTTTGAAGGAATTAATATCCTTGTACGTGTGATGGTCGATACCTTCTAACCATTCGGTAAGAAAATAACGGATGTCAAGCGGTCCGCTACGTTACAGGCCTTCTGGGGCGCTTGCGGCTGGGGTGTTGCGTGGCTCGACGGGTGCGGTAGCCATTCTTTCGGAAGTTTCTATAGATTTACACCAGAGCGATTCCTCAGCAAGTGGGCTTCGAACGATGTGAAGTGGAGGTGCGATAGTTGTAGCATGGATCATACATAGATTGCCGGACTAGTATCGCGGCACCCTCAAATTCGGTTCCTCCTCAAATTCGGTTTCCGGACGACGCAGGTTTGTAGTAGCTGTACCAGCAAGAATCTGACTAAAAACGCGACATATTCACGGCAGATTATCATATGTTGCGTACTAGGTGATGGTTGATAACTGCCCTGCGTGGCCCAGAAACCGAATTTGAGCAGTAAACGAATCTGAGGGTGCCGCGATACTACACGCCATTAGCGCTTCCGCCAAGGGAACCCTGCGGCTTGCCTTGCCATCCAACCCATTAGAAATGGCTACTTCACTAATGCCCGACCCACAGCATGTCCCGAGGCAGTGATACTAGCGCAAACAAATCCACCGTTCTACAAAAGCCTAACCTCTGGAACCCATTTATCTAGCCGTATATGAATGAGATCTGTTTAGCATGTTTCTCGGGATCCTCCCGTTCACTATTTACTCCCCCCACGGCGACCGGATAAGCGGGAGGTATGTCAAACCTCTAGCCAATGGACTCTTATGATCCACAGCTGCATGAGAGTCTTCTCATGCTGATTCGTGCATACGCGCGAGTCTAATCATCAGGACAGTACTCTTGATGAAGTACCTTGCCAGCGGTGTCCCCTAGCACCTCCGCTCCTGGGTGCAGGAGGACCGCACCACCTCGGAGCCCATAGTTCCCTCATAGCCACCGCCAGCGACATCCTTCCCGTCAGAATGATACACTATAGACAGGTCAGGACGGTCGAGAGGTAGAAATTATCTTCGATCCTATCTTTTGCTGGCAAGGCCCTTTCCAGATTGTTTTCAAGTAGGGTTAGGAATAGGACTGGGAGAAGAGGGGAGAGGCGAGTGGTCGATGTTTGCTTAGGGCCGGGGGCATGGCTCTAGCTAGAACGCATAATTGCTGGCATAAAAGGCGAGTGGGAGTGTTGTGGTAATGGGTTCTCTTGGTAGAGCCCCGCACTATGCGATGAAGAGGGAAAACATATCACCAGGAATAGGGTGGCAATGTACAGTGCTTGTAGTGGTATAGGTTGGCAGAGGGGACGGGGGTGTTTGTGTAGCAGAGAAGCAGTGATAAGAGGATCTCGGTGAACACTGAGTGAGGGATGACAAGGCTGATGTTATGCAGCGAAACCTGCTACAGGAGCTGCGGGTGAGCGATTCGCGAGTGGCTGAATTCCTGGTGTCTCCCGAACTCGTGCTGGAGAAATAGGCTAAAGGAATAGGATGGAAGTAGTGCTATTTTTTAACAACAAGGTTCAGGCACAGCGGATTCAGATTTCGGAGGTATAGCGGATTCAGAGTTTGGATGCGGAGGCAGTGCAATCAATTGTATATAGAAGATATCAAAAGAACAATAAAGAGTGAAGTGGTTGATAACAGCGTAAGACAGATAATAAGGAAACGACGAGTAGCAGAGACAAAGAGCGATGGTTAAAATGGAATACAACAGTGGAGGATACTACTCCTTTTATCTATAGAATTCCTTCCCAGTTCGCCCACTGACTTCTCGCCCACCTTTCAACGTGCAAATGAACAAGAACCCACTTGCCTATTCTAACCGGTGTGGTGGTGTCTGGTGGTGTGGCATGGAAGCTACTAGCAGTTTAGCATTCGGTGATGATGCGACATAGGAGTTCTTAGATGTTAGAGACTAATTCGTAGTGTAGTGTCGAAGTTGTAGGTTGTGTTAAACTAGTTGTGGTGCGACGTTGCAGTTGATAGTTGTTTCGAGGTTGTTCATGGTGCGACGGAAGAGTATCGAATCATGTAGGCATCTCGGCCGAAACGGGGTGCTAGAAGCTAGTGGGGATTGATGTCCGTTTCCGATGATGGTGAGCAGCACAAACAAGCAGATCTTCAACACTATTTTCGCTGCTGGAGTTACAGTTGAGAAGTTATTGCTGTTGCCAGAGCTGTCGGTGATGCTAAAAGCACAAACTATTTCTCCCAGGATCCGCCAGAATTTCAACTATCTGTGAGAGGGCTCAATATAAACAGAGGGTCTGCCCATAACCATAGTTTTTGGCATAACTCGTGCTGAAGAGTTTTTGTGTAATCGATTTGTGATCTTGTGGTTGGGGTGTTGTCAGCAACGCACTAGAGCCATGGGTACAGCATCGCGACATTAGAGCCCAGCGGGTAGAGAGTAACGTATTGGACCGGGAAGTGGATCAGACGCAGAAGTGAATCAGTTTGTATGTGAATTTTTTACAAATCCTCACTGCGGGAAGTTCGAAAAAATTAATCCTCAGAATTTAGCTGAAAAACAGGCAAATCTCAAATCGTGTACTATCGGAGATATCACCTACCCTTCTTAATCTCATCTTTTCAGTTGTGCGTTAATTGTGATTTCCATATTTCAATTTTTTTGGTGCATTTTAACTGATCCACTTCCGGGTCTGATCCTCTTCCCGGTCCAATACGTTATTGGAACTTGGCTGTTGGAAACAGGGGAATTCAGACGCTGGCATAACATTAGCCGCATTATTCTGCCATGGAAACCCAGGGGCGGGGAAGAGCTACATCAAGTAAGAGAGCCTAGCACCACTGGAAATAAAATAATTGTATTGCTGACAGACTTAAAAGCCTCACATCCTAAGCCCATTCCGGGCGACAAATTCAGAGTAAAAACAGGCATTTCGGCAGCTCACATCCTAAGCCCATTCCGGGCGGCAAAGTCAAAGTACAAACATGCGTTTTGGTAGCATCCTCCGCTTTATCGCACAACTTATGAGGTCCCTCATTCATGACGGTTTAGTTGGCTGCATTTCCCGCTAACAAGGTCAGCGACCCCACTGTCTTCTGTGCAGGACGAACCGGATATTCCGCTCTCTTCGCCAACTGCTATCTCGCTGTCATCCTTGGCTACTTGAATTAGCTTGGTCGGCAATTAAACTAAAGTCTAGCGAGATTCACTTACCGTATTCGGATTCACAGTCTTCCTGGAGGGACGAACCCGATCTTCCACTCTCTTCACCCAAGGATGGGCCTGGTGTCACGCTGTCATCCTTGGCTACAAGAATTAGCTTTCCCCGCAATCAAACTACAATCATGGAATACTCAAATACACAACCCCCCCAAATACACAATCACTTCTAATTGCGCTCTTGATTGGCTGAATCTTAGTAATCCAAGGCTACAAGCTAATCAGTGAGGAGTGTGTATTCAAAGTGGTTGTATATTTGGGTGTTCCGCGATCGTAAAACTCCGCAAGATTCACTTACAGAATTCGGATTCTGAACTAATTTCCCCCTTAGGCGGCCAGACTTTGTTGTAAAACCGGCGTAGCTCTTCTTCAGTAATGGTGAGGTCATCTTCGCTACGCTTCTTACGGGGCCGGCGTAGAAAAATATTTCTGAAGCTGATCTTGATAGGATCACCAATGACTTTGGTAGGAGTGATGGTCATGACCCCGTTCGGGATTGGGAGATCAATTGCTTGATCGTCACTGCCGCGCGTAACTCCGGGGTTCTCAACCCCATCAAACTCGTATTGTTCAATACGAATACTTTGGGCCTTGGTAGAGATGAAAAATAGCAGTACCACTTTCACCGCCCCGGAGGAGCTATGAAACCACCAGCAGCCATCAGCTGCCAAACGGCGTGGTGTCTCCAACCCCCCGCACTCTAGTACCAACGTCGGCCAATCGTAGGGATCGGGGCGGGCCCGGAGAGGTCTTAATGAGGCATCAGCCTCCTTTGCGCTTTCCTCTCCCTGATAGGTCGTATGCCCCATATCCACAATATTATCATCGAGCCCCATAGCAATTATCTTTTCCTTGATAAGCATAAAAAACTCCCCCACAAACATGTCCTGCAATGGGCTAATCGTCATTTTGACGATTAAAACCTGAGGCTCATTCAGGTACAGGATTCGGAGTTTCTTGTGATGGAGGCTCCGCTCACGATCAATACTTTCAAGCTGTTTTGCCGTTACAGGCGAAAAAATCAGGTACGGGGTTTGGTGTTCAGGTTTAGCCGAACGCACAGCCTTATAGTATGTATCGACAGCTGTTTTGAAAGAACGAATGTCCTTGTAGGTGTGATGGTCGATACCTTCCAACCCTTCGGTAAGAAAATAAAGGACGTCCAGCCGTCCACTATGCTGCACGCCTTCCGGGGCGCTTGCGGCAGGGGCGCTGGGTGGCTTGATGGGTACGGTAGTCATTCTGTGACAAGTTGCTGTAGGTATAAACGCGAGCGATTCCTCTGCAATTGGGCTTCGAACGTTGTGAAGTGGAGGTGCGATGGTTGTACGAGTACAAGCGCGGCAGATAAGTATAACAGTCACGTTCCTTATCTAGGCTCGCTGCAACCAAAACTTGCACCAAATTCTTTCTTAGATCTACGTGACAGTTATATTTATCGGCCGCGCTCGCAGAGTACGTCTGATGTCCCGTTTCTGTTTGTTCAAAGGAAAATTTTAAGTTGGCCAAGACAGAGACACCATTGCCTTAGGCGTATAGCCTAGAGGGCTGGGCTCGATGAATTTCGCCAATGTTTCTGAGATTCTTGGGAACACAGACCCATTTTTTCTATATATTGCTCCCAGTGGAATGGCCCCCGGACCGTGCTAAACTTAAAAATTTCCTTTAAACAACCCAAACGGGACGCCAGAAGCACTCTACTTGCACAGATTGAATTTACACTATTCCTTAAACAGTTTTGTAGCACGGGCGCTAAATGCTGGCACGGCTTGAAGAGGAAGCGATCGGTGGAGGAGTAACTACTCGAGTAAAGGGAGCAAAGTTAGGAATACTTGTCACAACCATGATGTAAGTATCAGAAGATGTAAATCCAAATCAACGGTAGCAAACTCGTGCCGGTATGTCGGTTATAGAGGTATGTCGGGAAGAGACCATGTGCACTTTAAGTTAGTCGCTTACTCCCTTTTCACTACAAAAGTCTAGCAGAATTGCAACTAAAGAGGTGCCCAATTATCTACACTTCTGACTAGTAGTTATCGTGACTGAATAGCTAGAGGTTATTGCACAAATAAATGGTTTCTAGACTCCCTTTATATAAGCCCATCGCATTACCAAATTGTTGAAGCATCCTTCCATATCAGGTACGGTTGACTGTAGAGCGGTGATACATTAGTCAAGGAAGTGGTGGAGATGCAGCGGCGAGTGAGGCCGCATGAACCTCGGGTATTGTGACTGTGTCTCTCTTGTACACATAGCCGGGGGTTACTCCCCACCTCTCTCTTTCTCCCTTAATGAAAATCATCAGTCGTTCCAACACAAATCATTAAGACTGGTAGAGTGATCGATCATGATTGTAGATGCTCGACTATACTTGATGGTCGGGGATGATCGAACAATACCCATACCCAGTGGACCCCTATGACCGAGATAACCGAGCAAACTATAGTTGAGCAAAACTCGATCATGATCTGATCCTGCCCATCACTGCCATCTCCTCAATTGCTCAGTTGGCATGATCCATTCCCCTCTACTGGCCAGCTGCTTCGGTAAAAGCCTCGCGGGATTGGCTATTGTCAGTTCTCGCTGGGAGAGAAAGCCACAGTATCAGTCCACAAGGGCGACATTTAGTTTTTTTCCCTGATCGTGCGGGCTATCAATTCTATCAGGAGGGAACTACTATTTCAGACCATCAGCCGAGCTCACTTCTTTTGATGGAATCCTGTCACGTGCCTTGGATATGTGATGGTATTATTATCCCAGTAGTAGAGCACTGCTATAGGAGCAGAGATACCGCAGGCTGATAGGCAGCGCGGGCATGTATGGAGGAACACAGAAGTGTGGACGGGTGAACGTTCTACTAGGGCAAGCACGGATGATTAGGGCATATGCGGAGACATATGGGTATCACATGTAGAGAGCAGAGTTTTCCCTACTAGAGGGAACCGTAGCTAGCAACCTCCATAGAAACGCAACTCAATACAACTCCAACATCTCCTCCGTTCAACACATTCCTAACGAATCGTGCAACTACCTCCATCAATATGTCCCGCTGACCATCTGGTTCCGTGGGCGGAGTGAGACCGCCTGTCTGTCCTCACCACACCTGCACTCCCAAAACTAACTCCTTTCCGAGAACGCAATCCTCTACACCCTCGATTTTCACATTCGACCCACCTTGATATCTAGGATTTGGCTCTAGCAGAGGAGCCAACACACAACCTACACATCCTCATCCTACATATAGAGGGTGTTGTTAGCGGCATAGATCATGTTGCCGCAGTAGGCATTGCTGTCGTCAATGTTATTCCAGCGCATTAAATTATCTCGTGTTTATTTACAACTAACTTTCCTTTCCTTTTCAAGCTCGTTGTGTCCGTTGTTGTTTTCAGCTTGACTGTGATATTTATGTTCCCATCCTTGCCAATTACCCATGCGCAGCAGGGATGGGAAGAATCTTTTGCCCACTGTCTACATGTAAAACCACTTCCGTACTTAGCTAAACTAATTTTAGTTGCCTTGCGCTTGTTACCATCCCAGGACCGTGGCGGTCTCCCTCTGCTGGATCACTCAAATTCAACACCAACACACACAAGGCGGAGGAACGATGATAAGCTCCTTGTTGCTCCAGATCTTTCCACCCTATCACATTCAGTTGTGCTGGTCCAACGGCACCCTAGGCTACAGCACCATAAGTCCTCTCTGACCCTAGCTAATAGTTACCCTTCTTCAGCCCCAGCGTAGTTGAAATGGTGCTACACGTTTCATTCATTGTGTTGACATTTGCCGGAGCTTCCCACCGCTCCTTCCTTTGGGTCCGATCCTATCTCCCAGCAGACATACTTTACCGTTGCCTGTCACACTTAAACATGATGCATGTATAGCGGTTGCTTGCCATTAAGGTGGAACCAGACGTTGGGCTGCAGTAGCACATCTTTGCTAGCAGCCAGGACCTGCATCCTTACCTAGTTGGCTGGCCGCGACCTTTCCCCCGGGCGAATTGACACTACCACGAAGGGTTAAGCTGCGTGTGGACAATCGGCAGAGGTCTTCGCATCACACCATTCATATGCGAATCACATCAATACCTCATACTGGCACTGGCACTTTTGTCAAAATAGGAATGTTTAGCTATTTCATACTGCTGCCTCGACTACATCAAACTAACCCTGCTTACATCTAAATTCAACCCCCGAATCAATCAATATGTCTTCTTAAAGTTCCTCAACCATTTCCTCAGGGCTGTGGTGAAAATCTTTCTCGCGTTGGCACCATCCGGGAACTTATTGTCCAAATCGAAGCAGTGGCCTGCGTTCTTGAGAATGTATCCGAACACCTTTCCTTTACCCGTTGAAACACCCTCCTCGGGAATCTCCTGTGTCAATTTGACCCCTTTTGGCGCCCAAGACTCCTTGGATAATAGTGATAAGGCCAGCCATGGGTCGAATTCACCTCCTGATGCTTGGTCAGCTACGAATAACAAGTCAAGGGGTTTGAGCAGTACCCGTGGAAAACACGTTCGAAGGTCGAAGGTCCCAACCACCGTATTCCCGATTAATTTTGTCCACAGTCGGTGGCTGGGGCTTCACGCCGCTGGGGAGTCCTAGTGACAATAGCTGGTCACAGTTCTCTTGTAAATACTGGAGACTCTTTAAAGATGATACCATTTGATTTGGTCCAAGATTAGCCGATTGGAAGAACCCTAATCAATTAGTTAGATAAAGCTTCCCATCTTGCAAGCACTAGAACTTACCCCATTCAGTACAATATTGATACATCCATGATATCCCGCTGGGGTCTGGAGCTGAATTTGAATTGTCAAGTCGGCAGTCGGGTGTTCCTCGAGTGCTGTTTCCGTAATATCCTGCGCAACTGGTGTTCAGGTTGTCATTAACCTAAGCAGCGGGTGAGTATTTGAGCTCTAACTTTAGTGCTAGATTGGGTGACTGACAAGTGATACAAATGGCTCCCATGTAGCCCAACGATCAGAAGTAAATTTCACTCCTTTTCTCTTTGCCCAACCTTCCCCCCCAGAGACATCTCCAGTCTTAGGATCCGTAGAAATCCAATCGCAGAATGACCTTAGACCTGCTCTCCATAATTAGCACATTAAATCTCGATCATCAGATCTCCAATCTTCAAGGCTAAACCCTACCTGGACTGCCCTCAACCAGAGTGTACTGCCAAACCTTATAAATCAATGCTAGGGCGTTGATAAAGGCTATATTAGAGTTATTTTCCCCGCCTTCTCCCAAATATTGTTTTTTTAAAGCGGCCGCGGTGTTTTCTTTGGAAAGTTGGTCATCGATATACTTAGTGACTGCGACAATGTCATTGGTGCAATTTTTGAACCCAAACGCATTCATCCCACGATATATCTGATCATAATATACCGACATATCGATCTGAGCATGGATCGGAGCGGATGAGGAAAGCGAGGCAAATATTGTCTCGGGGTACTTCTCCCGAACAAGTGCTGCGCGCGTACCAGGATAGCTGCCGCCGATGAACACCCATGGCGTAGAGGCTGGTGTGAAGTCTATCTTGGAGAAGTTTGGAAGAGTGAAGTTGTTGGCAAACGCCTAGTTATCAGTCAGCAAAGGTCCCTGGTCAGATCGGCAAACTGTGCTACCGGGATATCTGCAAGGGCTTGAGCAGTGGTCAACCACCGTAACTCCTCCGCAGACGTGATATCAGTGACGTTAACAGGTGATGAGGCTCCATAGTATCTACGAAATTAGCTCATTGGCCATTACCACTCATCAAACAGTTTGGAATTGTAAAAAAAACTTACCGATGTTCCCAAACAATCCCAATCCCATTGAAATCTTGGACCATTTGCCGAAAGGGCGAAGTGTTGTTGACAAGGTTATCCTGAGCTGAAGGTTCCGCGTTGGTTTCCCCGGCGTCATATACTTGACATCCGTTAGCTTATCATTAGGCACTATACAATTAGGGGGGTACAAACTGAAGACTGGGCTCCCGGGCTGGTAGAATTCTTGAAGCACCCAATACCTATTTTCGAATGTTCCAGGATAGTTTCCAAAGTGGTCGAGAGGGAGCTACCGGAACACGTATGCAACAGATATTAGATCTAGATAGTGAAGAGAATATGAGGGGAAGGTCAATCACCTCGACCGTTTCAGCTAACACATTCGCTGCCTGAAAATCGAACGATCCCCCAACCTCATCGCGCTTCCGATAATAAGAAAGTGGCCCCAGATCAATCACCGCCTCTGCAAGACCAAGAAGCATCAACCCTATCACCTGTAGTTTCAACATTTCTCAAGTCTGTCAATTCACTCTGAGGAACTCGCAGGTATGGGAAAACTAAACGTACCTGAAGGGGGATTGAGGCTTGCCTTTAAATCCAGGCCCTCGGAACAACGAATACTCGAGCGGTGGGAGGGGGGCGAGCTGAGGACCCTTCCAACATTCTTTTTTGAAGCTGACAACTCTAAAAGTAGGAACCTATCGGAAAATTGTGAATGATCTGCTGTAAAAAGAACGGGGGTATATGAAATGCCCCTGCCAAGTGGGCGCATCCCCAAGATTCAGCTCTTGCTAACCGTCGTTGCTTATGGCTGCAAGACTATTATTGGGTGCACAAAATTACTATTCCCCCGAGAGATTCACGACAGTGGTGGACCGTTTTCGTGATCTAGGACATGTGTGTAGAAAAACCGTAGGTTGGCACCTCTTCATTTGCTGTCCATAAGCCCGGTGTTTTTACAACGCGCCTACCTCGACCTGAGCAAGGTGTCGTCCTCCTAGATGATTTAGAGATCTAAGAGACAAGAGGAAATTCACAACAAATTCTCAAGGCTAGCTACCGCCCGCAGCGAAATGTCTCCTAGTAGTTGGAGCTGCCCTTGGCAGTACCACAAGCGAGAGAATAATAGATATTAGTCGGCGATATAAAGTTCCTGGAAGCGCTGAGAACAGATAATTTAAACCCCGGGAACAAAAAGCGGTACCAACTTTCTATGAATGTCGAGATAGGATAATCGATTCCCCTCAATCAGGGAATGGTATTCAGGCGGTTCGGAAATAGCTCCCTACAATATGCTTGTCGGTTTTAGGGTCAGTGCTGGGCTAAGCTTTGGGATATCAGCAGCCGGATCCCAAGACTCAGCCTATCGAGAGCGAATAGCTGAAGCCCAGCTAAACCCACTTGTTGTACCAGATAAGGTTAGGTGTACTCTTCGGGCAGTTCTTGTAAGCACATGTCTATTTAAGTCAGCTGTAGTGATAAACTCGTAACCGCACACCACAGTTGCCAGTCAGCAATACTTCCCCCAAGAACCTAGGCATACCATCGATAGGAAAAATCTAAACATAGAACACCAATAGGGTGATAGCTTTAACTCCAAGACGCATCGCCGCTCCATTGGTACAGTGCTACCGGTACGGTACACGGGTTCAAGAGAGGAAAGGAGATCTCCGTTTGCTGACAACAAGAGGAAAAAAGATCGGTATGGTGCCGGAAGCCGTGGAGGGGAAGTGTGTAACCTCCCAACTTCGATTTTTTTGATTGGCTGGGGGCTGTCAACTAGACTATTTTGCCACGACGGAATCAATATTTGCACGCAAGCCGATATATCGTAAGGGAGGTTACACACTTCCCCTCTATCGCTTCTTGCGCCATAAGTACGGGTAAAAACTGAAATAAGCGAAAAACGTGATATGTAGTCCAGGATTTCCTACTTTGGAAGAGGGGCTAGAATCACTGCAAGAGAAGAGCCGCTCGGCTGCTCTGAAAGTCATAACTGAAAGTCATAAAAGCAAAAAAAACACCAGACCTTACCAGGGGAGATAAGTCCAACAACATAGCACATTATTATTCATTTCTTTTCGCTTTTACAGTGTTCAGGCGCGGGATAAATTATAGTACGCCACCCGGTCGCGCTTGGCAACCTCTACTCCCCACCGAAGATACCCGGCTACCACACCACGGAGCCCCGTCCTATTCAGCAGCCAAGGTCATACCGATAGTGACAAGCGATTGCAAGGGAGCAAAAGAAGGGGCGAGGATAAGGCAACCAGAGTTGGGGCTTGGGAAACCTTGAGCTGATGGCATCGTGAATCGTGATAGATCGTGTTGTGTGGTGGGTTGAGATTTGGTCGGGGCCGGGTAGTGCATCATAACTTTATTTTTGCTCGGGAGCATAAGCACTAAGAAAGTCTTGGTGCAAGGGGTTTCTAAGTCCTTTAGTGTTGAAAGAGCAAAAGCACAGAACAACGTGGCAGCGTTGCAGCGTGGCAGCGCGTTGCTATTTTTTCCTATTCAATCGACTCGATGCCTTAGGCATCCCTGCGACCTTCCCCTCGTACAAAAAAATCTTGCCTGATGCTTATCGATAGGGAGTTTAGTACCTGAGTATCAGCCGGTAGAACATGTCATTGTGCACGGAAGCGGATAGATGACAGAGATCGAGGCGGGTAATTATCAGAGCCGACGGGCAGCGATGGATAATCCCTTTGGTAATTTCTTTTTTTCTGGAGCCAATGAGAGTGACGGAATGGTTTATGGTGATGTCTTCCCATTACCGTTATTATTATCACGGAAGCGCGCAGGCAAATGGGGTCATACATGGAGAGAAATTGGCTGGCGCGATGGAACGATTAAAGTAGCTTCATCATAATATAATATTCATCATTATAATATAATATATATGCTTATGTTTTGATTAGCTTGAAGCCGAGTGAATAAAAGTTTTTTTCCACTTCGCCGTTGGGCTGTGTGTAACAGTAAAATTTAGACTACAATGTGCGTCAAGACCAGATTTGGCCATAATCAACCAATTCTGGTCAGAAACTCCGATTTTTAATCGCTTGAGCTCTCAAATGACTCAGCACTTTTGGGGTCAGGAAAGGCGCAGTAAACCACGGAAGCCAATTCTTTCCAGGACCGGCTTAGCATGCTTGTGGTTCGAATTTTACTGTTTCACACGACCCAAGGGATACCTAGCATACTTTGGCCCTAGTCCAATTCGTGTTTTTTAATCATTGTGTCATTTTTCCGGGAGCTATCCTCCTATAGAACGGCACCGCCACTCTGCCTGCTTAGGAATCTAGGCATCCACAGAAACTTCGTATCTCCCCCGGCCCAAAACTGCCAGTGGGGAGAGAACAGAGGTCACGCGACCAGCTTTAGTATAGTTCTGGTCAAAAGTCATCGTTGGTGGGCCCAAGTACAGCTGAAAACACCCCGAAAAGGCAGAAATCTGTTGTCATGAAATGCACAATCCCCCCACCGCCTCCTAATCGATGGGCGCGATGGAAATACCAACAGAGTAAAAACTCGGGTAAATCCAAAAATCACATTTCTTTGGGCAGGGCTCATCAATTGGTATCCTATCTTCAAGCCAGAGCTAAGCGCGAAGAATGTTTACGGGCTCCCATAGAAAAAGATACACGTTTTAAAAATCAGGATTTTGTGTCACAGCGGTCCATTCGAGATTTCACCATATACTCTAAAACTGAAATATCGCCATTAAAATACCTAGAACTAGCGCCCTACCAAGAATTGATTTACATGTAGTGTAGGTGATTTGTTGAGAGCTATCGGGTGGGCAGGAGTGGAAGTGAGTGGTTCCAGAGGTTCAAAAGAAGAGCGGTCACCGGAGAAAGCGAAAGACTTGTATTTCTTATTGAACAAGAAGAGGATTGGGTGAGAAAGAGAAAGAAGAGACGAGACGGAGAAGGAAGACAGAAGAGAGGCGAAGATTCAGAGAGGGGAAAGGGGGTGACGTAGGTGGTCACGAGGTATCACTCGTAACTACAGCAACGGACAAAGAGAGCACGCCTGTGACTACAGTTTCCTACATGATTGAGTTGTAGAACTCTGAAAGAATGACATTATTGGTGCAACAGTGGCAACAAACGATGGCTTTTGTCAAGGCACCGTACCAGCACAACACCACAATAATAATAATAAAATAATTATAATAACCATAATCATAACCTGAAGAGGAATGGCTATAGATAATGTACTAGGGGAACCCACGAGGCAATGAACAGGGTGAACCGATACAGCAGAAATTATGAAACCTCCCAAGGTCAGGGCTAACATATGTTAAATGCCGCCAAGTGAGGGAGTAGGATTCATCCTCAGCTTGTGTTTTTTCATTGGCCTGTTTATACTGGCAGGCACTCACCAATGGCAACCTATAATGCGAGGATCTCAAGTTACACAAAATCTTACGAGACGGGTATTGGTATATCGTGGTTCGGACTTAGCGAGTTTCGGCAGTTTTTGCGCTATCTATATTAGTTGGGAGTTACGGGAGCGCCCTTCTCTGTAATAAAAAAATTATCATACAAAACAAATGAGTACATGAAATTCAAAACTGGACAGAGTCTCTCGGCCATGCTGTACTTTACATATCAGGTTTTCCAGTACCGTTTAGTGGCATAAGGGTATCTAAGCCAATAAAACAGGTGCGAAAACATGGCCGGAGAGGTTACTGGGTGCCATGGATTTCCTTACTGAGCTGAATATCAGCTCATAATGGTCGTGTCATGGCATTTTGTGCGTTTTCCTCTACCGACGCAGCGTTCGAAGCCTCGCCCAGGACGTACGCCGTATGGTATATGCTGTCCCTCGCTGGTATCAATGCAAGGAAAGAATTTCAAGAGATGGATCCAGTACCTGTGGCCGAAGGGGAAGCGTGCGGTGTGCGTGGTTCAAGCTTTCCAAGGGTCGGGGGGATCTTGCCACGGGGCTTAATGATGAGGCCCGATGCCACGTTATCACTTCTGCCTACTCAAACTAGGAGATCGGGAGAGCCGTGATAGAGGTGATGGCACCATCGTGTAGGCGAAGCTGATATGAGAAGGATGTTGTGGTGAGTATTCTCCATGAGGGTTGCTAGTTACGGTTCAAGTTAAAAAGTGAAAACACTGGATGGGTAGCCCTATACATCCGTTCATGCCTTAGAATTTTCACCTGTTCACAGTTCGGCGTTTCTCCATCATACGTGGCCTTTCTGTGACCCTCACCCCCCTCTACTCCTGATACATCGCGCTACTACAGTGACCAATACGATCAAGCAGCCCAATATGAAGCGCCTCGTTAAGCTGAAGAACTCGCCTACCACAGAGTGCACGGATGGATACAACCTTGCAGCTTGTATCCTGCCTGGGTGGGGGAGTTTCAAGGATCGCGTTATCCACAATTCACAGGGGGGGTAAAAATAGACCGGCATTGGTAATAAGACATTAACGTTTACTATAATGCCAGCGGATGTTTTTTCACCCGCCATTTACCAGCTGGTGCCTAACACACTAACGCAGGGCCGAAATCGCAATACGAGTGGTCAACCATGGCTAAGTAAGACCCCACGACCCATAAGTGTTGAAGCAGCGACTGACGTGTTCGGCCGTAGAACGATGGAAATTTCACATCCCGTCTGCTTTGCAGCAAACAAGCATCGTATTGTCTAGTTAGTACTACATTGGGTGACCATGTGGGAATCCCCGATACTGAGCTCTCTGATGGTTCTTTTTCTGTGCCCACGAAGTGGTTCTGAGAGGAAAGATTTTATGTGCAAGTTGAGGCATAAGTTACTGTGGGGCTAGGGGCTTTGGCAGTAGTAAATATTTTCCTAGAATTCCCTTGGTAGTTTAGTTTTGGATCGCCCGTGAAGGGAACATCCAGAGCCTGTTGGGCAAAAGGGGAGAGGGGGCAGCCGTTCCGTTCCATGGCTGTCTTCCGTGTAGGAACCCTTGTTTTAGGATTTTACGATGGAATGGAAAGGGTGATTTTGTATGACACAACGGATCGGAACATTGTGTATCCAAACAGGCTGTAAACCTCTAGCAGAATACTCCCCTCAAGGGGTTTTATCCATGACCAGAATGCATCGCTATAACCTGACTCCAAATGAGGTCACGGTTAAATTGGAAAATCTTTCTCCTAGATATCCCACCGTTTGTTGGGATTTCAAGAAGGTTCCATATCTTGGATATAATCGGAACACTGATGGTGCTAGGTTGAGAAGAATTCAGTTTAAAGAAAGTTGCACGATTGAGTAGTATGGTCTAGAGGAGCGATAGAATGAAGGAAAAATTGCCGGTACACCCTAGGAACTGACACTAAGGATGACCAGAGGTTTAAGGTGAAGGTTTGCTACGAGTTGGAAAACAACGTCTCGCACGATGATGGCTAGGAAACAGAAAGCGGCATCAGGAAAATAACAGATGATGGATGGTGAGGAAAACTGTTTAAGAGGACGAAACGGGGAAGAGAGGAAAGATGGAATATGAGTTTCGGGAGTGTTTGATGTGGTTGTGTGAATGGGAAGGAGGAAAGAGAAGAGGAGAGACTAGGGGCGACGTGCATGGGATTCTATGAGCAATCGCCCCTACGTACATTTCCGATATATTTTTCGGAATCTTCTCCCGAATGTCTGCCTTCGGGCTCTCGTCCGTAGTATCTGGCGTTTCAACCTTGCCTAGTCTAGCGTTGAGGTACACGATGATATCTCCTTTCTTGGGACTTTAGATACGTTCATGACTCACCTTGCAAGACGCTGTTCGACTTCGGCCCAAATCTGAGGCCTTCCCGTTATCAATATTCCAGTGTCGGGGGAATTCTCTAGACTCTTTTTCACCGAATCCAGGAGTCTAACTCGTTGACCTCCCACAAATTCATCTAGAGCGTCAATGCACATGAACGTGGGCTGTGAGGATGTGATAGTCTGTAGAATCCACACAATGTCGACAAGTTGCAGCCCATCCCCACGTATGGCCTTCTTCGCCTCTTGAAGCGCTTGGGATATTTCCTCGGGAATCCTTCCATTCCATTAACCATTTGTTTTAGCAAGGAGTCTAGCATGTCGGTCGCAGACTGTTCCCCCCGGGCCGCGAAGTAGTAGTAAAAATACGCCACGGCCGTGTTTTGTCCTCTTCCCTGATGGTAGGGTCTGTCTAATACCAGCGAACTGTTATTGTTAGGAATGGCTCACTTTCTTCTCTCCTCCGAGGATAACCCAGATTACCTGATAAATGTTTCACGGACCCGCGGATGTCCATTGCAAAGCAGAACTCCCTTATTAGCTTTGACTTCTACACGCAACCCGCCCTATTTCCTAAATTGCTCAGTTTGTGTGAGCCATTCCTCGGCTTCGTCCACACGGCGCTCTTGGGCAACCCGGTATCGTGGCCTTGGCTCCGCGGGTGGTGACCTGGTTAAGAGCTGAGACCGATCATCGGCAAAAATAGAGTTGTTCCAGAGATTATTGAAAGAATTGGTATTATTATTGAAGCAGCTTCTGTTATCATTGATGGTATATTGACACCTTCCGTGCTCTGTTGAAAGGGGGTATAGTTGATGATATTCCTGGGAGAAGAAGAAAAGTGGGGCCAGGCTGAAGAAAATCGGGGGTCTGTATGTGTTAGGCAGCTTGGCGGGTATAGTCACTTATGTGGTGCCGAAGGATATTCAAATGAAATCACACGAAACGCACTGTAAAAATATAAAAAAAAACTCAATAGAAGAGAAATGTGCTAGGTCCTTGCAGTTACCTCTCCTAGTAAGCGGTTGCGCAGATTCCTTTTGTTTCGTCTCAAAGCCCTTGCCCATTCTCAAGTGACGCACTATCCTATTCGATACTCCCCGAAAACCTCCTTTGGTTTCAATCAGGCCCCTTCCAGCGAATAAAATCCTCAGATTCATGAACAATCACTCAGCTAAACCACCCGTACTCCAGATTAGTAATACGTCACCCGACATCCGTCTTTTTCCGCCTTTGCTAGCTGATTGGTGCCCCTAACCCTTATCTCGACACTCAAAGTTTCCGAACTTCTTAATCATATGCTTGTACAGTTTTTAGTATCGTATGTATACTTCAGCGTTCCAACGTTGTTGCAACACAGGAAATTCACCAATGGGTGAGGAGGTGTTCTTTCTACTTACTCGGGTGACCCTTACTCCTGCTGTGTTGGGTTCTCAGTGGCTTAGTGTTGCTTCCACCGTTAGAGAACGATAGTTGTTTCGGAGGCCTGATGCCGTGTATCTTGCTGGTTTCTCTGCTGCTATGTTTCGCGCGACCAAGTTGATAGGATCCTCAACTGATATTGCCAGTATTGTGTGACAGGAAAAGCCTCGCCGCTAGTCCCCTCCATACCCTTTTCCATAGGACGGCTAGTAACTTTAGGGATCCGCCAGGAGCAACACCAGAGTATTCATTAAGCGATGCCAATTATGGTAACTCCTCCCAAAAGGTAGATACAGTTTTTGTATAATCCACGATACTCAAGAATCTTTGTGCTATCGTATAAAGTTACGGCTTTTCCTCTATTTTTTTTTTTTTTAAAAAAAAACTCTAGATATAATTGATCTATTATATAGGGAAGATGGGGGGATGAAGAGAAAAAAAGCAATGAGGCGAGAAAAGGGAAAAAGGCGTGGGAGCGGATTTACAGCTAGAAGCAAATTAAATGTGAAAAGTATGAAGACTTGCAAGCTATGAATTGAACGCACAAAACCACAGCCCCCCAGACTAGATTGTACTGCGCTTTGAAAACAAACCTCATAAATCTTTACTGGACAAAGTTAGGCAGAGAGATTGAGAGGGGTATGACAACATATATACTTTCCTATTCCAAAGAATTTCCTTCGCCTACAAGGGAATATGACTAAGGACGGCTTCAATGAGCGAGATTCTCCGAAAGGAGGGAATGGCGGTGATTTCCACTGGGGTTGCTGAGCTGCGGGTCTCCACATTGTGGGGCTGTAGCAATGCTATCACCCCCTCGTGAGGTTAACGACCAGCTACAATCCGAAGAGGTGTTAGGTAATTATTATCTGGCTTCTCTGGATTGACCTCTTCCTGCTCGAGTACTATTTTCACCGCCCCCTCGCATTTATACTCAGCCGCATAGGAGAGCGGTGTTCTGCCACAATTATCTGGCTGACCCGGGTTGACCCCTTCGCGCCCGAGTAGTAATTTCACCACTCCCTCTGTAGTGACCGAGCCGTACAGACGCCGCAAAGCTGCATGCGAGAGCGGTGGCCAGCCATCATTACCCGGCTCATCGGGCTTGACCTCCTCCCGCCCAAGCAGAATTTTCACGGCTCCCTAATCTCCGCCCTCTGCATCCCACGACAGCACTGCTGGGCCGCCATTATCTGGCTTTCCGGGGTCGACCTCTTCCCGCCCGAGTTGTATTTTCACCACCCCCTAATGTCCACACCAAGCAGGATACCAGAGCGGTGTTGTGTCGTAGGCATCCGGCTTGCCGGGGTTGACCTTCTCCCGCCCGAGTAGTATTTTGACTACCCACTCACGCCCAGACCCAGCTACACATGAGAGCGATGTGTGGCCGCGATTATCCGGCTTGTCGGGGTTAACTTCTTCACACCCAAGTAGTATTTTCACCACTCCCTCATGCTCATTCTCAGCGGTAAACGAGAGCTGGGTTTGGCCACCATTTTCCGGCTTGTCAAGATCGGGTTCTTCCCATCCGAGCACTTTTGTGACTGTTTGATCGTGCCCATTGTGAGCTGCCCATGCAAGTGGCATAGAGCCCCAGTAATCTCCCCCATTAATATCGTAACAGTCGAGCTCTATCAAAGCAACTACAACCTCAGTAACCCCGAAGAAGGCTGCGCTGTGAAATCCACCTATGATTTACAGCAATTGGGGCGAAATCTACGCCATTTGCATACTAGTTGCTCGAAAATCGACTTGCCGGATATGTGGCAATAAAAGTCCCGAAGCAGCTTGAGCACAAGTGACCTGGCGTAGTCCGAGAGTTTCCTTTTCGCATGGACTCGCCTGTACAGAAAAATATATTTCACAAAGAGTTACGATGGCTGGGGATGGAGAGACCATCTGAGGAATCTGCTGAAAGGGTCTTGACCTGTTGGGAATTCAGATATGTCATGTATATATCTTCCATTGCTGAGTGAGGTCTAGTTAAAATATAGGAATGGACGGAAAGATACTTTGCCAGAGTAAAATGGACAAGCCGCACTGTTGATGCCTTCTTATCTACAGTAATAAGCCTTTGACAGAAACCTATCAACGTCCTTATCGAAGTCATTGAGAAAATTGAAGTCTGTAGAACCTAACTCGACAGCTAGGGCCTGGCAGAGCTCACCCGCCGTCAACTGTCGTTCTGGAGGGTAGACCCACATCAATGCTCCCACTCCGAGTCTCCATTTATACCCACCCTGTGCCTTTGTCCGTTCGATCGTTGCGCCGTAGATTTCCCCCAGTCCCAATCCACCTGTCATTCTGATTAGTCTTTCTCGTCTCCGATACATTGCCGATCCCCCCAGGATTGCTTCTATATTTAAGGAAGCGAGTAGAGAGCTAAATATATATTAGCGAATAATGTGGGATTAGGTTCTTAGCACTCTGGTAGTTACGCAAATTTCCGATATATTTTCGGGAGTGTTGTCCGGAATGTCTGCCTCCAAACACGAATCAATGGTATCCGGTGTTTCATCCTCCCTTATTCTGAAACGAAGGAACCGGGCAACATCGTTCGTGGTAGGACCTACAGATACACTCGCCGCTTGTCTAGGAACACGTGTTTCAATCTCGGGGCGAATATGGGGCCTTCCGGTGACGAATATTCCCGCGCCCGGGGACTTCTCCAGGATTTCTTTCAGCGAGTCCAAAAGTCGAAATATCTGCACAACCGTGTCACATTCGCCGAGAGGATCAATAGTCATATATGTGCGCTATGAGGATGTGATTGTTTACAGCATCTTCACAATATCGCGGAGTTGCGGCCTTCGACCATCAAAGGACTCCTGCCCACTGCCAACGAACTTACATGGTGGCTTGTTAGCACTTGTTCACTTCTATCACGCGGGAATAACACTTGATACCTGATAAATGTCTTCCACCCAGATTTCCGTAGCAAAACAGAATTGCCTTATCGCCTTCGTCTTCACCCGCACCATCTCTTGAATTCCTCAGTCTACATGAGCCATTCTCCGACATCCTCCACCTGACTTTCTTGAATGTCGCAATGTCGTAAGCCAGATCAAGTGGTGATAGCCAAGATACCAGTTGAGATCGTCGGCGATAGTATAGCTGTTCCACACATTACTAGCAGTGGTATTATACAAGTTCGTAGTGTTTCGGCAGTCTATGCTGTTATTGAAGGCATTTGGGACACCTCCGACACCCTATTGCTTTCTTTGTTGAAGCGAAGGAGTCGTTTAGAATAGCTGGTTGATGATATCGCTAGGAGCTGAAGAAAGGCGGGGTAACTTAGAATTAATAATCATTGAGGATGTGTTTCAACAGCCTAGCTAGTTCAGCTAAACTCACGGCGGGGGTTATGTTGGTTCCGGGGTTATGTCGGGAACGCAGATACGCAGGGGAAGTATGCTTCAGTACTCGGGAGAGACTCGGGTACCCAGAGTGACGTCAAAAGTTAATTCTTATTCCTACACTCACTGCGTAAGTCTCTTCCCGACATTACACAGGAACCGACACAGCCCCCGCCACGAGTTTACTCCCAATCACATTCCCATTAGAGTCGCCACGGGTGGTATGACAGTTCTGGAGGCATGTCGGGAAGATATATACGCAGTGTGCGCAGCAACTAGAATTAACATTTGACCTCATTCTGGGTATCAGAGTCGCTATCGAGTACTGAATTATACTTCCCCTTTGTATCCGAGTTCCCGACATACCTCCGGAACCGCCATACCCCCCGAAGTGAGTTTATGTCATCGCTTCGACAGGTATGTCGGGAGCCTGGATACGCGGAGAGTGTAGGCTGAGTACTGGTACCAAGGTCGTACTCAAATATACACTGTCTATGTGCAAGGCCTCTCGACATATCTCCAGCAGCGACATACCACCCGTCGCGACTATTTCCCAGCCCAATATGATTTTCTGTAGTTAACTCACCACAGCAGGATAGGTTAAAGTGTCACCTGTAGGAGTTTCTAAATCCTAAACTAACTGGGAAAATGCTAGGGTAGTCATGTAGATTTTACAATACGAGAGTGAGATTTGAAAGAAGGTCGTAGGCTAGAGTTATCATGCCACAGGGCGTCGTTTCTATCAAGGTTTTTACATTTTCGAGAGAAAGGATCCCTTGTAGGGGTGTACTCTCACTTGCCTATTAAGCCACACTTTGTTTTTCCACCGCTCCAACCCCATTTCTAGTTTAACACAAATAATGCGTTAAATGTTTAATCCCCGCACTTAGCGACGGAGATGTTCACACTCTGTAACCGCAGTGGTACGCGTATGTGCCTGTGAAGTAACATGCAAAGTTTCCACAGGCTTGTTTTTCTTCTGTTTTGGTCTCCTCTCACTTTACTCCTTGCCTCCTGTTCACACCTTTCCTCAAAAACTCTTCTTCCTACCTGTTTATCACAATCACGCACAATCTTCATCTCCGCTGAATACAAACTCTCTGTCGCCACTTAAGCCGATCCACTCTGCTGTGTGAAACCCTCACCGCCGATCATTTCTGCCGCATCAATCATTCCCAACAGTCCTTTTTCGAAATGTCAACCAATGTAGGCTACAGAACCAGTATGCGCTCAAGGGGGGGGGCATGCAATCGTTTAAATTCCCCGTCCAAAAGAGATTGCTTCCTGGTTTTCACCTTCCTTTCCTCCCTTACCATAACCAATCTCCAAACTCGCTGATTACTTCAACCCAAACCACTCTTGTTAACTTCGCTTCACTAGGGAAAGTTCTTCGGTCCGATCATTACATCCATTCCCAACTCTGCTCTTTGCAACAGTTCCAACCCGTCCCATCTCCGCCGGCTGTGATTGCCTCCAATTTGCTTTCCTTCCTCTGCTTTCCTCTTGCCGTCTTTCAATTCGGTCGGTTCCGTACGGGTTCCTCTCGTTCACCTTCACCATTTCATTGCCGTTTTGTCAAAATCTTTCAATCACTGCCTCTATTTTCAACCCTTCTATGTTCAACAGTCCCCCCCCAGTCCCCCGTCTCCTTGTTGTCCCGCATTCTCCCAGCCACCCCTTTACTTTCTTTCCTTTGTGTTTCTCTTGCTATCATATGACTCCCGAACAGGTTCCAGGAAAATTCATCCCTTTAGGCAAACCGCTTCCCTCCACGCCACCGAAACCCTTTAATCCAATCATTACCCGCACTCTCTACCCCTTTATCTGCATCGATTTCGCCCGTACCACCTCCGCGACTATTCCACCCCCCCCTCCTGCAGTATCCTCCATCATCCTAGGCATCCCGCGGCGTGCCATAGGTGCTGCTTCCACCCGCGACAAACACGTTAACAGAATTCATTGATGAGGGGATATTTGGATGGTTCTAGATTGCTTGTGATCGTTAGAGATCATGTTTTGTTAGCTGCGTGTGTTTCTCTAGAGTGTTTGTTGAGTTTCGAGAGTGTGTCGCTGTTAGTTAGACCGGGACATATATCTCCTGCCCTGTCCTTAGCGCGTGAGAGCAGATATCAAGGTGACGTTCTTCAGTCTTTAACCACTCCGCTTAGAGTCTATTGTGATTGCAGCATTGTTCATTTTCTTCGTGCTTTCCTTTAAGCTTCATGAAGGACAAAGATAATTACAACATTTACAGAATCGTATTCAACGATCGCCGGATTCCCGCGCACGCTGTAAGAGAGCGTATGTTTTACCCTATCCACCAATGATTTAATTTGTTAAGAAGATACCCTCTGGAACAGAGAGGGGAAGATAATTCGCCATCCATCTTTCTGATTCCTGTCCTCGGATGCTTATTACCTGTTGAAGTACTTGTCTACTTGAGGAAATTTTGAGAGGAGAATCTGATAGATAACAAGCATCTATAATACTGCTTTGGAAACTCATCTACATAGGTTGCAACTGCCGAGATAAACGAGTTGTTGTTTGATTCACCTCTCATTGCTTCTACTTTCTAAACAAATCTTTGAAGAAACTTACGTTGTGCTCTCACTTGTGGTGTACCAACACATGTCCCACCACACAGTCAAATTACCTGTTGGAGAGCGGCCTTCTCAGTAGACTAACAGGACAAATGTCTCGGGGAAGCGTTGCGTATCTCCATGTGGGGGCCTCCATGAGCACGGAGGCGGAGGGAACTGGGGAAGCGTCTAGCGGGGTTAGCCTCTATTATTCGAGAAGGTATTTGGGGAGTGTTTCAGAAGCGGACATCGGGAGAGGATAAAGAAAGACGTCGCTCTGGTAAGGCATAGGGCTCAGTGTTCCCAACCGTCCCGTCCGGACGCCAGGGCCCTGGCGTCCAATAGTCCCGTCCGTCCCGGGCGGTGTGGGTAGGGACGGCGGGGACGGCGTCCGTCTCGTCTAATGAACGCCGTCCTGTAGGTTGACGGGCGTCACCTGCAAGGCCTGCCGTCCTAAGTAAGGACGGGCGTCACCCGCAGGTACCTGCCGTCACCTGTAGGTACCTACCGTCTTGAGTAAGGACGGGCGTCACCTGCAGGGCCCGGCCAATTACCCATAGGGCCCTATAGGTATTTTGCACACTAGCCTATAATAGATAGTCACCCCCTAAGTTGCATGGTAATTGGATATACGTGGTGCATTGACAAAATAAGTGTATGCCTCATTTTCATATCAGAGGCTGGGTGGATAAAATATCCCTATGGTAAATATACGGAGGTACAGCTCCTAAGTTTTGTATGTTCCACAGGGGGTAAGGCCAGCAAAACTCGCTTGTGGAACATACAAAACTTAGGCGCTGTACCTCCGTACGCCCAAGATGGGACTATATCTCATATCCGATAAGGAACCTCAGCAAAAAATCGTGCTCTCATTTAACCTATTTTCTTATACTTTCCACTATCCAAAAAGTGTCCTTTAACTACAAGTAATATGTCTGAAGCATTATCATATTCCTCGCACGGGAGCCAGGGCTAACTCGGTCCTGATGATTCCATCTCCTAACTCGTGAGCGTAAGAGTGAGCAGTAAAATGAGAAGAAGTTCGTCACCCTTGTGTGTTGGCGATCACATTCTTTTGTGCTTGGCGTTTCGTTTCATTTCACAGCCGCAATCACACCTTATCACTCGAAAAGACTGCAGGGCCCGGCCGTCCGTCCCGGGCATGGGTTAGGACGGACTACAATTTGGCGTCCGTCCCGTCCAAAGGCCTCACAATTGGCGTCCGTCCCGTCCTAGGCAAAAGA